>Ga0256407_10012527_pt1 | contig 11513 bp, 3 predicted proteins | sample RumenRJG_04DNA_FD_193489 | JGI IMG/M metagenome (GOLD analysis project Ga0256407, IMG submission 193489) | Bovine rumen microbial communities from Lethbridge, Alberta, Canada - RJG_04 | ecosystem: Host-associated > Mammals > Digestive system > Stomach > Rumen | place: Canada: Alberta | collected... | reverse complement strand
AAATGGGGATTGGGGATTGGGGATTGGGGATTGGGGATTGGGGGTTGGGCCCAATCCCCAATCCCCAATCCCCAATCCCCAATCCCCAATCCCCAATGACCCTTAAAAGAAATAAAAAAATTTAAATAAAATTAAATTTTTAATATTAAAAAATCATTTTTTTTGTTTAAAAATATATTTTCTATTAATTTCTTAAAAAATATAATGCGAAAATAAAAAATTTTTTTTTAAAATCCAAGTTTTTAGTTCTATATAAAAATAAAACCATTCAAAAGATAATAATAATAATTTTTAAAAAATAAAAAAAACAAACTAAAAAAGTCATTATTGATTTAACTTTTTATAATTAATAAGTTCTTTCATAACATAAGCCAAAACAGCCTTAGGTTCATCTTTATTATCAATTTTTCCACTAATACCTAAAATATCAGCACATTCCCTAATATAATATTCTAAATCTTCATCATTGCATTTATTAGTAACTTGAGCCAATTTAATTTTTTCACTAGCAAACTGTTCATCTAAATCATATAATTCTAAATTAGGAACAGGAAAATCTTTAATAATAGGATCAAAAACAGCTAATTGTAAAGGAGGTAATGGAGTTTCAAATTGAGGAGGAATAATACTTAAAATTTCATGTTTTACATGTAATTTATCATATAATTCAATCGCTTCTGGAACTAAATTATTATCAATTTTAAATAAACTCATATCATATAGGTCATTAAAGTTTCTTGGTGGTTCTTTTGCTTCTTCTAAACATGATTTGACTTTATCACTTAATGATATTATATTTGGAATATATGTATAATTACTTATTGAAACTTCCTTTGATGGAATTGTTACTCCTGGGTTTGTTAATCCTAATAACCATTTTAATAAACCATCCATTACTTTTCTATTTTCTTCTTTATCTAGATAATCATTTTCAACAAATTTGATTGAACCCAATACACAAATTTTCCCTTTTCCACTTTTTGAATTTGTACAAACACATAAAGGCCGATTTAAAGGATATGAAATAATACCACTATTAAATACAACTCCTACATTTTGAGCATTAGGTGCAACATCAATACTTTGTCCAAATGGATAAACAATTTTTAATAATGCATCATCATCATCATCATTATCATCATTATCTAATAAATCAATTTTTTTTTTTTTATTAACACTTTTAATAGTTCTTAGGAAATCTGGATGAACTTTTAAAGTATCAATATAACATTCTTTAGGATGAAGATATTTATAATATGAAGTTCTAACAACAGTATCAGAACGAAATTGAATTCCATAATCTTTTAATAATTCATTTAAATTTGAATTACATCTTGCATCTCCTCCTTCTCCTTCCATTATTAGAATATTTCCTCCTTCTTCAATATATTTTTTTAATGTATCAATTTCTTCTGGTAAAAATGTTTGTTTTGGTTCTCCTACTATTAATATATTTCCTGTTTTAAGTTTTTCTAATTTAAATTCTTTTTTTAATAATGCTGTCTATTTTTTTAAATATTAAATATTTTAAAACTTACATTTGCATATTGATGAACTAAGCTATTTATAAATTTTGAATATTTTGAACCTGTAGAGGCGACTACTTCTTTTTTTGTTCCAGTGAAAACTACTCTATATTGTTTTTTTTCTTTTGTTTTGTCTGCCATGTCTGTTTTATATAAATTAAATTAAAAATTAATTTTTCTATAATTTTTAATATTATTAATCTTATGATATTAAATTATTATTAAAATATATAACTTATTTTTTTTAATTCAAATTTTAAAAAAAATTCATTTTTTTCTAGAACTTTTGAGATAAAAATATAAATTCAACTTATAAAATTTTAATATTTAACATTTAAAAAAATGAGTTCTTTAGATAGAGATTTTATCGAAGCAGATGAATGGGAAATGGAACAAACTATAAATGACATTAATAAAATATTAAAAGGAGAAATAGGAGCAGAGGAAATAGAAAAAAAATTAAAAGAAAAAAAAAAAAAAAAAAAAAGAGAGAAAATCCTTCAGGAAATAAAACAAAGGGAATTAAAAGAAAAATTACTAAATGGAACACCAGGAAAAGGTGAAGGTAAAAATTATGAAAAATTTTGTCCATTTTGCTTCTATGAATATCAATTAAAAGAATTAGATTATTGCACTCATTGTAAAAAGCAATTAATAACAAGAGAAGAAAGAATGAAAATTTTAAAAGAAAAAGTAGAAATATTAAAAGAACAAAAAAAGAAAAAAAAATTTAGAAGAATGAAATATGACAATTGGATAAAATCACAGGGTGAAATTCATATATTAGATGCGGCAAAACATGGACCAACAAATTATTCAAAATGGGATATGTATGAAAGTGAAAGTGATGAAGATGAAAAACAACCAATTTTACCAAGACATGATCCAAATTTTATTGCTTTGGAGAAAAGTATGAATGATGATATGAAAAGAAGAGAAATTTCACAGAGAAAAAGTTTAAAATTTAAAGATGAAGGAAATCAATTTGTAAAAGAAAAAAAATATAAAAAAGCAATTGAATGTTATAGTAATGCAATTGAGGAAACTAAAAGTAATATGATATTATATACTAATAGAGCTTTTGCTTATATGAAATTAGAAGAATGGAAAAAAGCTTGTGATGATTGTGATAAAGTTATTAATTATTATGAATTGTTTGAAGATGAAATTGATAATCATATTGATACTTATACTAAAGCTTTGACTAGAAAAGCTTTTTCTTTATTACAAATGAAAGATTATAAAGAAGCAAAAGAAACTATTGATAAAGCTGTTGATTATAATAAAGATAATGATGAAATTAAAAAATTGTCTGAGGAAATTGAACATGGATTAAATTTATATAAGAAATCTGTTAAGACTATGAAAGATAATAAAAATAATAATAATGATAATATGACTGAAATTACTAAGTTAATTGAAGATTTAAAAAAATCATTTAAAAATGATAAAATTACTGATAAAAAAGCACTTTCTGATCAATTTGATGTAGTTATCAAAATTGTAGAAAAAGAAAATAAAAAAATAAAAGAAAATCAAGAAAATAATTATATTTTATTTTTCTCAATTTCAGGTGGTATAGAAGCATTATTTAACTTTTTAAATTCAAGAGCAAATAACGATTCTAATATTTTAACTAAATTATTAACATTTTTAAATTTAATAAGTGAAAATGACAAATATAAACATTTAATAAATTCAGTAAAAGGATATAATAAATTAATTCAATTTTTATTTAAAAGTGAAGCAAATGCAAAACCAGATGATGCTGGAAGTGATAATAAAATTAATAAAAAATATGCAGATGCTGCAAATGTTAATAAACAAATTGGAGTTTCTATTGATCAAGCAAATATTATTTTATCTATTTTAGAAGGAGCTACTTTAAATGATAGTTGTAGAAAAAAAATTATTGATATTAGTCATTTAGATCAAATGTGTGAAATTGTTTTAAATAAATATGAATTACAAAAAATTTCTGATGTTAAAACTGCAAATTTACTATCTAAAGTTTATACTTTTATTTGTAATATTTGTTATTCTTCTGATGAAATTAGGAAAAAAGTTTCTATAAAAGTTTCTGAAATTTTTATTAAACAATTAAATGAATTTATTGATAAATATAATATTGAGTTGGAACATCATAAAAATTTATTAAGTTCAGTTTTATCTTTTATTACAAATTTAGCTAATGATGTTACTTTTAGAACAAATATTTCAAAAGAAAAAAAATTTTTAAAATTTTTATCTGATAATTTACTTGTTACAATGATAAATAATGAATTATTATTAAAAGGAAAAGATATAGATGAAATATATGAAAAAACATGTTCTCTTTTTTATAATTTAACATTTATAAATGGTGAAGAAAAAAATATTGTAGATTATTATTTTGAAATTCATATTGAAGCCTTCTTATTTTATTTCATAAATCATAAATTTAATAAAAATAAAGAATATTTATTTACATATTTATTAAGAACAATAATGCTTTTATTTAGAATAGTAAAATATAATCAAAAAATTTTTGATTCTGAAAGTCCAATTCCTGAAAAGGAATTAGTAATTGATAATTTAATTGAAATTATGAATCCAAAATATATTGAATCACATCCTGATATAATTGATTATAATATTAAAGCTTGGGTATTTCTTTTAAAATGTGATTTTAAAGCAATGAATGAAAAAGGAAGAATGGGAAAATTAATTAAGAATTGTTCAGAAATGCTAAAAAAAGATTGTGGTAATGATGCTAAAGGAGTTAATGATAAAAATTATCAAAGAGTTGTTAATACTTTATCATTATTAATTGGAATTATTGGAAAATATCCTGATACTGCTAAAGAAATTAAACCATTTATTCCTGATATTATTGTAATTTGCAAAGAAAAAACAGAATTATTAAGAAAAAATGCTGCTGTTTTATTAGCAAAATTTGCTAGAAGTTCTCCTGAAAATGAACAATATGTAAGAGATTTACATGGTATGGAAGTTCTTTTAAGTGTTTCAGGATATATAAAATAAAATGGAAATATATAAATATAAATATTTTATACGTATATTACTGAAAATTTAATATAATTATAAAATTTTTCAATAAAAATTATATTTATTTTTAGCATAACAATAAGATTTTAAATCTAATATATAAATATATATAAAAAATAAAAATAAAATTAATTATTTTTATTTTTTAAAATAATAATTTTACTTATCAATTATTATTTAAGTATGACCAAAAAAATATATATTAAAAATGAAACCTAAAAAGGATTCAGACTCGAAAAAACTATTCAAGTCTGATAATAAAAAAGTGAATATTATTCAATTTTTGAATATTGCAGATAATTCACTTCATCCAAAATGTTCAGTAAGTGTTGATGAACCAATATTCCAACCAGAACCTAGTACAATATTATTTGAAGACTATGAACCTCTTCAAATATTAGAAAAAGTTTTAAAGTTAAGAAATAGAGACACAGTCCCAAGAAGAGTTAATATAGTTCATCCTGAAAATAGATTATTCCAAGTACTTCCATATATCCTTTCTAAAAATTCAAAAAATAGAGAAGCAGGAGAATCTGCAAATACAAAAGTTGCTCCTGGAATGGAAGTTTCATACTTAATTAAATTTACACCTGAAGCTAAAGTTGATATTTCTTATGATTTAGTTGTCATTACCGAAAGAGAAAAATTTACAGTTCCTATTAAAGGTATTGGATGCAAAGTAAATATTGAATTTACTGATTATATTGATTTTGGTGAAGTTCCTGTTAAATATAAAATTGAAAAACCATTCATTATTAGAAATGTTGGAGAAAAAATTACTAAATGGATGTTGAAATGCTTCTCTAATAGTGTTACTATATCAAAAAAAGAAGGTATATTAGATATTGGAAAAAATGAACAAATTATTTGTACTTTTTGTCCAGAAAAAGAAAAAAATTATAAAGAGAGTATGATTTTATCTTATGATGAAACTGATCATATTATAACAATTTATGGTAAAAGTAAAAATGATGCTGTTGATATTTCACCTAAAATATTAGAAATGGAACCTGCATATATAACTTTACATACTGAAAAATCTGTTACAATAACAAATGATACTGGTGTACCAATTGAATATGTATGGAAACAATTTGAATCAAAGGAAAAAGAAGAAGAAGCAAAGCAAAAAGTATTTCAAAATTTATCTAAACAAGAACAAGAAGAAAAAATATTAAATGAATTACAACATACATATGAAGAAAATCCATATGAAGATGATACATCAATTGATCTTGAAGACTCATATGATGAAGATGAGATTATTAGAATGAATGAAAGAAATCATTTAAAAAATCAAAATATAATAGCAAGAAGATTTGAAAAAATAAAAAAATCATTAAACGAAGATCAAATGTGTTTCGAACATCCAAATTTTGTAATAGAGACCTTAACAGGGAAAGTATGGCCGAATACAAAAGCAACAATAACAGTAACATTCAGACCAGATGAAGCAAGAGATTATAAAGACATATTTGCATATTTAGATGTAACAGGAAGTGAAAAGAGAATAAAATTAGAATTAAGAGGAAGAGGAATTGGTCCTAAAGCAAGAGTAAATAATCCTGAATTTAATTTATTTGATATTCCAATTACTCATCAAATACAATTAGAGCCTAAATTAGTTATATATAATATTGGTGTCATTCCATGTGAATTTATTGTTGAAATGCCTGGTACTCCTTGTTCTAAACAATTCCATTTTGAACATGTTAATGGTATTATTCCACCTAGAGATGAAAAGTCTACTGGAGAGCAAGTTATTCCTATTACTTTCAAAGCTGAAAGACTTGGTGAATTTTCTGAAAAGTTTAATATTAAAATTGGAAAAAGTAAAGATGTTATTCCTATTGTTTTTAAAGGACATGTCATTGCTCCTTATTGTAGATTTAGTGTTGAAAGAATTGATTTTGATAAAGTTAGTATGGGATTTGATAAAACTGAAACTGCTATTTTATATAATGAAAGTGATGTTGATATTGAATATCGTTTAAGAATTGCTACTGATAGTCAAGATAATGATAAAGCAATGGAAACTGTTTTTGAAATTTCTCCAAAAGAAGGTAGAGTTGAAAGAAAAAGAAGTAAGGAAATTTCTATTACTTTTAGACCTGATAAAGAAAGACCTTATGATATTGTTGTTTTATTAGATATGTTAGGTATTGGTTTTGATATGTTAACTTTACCAGTTTGTGGTATTTGTGAAGTTCCAGAAGTTGAAATAGATCCAATGGAATTACTTAACTTTGGTACTGTCTTCATTAGACAAGAAGTTTATCAAACAATTAAATTACATAATACATCTAATTTATTAAGTACTCAATTTAAAGTAATGAAACAAGATGAACAATCTAAAGCTTGGGGTGAATTAACTTGTGATCAACAAAGTGGTCAAATTGGACCAGAACAAACTGTTACTTTGACTGTAAAATTAAAACCATTAAGATTACAACAAATTAGATTAAAATTAGAAATTGATTGTAAAACTAAAGGATATAATGCAAGAGAAAGAGATAATAATTATATTACAGCAATAAATGTTATAGCAGTAAGTAAAGGACCTGATGTTGTGGTTGCTAAAGACAATGTTCCAATTCCAACATCAAAAGATGAAAAAGCAATTAAAGATTTACAAGCAATGGAAAATACAGTTGATTTTGGTATTGTTAGAACATTAAATGAAAAAATCCAAACTATAAGATTAGCAAATACATCACCAATAGATGCAATATATACTGCTTTTATGAAAACTCCTGGAAGTATTTTTTATGTTAAAAATCCTAAAGATAGAATTAAAGCAGGAGAAACAAAATTAGTTGAAATATCATGTAAACCAGATGAACAACAAAAATTCTTAGATACATTATATTTTAAAATTGAAGAAAGTGAAGGATTTGAAGTTACATTAAAAGCAACTGGTGATGGTACAACAATTGTACCTGAATTTGATTTGAAGACAATAGATTTTGGTGTAGTATTTACTTGTACTGATATAGAAAAGAAAATAAAATTTGAAAATAGAGGAAGAAGTGATCAATATATTTCATTTGTATCAAAAAAACCAAAAAAGAAACCAATACCTGATGAAAAAAAGGAAAAGAAAAAAAAAGATGAGGAAGAAGAAGTTGAAGTATTTAGATTCTTTGAAGATTGTCCAAAAAGAACTTTACCATCAAGAAAATATGGTACAATGACATTAATTGCTAATTCACGAAAAGCTGGAGTAATAACTGCAAATTATGGTGTTCATTGTTATAAAACTTCAGATAATAATGGTCCTGAAATTTGGGATGTTACATTAAGAGCAGAATTTATTGATCCACAATTAGAATTTTCTCCACCTAAACTATTCTATACTTATAAAAATGATGAAGACCATGATAAAGATACTATATATAAAATTGTAACTATTAAAAATGCTGCTTTACTTCCTGCTGATTTTTCAATTAAGACTGAACCACCATTTAGTATTTCACAAGATAAATTCTTAATTGAACCTGGTAAAACTGAAGATTTAAGAGTTGATTTTGATCCAAGTTCTAATAAGAAGAAAAAGAGAATTGAACAATTTGATGGAAAATTAATTTTCAAACATAATAATCATGAAAAAGTAGAAGAATTAAAAATGACTGTTCAAATTAATTTCCCAAATATCAAAAACTTACCTAATGAATTATATTTTGGTTGTTTATTAAATGATACATTTTCCAAAAAAACAATAAAATTAGAAAGAGATACATCATGTGATTTAGATGTTGTATATGAATGGGAATTAATTGAATTAGAAAATTCATATGAGAGTTTAAAAAGAGGAAGAGCAGTTACTAGAAAAATTCCATTAAATGAAGTTTTTAGTATTGTTCCAATGAATGGTAGATTAAGAAAAGGAGAATTAGAAACAGAAGAAGTGTCAATAACATTTACACCAGGACCAAATCAAAGATATACTGCAATTGCAAGATGTCTTGTTGATGGAGGACCTGAATATGATTTGAAATTAATTGGTGAAGCCAGTGAAATTAAATATAAATTACAAGTTAATGATGATATTTATGATTCAAATAAAAAAGAATTTGCTATTAAATTTGGTGAAATACCATTTAATACTTCTACAAAAGTTGATTTATTTATTAAAAATGAAGGTGAAGTACCATTTGATTATAGAATTACTTATCATACTGATAAATTAAGATATCTTTCTTTAACAAATGCAATTGATAGTGTTAATAAAGGAGAAAGTAAAAAAATTACTATAGAAATTATTCCAGGTGTTCCTGATAAAATGGATGATGAAATTGTAATAGAAATAGCACATTTTGAACCACATCATATTAAAATAAAAGCTATTGGTTATTATCCTGGAATTATATTATCTGCTCCTTTAATGAGATTAGAAGAAAATTTCAAAGAATTATTTGAATTAACAAAAACAGATTATGTCTCAAAAAGAAGAGCATTAGATGATTATTTCCCAAAAACAAAACAAAATATAAAAAAAAATGTTTTAACACTTCAAAGCAGTTCAGAATTAAATAATACAAATATAACAGATGATTCAATATTTGAATTTGATGTAAACAGAAATTTATTATGTGGTAAAATAGTAGATAAAATGGCAGAAGGTGAAATCCAACAAAATATTCCTCAACAACCACAAACAACTTCAAAATTCCAACCACCACAACCTAAAAAAGCAGAAAAAGCTCCAAATGTTAATAGTGCAGCATATAGAGAAAATCAATTAAGTACATATATGAAAGATTTAGTTATTGCTGAATATAATGTTTCATATGGTAATGTTGTAGCAAATCATAAAGCAAGTGTTACATTTACAGTATCAAATTTAAATAAAGGGCAAATTAGTTTTACTATTGATAAAAAGGATATGGCTGCAAAAGGTTATACAGTAGTTAATGGAACTTCTAGTGATAGATGTTATATTGATGAAGGAAAAAGTGTTAATATTACTGTTACACATAATACTTCTAGTAATAATGCTAATATTGATGTTAATAATGTTTTAAAAATTGTTATGAGTAATGGAGAAGTTTATTTAATTCATTTACATTCATTTGTTTCAATTCCTAATTTATCTTTAAGTACTAATTTAATTGATATGGAAAGAGTTTATCTTGGAAGAAAGAAAATAATGAAATTCAGAATTGAAAATATTAGTAGAGTTGATTGTTCTTGGAATGTTGTTTGCAAAGCAATTTCTGGAAAGAGACAAACAAAAGAAGAAAAGAAAGAAGATCAATCTGTGTTTGATATTTTCCCTAAAGAAGGTAAATTAGCACCAGGAAAGAAATTAACATTAACAACAACATTTGTACCAGTAAGAAGGAAAAAATATCAAGGGAAATTTATATTCCATATAGTTGATAATGCAAAAAATATTGAATGTCAAATTAGAGGTAATGCTGAAGTATTTGATTTAATAATTACTCCTGATGTTGTTAATATTGGTCCAATATTACCATATTATAAATATGGGTTAGCTCAAATTGAAATTAAAAATCCAAATGATTCCCAAATTGAAGTCTATTCATCTGATTTTGATAAAAAATTCATTGAAGAAGAAAAAGTATTTAGTTATTATAAAGCATTTTGTAAAAATCCAGAGGATAAAATTGATATAAAAATTAGAAATGCAGGAGAACCAATGTGGAAAAAATTTGATGATTTTAATACAAAATTAAATGAAAAAATTGAAGAATTTAAACAGTATACAGAAGAATACTTAACATCTAAAAATGAAACATTTGATAAATTATTCACAAATGAATATCATGAAAAATTATCATTATTAATACCAACTGATGATGATGATGCAGAAATTCATTTCCCACAAGGAGTACCAAAAAGAGATAAAGTAAATATAGTATTAATAGGTCCAACTCAAAGTGGAAAGACTTCAATATTAAAAGAACAAGTAAAAAAACAATTTAGAGGAGTGGTCTCAATTAAAGATTTATTACAATGGAATTTAGATAATGGACATCCAGAAATGACAGAAAAAATTGCAACTTATACAGAAGAGAAGAAAAAAGAATATGAAGAAGCAAAAGTAGCATATGATAAGTTAGCAAAACAAGCAAAATCAAATAAAAAAATGACATTACCAGAAGCACCCACTGAAAATATGTATAAAAATGTATCAAAAGAAATTTTCGCTGAATTACTTACAAATAGAATATCACAACCAGACTGTAATTGTGGATGTGTATTTGATGATTTGGAATCTGAAATTTTAGATAGTCCTGAAACTGTTTTAGAATATTTAGATGATTATTTTGTAAAAGAAAATTTATATTTAGCATACTTTGATTTCCCAAAAGATATAGATGGAAATGAAGTTTGTCATTATATTGATTGGTCAAATTATATTGATGAATTAAATCCAGATAAAAGAAAACCTTCAGTTAGAAAAAAATCAACCCAACCATTAAAAGTTCAACCCAAAAAAGCAACAGTTCCTCCATCAACATCTCCTGAAAAAGCTGCTGCTGCCACTACAACTAATAATAATAATAAAGCTGCTACTACTACTAATAAAGCAACAACTAATAATAAAACTACAACTAAAAAGAATGTTAAAGGAAAAGGTAAAGCTGAAGTTGTTGAAGAAGTAAAACCTGAAATTGACCCAGAAGTTGTTGAAACATTTGAAAAAATGTTTGAAGATTTTGTAAAAGAGAAAATCCCTGTTTTTAGTGTTGCAAATGAAGAACCAAAAGAATTAACACCAGAAGAAAAAGAAGCATATGCCCAATATGTTGAAAGAATGACTAAGAAAATGGAAGAATTATTAGATAGAAGACTTAATCCACCAAAAGAAGAACCTGAAGAAGAAGAAGAGGAAGATGATAAAAAGAAAGATGGGAAAAAAGATGATAAAAAGAAAAAAGAGGAAGAAAAGAAAAAGAAAGAAGAAGAAGA
>Ga0256407_10012525_pt1 | contig 11515 bp, 6 predicted proteins | sample RumenRJG_04DNA_FD_193489 | JGI IMG/M metagenome (GOLD analysis project Ga0256407, IMG submission 193489) | Bovine rumen microbial communities from Lethbridge, Alberta, Canada - RJG_04 | ecosystem: Host-associated > Mammals > Digestive system > Stomach > Rumen | place: Canada: Alberta | collected... | reverse complement strand
ATATATAAAATTATTAATATTATTAATATCTAATAACCATTCTTCATCACTTAATTCTTCCATTTTAAATAATATTTCTTCTAATATTTCTTTAAATTTTTCTTTCATATCTACTTGAATTAACATAGATTTAAAAATATTAGATAATACTGATCCATCTTCTAAAAAATGTTCATATTTATCATTAATTTGTTCTTTTAATAATCTAAATATTAAACATAAAAATTCATCATCTTTTGAATTAGTAAATGATAAATTATTATAAAGATTATTAGTTATAAAATAATAAAATGAATTATCAATTTTATCAAATACATTTTTTCTTTCTTTAACTGCAAAACTTAAATTACTTGTTCTTAAATCATCTAAAAATCTTAATATTCTAAATAAAAATTCAGGATTTTCTCTAAATCCATATATTAATTTTTTAACTTTTACAAAATCTGCATCTTTTTCAGGAATTTTTTTTACTTTATATAAAGGATTTTCATCTGATTTATTTTTATTTTTATAACTTTCTTTATTTTCAAATAATTCAAATCTTTGAATTTTTTTTTCATATAATATTGTTAATTGTTTTTCAAAATCTTTATTAAATTTTAATTGTTCTTCAAAATCTAAATATATTAAAATTATTCTAACATAATTTTTTTTTGATTGCTTGATATTTAATTTCTTTTTGAAGATAATTTAATTTTTCGAAACCATCATTACTATTTATTTCCATTATAATATCTAAATAGATGAAATGATTAATTTTATATAATTAAAATGAATATAAATTTAAATAATCAGAAAAATAAATAAATAAATAATAACAAAATAAAAAATATAATTAATATTTAATAAAAAATAAAATAAAAAAATAAAAATGCCAATATTAAAAAAATCTTTAATCAATATAAAATTATAAAAAAAATATAATAAAAAAATAAATGAATCATGAAGAAGAAGAAGAGCAAAAAGAAAATAACTTTATAAAAATAGTAATAGTAGGTCAATCCTCAGTAGGTAAAACTGCATTAATAAATCAATATATGAATAAAATATTTATAGATGCAGCAATAACAACAATAGGAACAGATAAATTTATAAAAATTGAAAAAATAAATAATTCAGAAATTAAATTAAATATTTGGGACACAGCAGGACAAGAAAGATTTAGAAGTTTATCTCCTTTATTTTTAAAAGGTTCAAATATTGTAATAATGGTATATGATATTACTAATAAAGAATCTTTTGATGAATTAGATACTTTTTGGTTAGAAAAAATTAAGGATAATACTAAAAATATTATTTTAGGACTTGCTGCTAATAAATCTGATTTATATGAAAGTGAAGTTGTTACTATTGAAGAAGCAAAAAATTTTGCTAAAAATAATAATGCTTTTTTTTTTGAAACTACTGCTAAAAATTATGAAAGTACCAGACTATTATTTATTGAATTAGTTACTAAGTATATTGAAAAATATGGTTTTGTTAATGAAAATGCTAAAAATTTAGTTATTGATAAAGATAAAAATAAAAATAAAAATAATACAAAAAAAGGTTGTTGTTCAAAATAATTGATTTTTTAATTTTTAATTATTGTATTTTTTAATTTAATATTATTTCATAATTAGTCATTTATTTTATATAATTTTTTATTTTTTCCGAAATAATTATTTTATTGAAAAATAATTGAAATAACTATTTTAGAATTTTTTTATTTAAAGGGTTATTCAAATATAATAAAATTAACTGATTTATATTAAAATTTTTTATAAACTGGAAAAAATTAAATTTTTTCATTGTAATATTTATATATATATTATTTATTTACCTAAATATATTCTTGTTTACTCAATAAATCTTATTTGAATTTACTGAAATAAACTAAACAATATTTTAATTTATTTGCATTTTTAATATAAAAGTAAAAAAAGTATGAATATTTAATAAAAAAATACTCTATTTATAGAAATATTATTTTTCTTTTTTTTAAAATATTAAATATAAAATATTGATGTAATCTTCTTGTACATTCATTATATTAAAATTAATAGATTTGATTATTCTTTTAACTAACTTTTTATTACAATCTTAAATTAGTTATTTGATTAAATTCATCATAAAAATATAATTTTGATATGAATACCTTAAATTTTTAAAAATAGTTAATTTAAATGGATGACCCTGATATTATATTTTTATCAGGAAAACATGAATTTAAATTAAAAAGTATATTAGGGAAAGGTGGTTTTGGAAATGTATTTGAAATAAATGTTAATGGGAATTGGTATGCATGGAAAATAATAAAAGTATCTAAAAATGTAGATAATAAAAAATTACAAGAAACAATAAAGAGAATAGAAGATGAATTAGTTTGGTCAAAAAATCTTAAAAGTCAATATTGTATTAAAACATATAGTATATTTAAAGATGAAATTAATGATAAAATAATATATTCTTCTGTTATGGAAAAAGCAATTTTTAGTGATTTGAAATATTGGTTTTTTTATTATTATAATGGAAATTTATTACATATAAATAATTCTAATAATTTTAGAATTAATCTTATTATGATTCATTTCTTTTTATATCAAATTATTCAAATTCTCTTTTTTTTAAAAGAACAATGTACTGTTCATTGTGATATAAAAAGTGAAAATTTATTAATAGGTAATAATTTTCAATTAAAAATTTCAGATTTTTCAGTTCTTAAATTAAATGAAAAAAATAAAATATTTCAATTAACTAATTCTACATTTAGTATTAAAGGACCTGAATATTATAATGAAAATAAAGAAATTGATATAGATAATTCATATAAAGTAGATATTTATGGAGCAGGTTTGATTATTTTCCATTTAATTTATAAAATACAATTAATTTCAGATAAAAAATTTTTTTTTGATAAAACAAATTCAAAAGAAAAAAAAAAAAATTATATAATTAAAAAAATTAATGAAGCTATAACAACAATAAAAAATGATAAATATTTAAAAGATGAAGTTGATTTTAAAGATTTATTAATTTCTATGATTCAATCAAATATTTCAGATAGAGCATCAATTGAATATTTATTAAATAATAAATGGGTTAATAAAAATATAGAAATAATGGAAAAAATCAAAAATATTAATGATAATGAAGAAATTAAATTATTTGTTGAATATCAGAAATATAAAAGATATTATGCTAAAAGAAAAAAAATAATTTTAAAAAAAATTTAAAAAGTTAGTTTTCATTATATTACAAAAATATATAATGTTTGTCAATGTTTGCCTTTTATAGTCTGTGTGCAGAACATTTATTCTCTTACTTGTTTAAATAGAATTCCAATTGAGAAATATTATTTTACTTATTAATTTTAAATATTATAATATTTCAAATGAACATCAATTATTTTTTGAATTTTAATGATTTGTATAATATTTTGTTTTAAATAAAGACAATATTTTATTTTTTCTAAAGTATATAAAAAAGTTTCTATTCCTAAATTTTTTATTTTAATATATAATATACATTCAATATAATTTTCATTTTTTAATAAAATATTTATTATTTTATTAGTATTAAAATTTTTTTCATAAATTAAATCAAATTTATTTTTATTTTCAATTTCAATTTTTTTATTTTTTTGTTCTAAAATTAAATTAATTAAATATTCATAAAGAAAAATCAAATAATTAAAATTTGTATTCTTTTGAATTAAATTTGATTTTTCATTTTCAATTATTTTTAAAGAAGAATCAAGATTTAATTGTTTTTTATTATAATATGAAAAAATATATGTTTCCAAATTATCATCTTCATTTAAACAATTTTTTAATTCAAATGAATCAGAAAATTTTTTTGAATTTTGTAAAGACTGTTGAAAAAATATAATAGATGTAATATTTTGGAAACTTTTATTAATTGATAAATCTTTAACTAAAATTTCATTTGAATTATTTGATAATATCTTAACATTTAATAAAATACATTCTTTAGGTGAATAAATTTTTAAGCATAATTCATTAGATGAAACAACAAATGAATCTTCATTAATAAAAAATATATTATTTATAATTAAATAATTAGTTCTAATTCTATATAAAAAATTAATAATATTTTGTTCTAGATTTATTGAAAAATAATTTACAATACCATCTGATTGGCATGATAAAAATTTATTATTATTTCCTAATTTAATATTATTAATATTTTTTTGAAAAAAATTATCAAATTTTTCTTGGAAAAATATTGGTTGATATTTATCTAATTTTTCTTTATAATTGATATATTCTTGATAATTTTTTGGGGAATTAATTTTTAAATTTGAGAAATTTATTGATATTAATTTTAGATGATTTTCATCTTTTATAATAATATTTAAATTGATATCAGTTAATTCTTCATCTTTTAAAGTAATTGATGGTAAAAATTTAAATGATATTTTTAGAATTAATCTTGAATAAAAATTAGTTGAAAACAATATATAAATATTATCTTCAGTATATAAAATAATAATATTTATATTATCAGTCTTTATAAAATCTAATGTAATAATTCTAGCTTTATATATTTTTTGTATTTCTTTATCAATTATATTATATTTTACAATATTTTTATTATATATATTTAATTTGATTAAATTACCTGAACCTTCTATCAAATAAATATTATCTTTAATCAATATGGATGATAATATCTTCAAATTTATTATATCAGATATAAAATTGTCAAATATTAATGAATTATTATCAAAATCATAAATATATATTCTATTTAAACATGTTCTTAGAATTAAAATTCCTTCTTTTAATTTATTAATTTGAAATTCTTTAACTTCATTTTTATCATCAATTTTCCTTTTTATTGTATTTAATGAATTTAAACTTTTTGTATAATTATATTTATATAAATAAATATCTTCATTATTATTTTGAATTAGATAATATATTATATTTTTTGTTACAGATATGAATTTTATTTTTTTTGAAATAGTATTTATTTGATAAAAAAAATTAAAAGAATCTCTTGAAAAAAAACTAATTAAATCATCTGAAGAAATAAAACAAATTTGATTAAATTGTTCAATTAATTTAATCGAAAAAATTGATGATTTATGAGGATTTTCTGCTAATTCTTTATTTTCTTTTGATTCAATATTATAAATAAATATTCTTCCTTCATTAGATGTAATTAATATTTTATTATTTGAAATACTAAAAATTGAAAAAAAAAGATATTGTTCATTTATAGATTTATCATTATATTTATTTTTTTCTATTAATATTGTTTCAAAATTTTTTTCTTCAAAATTTATTTTATATGATTTGAATGTTCCATTTTTGTCAATTGAAAATAATAAATTATTCATATAATCTAAAGAAAAAATCATTTCTTTTTCATTTTCAATTTTTAAAATATTTTGAAAATTTTCAACTGAAAAAATCTCAATTATTCCATTTTTTAACCCTAATGATAAATAATATATATTTTGATTTTCAAAATGCTTAATAGTAATTATTGAATTTTCATTTAAAAAAGGAATTGAAATTAAAATTTTAATATTATCTTCAAATACATTATATACTTCAATATTTTCATTATTTGAAACATATAAAATATTTTTTTTTTCAATATAATCAAAGCATTTTATATTTTTATTAAATTTTTTTTTATATTTATTTTCTAATTCTAAATCTTCAATAAATTTATTTTCTTGAAAATGAAATATAATTAATTTTCCTAAATTTGATATTATAAAAATTTTATCTTTAATTAAACATAATACATTTAATCTATCAGAATTAATTATATTATTTGATGATAAAATTTGCAGAAATATTCTTTTTTCTAATTCAATAACAATTACAAAACAATTTGAAATATAAATTAAATACTTATTAAAGATTATAGATGAAAATTTATTTGACCAATTAGGAGAAGATGGAATTCCTTTTAAGTGTTGAAACAAATTTTTTTGAAGATTAATAACACTTTTGTTATTTCTTTTTTTTTTATTTTTATTTTTTTTGTTATTCATTTTAAAATTAAAAATATTTTAACTTTTATATATTTCATGTTAATTTATTAAATTTAAATATTAGATTAATAAAATCAAAAAATTATCATTTAATAATATAAATTTTTGAACCAAAGTTAACTCTAACTCTGTACAATTTTTACTAATTTATAAATATTATTATTAATCATTATCAAAAAAAAATGATATTTAAAAATTAACAGACTATTATTAAATGTTTAAGGTAAAATAATAGAATCAGACTTTGAAATTGGAGCTGAAGAATTAAAAGCTGAACTTATATCTAATAATTCTTGATAAATAGAATTATTTATATTATTAATATTTTCATCTAAAAAATCCATAGGCTCTAATGCTTTATTTTTTTGTTCTAATATCTTTACAAAATTATCTTCAGTACTATCTAAATCAAAAGGTATTTTTTGAGATAAATAAGTTTTAGATTTAAAATCTAAAGGATTATCTGAATTTGAAAAATTTGTTTTTGAAGGTAAATATGGATAGGAAAATATTCCTGTATTAAAATTCATTTAATGATATAAATTAATTGTAAAAATTAATCTTATTAAGTAAAAAATATATATTAAATTTTATTTATTTAATAATTGAAATTTATTATTCAAATATATCATATTTTCTTGACCAATTATTGAATAAATAAAATTTTGATGATTTTGAGAAAAATTTACTTTTAAATTATTTAGAATTGAAAATAAAATACAATATAAATTTTCTTTTTCTAAATAAGTTTTTTCATGAGATTTTTTATCTTCAATAGTATAATCTTCATCACTTCCTTCACTATAATTTTCTAAATCATCATCTAACCATTCATAATCATCTTCTTCTTCTTCTTCATTTTTTTCTAAAGATATATCATTATCAACACATTCTGCTTCTTCTTCTTTATCTTTAATATTTTTTTGTTTATTAATTATAATAATATCATATTTTTTTATTAATTCAAAACTATTTTTTAATAAAGAATTCAATAATTTTTTTATTTCATTTGACATATATTCTGAATCAATTAAAATAAGAGAAAAAATTCCTATTATACTTCTTTTATATTCAAAATCATATCTCATTGTTTCAATATTTTCATTCCATTTTAATAATAATTGTTCTAATATATTATTTTCATAAGAATATTTTACTATTAATAAAGGAGCATATGAAGTAATTGTTGCTAATAATTGAATTAAAAATTGATTATATGTTATTTGTTTTGTTTTAAAAAGTTCTTTTGATATAAATGATATTAAAGGATTTATTAAATTAGTTATTAATTGTTGTTTATCATTATAATAAGTTTCAAAAATTGATATTAATAATTTTAAACAACAACAACAGAATGTTTCATCATTAATATTTATACATAATAAAATAATATTTTGAATTGTTATAAAAGTTTTATTTATAAAATTTAAAAAAAATTTTTTTCCTCGAATTATATATAAATATAATATATTTATTATATTTGGTAAATTTTCAAATGCAAAATTTTGTTTAATTTCATTGTTTTCAATTTTTATTATTGAATCAAGAATTTTTTCATAATATTTCCATATTAAAATATTATTAATATCTCCTTTTTCAACAATTAAATTAACTAAATTTAATACATTTTGATAAATTAACATTGACTCTTTTGCACATTCTTCAGAAATTCCAAATAAAATTAGATTATCTGTAATTTGTAATAATGAATTAAATTTATTAATATCATTATGATTTAAACAAATTTCATAAAAAAGAATTAAATTATCAATAATCCCACATGAAGTTTCATCTAAATTTGTTTTAGATTCTTTTTCACTATCTTTTAATTGAGAGATATATTGAAAAAAAATTTTATTTAATTCTATTGATAAATTTATTATAAATGATAATGATTCATTTGAATAAATAGAAACAATAGTATTAATACTCCATAATATTTCTTCAACTTCAATTTCTTTAATTATTTTTAAATATAATGAAAATATATCTTGAAGTTTATTTTTAAAAAAAAAAATAGTTTTTTCAGAATATTGAATTATTGTTGGTAATATTATTGCACAAATTACATTTAAGGCAATTGAATTTTTATATATTAATCCTTCATTTATTTTATTTATTAAAAATTCAATTTGTTCATTTTTTAAATTTGGAATTTTCTCAATTAGGTTTATAAAATTAAATAATTGAAAAAATAAAATTTTTTGACAAATTAATAAATTATCAACTAAGTTTAATTGAGGAATAATTATATTACCTAATATTTCTATAATATATTCATTCTTTTTTTTTGATTTTGTTTTTTTTAAAATTTTATATAAAATTGATACTCCACTTTCTTTAAATAAATTAATATTAATATTTAAAATAGAATTATTAGAAATTTGATTTATTATAATTTTAATTATTGATTCAATATTATTATCATCAACTAATTTTAATATAAAATTAAAAATATATTTTCTTGGATTATCATCAGATAAATCTGTTATTTCATAAAGAAAATCTTTTTCAGTTATTTTTAATACTCTTTTTCTTAATATATTATTCCTAATTGAAAAAATAATAATTTTTTCATAATTATCTAATATATAATTTTTAATAATATTTTTTCTTGTTAATGATAAATAATAAAATTCATATATAAAACATAAAGTATGATTTAACTCTTTTGTTCCATTTATACTTAAAAATGAAAAATAATTAAAAAAATCTTGATATATTAGATTATCATTTTTAAATTGAGAAAAAAATTCATATGATTTATCTTCTTGATTACTATAATTAAAATTAAAAAATCTTTCATAAATTCTTAAAATAAATTTTGAAATAATTAAATTAATTTTATTATTCACTTTAGGAAAGTTTAATGAATAATAAATTATTCTTTTTAAATCTTTAAGAAATTCTAAAGGAGGAGTAAAAGTAATAGATTTAATAAAAATTTTAAATATTTTTTGAATATATTTATTATATAATTCATCCTCTTTATTTTGAAAATAATTTTTTCCTAAAATTTCAAAATTATTTAAAATAATATTATGAATTTTATTATATTCAGAATCATATTTTTCTCTTCTAATTTGAGACTCATTTGCTTTACTAAATAAATAAAATATTTCAATTCCACAATAAGAATAATAAAAATTAATTTTATTTGTGATTAAATTTATTGCATTTTCAATAAAAAATTCCCAATTTTTCCAATATTTTAATATTTTATAAATAATAATTTGATAATTTTTCATTTGAACTTTATCCTTTGCATTTATTAATAAAATAATAATATTTTTTTGAATTATATTTATTGTTTCATCTTTTAAATTTCCTAATATATTTTCACAAATAATATTTTTTAATTGAATACAGCAATTTTGAAAAAGTATTTCATTATAATTTTCATTATTTTTATTTAATAATATCTCAAGTAACTTTAAACAATAAATATTAGGATATATTTTTAATGATAAAAGAAAACTTTCAGCTTTAGTCCTTATATCTGCATTACAATTTAAAGAATTTTCTAAAGCAATCTTTAATTCATTTATATTTAAGTTAAAATTTTCATCCATTTTAAGAGGTTTTTATTATAATTTAAATTCAAATTAAGTATATGAGTAAAAAATTTTCTAAATAAATTTTTTTTATATTTTTGAATTAAATTGATTTTTTTTTAAACAAAAATTATAATCAAATAAAAAAATAAATGTCAGAAGAAGAATCACAAGTAGAAGATCAATCAATAATTGAAGTTACAGATATTGGAATAAATACAGATGAACTTTCACCAGAAGAACTTCAAAAATTAGTAGATAATAATAAAGAACTTCATGAAAATGAAGTAATAAATATTAGTCATGAATTAAAAGATAGAAGATTAAACGGTTCTGAAGAAGAAAATAAAGAAGATTTAATTAATGATTTAATTAAAAAAGAAAAATATTTTGAAATGTTAAGTAGTTATAATATTGAATTAAAAAATAAAATTGAAATTTCTAATCAAAGATATAAAGATGTTTTAGAAAAAATTGAAGAAAAAAAAAATGAAGATACAGAAGGGAAATTAACAAATCAAATTAAAGAAATGGAAAAAGAAATAAATGCAAATAATACTGAAACTGAAAGATATAAAAGAATGATTGATAAATTAAAAAATAAAATTGAATTTAAAACAAATTTAGAAAGAGCTTTTAATTTACAACATTTATTAAAAAATGAAACGAATAAAAATAATGATTTAAAAAAACAATATAATGATTTATTAAAATTAAATGAATCACAATTAAAATTTATTGAAGAATATGATAAAGAAAATGAAATAACTGAAAAAATTGATATTTTAAAAAAAGAGATAAAAGTAAGTAAAGAGAATATAAAAGATTATCAAGATAAAATTATTAGACAAGATAGATTTTTAAGATTAATTCATGAAAAAATTTTAACATTAGAAATTATGCTTAAAAAAATAAAAGATACAAAAATAAGAATTAAAGATATTCATAAATCATTTACAAAAGAAGAATTTAAAGATACTATTTTATTAATTATTACTTTAAAAGAACAAATAAAAGATTGTAGAAATCAACTTGATTCTATTAATAAAACAAATGATGAAAAAATGCATCAATTACTTTATCAAAATAAACAAATTGAAATTGATTATAAACAAGCTGAAAAAGATAATAAAAATTTACAAATAAAAAAAAATGAATTAAAAAGAAAAATTAAGAATTTGAATATGTTAAGTAAAAAAAAAAAATTGTTTTTAAAAGAATCTATTAATAATTATAATATAAATAATGAAAATATTAAAGAAAATGAGAATATTAAAAATAATGAAAAATTGGAAAATAATGAGAAAAAGAATTTAGAAAAATATAATTATGATAAAAAAAATACTATAAAGAAAAAAGAAAATGAAATATTACAAAAAGAAAATAAAAAAATAATAGAAAATACTAATGAAGAATATATAACAAATGAAAATGATAATAATTCTAATAATGAATAATTCAAATAAAAAAATAATTTTTATAAAAATTAAAATGATAATGAAAATAAATATAAAACAATAATTATATATATAATTATTTTTAAATTTTTTAAAATATATTTGAATATATATTTAAAAATAAATATTTTTATAATTATGATGGAATAACATTTTGAAAATCAGTAACATCAATTGGGACAGTATCTTTTCCTTTTTTAGGTTCTACATCTTTTAATAAATCATTTAATTCATTTCTTCTTCTTTTTTCATCTTCCATTATTTCATCATTAAAATTATTAGTATTTTGTTTTTTTTCATCAAATTGTTTTAATTCTTCATTAAATCTTTCTATAAATTTTCTTTCTCTTTCATTATAATTATCATCTTTTTTATCAATATTTTCATTTTTTATATTATCATTTTCAATTTTTTCATCTATATTATTATTTTTTTGATTTATATTATCATCATTTTCATTATTATTATTTTTATTATTTTTATTTTTT
>Ga0256407_10012524_pt1 | contig 11515 bp, 9 predicted proteins | sample RumenRJG_04DNA_FD_193489 | JGI IMG/M metagenome (GOLD analysis project Ga0256407, IMG submission 193489) | Bovine rumen microbial communities from Lethbridge, Alberta, Canada - RJG_04 | ecosystem: Host-associated > Mammals > Digestive system > Stomach > Rumen | place: Canada: Alberta | collected... | reverse complement strand
CCGTTCCAGTCAGAGGGAATGGTGAAGGTAGTGCGGTAGGCTCCTGTCGGGTTGTAGTCGCGTGGTGTCTTGGGCGGTTCAGCCTTGAACGGTGCGGATACATTGCGGAACAGCGGGTCGCCGAAGCCCCTCATCTCCCAGTTCGATGGTACATCAATGGTGCCCCACTTCGTGTCGGAGAAATTCTCTTCGAAGAAGTTGCCTGGTATCTCCTGCGGTGTGTCGGCATAGCAGAACTTCCACCTGCCGTTGAGCAGGACATGATGACCTGGAATGTAATAGGCACGCGCTTCTTCCTGTCCGTATTCAAACACGTCGAGGTTCTCGATGAAATGATACAGGTCGTCAAAGCCTCTTGTCTTCTCTGTCTGTGCCGTTACTGCCACAAAGGCCGGTATCATCAGAACTGTTGTGAATAACTTTCTCATAAGTTCAGTGAAAATGGTTTTCTGATTCATATTCTTCGCTTTTTAACTGCAAAGATAGTGATAATCAGTGAATAATCGGTCTATTCTCAGTCAACATTATGATACTTTATGAATTTGTTACAGAACTTTCATTAGGTATTTTTAACTAGCGAATTGAGCTTCGTTTTTTGTTTTATTTATACTTTTGCAATCCAATATGAAAAGTTGATTATTAAGTGTGCACGAAGCAATCCATATTCCAAAGACCTTTATGGGTCGTTGTATTTGCCCTGACGGCAGCCATCGCGTGGGGTTGGGCTTTCCCGCTCATCAAAGTTGGTTTTAGTGCCTTTGGCATCACAGCTGACATGACGGGCAGCAAGATGCTCTTTGCTGGCATTCGCTTTGCTATAGCAGGACTGATTGTACTCTCTGTTGCTCGTAGCAGTGGACGCTCGTTTCAGACCAGCCGAAGGATCGATTGGCTTTTTATCCTTGCTTTTGCGCTGATGAACACCACGCTCCACTATTTCTTCTTCTATGTCGGCATGTCTCATAGTGAAGGCTCACGGGCCGCTATTCTCAACTCGTTAAGTACATTTCTTGTGGTGCTGTTGGCCTGTGCCTGTTTTAAAAGTGACAAACTGACTTCGCGGAAGATTTTAGGCTGTACTGTCGGATTCTGCGGCATCCTTGCCCTGAATCTTGGTGGAGCTGAAAGCGGACAATTCACATGGTTGGGTGACGGCATGATTATCCTCAATGCAATCTGTGGAGCCTGTGCTAATTTGATGACTCGTGGACTGAGTCGGCGGATAGATATCTTTGTAGGTACGGGTTATAGTCTCTTCATCGGCGGATTGCTTCTTGTCATCTCAGGACTGGTCTTCGGCGGTACGCTGCCCCATATCAATATGCTTGGCATCATCTGCCTGATCCTGCTCATTGCCATTTCTGCCCTTGGCTTTGCGCTCTACAACAAACTGCTCAGTTGTAACCCGGTAGGAAAGGTTGCCATCTACAATTCTCTGATTCCCATTGTGGGTACCGTCACGTCGTGCCTTTGTCTTGGCGAGACGTTTCACATGAAATACGCGCTTGCCGGAGGACTCGCAGCACTTGGCATATACATTATTAATAAAGGCAAGAACTGAAGCTAGATTTTCACGCTTGAGATATCAACAAGTCCGTTAACGATGGCGTAGATGGTGAGGCCTGCTGGAGAGTGAATCTGCAACTTGCGGGCGATGTTACGCCGATGGGTAATGACGGTGTTGACGGAGATACACAGACGGTTGGCAATCTCCTTATTCTGTAAACCCTGTACCACACCGATAATGATGTCACGTTCGCGGTCGCTCAGTACCTCACTGTTATCATGTCCGCCCTTGAAGACCAAAGCCGAGATATTCTTTGACACATCCTCCTTCTTAGTCATTCGCTCCAGGCGTTTGATGGCTGGGGTGAAAATATAGTCCTCTACCATCGCATGCTGGCGCAGCCATACCTCGTTTTCGTAGATGTCGTGGAGGGTGGCGGTCAGCTGGTTGTTATGCAAACCGTCCTGAGGCAGATACTTGATGATGAGCAGTTTCAGTTCACGCAGTTTCTTGTCGGTAGCACCATGATGCTTCGAGAAGGTTTCCATGTTGTAGTCGGCGGTGGTACGTCCCTCTATCAACGACTTTACATAGGGGAACAGTGTCTTCTGCTCATATTGCATGTGGCGACGTATCTCGTGGGCATATTCGTCGTAGAAGCGAAGAATCAGTTTGGCAAGGGATTCGTTCTCGTCGAGCGACTCCTGCAGTTCCCGTCGGATATAGGGCAGCTGGAAGTCGAGGAAATAGGCATGGCTGGCCTCCAGATAGTGCAGTAGTGTGGGAACAGACAGATGACTGTCGGTTTCGAACTCTCCGTAGCCGTTAATGGTGTAGTTGACTACAGCTAAGAAAGTATAGGTATCCACATTGTTGCTCTCACACGTTTCCATCACCGTCTTGTCGCCGAAGCCAAGGCTGATGCCGAAGCTTCCCAGCATCTGCAGGAGGTCGTAATTGTCGCGAATCAGCGAGATCATCTTGTCATCCGCCTCATACATCTTCTGATTTTTCATCGTCTATTACCTATAATTGATTACTGGGTGCAAAGGTAATCATAATTTTCGATATGTACAATAATCATAATTAGGTATTTTGCTGCCCCGCTATGATGCAAAAAGCCCGTTTTTAGGTGATTTCATTATTTTTAGGTATTGTTAGCCAATGATTTTTGCCGTACTTTTGCAGCCGATTTGTTAAATTGATTTAGTTATTGATAAAATGAAGAAAAGACAATTATTGTTACTCGTAGTCAGTTTGATGACAAATGCCATGATGGCAGCAGAACCCGATACGATTGGTTACAACAAGTTCCGCTTTGGTGGTTATGGAGAGCTTGTTGCTAACTTTAAGGATTATGGTATTAACCGTTTCTATGGTCATCAGGAAGGAAATGCCAAGCAGAAACGCAACACGATATCCATTCCCCGTTTTGTACTGGCATTCGACTATAAGTTTACGCCAAAATGGATTCTCGGTGCTGAGATAGAATTCGAATATGGAGGTACGGGTACATCTTATGAGTTAGAGAATACAGAGAACGGTGAGTATGAGACGGAGGTTGAAAAGGGCGGTGAAGTAGCCTTGGAACAGTTCCATATCACCCGTTTGATTGTGCCGGCGTTCAATGTCCGTGTAGGTCATCTCATCGTACCTGTAGGATTGACGAATGAGCATCATGAACCCATCAATTTCTTCGGTTCATCCCGTCCTGAGGGAGAAATGACAATCATTCCCTGTACATGGCATGAGACGGGTATCGAGTTTCTTGGTAAGTTTGGCAAGGGCTATGGCACCTTCGATTATGAAGCCATGATTGTGACAGGTCTGAATGCCAATGGCTTTGACCGTAACAACTGGGTAAGAAAAGGCAAGCAAGGACTGTTTGAAGGCGACAACTTTACCAGTCCGGCCTATGTGGCCCGCCTGAACTATACAGGTGTTCCTGGACTTAGACTTGGCGGCTCCATCTATTATTGTCCCAATACCGGTGCCAATGCTGATAAGCTGGTGACATACGACGAGATCGGCAGGATTCCTGTGACCATCTGGTCGCTGGATGCCCAATACACAAATAAGTATGTCACAGCCCGTGCCAATTATCTCTCAGGCAATATCGCCCATGCTGACCAGTTGGGAGCTAAAAACGGCAAACTTTCCAACAAGTCGGGTTATAGCCGATTGACCCCTATTGCCAAACGTGCAGTATCCTACAACGCGGAGGTGGGTGTGAATCTGAAAAGCATCTTCTGTGGTGGTAAGCACTTCCCCGTGATCTATCCCTTTGCCCAATATGAGTATTACAACTCTCAGGAGAAGGGAGAAGGTATGGATGTGATGGATGCCCGTTGTCAGGTGAGCAAGTGGAACTTCGGCCTGAACTGGAGAGCACTGCCCAACCTGGTGGTAAAGGCTGACTATACGACCCGTCAGATCGGCACCAGTAAGGTGTTTGGAAAAGGGCCGTACAACAGCGAGAATGAATTTGGTATCGGTATTGCCTATATCGGATGGTTCTTTAAGAAGTGAGAAGATAACATTATTAATAAAAACAATTAAACGACATGAAAAAAAGTAGCTTATTGATGAGCCTCGCAATGATGGGACTCATGGTGTTTACCGCCTGCAGTAGCAGTGATGACAAGAAAAAGGATGATCCCCAACCAACGCCTTCACCATCTTCTGAGGTGACGATTCAGGATGCTGAGTATGATGCCATCATCAACCAGTATGTTGACAATGTGGTATTACCTACTTATAATGATCTGAAGGCAAAGAACAGTGCCCTTTATCAGGCTGTGGTTGCCTTTGGTGATGCACCTTCGGATGCAAACTTTAAGGCTATCTGTGATGCATGGTTGACCGCTCGTGAGCCATGGGAGTCAAGTGAGGCTTTCCTTTTTGGTCCTGTTGCCGACTATGGTCTTGATCCTAACATGGACTCCTGGCCACTCGACCAAGAGGCTATCGTTAAGCTTCTGGAGTCTCAGCAGTGGAACGATATGAAGTGGACAGGTGATTATGATGAAGACGATGAGGCTATTGCTGCCGCTCAGAATGTACGTGGTTTCCACACCCTCGAGTTCCTTGCCTTCCGCGATGGTCAGGCTCGTACGTTGAATGACAAAGCTGCCGACGGTGAGGCTGCCAATGCGGTCTATAATGCCGGAAACGCTACAGCATGGGCACAGTATATGAGAAATACCGCCCAGTTGCTGGTTGATGACGTGACGACTCTCTGCGATGCCTGGAACAACGGCTATGCCGAAAAGTTTAAGTCACATAATGGTGGTGATTTCACCAGTGGTCTGAGCTGTGTCGAACAGCTGATAGACGGATGTATCGATATCGCAGGTGAGGTAGGACAGGCTAAGATAGGTGATCCTTATGATCTCTATGTATCTGGTAAGACTAATGAGGCCCTCTATGCCGTAGAGTCATGGTACAGCTGGCACTCTCGTGACGACTATACCAACAATATCTACTCGATCCGTAATGCCTACTATGGCTCTCGTGACGGAAGTATCAACAAGAACTCTCTGTCAAGTCTGGTAGCCAAGTATGATTCATCACTTGATGCTGACGTGAAAAAGGCCATTGAGGATGCTGCCAAGGCTATTCAGACTATCCCTCAGCCTTTCCGTAATAACATCAACTCCAAGGAGGCGCAGGCTGCTATGGAGGCTTGTGCTGAGCTGAGTGATATTTTGGAGAATGAGCTCAAGCCCTTCCTGATTAACCATACCAAGTAATTGGTATTAAACATGAACAAATACTATATTATTCCATTACTCCTGACTGGTATTCTCACCTTGACTGCCTGTGACGACAGTGATCGGCTGGATGTAGAGGATATCAATATTCCCAGAGGCTATGCGCTGTCTGCTGGTACATCGACAGGATTCTATAACTCTTCTGTCGCTTACGACCAGGCAGCCGCATGGCTCTCTGGTACTTATGCCTCACGGTTTAATGCCGGAGATCGTTTGTATGACAACGTGAAGACCTCGAATGAGAATGGTCACGGTGGCGGTCTGGGACCTGTATATGCCGGTTATAGCTGTGGCAGTTGCCATAGAAATGCGGGACGTACAGAACCGACCTACTGGACCAGTTTCAAGAATGGTGGCAATGACGGATCCGGTCCTTATGGATTCACCGCCTCACTTATCTATATCACCCGTAAGAACGGAACATTCTTCCCCAATTACGGTCGAGTGATTCACGATCAGGCTATCTATGGTGTCCAGCCCGAGGGAAAGCTGAAAGTGAAGATCGATTCCATGACCTTCTCCTTCCCCGATGGTGAGAAATATACGCTCTGCGTACCAAGGTGGTCGATTACCGAATGGTATGCTGACTCTATCAGTCCTGATGATCTCTTCTGTACTGTACGCGTGCCGCTGCGCCATGTCGGTATGGGTCAGATGATGGCACTTGATCCGAATGAGATTGAGGCACTGGCGCGAAAGAGTAACTATCCCGAGTGGGGCATCAGTGGAAGATGCAACTATATCAATGAGCGTGGTAAAATACAACTTGGCTTGTCTGGCAACAAAGCACAACATGCCGACCTGACAGTCGAACTGGGTTTCTCCAGTGATATGGGTATGACCAACAGCCGTTATCCGGAAGAGATCTGTGAAGGACAGCGTCAGATGGAAGAAGGCTCGATGATGGGACTCTCCTATGATATGCTCGACGTACCGGCACAGGATATGGAGGATGTGGATCTCTATTTGCAAGGTCTTGCCGTTCCGGCTCGTCGTAATATCAACAATGCTGATGTGCAGGCTGGTGAACAGCTGTTCTATCAGGCAGGTTGTCATCTGTGCCATGTGACGACACTTCACACGAAACCTCGTGGTTCCACCCTTCTGATGGGTACTGATCTGCCTTGGCTTGGTGGTCAGACCATCCATCCATACTCGGATTATCTGCTTCACGATATGGGGTCGGAAATCATGGGTGTTGGTCTGAACGACAACTTCGTGAGTGGCCTGGCCCGTGGCAATGAATGGCGCACCACACCACTATGGGGTATCGGCTTGCAGAAGAAGGTGAATGGACACACCTATTTCCTGCACGACGGACGTGCCCGCAACTTTGTGGAAGCCATCATGTGGCATGGCGGCGAAGGAGAAGCCTCTAAGAATAAGTTTAAGAATATGAGTAAGAAGGAGCGTGACCAACTTGTACAGTTTCTGTGGTCACTTTAAGAGTAATGAATTGAATTATAACCTATGATTACCAAAAAGATATTCGCCATTTTGATGGCAAGTATGGTCTCGGCAACGGTATGGGCTGATGACGATAAAAAATATGATATGGATAATGGCGTGATCCCTATTGCTGATGACCGTGGGTTTACCCTTCAGTCGAACAACGGCAATTTCGTGTTCAAGCCCTATCTCTTTCTGCAAAGTACCCTCAGCTACCGTTATTATGATGATGAGGGACTTGACAAAGCCTATAATCAGGACAATGTGGCTAACTCTGGCTTTGCCATGAACTATGCCATCATCGGTTTCACAGGAAAGGCTTTTGGAAAGATTGACTATAACGTATGTATTAATGCAGCTGCCTCTGGTGGTAATATCCTCCAGCAGGCCTGGATCGACTACGCCGCCATGCCGGAACTGCGCTTCCGTGTGGGTAAGTTCAAGACACCGTTTACACATGCCTATCTGACAACACTTGGTGAGACGCTCTTTCCCTCTTTGCCTACCTCGCTTACTGCTCAGGCTATTCTGCCTTATTCGCTCAATGCCGTTACACCAAGCATCGCTACAGGCTTCGACCTGGGTGTGGAGGTACATGGTATGATTGGCGGAAAGTTTGGCTATGAGATCGGACTCTGGAATGGTACAGGCTCATCGCAGAACGGGGCCTCTAAGGGTATCAGTGATGACAACCATCTGCCATCTCTGCTCTATGCCGGACGTGTGACCTTCCAGCCGAAGGGAGCCATGCCGCTGACGCAGGGTAATCCCAAACTGCTGCATGAGGACAAGCTGCTTTTCGGTCTGAGTGCCAACTTCAATAATGAGGCTGAGAATGAGTCAACGAATGATTTCCGTGCAGGCTTCGAGTTTGCTATGCTTAAGAATCGCTGGTATATCGGTGCTGAGGCCTATTATATGCATATCGGCTTTACCAAGCGCCAGAAGATTGACGACAGTTACAATTACTGGGGAGGTTATGCACAGGTAGGCTACTTCGTGCATCGTCAGGTGCAGCTTGGCTTGCGGTACGACTTCTACGATCGCAATGGATCGAGCAAGGACGGTATCTTGAATATGCCGGCTGTCAGCGTGAACTATTTTATTCCAAAGACAACCCTCAAACTCGCTGCCATGTACCAGTATGTCGGACGCAAAGGTCATCAGACACAGCTCGATCGTGACCTCGACGACCTTGGCATCTGTACCCATATGGCTCAGGTGATGTTACAATATGCTTTCTAATCCCCGACTTCAATGAATAGGACTTTAATCATAGGTTTGGCTTTTCTGGGACTCTGTTCGTGTGATGACGGACGTATCTATCCGGAGAGCGCCACCTCGGCAGATGGCAAGACGGTTGTGATGGAAGGCGAGCTGGAAGGCTTTGACAACTGGGCCAGCAACTATCGTGTATCTATTGCCGGCTTTGAACAGGCCGACGACGAATATGCCAGTGTCTCAAAAGTCATCACAGAGAGCGATATCAAAGACGGTAAGGCTTTGGTGGAACTGTCAGGTATCAAGGACAATGTGAAACTGGTAAGGCTCTGTGTCCTCGACCGTCTGAGAAGACATATCGTCACGTTTAAGGAAGTAGATGTCTCAGATGCCACAGAGACGGTGAAGATGGATATCGGAACCCTCAATATCAGTATGTTTAATACCATTCAGCAGAATTTCTTCAATACCACCTGTGCCAATTGTCACGGTGCCTCTAACAGAGCCGCTGCAGGGCTGTTCCTGACAGAAGGTAAGAGTTATCAGGCCTTGGTGGATGTTAATTCGAAGAAGGTGGAAGGCAGGAAGCTGGTAGAGACAAACAATGCTGCCAACAGCGTTCTTCACATGGTGCTGAACCAGCAGGAAGTGGCGGGTATCTCTATGGCTCACCGCGACCTTGTGTCAGAAAAGAACGAACAGACCATCCTGCCACTCATTGACAGCTGGATTAATAATGGAGCGAAGGAGAAATAAAAAACTTAATGTCATAAAATGAACAAAAGACAAGAATTTGAAAACGCATTTGCGGATATCTTCCAATTTGATAACGGAACGGAAGTCTGTGAGTATCATGTCATGCTACATGTCAGCTCCTCACGCCTTTCCTTTGACCAGCAGCTCGAAGCGATCCTCAGTGCATATAATCAACTGCTTGAAGGTACACTCCAAGGGGCTCAGGCGGTTTTCAAGCGCTATTTCCTCAGCGATGCCGCCAACCAGGCCGATGATGTGATCGTAGCCGATGTGACGGATTGTGCCAAGAGTATCATCCAACAGGCACCGCTTGACGGTACGAAGATTGCCCTTTGGGTCTATCTGATGACAAACGTTCAGACCGGTATCGGCAAGAGCGGACTCTATGAAGTGCGTCACGGGGCATTCCGTCATCTCTGGAACGGCTCAGCCCACAATATGGCAGCTAATTCTGAGTATCAGACGCGACTGCTCTTCAACGAGTATAATATGCAACTGATTCAGGAGGGCTGCACATTAGAGGCCAACTGCATCCGAACATGGTTCTTTGTGAACGATGTCGATCTGAATTACGGTGGGGTGGTGCGTGCCCGTAACCAGTTCTTCTTCACACAGGGACTGACGGTAAACACTCACTTTATCGCCTCTACAGGTATCGGGGGACGTCAGCAAGACCCGAATGTGCTCTCCCAGATGGATAACTATGCTATCGCAGGTGTCAAGAAGGAACAGATACATTATCTCTATGCTTCAACCCACCTAAACCGCACCAGCGATTACGGGGTATCTTTCGAACGTGGTACGCAGGTGAACTATGCTGACCGCCGTCATGTATTCATTTCGGGTACGGCTTCCATCAACAATAAAGGTGAGGTGGTGTATCCCAAAGACATTATCAGGCAGACCCGTCGGATGTGGGAGAATGTTGAGGCGCTGCTGGCTGAAGCCGACTGTAACTTCAATGATGTGGCAGAGATGGTGGTCTATCTGCGTGATACTGCCGACTATGAGTTGGTAAGAGAACTCTATGAAGAGCGTTTCGCAGGCAAACCTTACGTGATTGTGCATGCACCAGTCTGTCGTCCGGGCTGGCTGATTGAGATGGAGTGCATGGCTGTCAAGGCTGTTGATCTGCCTACCATGCCGCAGTTCTGAGAAAGGTAAAAAGGTAAAAAAGTAAAAGGGTATAGTGATATGATGACAAGCATGAATCTGAAGCGTTTGGCATTGCTTCTATATTTCACCTTTTTACCTTTTTACTTTTTTACTTCCGTCTCGGCTCGTAGCATCCAAACCATTAATGCAGACAAGGCAAGAGAAGTGGCACGCGAACAAGTCGTATGGAAAGGTCGCCTTTGTCCCTTCTCCACCTTCGCCTTAGACTTTTTGGAGTCTGTCTATGGCAGAAGCAGCTATAAAGGCCTCTCTCCAGAACAGGTTGTCTATGGCTGGCTGCTCCGTCCCGAAGTTTGGAAAGATGAGCCGATGATCCATATCCCTGATGCTAACCTTCGGCAACAACTGAACATTTCAGGAGAATATGCCAAGTTCTCAGAACTCTTTGACGACACACTTGGCTACAAGTTGAACACCATAGACTCTGACCTCCCTGAGAGATTGAGGCAGCTGGCCCGTGAGGCTCCAGCTGCCGTCAACCTCGATGAGAAAGTGGGTGAAATCATTCTCCTGACCAAAGGAGAGCTCATTCAGCCACGTCCTGCCGACCTAGAACCTTTACCTTCCTGGCGCATTGATCTGGAAATACTATGGAACAACACCCCCTCATGGGTATTCCTGATTCTGATAGTCATCGTGATAGCCATTTTATGGCGGGTTGTCAAATCTTGATTGGAACAACAATCTTGAAGATGATGTTACGTCCCATGTTATAAACACCGCGACGGCCTGTGACCACGTTTTCATCGGTATATTTGAGGCGACTCAAGTGGTTCTGATATGCCTTGTTCAAAAGGTTGTCAGCGGTGATGTATAACTCTGCTATTTTCTTCCCATGCACTTGGATGTCGGTGCCTGCTGAGAGGCTGAGCAACGCATATCCTGGTGTTGGTGTCTCTGTATCGTCTGCACTGTAGATGTTGTTTTGCTTCAGATAGCAGTTAAGACCGGCAGCGATATAAAGGTTGTTGAGCAGTGTGCGATGGCTGGCATTCGCCGTGTGGTGATGATTGACCGTGCTGTGCGAATGGTGCAGGAGTTCCCATTTCAGTTCCGATGTCCATCGTGGCGCAGGTGTGAAAGGGAGGTACTTCGTATTGGCATCGGCGTGCAGGAGTTGGGCATCTACATACGAGAAAGTGTTTGAGAAATGAACACTATGGACGGGGTGGAAGTCCACACCAGCCTCAAAGCCCAGCAATCGGGCATCGCCTTGCGTGTAGGCGTAAGTAAGGTAACCTTCCTCAATCTCCTCGGCCACGCGATGGGTGAAGATGTAGTTGTCGATGCGATTGGCAAAGAGAGCCAGTTGTGCCGAGACATATTGCGAGGTGAAGTCGAGCCCGAGGTCGGCCTGCAGGCTGTATTCTGCCTTAAGCTGCTGGTTTCCTATCTCATAGCGCAGAGAGCCCTCGTGCACACCATTCGAAGCCAATTCACTCATATTAGGTGTGCGGAAGCCGCGGGCAAGGTTCAGACGCAGGTTGAAGTGCTCATTGATGTTGCAGACAGCTCCTATGCTACCTGTCAGACCGTTGAAGTGGCGGGTAAAGTCGGTAAAGCGAATACCCTCTTCCTCGATAAGCTCGTAGCCGTGAAGTCTGCGATGGTCATAGCGTAATCCACCGTTCAG
>Ga0256407_10012523_pt1 | contig 11516 bp, 19 predicted proteins | sample RumenRJG_04DNA_FD_193489 | JGI IMG/M metagenome (GOLD analysis project Ga0256407, IMG submission 193489) | Bovine rumen microbial communities from Lethbridge, Alberta, Canada - RJG_04 | ecosystem: Host-associated > Mammals > Digestive system > Stomach > Rumen | place: Canada: Alberta... | reverse complement strand
ACTGAAAACATAATAAAAAAATATAAAGAACCGCCTTTGATTGGTAGAGTAGCAAGTAGGACTTATCCTTCATTACTTCGTGAACTTTATATCATCATTTCTTGTAAAGAATGTAAAGATTTTTCTACGTTGTATAACGTTGGGCTTGATACCAATGGTATTGATGTTCTCACTTTTAACAACAATTCTTATGTGGGAAACTGCGTATATCAAGACACACAAAATGCCAGATTTAATTTAGAAAGGAAAAAGGAAAGTAGATGGTCGTATGATAATCTACAATATCTTGAATGGCCTTTGAATTATTTCAATAGAAAAAAGGTGGGTAATATTTTACTTTATAGTGATAGATATATAGAAGAAAAAATAAACACAATTAAGAATCTTCTTCTTTAAAATTTCCCTTTCGTTCCTCTAAAGCAATACGTATCTCTTCTCTGAGTTTTTCAGCGAACTTACCAACAATCGGCTCACGTTTTGATTTTACACCTAGCATATAATATAAATATGTAGTACAATTGGTCCCCACAAAAAAAATAAAAATTTTTGAAAAAAGTTTTGGAGATTAAAAATATTTGTTTAACTTTGCATCTGTGTTCACTGGACAATATGTGACTGACACAAGAAAATTAACAAAAAACTTTGTAAATCAAAAAAATATTTTTATATTTGTATTTGAAAAACTTTAAATATCTAAGTTTATGGACATTATTAGTATTTTATCAAACGCATTTGGTTGTGATGTATGGCAAACCAAAATTTCTCCAAAGTCAAGGGTTAGAAGTTTTTACGAAACCAATGATGGCATACCTATTTATGTTAGAACAACACAATCACAAGCTGATAGGGCACGTTGGATTGAATTAGGAACCAATTCAAAAGAGTATTATGAGTCAGAATCTTTTAAATATCTTAAAAAGGCTAGTGAAAACAAAAAAGCCCTTTTAGTTTTCATTATTATATCTGGTTTAAATAAACCACAAGTTTATGCAGCCCCTCTTTGTGAGGCTATAAAAAAATCAGCATCAGACATTAGGTTAATGGTACACGCAAACAATAAAGATGTTTGTGACTTGAATGAAACCATTAAAGTTGGTGATGACAGTGTGATGTATGGTGGAGAACATGTTTATTTTGTTTTAAATAAGATAAACCTGAACAGTGAAAACATTGCTTGTGATGAATATGATGAGGAAACATATTTGAATAGCCATCTTCACAACAAAATACTCAATAATCAAATAAAGTTGATTGAACACAGTAAAGACCTTTTTTACAATCTTAACGAGGAAGAGGCAACAGAAATTTGTAGTATTGGGAATAAACGAATTTTAACGAAAGAAAAGGATAGTAAGAAAGGACTTTTTGGAGTGTATATGATGACAGCCAGCCCATATTTTATTATTGGCCATTCTAACAACAGAGAAAGAAGGTGTCTTGAATATATTGAAAAGAAAGAACATGCAAGACTTTGGGTTTGTGGCACTAACAATTTGATATATCACCCTTTACATTATTTTAAAACCAAAAAAGAAGCAAGAGCCTGTGAAGCAATTTATAACGATTTTTGTACAAAGTATCTTAGAAAATATTGTCTTAACATAAAAAAGTAAAAATATTTTGTAGATTGAAATTTTTTCTTTATTTTTGTGCTGTGAAACAAACAATTTTTTTTAATAATTTATCAACTTTAAAACTTCCCAGCTGGATATATACAACTGGTTTAAATCAATGAAAACGTTTGATTTCAATGGTGACATCGAGAGCCTTAAATCCAATGAAAACGAGGTTATGGTTACTAACATCAGCAAAGAAGACGCTACAAAGTTTTTAGCGTGTTCTATTGGTAATCGTAATCTTCGATTAGACAATGTTCAAAACCTAACTAGAAGTATGAACAATGGGGAATACTCAACAAGGGTTGCTACTAGTGGTGTTGCGTTTGACGTTCTCGGAAGGCTGGTCAACGGTCATCATCAACTAGAAGCGTTCCTCAAATCCAAACTTGATAGGATAGATATTAGAATTGAACTTGGTTCTGCTAGTGCAGAACACTGTGACGAAGGTGTAAGTAGAAGTGTCAAGGACAGTCTGTGTATGTCTGGTAAAATTTCAAAGTCAAACGCCTATAAGTACGCACACATTGTGAAGAACATTTTCCATATTAGAGAAGGCCGTACCCCCACAAACGTGGGTGCTAGAAAGGAGTATTCAAAAGAAAGTTATATTTCCTTCATTAATAATCACAAGAATGAACTCCAACGACTTTCATATCTTGAAAATGAATATGGGAAAAAGATTATGAAGGTGGTTTCATGTAGTAAATATGAGCCACAAGTTCGCCAGTCGATTGCTTACCACCTTATCTACGAAAGAGGCTATGATGAGGATGTTGTTTGTTCCTATCTTTATGGTATTGTTAGTTCAAAAGAACAAAACAACAACACAATTGAGGGTTTGAGAGAGACAATTCTCAACAGCATTGGAAACGGAACAATTTCAAACAAGACACCACGTGAGTTCTATTCTGTTATTATGGCTGGTTTTTATTATTACTACCACAGCAAAAACGGCATGAAGAAGTGGGGTTGCATTCTTAAAAATGCAGATGAAGTAATAAAACTTCTAAACCCAGTTGGAACTGTTAAAATTAAACAGTTCGAAGAGACCGCTTAAATTCATCACAGAAATAAAAAACAGAGGCGTTAGTCTCTGTTTTTTATTTTATTATTTGCCAAATCTATATATTCTTGAAACTTTTCAAAACCAATATAATTACACCCATGATTAATTGCAGATAAGGCAACAGTACCGCTACCCATAAACGGGTCTAACACTGTTATTTTCTCGCCTTGTGATACACAATCTATAATATTGTCAGGTAATAAAATTGGGAAGGGTGCAGGATGTTCTGTACCCTTTTCAAATGGAAAAGCCCATATCTCCTTTTTAAACATACAATCTTTGTTACGTTTAAATTTGGGCTTAATGCTCTTTGTTAACCAGAAAATCAACTCAGTGGTAGGCAAATAGCGTGAGGTTTGTACATTGTTTGTTGACCCCCTGTCCCAAATAATTTCTTGTCTAATCTTGAATGGGGTTTTAAATAACCACGAATATGGGCTTATAATTTCCCCGTGGCCTGTATGTATTCTGTTTTTGTGGTTATAAAACACACTGCCATCTTTTTTTAAAACCCTGTGACATTCTTTTAAAACCTCTATCTGTCATTTTTGGTATTCATCCTCATTAACCATATCAACATTAACATCACCACCATAGTCGATTGTTGCAGTCCATTTTACTCCCCTTTGAATACCGTTTAGTCCAGCTTTGTTGTAAGGTGGACTGGTAATAATCAAATCAATAGACTCGTCATCCAACTGGCGAAGTCCCTCAAGAACATCGCAATTATATATTTTATTCAGTTCTAGCATACTATTCTAACATACTATTAATATAAGATTTTACTGAAATAAATCAATAGATTACTTCTGTGTTGCTCTGTACTTATACTTGTTGCAGCACTCCTGAATATCATCAAGGATATTGAACAATCCTCCATACTCTGGTCCTGTAATCTTTTTCTTTAGATTGAGTACATCATCTTCAAGTTCTTTGAGCATATCAATAAGATTCTCAGCGTTTGGAAGGACAGGAAGAAGGTCACCGACATCAAAATGTTTACCTTCCATACCCATAGCACATTCGGCGAAGCGGTCTTCACATTCATGTAAACTATCCTCTATTTCGTCACAAAGTTTATGCTCAGAATTATTGGTGGTGTTCCAATGAATCTCTTTCACCCTTATCATATATCCGTGAAGTGCACAGACAAAATCTACATATTCTTTCTTCATAATCAGGAATTTTTAGATAAATAGTTGGTTGTTTTGATTTTATTCAGTATCTTTGTCATAGATTTTAAAACTTATGTTGTATATTATGATTGGCTGGGAACAAACAAGAATAGATGCGGCAATAAGTGCAATGCAAGGAATACTTGAAAGCGGGAAGCTTGGAGAATTTCTTGAAGCTTCCCCACACATTGTTGCAAAACAAGCGGTTAGATTGGCAGATGCCCTTATCGAAGAACTAAAAGAAAACAGTACATAATGGATTACGATAAGATATATAAATCCCTTCCAGAAATTGGTGCAAAGAATTATGATGAAACTCTTAGAAAGCTTGACGCTCAAATACCTTTGACTGTTGAAGAACTTCTTGATAAAATTCCAACAGAACTGGAATACAGCGACAGCCAGTCAATGAAGTTCTCTTTAGAGAAAATAGGCAAACAATGGTATAGCGCCAGATATTGGGTATATAAGAATCCTTATAAAAAGGATTTTGAAATGATAACGATGACATACTTTCCAGGACCAACACCGAAAATTGCGTTGTATGGTGTTTATTGCTGGCTTAATAAAAAATGAAAGACATTGTAAAAATATTAACCAAACCAATTAACAAACACTATTTCGTAGTATCGCTTGATGAAACTGATTCGATAGTTGTGACGGTGAGGTATGTTGAAAACTTTGCGGACGTAGAGCGTCTTGTTGCAAAATTAAAGAAAATGGGATGTAAAAATGTAGAATACTATGAAACTAGGTAGAGATTATTCTTGGTGGGTTGATTACACCTGGCAATACGAATATTTTGATAAAGAAGCCAACGAATGGCAATTTTCCTTGGACAATGATGCACAAAGGTTTAATTGCAAAAAGAAAGACATAAAGATAACCGTAACCGAATATATTAAAAAATACGAACTTGCTGGTGAACAATACAGAAAACTGACGGTCACCATCAACGATTGTTATATAACAACAGCAGCAGAGTTATAATATGGGATGTTTTAATTTACAAGGGTTTTATTCCAATCTTCCAATCACCGATGGTGACAAAACCGTAGCGTTTATTTGTGCAAAATACAACGGCCCAACAGACTATTTAACACAGCCGTTGTATGCTACTGATTACATGGAGCCTATCTGCCTCCCTATTTTTGGGGTGTATAATGACTATGGTACAATTGAAAATATTGTTCCAAGTGAAACCACAAAGTTGATTGAAAAATTGTCTGGCATGGCAATTGATGAGTTTATTAAAAACATTGCCAGTGAATGTAACGGTGTTCCATATAACATCATTGTTGAAGCCACGAAAGAAAAGAACCGTTGCCACTATACAGAAGAAGGGGTGATAAAGTTCTTTGATGCTGTTCTAAGGAAAAAATCAGAACTGTCGGAGTGGTACGAAAAAGATGAGACAAATAAAGAGTTAAAAGATTCTATTCGTAGTATATTAAAATACGAGGAAAATAGGCTTGAAACTGTATCGCTGTGCGTTATCTTCGAATTGCAGGAAGTATATGATTCAATTATCGAAATAAGTAAAAGCAAAAAGTCTGGCTATTTTTTCTGGTCAACATATAAGGAACTTGAACAAGTATGGGACAATAATTACAAGTTTTGTAATATTGTCAAAGAGAAATATGGTGCAAAATTAAACATGGTACACAAACATTATACAGAATCCATATTCAACTATAATCTATCAAATTATGCGGAGTTTTTTAAACTCGAAAAACAATATCTGTTAACAGACGGTTACGGCACACAATCCCCTTACAATTTCGTGTGCTCTAGCGGTATGGAAGAATATATAAACGTACTGTATGACCACTATGACGGTGATGTTAATGTGTTAAAGGATGATTACCTTAACTATGCTATGTTCTACTTACTTTTTATACGTTTGAGAGGGGTATTTAACTTCTCCACTTATGGTGGACAAGAATTTTCATACCTATCAGCAATCAAACTTAAAAAGAAAGAACTTGAATATCTTGAAAACTATGTGAAGAAATGGGAAGAGGGAAATAAGGATGATAAGACTTTAAAAATAGAAGATTATCTTGACTAACTCTGATATGATAGTTGCACACAAAAATAAAATACATGGAAGAAACAATCTACAAGGAAACCCCAGTGACAACTCGTCTCACTGACACCTACATGAAAGAGGAAGCATTGCTTGTTATTAAGAACAATGCTGCCGATGTTAAAACCATTGCAAGGAAAATTGCAAAGAAAGCAACAGATTTGCATCTGGTGACATCACTACAAGAAAATGTTGTTTATAAAAATCTGACGCTTACAGAAAAAGAACGTCTACGACTTGAAAAATTACTCTGTGATTTAATTGCTGAAAAACAAATCTTTTACTCATTCACAAGTAATCTGTTTTATCCCCGTAGTTGATTTAATCTACGGGTTTTTAGTATTTTGATACATTCAATAACCATTAGCCTTATATCATGCTCGGTTATTGTGATGCGGTTCTCTGCAACTTTTAGAATTTCACGATACATAGGGTCAACACCAGGGTTGGTTCCCCAATTGTCCCAGTAACCACGTTTCCCGTTAATTATTGCATCAGCATACTCTCTATCCTGACGCTTCTTGTCTTTTTGTGCTTGTGTTATTACATTTCTCTTTCTGTCTTGTGAGTCTTTTAACTGACACATTGTTTCATATGTCTCTTTTCCGTTAAATCCACCACGACAATAATCATCAACACTTATTTCAAGTATCATTCACTTCCAATCATCGTCTGGTTTGGTATATGTGCAATATAACGTGTATCCAAGTAAATCAATACCATAATCCTCTGAAAACTTCTTGCACAGAACAGACATTAAACGAGAATCTGGCATAATACAATCAGCATCGTTCCAAACAGACATAACACCATGAGAAAGCCATATCCTACCAACAACTTCATGGCCTATGTTAAACTTTTTACCAATGTTCTTCAAATATTGACGATAGTCACTATGACACGTATTCCTGTTAGCCAAATATAGAGTACCGCCTACATCATATATGAACGGACGCGCATCATCGCTCTGCCAATCTATTTCCAGACTACCATTCACAATGTAATCAGGTGTTCCATCAACATAGTCGGTTCCGTTGTATGGTAATATGTTATACGACTCCATTAATACCATCCTTACAGATTCTGCAACAATCTTCTCTATGCATTGCCCGTCTATTGGTAAAGCCCTTTCCTTCCTCCAATAGTTCTCGTCCCCTAAATCATCGTCCTGTGTCAAATTGTCAGGCGATACAAGCGCATGCGTCTTCCAAAAATCGTTATCGTCCATTGTGGCCCTTCTATCCCAAGGCTCTTTTCCAGAAGGTGTGCCAACATACCCAGTAATAACCTGCCATTTGTCTGCCGTACCCTTGATTAGTTTAAGAACAATAAAAACCGTATTACATAATTCTGGCCGTCTGTTTAACACAAAACGAGAAACACCTTTCCTTCCTTGTCTTTGCGCATAAATGATACTGTCAGCATCGTTTGTCTCCACGCATTCCTGATACCCTACTGGCTCTGGAAATGTGACAAGTTGCTCAAGAAACCCTGATTGATTAACCTTACTGTAATCTACACGCTGCAATACCATCTTAAGCAATGTCGGACCAAGATGATTGAACGCATGTCCATTTGAATCAAAAATCTTGTTTGGGCCAATCTTCCAGAATTTTTGAAACCCTGTATGCTCAAACCACATTATATCCTCATCAATATAATCACGCCAATCTTCATATGTGTCCAACCTAATCTCTCCCTCACACAATACCCTTACCACAGCCTCAGATATAATCTGACGTAATAGATGTTCATCCAGTTTTACAATTTGTTTTCCCATAACACCTATAAATATCAGACAGTTCTGTAAAATGTAATAAAAAATAAAAAATTTTTGCATAATAAAAAACTTTCTCTATCTTTGCATTGTAAAAACAAAAACAACATGGATAGATACGCTGAAAACGAAAAGAAAATTGCTGAACTTCATGAAAAACTCGTGAATGACATCAGAGAAACATTAAAAGAAAAAGGTTACAAATCTGGCGATACTGTTAATGGAACTGACACCTTTGATATCATGAGTGATAGACTTATCATTAACGGCTACCATACAGATTGGATTGATGTCGAAAACCTACTCGAAAGCCTTCGCGCAGCGTATCACGTTATACCTAAAATGTAGCGGATTGAAATAATTATGGTTAAGAAACTCTGTATAAAAGACTTTAAACTTGACGGCCTCCCGTTCTGTAAAGGAACAATATATGATGTAGAATATAATCCAGTCGATGGAAGAATCTACATATATAACGTCTGGGGATATACAACAATTTCAAAATATTTGTTAGATAAAAACTTCCTATGATTATAGATGAAACTTATGACAAGTATGTGGATATCGTCTACAACTGGTCGCAAACAAAAAGAACAAACAGAACCGTTAGAGTCTATAAAATAAGACATGAATACTACGGCAAAGGAGAATTCTACGTGGTCGGTATAGGTGTGTCTAACTTCCTTGAAGCAAACGGATATGACCCAGAGAAAGATTGGGTGAATGACCCTAAAATCAACCAAGATGACTATAACCCAAAAGAACTATTGAAATACATGTGCGGTAATTCCTGGATTTCTATTGATGACCTCCACGAACTATCTAACCTCCTAAAAGAAGCTGGCGCAAAAGAAGTGTATCTTCACCCATCATACTGGACAGACAATAAAGCACTCCTTGACCATTATACCGCCGATGAATGGCTCATAGTAATACCAAAAGAAAAACATTAATTTGCAAACTCAATACACAAAACTTATAACTTTTTTAACATCTAATCAAAATGAACATTTTTTTACCAGAAACCGTCAGTGATATGGACAATATCATGAGACAAGTCGAAACCACCATCAACCAATTGGTTGCAGAAGAACAAATCGTCTTACTCCAGAAAGACAATCAGCCCAAACTAAAAGTTACTTCACCAGTAGTGATTAACGCCCTCGCTGTTTTGTTTAATGAAAATCTTGAACAAACGTCCAATGAAGTTAGTGAGACTACCGTTGAACAGGCCGTTGAAGAGCCTACTGAAACACAGGCACAGATAATTAACGCCCATACGAAAAGGAAAAGACAACTTGCCTATGGGTGTAAACGCTGGACGCATAAGGAACTTGAAAATCTCGTTGAATTGAAAGCAAACCTTAAACTCCCAGATAGAGAGGTTGCAAGATATATCCCTAATAGGTCAGAAAAATCTATTAACTCTAAATATCTGAAATGCTCTCGTAGAAACTTAATCCAATATAACGAGTCTGAACATAAATATATGTTCGTTGGCCCTAGTTTTTAGTTCATGCATTCTCTATTTGTTAATCGCATCCAAACATTGGGTGCGATTTTCGTTTACAAATAGCCGTATGTTAAGATGTCAGTTGCTGCGTAGATAATAATTAGTTATTCTGCCAAAGTGAAAACAAGTGTTGCGGTATCAAGGTATGTACCGTAACTTAGTACTTCTCTTAAGTTAAACTCTACGTTTAATGTACCAGAGGTAGCGGTATTGTTCGTTATTGTAATTGTTTTTGTCTCATTGGTTGTTATCTTTCCTCCACCAATACCATTAACCGTCACACCGTTATATGCTATCATATCACTTGCATTATAGTAATATCCTCAACGAAATGTAGTTATTTGTGTTCATATAAAAGATATTGTTACTGTACATGTTTCCCCAATGTGAATAACAGATTTATCTGCCGTTACAAGAAGTCTGGGATTAGGGTCACCAATAAGTTGGAAATTAACGTTTTGTGTTGATAATGTTGTGTTGTCTGAGGACTTTAACACACCAGCCAAAACAAAGTTTCCACTGTCAGCCGTCTTATTACTTACTTTAATTCACACCAATTCACTGTTACCAGTATATGGTAGATTAATCAATGTATCACCGTCATATATGTCTACATTGTTAGATAACTCTGTTGTTGATGGTAAAGAGATTACTCAATACCATCCACTAATTTCACTAACATTACTAACACTTAAAAATGTTGAGCCAGTCTGGTTTTCCGCAAGAACAAAGGAATTTGGTTCCCATTGTATCTTTGGATTGTAAATGAATCTTTGTACAACAGTAAGGTTTTTTGTTATACTTCCAAATTCAAAATAAAGTGTTGCTGCCCTTGTGACTTCCTCTCTACAAGTGTCTGCACTAATGGTTATTTGGGTTATTCCACTGGGGCCATAGGCATTGTGCCCTCAACCCAAGGAACCATCGACTTTCATCGTTCACCAATTTCCATTTCCAGAAACAGACCATTCGCACGTAGAATTGACGAGGAAAGTAACTACACCACCAGATGAAGGGAAAGACACATTCTGCTCATCTTCTAACCCTTCAAAAGATAATTGACATTGCTCTGGCTCTTCACCTTCGTTTTCTACCGTTCACCCTTCTGGGATGCCATTAGCACCAGTAGGTATAGATGATAGTTCAATGCTTTTAACGAATGTACCAGATGTGGCCACATTATCAACCCACCCTCATAAACAATTTTCTGCGGTTATATCGGTTGCTAACATTTTTATATAGTTTAAAGAAATACAACCAGCGAACATAGATGCATAGCAAAAACTCTGTAACTCTGTTGCTGGTAATTCTGGGGCTTGTGTTAGACTAGTACAACCAGCGAACATATAATTATAACACGTTGGTGCTAACGAATTAATTGGAAGTTCTGGGGCTGTTGTTAGTGATGTACAACCACTAAACATCCCCGTACAACAGTTTCAAGTTAATGAAGTTGCTAGTATTGCAGGAGCGGTAGTCAAACTTGTGCATCCAGCAAACATATCCATATAACATTCCGTTGATAGTCATGGCGCTGGTAATGCGGCTACGGTAACTAATGAAGAGCAACCTTGGAACATTCTCTCATAAGCTCGCATCCATAAGTTAGTCGCTGGTAGTTCTGGGGCTTGGGTAAGGCTGGTACAATTACTGAACATGCCTTGATAACATGCATCAATAACTTTCATTGCAGGTAGTTGTGGTGCTTGCGTTAAGTTAGAACATCCAGCAAACATATAAGAGTAACACCCACTAGAAAGGCTTGTCGCTGGTAGTTCTGGGGCTTGGGTAAGGCTGGTACAACCAGCGAACATTTTATAATAACAGTTAGATGCTAAAATAGTGGCTGATAGTTCTGGAGCCGTAGTAAGTCTCACACACCCCTCAAACATTTGTGAATAACAACTTTCCTTGAGCGAATTAGCTGGTAATACGGGAGGTGGTGTTATTAAACTAATACAGTCCTTAAACATACGACTATAACATTCGTTAAAAATTTCTAAAGCAGGTAATTCTGGTGCAACAGTTAATGATATACAACCCTCAAACATTGCATCATACGTACTATTATTAAGGTTAGTGGACAATAATTCAGGAGCCTTAGTTAACCCCGTACAGTCTCGAAACATACAAGAACAATGTAAACCAGCACCAGAAGATGACACCAAAGGTAATATTAGGTTTTCAGCGCTATTTAAACCATAGCATTTATAGAATAGAGAACAGAAAAAAACATGTGTTGAAAGTTCAATGTTAACAAAATTAGTGTCATTAACA
>Ga0256407_10012522_pt1 | contig 11516 bp, 2 predicted proteins | sample RumenRJG_04DNA_FD_193489 | JGI IMG/M metagenome (GOLD analysis project Ga0256407, IMG submission 193489) | Bovine rumen microbial communities from Lethbridge, Alberta, Canada - RJG_04 | ecosystem: Host-associated > Mammals > Digestive system > Stomach > Rumen | place: Canada: Alberta | collected... | reverse complement strand
TCTGTATATGAAGATGAACGAACAGTTGAATCAGTACTACGTATGCTTGCTGATCGCCCGGATATCGTGTTGAAGCTGAAGGTTTCCCCCGATAAGTTCAAGCGGACACTAAGACGCGAGGATTCCAAACTGCTGGATGACGAGGACACCGCAGCAGAATATGAACGCATCATAAATCGTCAGGCCGACGTATGCATGCAGATTTTCAGGAAACCCATCTGCGTTCTATCCGGCGCGGCAGGAACAGGAAAGACAATAGTAATTGATTCTATTTTGGACACTATTGAAAAAATCCATGGCGAGGGAACCAGTTTCCTGCTTATGGCACCTACAGGAAAAGCGGCGGAGAGGATCAAAGTTCAGACTGGAAAGCCTTCCTCAACCATACACTCCTTCCTTGCCAAAAACGGCTGGCTGAATAAAAACATGACGCTGAAACGCGAGGGCGGCAGTACGAGCAGGGATGTAAATACGCTCATCCTTGACGAGTGTTCTATGATTGATCTAAATCTGTTTGCCACCTTATTTCGGGCTATCAACTGGAACAGTGTGCAGAGACTGATACTTGTCGGAGATCCCAATCAGCTTCCACCGATTGGCAGAGGTAAAGTATTCGCGGACACGATAGAATGGCTGAAATCAGATGATGATTATGCGGCAAGCGTTGGCACCCTTACGGATAATATACGCCAGCTCGTGAATACTGTAGAAGGTAACGGAACAGGCATTCTGGATCTGGCTAATGTGTTTATACAGGAAAAACAGACTGTTGACGAGGACTCAGATGCGGCTGCAATGTTTAAACTTGAGAAGGAAAAAATTTTTACATCTATCCTTGAGAACGGCAATGGAGTGGTCGACAATGACCTGAGCGTTTACTTCTGGGAAGAGCAGGAAGATCTCGAGGCGCTAATGAAAAAATGCCTTGTTGAGGATATGCAGGAAATGACTGGACTTCCTGCTGAAACGGATCAGGAACTTCACAAACTGTGGACAGAAGCTACGAAAGACTCTCCGGAGATTTTCCAGGTCATTTCACCGTATAGAGGTGAATTCTATGGAACGATGTCTATCAACACGTTCATGCAGGAGGTGTTCAATGGTTATTGGAGCCGTAAGTTGAATGTAGATGGTATCGGTCTGTTTGACAAGGTGATCCAGATAAGGAATCGTCCGTCATCCGATAAGGCTTACGTTTATGACTGGTTTTCAAGAAAAATTGGGCAGCAGGAAATATATAATGGCGAGATAGCCACTGTTTCTCCTATGGGTTATGAACGGAAGAAGATAAAATACATGTCAAACCTTAAACATTTCCAGTGTAATTTCTCCGGATCTTCCAGAAAGAACTATAGTTATATGTATGGAAAGAATCTGGGAAAGGACAATAGGGGATACTGGATTCCTGACCAGAAAGTTACAGACAATCTTGAGCTGGCATATGCGATAAGTGTCCATAAATCGCAAGGCTCAGAGTTTGATTATGTCTACATCGTCATCCCTGCAAGAGACAGCCATTTGCTGAGTATGGAGTTGCTTTATACTGCGCTAACAAGAGCGCAGAAGCATGTGAGCGTTTTTCTACAGCAAGATATAAGTACTCTTACCACGATGAGCCATGTGGAGAAGTCCGCAGTAAGAAAGATAAACTCATCCGTATTTGAATTTAAACCGCTCCCGGATGATCTGCTTTATAGTAGAGACTGGTACAAGGAAGAAAAGAAACTGGCAACACTCTCGGAATACTTTGTAAGGTCAAAGTCGGAAGTTATCATTGCAAATATGCTGGTGTCCGAGGGCATTCCTTTTATATACGAGCAACCACTTTTTGCATCGGATGGATCAATGTTCCTGCCGGACTTTACGGTCAAATTCAAGGGAGAGACCTATTACTGGGAACATGTAGGCAGGCTTGATCTTCCGAAGTATAAGGCTCACTGGGAGATTAAAAAAAAGTGGTACGCGGATAATTTCCCCGGGAAACTGTTGACGACATACGAAGGCAAGGATCTCTCAACAGCAGCGATGGATATTATAAAGAGCCATTTATAAAGCACTTATACTTAGGTGGTAATGTAAAAAGGAGGCCGACACATAGCGACAGGAACAGGTCGAAAGGAAAGAAACAGAGAATATGGATGAGAAATATATTGTAAATAAAATAAACACATTTCTCCTTGTTTCAGCCAGCAGTCTCTGCTCCTGGCTTGAAAACAAACTGCCCTGTGTATCTGATACATGGTGGGAGGATTGTGTTCTTGGGAGTTTAAGTCCGCTGCATCGTGAGATTATACAAGATAAGGGATACAGCAAGCTTTCAGAACTTAGTCTTACAGAATTGCTTCGTATTACCAATAAGTCATGGTATGACATTTGTACGGTTGCTGAGATTCCGACATCCCTGCGTGAACATGTGCGTGACATGATCTCAGTATGCAATAACTGGTCATATTCTGTAAGCACGATTCCGGGCAAAGATATGATCATTTCAGATCTTCATATCATCTCTTCTTTTGTAGACGAAATTGGTGAAGGAACTGCTGTAAACAAAGAGATTGCAGACCTGATAGAGGAGATAGAAAAGCCTGACAGTTTGAGATCAGATCGAAGAAATGCTGGGAGTTTCGAAAAAACTGACGAGCAGTCATCGGCCGATTTTGTGGAAGATGAGATTACGGAAAACAGTCTTATATATCTTCTTTCAGATCCGAATGTTAAAGGGGTGGTCCGCTCTGTTAAAGACCTGGGCGTTATAAAAAAATATGAAGTGTTCATCAGCAATGAAGTAGGTATTCAGACTTTTTATTCAGGCCAGATTGCCCTTGTCAGAGAAAGGACTGCTTATAATTGGGTGAGCGCAGATACGGTTAGATGTTTTCTGGCTGCTTATCAAATAAAATATCCTTCCTCGCAAAATCTATATTCTCTTAATTCTGCAAAAATTGATTTCGTACCATACCAGTTCAGACCGGCATTAAAGATGATCCATGCGGATGAACCCCGAATATTGATTGCAGACAGCGTTGGCGTCGGTAAAACGATTGAGGCTGGCCTGATCATAAAGGAATTAGAAGCAAGAAATGATATACAGCGTATCGTGGTTATATGCCCGCGGCCATTAGTTGCAGAGGGAAAATGGAAATTGGAAATGGAACGCTTCGATGAAAGTTTTACATCCCTGGATGGAGCGACTTTCAGGCAAATATTGTCTGATACTGATCGTGATGGAGAGTGGCCGTCCCAATACAATAAAGTAATAATTCCATATTCGGTAATGGACAGCCGTTCCTATGAAGGAGAAGAACAGGGAAAAAAGAGATTATTTGGATTATCGGAACTCTTTCCAGAACCACACTTTGATCTGGTAATTGTAGATGAAGCACATCATATACGGAATGGCAGCATGGAGAAGGAAAAAGCCTTTGCGTATAAGTGCACGAAATATTTTTGTGACCATTCTGAAGCGGTTGTCATGCTGACGGCAACCCCCCTGCAAACCGGAGACAAGGATCTGTTCACGTTACTGAATGTATTGCGTCCTGACATAATCATCGACGAACAGACATTTCAGGTCATGAGCAAACCAAATGAATATATTTCCAGGGCGGCTCATTATCTTCGAACTACAGGGGATAATTGGGCGAAAAAGACTGTAAACGAACTGCTTGGAGTTCGGAAAACACAGTGGGGCGATAATGTCATCTCCGAAAATCCGCTGTATGACAGTATTCTGCAAAGACTGGAAAAAGATGGCATTACAAGAGAAGAACGCGTCAGGCTGATTTCTGATGTGGAATCTTTGCATAGCTTTTATACCCTGATTAATCGGACCAGACGCCGTGATATTCAGGATTTTTGTATTCGTAGATCATTTACCTATGAAGTTGCTTTTACCGAATATCAGCAGAATCTGCATGACGAACTGCTAGAGTTTGAAAAAACTGCGCTGTCCATTCTTCACGATCCGCGGGGCGTCTCTTTTATGATGTCAACGATTAAGAGACAGGCAGCAAGCTGTATATTCGGACTTGGACCTCATATCCGGGGGATTCTTGAAAGAAGAATCCAGCAGATGAATGATGATCCGGATCTTGAATATGACTTTATAAATCTTGATGCCGCAGCAACAGACCGTCTGTCCCAGATTGCAAAACGGGTTCTGGATCTTGCAGAAAATCTTCCTGAGGAAGATCCGAAATTTGATGAATTGATAAATATTATTAAGGCGAAATATAAACAGGATAATAATAAAATTATGCTGTTCAGTACCTTCCGGCATACACTAGCGTATTTGAAAAGAAGGCTTAAGAATCTTGGATATAGGGTTGAACAGATTGATGGAAGCGTTAAGGACGATGTCCGCTTTGCATATAAAGAAAGGTTTCACCTAAATAAAAAAGAATCAGATGCACTTGATATTCTGCTATTCACAGAAGTGGGTTCAGAAGGTCTTGACTATCAGTTCTGTGACACTATGATCAACTACGATCTCCCATGGAACCCTATGCGGATTGAGCAGAGGATAGGCCGAATAGACCGACGTATGCAGGAAAGTGAAGCTGTTAACATCTATAATATTATTACCGAGAATACTGTCGATGCCATAGTTTATCATAGATGTCTTGAGAGAATTGGCGTATTTGAACGAAGTATAGGTGAGTGTGATGCAATATTAGGTGAAATAGCTGCCGGCATTGATAATATAATGATGGACAATACACTGACGGATGAAGAACGAAAAATAAAGTTAGAGCAGATGGCCGACAATGAAGTCCGAAAGATGCAGGAACTTGAAAAACTGGAGGAAGAAGAAAAAGATTTACTTGGGTTTGACTTTTCTGAAATTGGAACTGCGCAGGAAATCAAACACGCAGAAAATCCCTGGCTGACACAAAGAAACCTGCGTCGCCTGGTAGAACAGTATCTGAAGGAAAGACTTGGAGATGGATCTTATATTTTGGGCTCTTCTTCAATTAATACGCTGCGGCTTTCTGCACAGGCCCGTAAGCTGATACGGGAAGACCTGTATAGGCTCTCAGGAAAGGGAAAGCATGCACACACCATATGGGATTCTTATTTGGGAGGGAAAAAGCCAACTATCCCAATTACGTTTGATTCAGAGGCAGCATCGAAGGCCAAGGACAATAATACACTATTTGTGACACCTATGCATCCCCTTGCACGTCAGGCTGCAGATCTGCTTACCAAGAGTTCAACGATGCAGTTGTGCCTGCATCTCTTCTCTGACAAAATTCCCGCAGGAAAGTATTTATTTTCAGTATATGCCTGGCGATATACTGGTTTTGATTCATATACAAAAATTATTTCAGTTTGTGAGAATGCAGAAATTGAATCGGAATTGCCTGACATCCTTGAGAATTCATTGGAATATCCTATCGGATCTTCAAATGCATTTGACTGGACGGGCTTGGAACTTCGCCATGTGATGAAGTGGCAGAATGCTGTTGCAGACTATCAGAGACGTATCAACACATCTAAAGCATTTAAGTTGGAAACGCTTTCCAACAACTACAGGAATCAGATGAGATCCCTTGAGAGAAAAATAAACTTAGCTGCCAATGATTCCATAAGACGCATGCACATGAGCGAGATGGAAAGCATTTCAGAAAAGTTTGAGAGTAAAAAGCTGGAAATTGAGCAGACAAGGGCGGAAATCTATACGAATATACTGGTTAACGGTGTGGTTATAGTCTCAGAGGAGATAGGAAGTCATGCTTAAAGAAATAAACGAAGTATACGGAAAAACAGACTGCAGGGATCTTGGATCCCGTCAACTTGCTGAGTTGAGGGATGGTTTAAAAAACGTTCAACCTGAAGAAATCAGCTCATTATCGGACGGCCTTATGTATATAGAGCTTCTCCATATGTTCAGATCTGCAGTTGCAGAAAATGACAAGCTTCATGGGGATAATTATCCAAGCCTCCTCAACTCTCTGCTGTCAGTCGGAGAAGATGGGCTATACTCGAACAACCTTCGTTTTATTTTTGAATTGATTCAGAATGTAGATGACTGTGACTATCCAAATGCAGAAGACTGCAGGCTCGATATGCAGTTTCGATTTGATGAAGATGAGATCATCCTCACCTACAATGAAGTCGGATTTACACCGTTTAACGTGTTTGCAATCACAGGAATAGCGGAAGCTGCTAAGAATATTTCTTCATCGAAAAATGAAATTGGTGAAAAAGGAATTGGGTTTAAGTCGGTTTTTGGTGTTGCAGATAAAGTCCTTATTCGAAGTGGATGGTTTTCTTTTGTACTAAATAAAGAAAACTTTACAGTGCCTGTTTCTTCATATCTATCGTCTTCCGATCCTTACATCGAGGGAACGGAGATGACTCTGTATGTTCCCGGAAAAGCAAAGCTTATTTACAGTCAGATCAAAAACCAGTATTGCAGAAAGGAAGCCATTTTCAGCCGAAATCCGCTGCTCTTTCTGAACAAGCTCACATCTTTGAATATCTTCTTTGACGCGTGGCGAAGAATGGAGTTTCACGTATCAAAGAAAGCACATATAACGGAAGGAAATATTCACAGAGAGGACAATATCCGGGTTTTCGTTGACCTGCATGATTATGACAACGGACGAGATACGAAAGTGACAGAATCCTTTATGTGTACCAGATATACCCTTCCTGTCACATACAGCCGGGAGGCTTGCCAGGCCCGCTATGGAAATGATACAAAAGTGGGTGAAAATGGCGGAAAAAAAATGCTGTTACAGGCGGTTCTTCCCACCCCGGAACATGTGGCAGATGTCGGGAATGGATCATTATATTCTTTTTTGCCGACACAGTTAAAGCTGACTGTGCCGATTGTAATTCATGTTCCTTTTAAGCTGGATGCGTCCAGAGAATTTGTTGATCCTCAGAATCGCAATCGATGGTTTCTTGAATCTTCACAGAAACTTTCAGAACTGATGGAGTATCTGTATAAAGACTGGTGTAAGACAGTTAAAAGTGACATTGTATTTTATATTCCCGGGGCCAGAGAAAGCCTGTTTGCGCCAAATAACGGGAAGGAAAAATGTCTAAGTGATAATAAGGATTTCCAGGGGATTCATTTTTTGAAGCTTCCTGTCTTTATTACGACAGATAATGCATACTGTTCCCACCAGGATGTTTTTTCTTTTAATCCGGATGAAAATGTATTAGAGCCGGAAAGAGTATACAGAATGCTAATGGTAAAGAAAGACCTTTTCCTGGCACCTGAAACTGTTAATCCAAGAAAATATGATATTAATATTTATAAAGATGCCGCCAAAGAGTTGTTTCAAAAGGCAATTTCCAGCCCTGATGTGACAGAGGAAGCTCTTGATTACTTGGATAAGATTTCATATTTCTATGGTCCAAAGGATATTCCTGACAATAAGCAGATCAGTCTGACATGCAGACAGATTGAGATCATTATGCAGCATGAACAGCTTGCGAAGATCTTTACAGAAGCAACTTGCAGGCTGTTAAAAATGCAAAAAAATATCCAAATATCCATATCTGATTTAAAGCCTGTCCCCATTCACGAGACTGTCCAAGCAGGCTTTGATAAAAGTGAAACCCCAAGGCGCGTTGAAAGATATTTGGATAAAGTGAATTTACAAAGTGTATGCCTGGATATTAAGGATAATCAGTATTTTCCTTGTAGTAACGGGATTGTATTATCTAAGGCAAATCCAACATCATCCTTAGCATCTTTATGCTTTGCTGTTGATGAAAAAGACACATTCGCAATTCGTATAAAGCTGAAAGAGGCTTCTGAACGCCTGAATCAGTTTATTGAAGATGATGCAGGCTCTGCAGAGGATTATTTAAGAGAACTTAGGAACATCAGACTGACGGTCAGGGATTCTCTGGGTAATGAGGGCTACAAAAGCTATATAAATCTGATCCTCCGTTCGGGAACAGAGCGTAAACGTTTTATTCAGGAGCTTATCCAAAATGCGGATGATTGTGTATACGACAAAGATATTGTCCCGTCATTTTATTTACAGCAAGATGGAAGCAAAGTTGTAACACAATATAATGAAGAGGGATTTACCAGAGAGAACATCCGCTCTATTACAGCCATAGGAGAATCAACCAAAAACAGACTGCTCAAAGGGGAATATCAGACAATAGGGGAAAAAGGCGTTGGATTTAAAACAGTCTTTGCCGTTGCATCTCAGATTAATATATTCAGCGGTGAATACAATTTCTCCTTAACAGATGAGGCACCTACAATTCCAAAGATTTATAAACGTGCTGACCACAACAGAGTAGATGGTACCAGGATGGAGATCTTCCTGAAGGGAAACAGGAATATCATCGATTTTAATGAAAAAAATATACTTGAACTCTGCCTTTGTCTGAGACAATTAAAAGAAATCACGATTGGGAATCGCAAAATCAGTATAACTGATACGGACGAGACAAGAACACTGTTTATTGATGGGAGAAAACAGGTATTCAGAAAGTTTGTACATAAGTTTAAAATATCCGATCCAGAGGCAATTAAGGAACGCGCAAGGGGGATGCATGCTGTTTTACCGCAGCAGCAGATTATATGCTATGTCCCGGAACGGCTTGGCTCTCAGGAATATCATATTTATAGCGGGCTTCCGACAAGGCATATGATAAAGATCCCCGTTGCCATTGATGCTCCTTTTGAGCTGACTACTTCCAGAGAGCAGATTGAGGAAGATTGTGAAGCTTGGAATGGCCGGGTTCGTCTGGAAATGTATAGCGCAATAAGAGAACTTATTCTCTTTCTTCGGAATGAGCACAGGGTAGATATTCTAAGGTTTACCAGATATGTTCCCAGATTGAAGGGAAAAATCCGGGAGTACGTGAATGATATTTTTGATATCCCCTACTTGACCAGCTATAATTTTTTGGAAATCTTGAAAAATACTGAGATTCTGCCGACATATAATCACGATATATTTGAATCGGCAAACAGTGGACGCGCTCTGCGGTTTCCTGAAGTGGCACATTTCCTGTTTAAACAAGGCTGTTTTGGGGAGATTGATCCTGCTTCTGTTCTTGATATTAATTCAAAGGATTATGAAGCAGCGATCAACGCACTGGATTGTAAGTCAGCAGCGTTTGAGCAGGTATTTCCCCTGCTTATGCTTTACTCCGATAATTATGTACATGATGAAGAATATAGAAAATTGCTTTATGAATACTTACAGGAATCACCTAATGAATATGCTGAGCAGATAAAAGAACTTGCCATCATACCTGTCTATGGAAATGTTCCAAATAGCACAAGATTCGTGAAATGGCAGCCAGACAAGATATTTGTCAAAAAAAATTCAAATAAATCAACGAATGATTACTTCATCTTAAACACGGAAGAGCTTTCAAAAGCCTTCTGTGAAAGGATGTTAAGTGTTAACATCAATGAGATGAATGATGAATGGGAACGTAGAAAATATGACGAGAAATTTCGATCAATTCTTGCCTGGGAGGATATTGAAGACGTCTATAATATGCTTCTTTATGAATTCAAATATGGGAATGTGAGGAGAAACTATCCTTCCGGTCTTCCTATGGATTATAAGGAACGTATCCCGCTGAAAAACAGAAATGGTGTGATCGCTTTCCAGCACCTGTTTCTCTGCCAGGAAGAGGCAGAATACTTTCCAGTAGATATAGTTAAACAGATTACAGTGGCTGATGAATGTGCAAGGATGGCTGAAGCGATTGGTAGCACTGACCTCTGTGATGTACACTATGAAGATTTTAAGTACGGCAAGCAATTAGAAGAAGATGATATTGAAGTTTTGCTGGATGATTATTTTAAAAATTCCGATGAAATCCTAAGAGGTTTTTATCAAGACGGACTTCTTTCGGATAAATTATTAGATGATTATAAGCTAAATTATCTGGCAAATAGCCGTGTGGATGACTCGTTGGATGACGAAAACTTTCCTGATGATCCTGTTTACAACAAAGAACAGTTGCGGAAGCATTTGAATAAGGAATTTTCCTCGCTGGTAAAAATAGTCCCTGTTGTTGTCGAAAGAACCGTTTATCGGGGGAAAGACCGGAGCGGAAATGTCTTTGATTTGCAAAACCGGGATACACGCGAAGGCGCGTTGCATATTTACGCATCATCTAAAAAGCATGGAGTCTGTTTCTGCCAAATGTGCAAAAAGAGGAAATCCAGCTCATTCATCGAGGTAAACAATCTTCAGATTTTACCTAAATACTATTTCCCTCAGATGAGAGTATCGCTATGCCTTGAATGCAGTAAAATCTTCGAGAGCCTCCGCAAGAATGATTCTGTGCGACAGGAGTACTTTGATTCGATAAAAGATCAAAAGATTGGATCCGAAGGAAACATATGTATTCCAATTGGTAATGGTGAGACATTAACCTTTACAGCTAAGCACCTGGCCGAGATTCAAGAAATAATAAAAAAATATGGGGACGATTTATAATCAGTGATATATACCTCTAGAGATTATTGTGTCAGACACTCAAAGATGAAAGGTGAGGAATGAGCTAAGTAATGATCAAAATACTTCATATATCTGATTTACACTTTTATCGCGATGCTCAAGCATTTAATATGAAAAAAATATTGTTAAAAGAAGCGAAAGAAGCATTTAGTGGATTGAACAGGAAAGAGAAATTGCTAATTGTGACAGGAGATTTTCATAATTATTCAAGCAAGGTTTTTGATGATGCAAAGATATTTCTTGAAGATCTATTTGATTCTATGAACATAGAACCTTCCAAAGATGTGTTTGTAGTGCCTGGAAATCATGATGTTGGGAATGATGATATGTTGCGATCAGCAGACATTGATCCACTAGATATGGAATGCTATATTGATAGAATGAAATGGTATGATGATCGTTATTTAGAAAAACGTTTAAAAGCATATGCGGCATATTGTGATTTTGTCCGCGATGTAGGAATATATCCGGATTCAGAAGATAGATTATTTCCTGCACGTAGCCATGTTCGGCAATGGCGAGGAAAACTAAATTTGTTACATCTTAACACTACGCTTGCATATGATGGAAAACATAAGCCTAATCAAGTAACTGACATAACAGGAGCGTCAAGTGATGATATTTGGGATGAACTATATTGTGAAGAACTTCCCGCTCTCGCCCTTGGACATAACTTCTTTTTTGATTTAAAGGAGACTATTTCGAAAAATAATAAGAATAATGTACAAATGCAAACTCAGTTAGAGAGTGTTTTTGCTAATAGGAATGTTAGCGCTTATTTGTGTGGCGATACTCATCGGGTGAGAATTAGTAATATTTATCGATTTATCTCAATTCAAAACAGACAAAGTGCAAGTGGAACAAGGATCCCGTGTATTGTATGTGCGAAAAGTATTGGCGATATGCATGATAATTACTCTGATTTTGGATATTACATACATGAATGGAATGAAAAGACCAATACGGTTTTAGCAAGATTTCAGCGCTGGGATCGATCCGATCCAGAAAAAACTATTTACGATAAGCGTTGGGATCGTCAATATCCAATGC
>Ga0256407_10012519_pt1 | contig 11517 bp, 10 predicted proteins | sample RumenRJG_04DNA_FD_193489 | JGI IMG/M metagenome (GOLD analysis project Ga0256407, IMG submission 193489) | Bovine rumen microbial communities from Lethbridge, Alberta, Canada - RJG_04 | ecosystem: Host-associated > Mammals > Digestive system > Stomach > Rumen | place: Canada: Alberta... | reverse complement strand
CCCAAATGTATTATCTTTGCAATTGAAAAAATCATAGTCAAATGAAGTTGTTGGATTTTGCAAAACATTTCGACAGCGAGGAAGCTTGTGAAAAGTACCTCAAGGAAACTCGCGAAAAAGAAGGTATAAAGTGCAGCCGCTGTGGCTGCGAGAAACAGTACTGGAACCGTTGCCACAAACGCTGGATGTGTGCCAAGTGCGGACATGAGACCACCCTCAGGTCGGGCACGGTTATGCACGGCAGCAACCTTCCATTGCTGTACTGGTTCACAGCCATTCACTTGCTCACGTCCACAAAAAAGACGTTCTCAGCAGCCGAGATGCAGCGCCAGCTCGGGCACAAGCGCTATCAGCCTATCTGGGAGATGATGCACAAACTCCGCAGCGTTATGGGCAAGCGCGACTCAAAGTACAATCTTGAAGGTACAATAGAACTGGACGAGGGCTATTTTACAAGAAACAACGATTCTGCAAAGGATGAAGATGAGGACGAGAACCAAAAGAGGGGACTTGGCAGCCAACGCAAGTCGAAGGTGCTCGTTATGGTGGAAAGCGAGAAGGCGGACAATCCAAAGCCTAGCCAAAAGAGCCGTAAATGCGGTCATCTGAAGATGAAAGTCATCACCGACCTCAAGGGTGAGACGCTGAAGTCGGCAGTCGAGTGCAGCGTAAGTCCAGACTCCACGGCCGTGATGGATAATTTTGCCTCACACTCGACAGTCGAGAAAGCTGTGTCAAAGTCGGAACGGCAGACAGCCCACGGGTGCAATGCTCCAAAGGTTCTTCCGTGGGTACATATCGCCATTTCAAACGCCAAGTCGTTGTTCACAGACATGTATCATGGAATTAAGGAGGAGTTTCTTCAAGAATACTTGAATGAATTCTGTTACAAATTCAACCGTAAATATTTCGGTGACAGGATGTTCGACCGGCTAGTTATCGCTGCCGTTTCGTATAAGCCTACGTTTGAGCACAAATTATATAACAGCAGGGCGAATTGCGGATAATCATATTCGAAAAAGCTATTATCTACAACAAACATCTTTGAAAAATCGTCATAATCAACCAGATATAAGACGCCATCATGTAAACAAAACATATTTTCTTCAAACTTGAAATATTTACAACCAGTAGTTATTGCAAAAATGTTTTTCGAAGACAAAAAATCCATTCCGTTTCGTCCTCTTATTTCGTAATAGTCCGTGTGTTGACCTACATCGTGTATTGTTGATGAACAAGCTATACGATACTTTTTTTTATAGGGTCATACTTACAAGTTCCCAAGAACGCCCCATTGTAAAAAAGTGTCACCGAGAAAAAGGGACATTTTTCTTTTTTCAACAATTTGACGATGCTTCTACTTTCTATCATCTGATAATCAGCCAAAAAGTACATAGGAACGACGGCAACATCGGCATTAGAAATAATAATCCGAATGGAATCCTCTCCGACAAGAGAATTACCGTTCTCCCATTTTTTCTTTATCTTATCTATCTGCTTTTTTATTACTACAGAATCTCGCCCAGTCCATCCATAAGGAGTCCCGTCAAAAACAACCCGAACTTGGGCGGAAGCCGTAATATTCACAACTAAACAAATCAAAAATAATATGATATTCTTCATACTACTATTATATTTTAAGAAAAGCACTAATGCAACAATATTTTAAAATTCAGAACTTAGTTTACTCATCGGGGGCAAATATACATTTTATATCGAAAAGGACCAACTTTCGCACTTATTTTCAGTCATTTTTCACACAAGCATCTATCGTCATAATAAAAAAGTTGTGCACACCACGGCACTTTCGCACAAGTGCCAGCGGTATGCACAACACGCATTTTTATTCAGGTACAATATCCGTCGCGGATATTTTCACTAATTATTTGAGAATAACCTTTTTTCCGTCCTTTATAAAGATGCCCTTAGTTGGGTTCTTAACCTTGCGGCCGCTCAAATCGTAGTAAGCCTCGTCGGCTGTCTCAGCCTTAACTGCCGAGATAGCTGTTGTCTCATCGTCGCCACCAGCAACAGAGCGAGTTGCATTGTGTGTAATCTTGATGTGACCGATTACAGTCTCCAACCAGTAGCCAGCGTTGCCGTTAGCCTCTACAGGAGTCCAGCGCAGACGGTAGCTGCCAGTCTTGCTTACGTTGAATGATACGCCACCCTGAGTTGCGTTTGCAGTCGATGCGTTAAGGTTCTTGTTAAGGTTGAGAGAGCAGTTTGTAATCTTGCTTGCAACAACCTTTCCGTTCTCGTCGATAACCTCGAACTTAACCGATGGAGTGCCAGTCCAAGCAGCGCAATCGTAAGTGATTGTGTACTTGCCCGGAACGAAGTTCAAGCCGTAGCCCCAGCGTGAACCGAACTCAGCATAGTTCTCGTCGTTAGATGTTGATGATGTGCGGATATACAAACCATAGCTGAACTTGCCGCCGTTAGGGAAGTTGAAGATACGAGGACCAGAGCCTGCATCGCCAGTCTCAACCAGCTTGCCGCCGTCCATAATCTTCCACCCCGAATTAACGTAGTTAGCCTTGTTGAATGCCAATGGGTTCTCCATGTAGCGGAAGTTTACGTTACCAACAACAGCCTCTACCCATGTACCGGCAGAACCGTTAGCATCGGCGCAAGGAGTGAAGCGAACTGTGTAGTTACCCTTCTCCAATACATAGAAGCTGAGGTAGCCCTGAGTAGAACCGCTTGTTGAAGCTGATGTGTTCTTGTTAACGCTCTTCTCGCACTTAACGATAGTAGATGCGATAACCTCGCCGTTTGGAGTGCGAACCTCTGCCTTAACGTATGGCGAACCGCTCCATGCAACCGTGTTGAATGTGAGGCAGTAGTTGCCGTAGTTGTTAAGGGCAAGACGATGACCATCTGTGCTTCCGTACTCGATGAAGCCAGGCTTTGAAGCGTCTGACTGACGGACATAGAAACCGTACTCGAAGTCGCCAGAAGCGAACTTAACGACGCGTGGACCACTTGATGCGCTGCCAGATGCTGGATACTCGCCAGCGTCGTTGCAAGCCCATCCTGCTGGGCGGTCGTTGGCTGTCTTCCAAGCAGGAATCAAAGAAGATGACAAGTCAACTGGCTGAGCAGGCTGCACAGGCTGAGTTGTTGAGCCACCATTGTTTGAACCGCCATTGTTTGAGCCACCGTTATTTGAGCTGCCTGACTTGTGTGCATAGTCCTTCTGAGCCCAGAGAGAATACCAGTACCAGCAAGCACCGGCACAAGCCTCCCAGATGCCACCGAATGCAGCCTTAGCCTTGCCAGACTTGAGATACTCAGCAACATCCATGTACGTATCTGTACCAGAAAGAGTCATTGAGATGTTGTCGTAGTAGTCGAGCACAGCCTTGTAAGCATAGCCGAACTTAGTTGTGCTACCTGTTCCCCAAGTACCATAGTTTCCAACAACCCAGTTTCCGTGCTCGTTGTAGTGGCCGTTGCTACCGTTCTGAGGACTCCAGTCAATCTCTGTAATAACGATAGGCTTGCTTGTTACAACAGGAACCTGCTGCTTGAAGGCGTTGATTGATGTGTTGTGGTTGTGCTGAGAATCAGATGTGCTGTACCAATCAGGATAGAAGTGTACGGCATAACCGTAATTGTTATCGTTTACAGGATACTTGGCATAGTTTCTGTAGTTAGACTGCCATCCTGTACCCGGAACAAGAATGATACCTTTGTAACCGTTTCGGCGGATAACATCGATGATAGGCTGGAAGAAATCGCGCATTGCAGTCTCTGTGTCCTGACCGTACTGGTTGAGCAACTTAACCGGCTCGTTGGCAAGCTCAATCATCACAGTACCAGAGTTCTTTATCACGTTAGGATTCTTTGTTACGATGTTCCAAACTGTCTTCAGATAGTTCTGGTAAGCATCGCCAACCTTGATAGTCTGAGGACATACGCCCGGCGGACGCATGATGACGTACATTCCGTGGTTAAGAGCCTTCTGTGCGATAGGCCAGTAAACAGTCTGCATGTACTTCTCCAAGCGAGCACTTGAGAAGCGGCTGATGTCGGCCTCGCCACCACCGCCAGTGGCTCTCTTGTTAGGGTCGTTTGTCCAGCATGGGTCAAGGTGCAAGCGGAACAGGTTACAGTATGCGCCCTGCTTTGTGTCTGTGATACCAGTGAATATCTTCTCGAAATAGTTAAGACATGCACTTACAGTACCATCGTTACAAGCGTTACCCCAACGGTAACTGTTAAAGTAAGGGCTTGGAGTATCCATAACTCCGTGTAGTACGACCTTGTTGCCCGATGGGTCGCGGAACTGGTTGCCGCTAACGTGAAGTGGCTCTACCACTCCAAACTGGGCAAACGCTGATAGCGGCGCGAATGACAGCAATACCGCTACTGACTTTAATAAACGTTTCATGTTTTGTTTTTTTTGCGCTGGCGTAATTAGTAACCGCCAAATACTTTTAAGTTTGTTAATATTAAGATTTTTGCTGCGTGCCTGACTAATTGAGAGTAAGTTTGCAGTATTTCAACAATTTCTACTTCAACACACAGCCGACTTCTGCATGCATGCGTCAAAAAGCCGGATGCAAAATAGTCAATTTTTTTCGAGATATGCAAAACACAGACAACCTACTAATATATAACTCATTTTTAGCACTTTACACCATTTTTAACGATATTAAAATACACATTATGTAACAATTAGGCATTTATTTTGTAACATAGAGCACCGCCGGAGTAACAAGGTAACATTCAGCTTGTAACATAACATTTTTTAACATTTATAAATGACTAATTTCTGCACATTCCATTATAACATATTTTAACATTTAGCACATATTGTTTTTCGGGGCAATTTTTGGTCGTTTCAAGCATTATTGTATGCAAAAAGAAGAGAAAAATTTAACAAATATTCTAAAAGTATACTAAAACCGGCGTTTGCGTTCCCATTTTTGTTTTTTTTAACATTTAACTTGGGAAAATTTTTTCTACCTATTCCGACAAGGATTGTTGCGTCATTTTTCACAATTTAAGGAAGTCTGCAATCTTAAAAAATGTAACATTTCGTACATATCCTGACAACGAAAAATATGGCATTAAATTCAGTCCGAAACGAGATTCATTTCTCTGCCCCCACCCTACCAAATTTCAATTCAACATTGTCAATTGCCCCTCCATGTTAAGTCCAAATTACCGCTCGAACCTTATCTTGCTTGCTGCCGAAGCGACCAGAGGTCGAGCGCAGAAAAATTCGGCAGAACCAAGAAAAGCATGCAGCGTCACCCAATTAAGAATTATGAATTAGGAATTGTGAATTAGAAATTGAGTTTGGTGATATTTTTCAATTTTCAACTTTCTCAAAAAATTGTAAATTATTAAGAGTCAATTAAAAAGGGCGGCATCCGCATCAGAAAACGGACACCGCCCACAAACATTAACTCAAACCACACAAAAATAATAGGCGTAAATACTGAATAGACGAATTTGAATTTTTAACGTTTTCCAGCCATGGCTAACCGGAAAAATCTAATCTTCTCATCCAGCCTCAACGGCTTTCTTGAGAAACTGAAGATAAGGTCTTTTTTGTGCTTGTGCGTGAATAATATACCTATCAATCAGCGTGTGGCATGAGTTGTTTTAGATTGCCGAGAATGCTTGATCCAAGTCGGCAATGATATCATCAATATGCTCAACACCTATCGAAAGACGGACTGTTGTTGGAGTGATGTGCTGCTCCTTCAGTTCCTCCTCGCTAAGCTGAGAGTGAGTTGTTGTGTAAGGATGAATTACAAGCGACTTCACATCTGCCACATTGGCAAGCAGAGAGAAGAGTTTGAGCGAATCGATAAACTTCCACGCATCTTCCTGAGTACCGTCAATCTCGAACGTAAAGATTGAGCCTGCGCCCTTAGGGAAATACTTCTTGTACAGCGCGTTATCCTTGTGCGATGGCAGCGACGGATGGCTCACGGCTCTTACCTTCGGATGCTTTGCCAGATAATCAACAACCTTCAGAGCGTTCTCTACATGACGCTCGATGCGCAACGGAAGCGACTCTACGCCCTGCAACAGAATCCATGCGTTAAACGGAGAGATTGTTGCACCTGTGTCGCGAAGAATAACGGCGCGGATTCGAGTTACGAAAGCTGCAGCCCCAGCAACATCGGCAAAAACTGCTCCGTGATAAGAAGGGTCAGGCTTAGCCAATGTTGGATACTTGTCGGCATTTGCCTTGTAGTCGAACTTTCCAGCGTCTACTATTACACCTCCAAGGCTGCTGCCATGTCCGCCGATAAACTTGGTTGCCGAATGAACCACAATGTCGGCTCCGTGCTCAATCGGACGAATCAGGACAGGAGCGAAGGTGTTGTCAACGATAAATATAATGTTGTGTTTGTGCGCAATTTCAGCGATGGCATCGAGGTTTGTAACGTCTGAGTTCGGATTACCGAATGTCTCGGCATACACAACCTTTGTGTTTGGACGGATGGCTGCCTCGAGAGCATCAAGATCGTTGATGTTGATGATTGTATTCTCAATTCCCTGAGTAGCAAGTGTATGCACAATAAGGTTGTATGTTCCGCCGTAAAGGTTGTCGGCTGCAACAATGTGGTCGCCGTTCTGCAAGACATTCTGCAAAGCGTATGTAATAGCCGCTGCGCCTGATGCCACAGCCAAGCCAGCCACACCGCCTTCGATGGCTGCAACACGGTCTTCGAACACACCCTGAGTAGAGTTGGTCAATCGGCCGTAGATGTTACCTGCATCGCGCAAGCCAAAGCGGTCGGCTGCATGCTTTGAGTTGTGGAATACGTATGATGTTGTCTGATAAATAGGCACCGCTCTTGAATCGGTTGCTGGGTCAGCCTGCTCCTGACCAACGTGAAGTGCCAAAGTCTCTACATGAAGTTTCTGCTGTGTCATAATTGTGTCCCTTTCTTTTTTGTATCCAAGATTCTGATGTACAGAAGCAAGGAGGAGTTATTGTTTGTTGTTTACGTTTGCAAAGGTAGAGCAAATAGAAATATAATCCAAACAAATTTAAAATCATGGAAAATATCACTACAATCTCACATTTTCATAGAAACAATATTAAGAAAAACTGAGTTTCAGAAGTCATTGGCAGAAATTTTATCTATCGCAAAAATCAGCAAAAAACGTGGTTTTTATGGTAAAAATATCCCAACACCTCTCCTGCCCCAATAAAAGATGACATAAATCTATAATTTGGCAGGTAGTTCAGAAAAAATATCCAAGAATTTGAATTTCTCGGAAAACATATCTATCTTTGCCATGATTTGGCAGAAAAGACTAACACAAACACCAAAGAACAATAGTATGATAGAAAAAGTAACCACACAAGAAAGTCTCGACGAAAAGGACATTCTTATTCTGCGCACGCTGCAACAGAATGCCAAGCTGACAACAAAGCAGGTTGCCGCCGAGTGCCACCTCAGTCTTACCCCCGTGTTCGAGCGCATAAAGAGGCTCGAAAACGAAGGCTATATAAAGAGGTACATAACCGTTCTCGATGCCGAGAAGCTGCACAAGGGCTTCGTGGTGTTCTGTAGCGTTAAGCTGAGCACCATAAACCGCGAGATGGCGCAGCAGTTTACCGAGGCGGTGCGCGACATCCCCGAGGTTACCGAGTGCTACAACATCTCGGGCAAGTTCGACTATCTGCTTAAAATCCATTCGCCCAACATGAAATACTATCAGGAATTCATCCTTAACGTGCTGGGCAAACTGCCGATGCTTGGCTCGCTCGAGAGCACCTTCGTGATGGAAGAGATAAAGCATCAGTACGGCGTAGTTATTTAAAGAGTATTATAAGGTAAAAAGAAGTCATGGAAAAAGAAAAACTGTGGAACGGCAATTACAACAGAGTGATGATTACCAATTTCTCGCTCTTCTTCTCGTTCTATCTGCTAACACCACTGCTGCCTATCTATCTTAGCGAGACGTTCGATGCCTCGAAGGATATGATTGGTCTTGTGCTGTCGGGCTATACGCTCGTGGCGCTCATAACGCGTCCGTTCAGCGGATTCATTGCCGACAGTTTTCCTCGCAAGAAGGTGCTTCTGGTGTGCCTGTTCCTATATTTCATCATCTTCGGCGGATATATCGTGGCTGGAAGTCTTGTACTCTTTGCCATCTTCCGCACGCTTCACGGCGGACCGTTTGGGGCGAGCACCGTGTCTAACAGCACGATGGCAATCGATGTCCTTCCGCCGTCGCGCCGAAACGAGGGCATAGGACTTTACGGACTGAGCAACAATCTGGCATCTGCCATCGCGCCCACCATCGGAATTTACCTGCACCATTATTTCCACAACTTCGACATCCTGTTCTGGACGGCTTTCATCGTTGCCGGAATAGGCTTCTTCAACGCGTCGCGCATCGTTCCGCAGGAAAAACAGATTATTGCAAGCAAGACTGCCATCTCGCTCGACCGCTTCTTCCTCTCGCGCGGATGGTTCTTGGCTCTCAACATGTGCTTCTTCGGATTCTGCTGGGGCGTTCTGAGCAACTATCTTGCCATATACGGAAAGGAGCATCTGGGCATAACCGAGGGCACGGGAACGTTCTTCATGCTGCTGTCTGCCGGACTTATCTTCTCGCGTCTGCAAGGCAACAAATCGCTGCGCGACGGCAAGCTAACGAGCAACGCCCTGAAGGGAATCCTTCTCTCTACCGTGGGCTACACCTTGTTTATAGCCTACCCTTCGATGATTGGCTACTACACATCGGGCATACTCATCGGACTGGGCAACGGACACATGTGGCCTGCCTTTCAGAACATGATAATAAACATAGCGCACCACAACGAGCGCGGAACGGCAAACAGCACCATCCTCACGTCATGGGACTTGGGCTTGGGACTGGGCATCCTGCTTGGCGGAATAGTAGCCGAGCACTTCGGTTACGACAGCACATTCTGGATGATGGCAACCATTCACATCGTCGGAACCATAGGCTACATAGGCTTTACAATGCGCAAGTTTACGATTTTATCAGCCTCTTTTTCATCCACTTCTGAGAGTTCCAGCGCCACACAAAAATAATGCCTCGGATATTCTCGTCGAGGGCGTAGGCAATCCAGCAGCCAATAAGTCCCCAGCCAAAATGTATTCCAAACAGATAGGCGCATCCCACTTGGCAGCTCCACATCACTATAACGCCCAGCAGGAACGGGAAATAAATGTCTCCGGCGGCACGCAGGGCGTTGGTTGCGTAGATGTTTATGGCACGTCCAATCTCGAGGAAAATGTTTATGTAGAATATTTTGCAGCCGAGCGAGATTATATCATCATTCGTTGTCATAAGTCCGAGCACCTGACGGCCAAAGACGGCAAACACAACCGCCATGACGATTGATATCACCACCGACCATATCATAACATACCTGCCTATCAGAAAGGCTGCATTTCGCCTCTCTCCGCCTACCAGATGGGCTATGCTTATTGCTCCTGCCTGACCGAGCGCGATGGCAGAAAGGCACGCAAAGCACGTTATGTTAAACACATATATTCGGGTGGCAAGCGAAACCGTTCCCATCGTAACAATCATGGCGGTGCACACAACCTGAGCCGCATCGTACGACATATTCTCGCCTGCCGACGGCAATCCCACCTTCAGAATGTTTCTCAGCTTATCCCAAGGGAAGGGACGGAACATCTTGATAGGAAAGTTCGGAATCCACTTGCTGTGAAGCAGATAGATAAGGATGCACATGGCTATGAGTCGGGCAAAGACGGTTGACATGGCAGCACCCGAAACGCCAAGAGCCGGCATTCCGAAGTTTCCGAAAATGAGCATGTAGTTTCCGATGATGTTAAGAACGTTCGAAAAGAGCGTAACGTACATAGGATATTTAGGCATGTTTGCCGAACGCAGTCCTGCGCCAATAGCCATCGAGATAGCCTGAAGGAAGGCAAATCCGCCCACAATCTTCATGTACGGAAGGGCATACTGAAGCAACTCCTCCTTAACGCCCATAAGCGACAGCCAGTAATCGCGGAACACATACAGCAGCGCGCTCACCAGCAAGCCCATCGTAATGTTTACGGCAAGAGCCGTTCCCATGGTCTGGAGCACGTTGTCGTTCTGCTTTGCGCCTATATACTGCGAGCACATAACCAGAGTGCCTATATTGATAACCTGAAAGACAAGGAAGGCAAGATTAACCAGTTGGTTTACAACGCCTACCGCCGCCACCGCCGAGTCTGAATAATGTCCCAGCATAAACGTGTCGGTTGCACCAACCAGCATCATAAGCATCACCTCAACCCATATTGGGGCTGCCAACTTTCTCAGTTCTTTTCTCAGATTTTGCATTTCGGTTATAATTAAAGGGAAAAAAAGGAGCCTCCCTACAGAGACTCCTAATTTTTTGGCTTGTTTTTATCTTTTATAGAATTCCAGATGTTACTTTACTACAGACTGCAAACCTTTGTTGTTCATTGTTGCGTTTATAACGCTAAGATACTTAGAATACTGAACATCGTTAAGATTCTCGCGCATCTTCTTGCAGTTGTCAAGAACGGCCTTGCGCATCTTGTTTGCTCTCTCCTCGCTGTTCTCAGTCTTCTCAGCCTCTGCCATAGAAGCCTCGAAATCGTTGTTTATTGCGTCAATCTTCTCGTACTGAGCGGCTGAAAGTTCCAAATATGCGCTCAGTCTTGCTGAGTTTACAGTAACGTTAGACTTGTTGTTGTCTGCTGCCATGCTTACGATTGCGAAAGCCATTACAGCGATTGCTGTTAGAAAAAACTTCTTCATATCTTCTATTATTTTTTTAGTTATCCGTTTTTATTAATCTACATTTTGTCATCCTCAGATTGCATTTCAGTACCCAACATCTTTTTTACCAGTACTTTATCTCCTTGTTTGACGATGCAAAGATATAGATGTTTTAAATATCGGACAAATAAAAAACATGTTTTTTAGCATAAAATGCAATATTCTTGATACAGGTCAAACATACCGAAATGCAATGTATGAAAAAGGACAAAAACTATATTTTTCACAAAAATCTAAGCAGATTTAGCCACTCATTCTGATTTATTCCGTAATTTTGTAACGATAATCTTTTACCAAAAGACAAATATAAATTCGTAAAACTCGCTTAAAAAACAATATGTTAGGAAGTGAAATAAAGAAAATAGTTTTTAAGAGACTTGATGAGGCATTAAAACCTCTTGGTTGGAAAGCATACAAGTCTGGATATAATCCGGCTTATGTACTTGATTGCAAATTTTATAAAGTTTCTTTTTATATGGGATTCTCTGTTGGAAAAGTTGGATTCTCATACATTTCCATGAAGATTAATGAAATAGAACTCTATGTGTCTGAATGTATTGGAAATACGGAAGTTATACCCGGTAATGGAATGATAATTGATGATAAAACTATATTTCGTAAAATGATAATCCGCAATATTCCCAAATGTATTATCTTTGCAATTGAAAAAATCATAGTCAAATGAAGTTGTTGGATTTTGCAAAACATTTCGACAGCGAGGAAGCTTGT
>Ga0256407_10012516_pt1 | contig 11521 bp, 11 predicted proteins | sample RumenRJG_04DNA_FD_193489 | JGI IMG/M metagenome (GOLD analysis project Ga0256407, IMG submission 193489) | Bovine rumen microbial communities from Lethbridge, Alberta, Canada - RJG_04 | ecosystem: Host-associated > Mammals > Digestive system > Stomach > Rumen | place: Canada: Alberta... | reverse complement strand
CATTGAATCCACAGCGAATCATAAGCCGGAGAAAAAGTCAACTGTTGCATAATCAAAGGCAAATAGCTCTTGAAATCCTTGTCCAACAAGTGTTTCAGGCTTAATTGCTTATGGGAAGATTGAGTTATTCATTGGTTAAAGCCAGATTACCAGTTATAGCTGTTCAACAAGGCAGCACAGGCCGGGCAGTCTCCGCCATTAAAATATTCGAAGACGATATCATCCTTTGAAAAACCAAGAGTCTCAATAGTATGTCGGACATGGTTTTCAAACATTATATTACAGGCCGGTGTTTCATATGGTTTATTCATGATTTCTGCATACAAAGTCCCGGCAACATAGTCTGTAAAATATTCGTTTAAAAAATATGTACCTGACGTGGATACTTCCTGAAGTGTGCCATCCTCATAAACGATCAGGAGCTGCCGCCTGATTCCGAAACTATGCTTTACCATTGTGCCCTCAGAAATATACGGCCCCACTGAGAGAAGGTGGACTGCTTCATGAAAAAGCATAGATTCCGTGCTATCATAGGAAATGACAACTGTCGGCTTAAAGCATACAAGACCCTTGTCTCCGACTTCTGGCCAGACGTCAATGACCTGGTTGACGCTTTTTACATCTACCATATAATAGTCGCCATTGCCTCTTTCAAAAACCGGAACCCGACAAAAACTATCCTGTTGATGCTTCGGTATCATATAGACAGTGTAAGTGGTTCCAATATCTTTTATATGTGAAAGAGATCTTGGAGTGATATGATATTTTGTACGATGAAGGCATTTGATCATACTATTTACAACATACGAGAAATCCATGGCACAGCCTTTCTATTCAGCAGATAAATCTTATGACCAAGCTTTGGTGAAGCGTTTCTTGTTTCTTCGTGCGAAAATGTACGAATAATTTAGACACGCTGCCATGCCTTGCTCAATCCACAGTGGCAGCGGTATCCGAGTGCTGTAATACAACACTCAGGTACCGCCGCCTCAAAATGACTCTTTGGCTACTTATGTGCCTGACTAATATTCAGCGCATCCAACGGTGTTTTAAAAAATTAACCCCCTTATATTATAATAGACTCTCGGAATCTCTGAGCCGCATAAATACTGGCTCCCAGAGGTTCCATTTTTTAAATTACCCCACTTTTTCTGCAAAAAGCAGTTGACATGAGAACTAAAATGTGCGGCGCGCCTCGCTATCAATACCTCGCAGAGGAAGCGAGGCGCGCCCTTTAATCAGGAAGCAAATTCGCTCTTGATTGGAGGTGCACATTTTGAAACCTGTTAACAACGGCGGCCATCCCGCCTATCAGGATCGTGTCCTGACTCAACTCCATAAGTATTATCCAGATGCAGATACTTCGTTTGATACTTCTACGTGGGAAGTGATGGAGCAGTTCTGGAGCCTTGACCTCTCGCCTGTAGATCAGATCATGCAGGATCGTTATTCTGTGTTTGGCCCGGAGCCAAGGCTCCCTTCTGACATGCTGCGTTCTTATCTGCTTTCCATGAAGTTCAAGGTCACTTCCCTTACCGCCTGGGCTTCTTCACTGAAGCAGAACTACCTTTACGCCATCCTTTCCGGCTTTTCTGTCGGAGATACTCCGGGTGTTGGTACCTTCTACGACTTTACCAGGCGCCTGTGGCTCTCAGATAAGAACAACATTTCCGATCCGGTTCATCCTCCAAAGGAGAAGCCCCAAAAGCCAAAGAAGAAAGGCGAAAAGGCTGCCCCGGTCGAAAAGGTGACAGTGTACGACCTTCTGGCAAAATTTGAAATTGAACCGCCACAGGATTTCGCCCCGGCGAAGCGTCTCCTTGATATCTTCACATCACAGTTTTTGAACAAATCCGTTAATGATGGCTTGATTGATCTGGAAAACCTGGCAGTTTCAGGAGACGGAACCCCTGTTTACACTGGAGCGCAGGAGCGGAAAACCCGAACCTGTGACTGTCTTGAAAAAGGGATCCGCGACTGTAAATGCAACCGTAATTATCATCAGCCAGACTGTAACATCGGCTGGGATTCCCACAGAAACAGGCACTATTTCGGATATGATCTCTATATGCTCACTGCTTCCGATTCGGAATGTGACCTCCCTGTGTTCCCATTCCTGGGCCCGGCTTCCCGGCATGATTCACATGGATTTCTGTATAACTACTTCTCCATGAAACAGTTCCTTCCGGAAGCACATGTCACCAAACTCCTGCTCGATTCGGCACATGACGCTATGGCCTACTATGAATACTGTCGCGATCATGGCATTCAGCCCTTCATCGATCTGAACGGAAAGGGTGGCCGTCCACCGGTTTATAAAGATGACTTTACAATTGGAGACGATGGAGTTCCTTTCTGTAAAGAAGGCTTTCGCATGCGCCGGGCCGGTACAGAAACTGCCAAAGGGAGAACAAAATTTAAGTGCCCTAAGATCAGTTTTCGCGGAGGCACACCGGCCTGCACCTGTGAACATCCTTGTTCAGATGCTGCATATGGCCGTACCGTTCATCTTGTCCTAAAGGATAATCCAAGACTTTTTAATGATCCGCCCAGAAGCAGCAGGGAATGGAGACTGGAATACAACGCTAGAACGTCTTCCGAGAGATGTAATAAGAGAGAGAAGATAGACTATAAATTAGAAGACGGCAGACACCGGTCATCTAAGATGTGGTACTGCCGCCTCTTCGCCATCATGATGTGTCAACATCTTGATGCATGGGCTTTGCCAAAGTCATCCCGCCTAAAAGATCTCTTTGAGCAAGCCGCTTAACTGAATAAGCAATACCAGTATAATCCATTTCTGACGCATGGTCTATTAAATTGCGCCATTTTTTCAAACTCCTACTACACGTCTGTACTGTTCTGGATAATATTTACTTCTCAAGGTTCATCCGACCGATGGATCTTGGTCGGCAGGCTCAAGATTCCGAGAGCCTATGTAAATAAAAATGTTTTCAGATCTGGGAGCAGATTCTTTTCCAGGCTCAGTTTTCCCCCTGCTCGGGGATTCCCCAAGATGTATAAGGCGCTTGGAAGAAAAAGAATACAGGCCATGCCTACACCGAGAGTTCCTGCAAGAAGGGTTATAATAAATCCTTTCAAAAAAGAAATCCTGCTTCTTCTAAATCTGAAACAATAATATATTACCAAAAACAGGCATTCTCCGACAAAGAAATAGTAGTTTGCAAGACAATTAATAAAGACAGCGAATGAAAACAAAAGGTACCCTTTTCCTCTTAAAATACGTTCCATGCCTATAAGCAGAAGGGGAAACAGGGCAACTATATCATGAAAAAAGAAGAAAAGGATATTTGTAGCTTGGAATCCGCAAAAGGCGTATGCCACTGCGCCGATGACCTCGCAGAATCCTCCCTTTTTAGTCATTGTCTTTAAATAAATGTAAGCTGTCGCTCCGGCAAAGACATATTTCAGCACAAAAAGCCAGCCTGCAGTATATGGAAATGTTTCCGGCGGAAACAGAAAAGATAACCATGCAAAGGGACTTCCCAGAGCATAATACCCGAATCCATTTATGAAAGAAGCTCCCAGGTCAAGAGACCAGCACCACTGCCCCGGCAGAGAGCTTTTTAAATATCTGTTAACTTGTATATAAAATGGCAGTATCTGTGTATTGAAATCGTCTCGAAGTGTAAAAGCCCCCCTGCCCTCAAACATAAAATAGCCAAATGATGCCAAAGAGACTATGAAGCAGATGCTTATGCATAAAAGGAAATATTTATCGATTGTCTGAATAAGGAGAGATACAGACGGCCCTTGTTTCTCGGCCATACTGCTTTTGTCTTCTGGGAAATGATTATCAGATGCTTTGTATCGATCTTCATTATTCATAGTTTTATCCTCTCTACAAAATCTTTTTTACGTTCTGCTTATTAGTCTTGGAAATGATGTAGTGAGGTCGGTGTTTTGCCTCCATATAGGTTTTTGCAATGTATTGCCCCATAATCCCGATGCAAAACAGTTGTATTCCCCCGATAAAGATAACGACACTGATCGTTGAAGCCCATCCGTCCACCGGATCTCCGAAAAGCAGCTTTCTGATGATGATGAAAAGCAGCGCTATAAACGAAAGGGCTGTCATTCCAATCCCTGTCCAGCTCGCGATATTCAGCGGTGCCTGGGAAAAATTGATTATGCCGTCAACTGCATATTTGAACAGTTTCCAGAAATTCCATTTTGTCGTTCCCGCAACTCTTTCAATATTTTCATAGGGGAGCCAGTATGTTTTGAAACCGACCCATCCAAAGATTCCTTTGGAAAAGCGGTTATACTCACTCATTTCTATGATCGCCTGAGCCATTTCCCTCTTCATCAGACGGAAATCCCTTGCGCCGTCAACAATGTCCGCATCCGAAATCCTGTTGATGATTTGATAGAATTTTCTGGAAAAAAAAGATCTTAGAGGCGGCTCCCCTTTTCTGGTAGAGCGCCTTGTTGCTACACTGTCGTACTCCCCTCTTTCAAGAATCTGCAGCATCTCCGGCAGAAGTGAAGGAGGATCCTGCATATCGGCATCCATAACCGCAATAAAATCACCTTCCGCGTTGCAAAGTCCTGCATAGATTGCGGACTCTTTTCCAAAATTTCTGGAAAAAGATAAGTACTTGGCACTTGAATTCTGCTCGGAGAACCCTTCCAGAAGCTGAAGGGTTTTATCTGAAGAACCGTCATCCACAAAGAGCAGTTCAAAATCTTCACCAAGTCCGACAAGTATTTTCATGGCCTCTTTATAAAAAAAGGGCAGGGAATCCTCTTCGTTATAACAAGGCACGATCAGTGAAATTTTCATCCGCTGTTTCTCCCTAAAGATTGTTTTATGCATAGAAAACAACGTATCCGTTAAACGCATACGTTGTTGAAAGATAATCTTTTTCGATTGCATGATCTGAATCAAAGAAATGTAACAATTTATCCAGATAGCGGAAGAAATGTTTTACGAAGGGATATAACTCACGTTTCCATGTCAGAAAGAAAGCATTATTCAGAGTAAACAGAATAGAAAAGAAAGTTGAAATGTGATAATAACGTCGTTTACATTCCATACCCAATCCCTCAGTTCTGGGGAATAAGGTACACTATTATCTCCATTGAAAATCTTGCAACAATCTAATATCTTATGGTAATATTACTTGTGTATAAAAAAAAATAGCAGTTCTGCTGTAGGCTTTTTTAAAAGAACGTTTAAAAAACAGGCAGAGACAAACAACAAAATTGGTATAAGCAAAAAGCATGTAGCGGTCTTGTGTATGGGGAATAAGGTGTACTTTTTTCTGCGCTAAATAATTCAGAATTCCTTAGCCCATCTCAAAAATGTCTTATGGTTGACGCCAAGCCGCCTTGCTGCTTCTCGTGCAGAGATTTTACGTTCCTTCCATAAAACGAAAGTTTGTAAATAATCTTTCGGCTTTTCCAAAGCAGGTCTTCCAAATTGTATTCCCTTTGCCTTTGCTGCATCGATACCTTCCCGTTGTCGTTGATGGATAAATTCACGTTCTGTCTCCGCAACATAGGCGAGAAGCTGCAACACAATATCAGAGATGAGTTTTCCAGTGGTATTTATACCTTTTTCTCTTGTATCCAGAAGCGGCATATCTATTACGAAAATATCCGCTTCTATTTCTTTTGTGATTTTCTGCCACTGAACAAGGATTTCATCATTGTTAACTTTGCAATTTTTTACGCCTAAGGCGCTCTGTTGATTATTATCATACATCAACAGAGCGCCTTCTGGAATGGTATCAATCCTCATCAGTCAGTTCATTTCTGATCATCTTAAGGATATCCTCATAGCTCCTGGGACTGTTAACAATCGCCTCCCAAACTTCTTCTTTTCGTTTGGCGTCACGCTTATCTAAAAGGATCTGAAGTTCATCTACCGCTTTTTCATGTGCTGCTGCGGTCCTGACCACTTTTTCTTGAGCCTTCACAATTTTTTGTTCCAATGTTTCATCTGATGTCGCCCGTTTTCTCATTTCGAGTCCGATCCTTTCCGGCTTCTTCTTGAAACCTCCTTAAGTTGCTCACTTATCTCCTTCGCCCAGTACGTGACAAGGGGAACGTCAATCCCAAATGCCTGCAGTATCCGTTTCTGCTTCTTTGTCACGCCGTGGTCCAGCCTGTAGATGTTGTCAGTTTGTCTGGTCATTTCTATTTTTTCCAGCTCCTTTATTGCAGCCGGCACAGTCATGTAATTCGGTTTGTCAGAAAGAGTCCGTTCTCCCTCTTTTAAGGATGTATAGATCTTGTTCCGGATGATAAGGGCAACGAATTCCACAAAGATCTTTGCCGCAACAGACTCATTGCTGTAAACGCGTTCGCTTTTGTCCCCAAGGTAGGATTTATCCCCCCGGAACAGCTTTTCGGATGTATCACGGCTCTTGTATAGCAAAAGAGCTTCCTTTGCGCTCATTTTTTCTGAAGTGATAATGCAGAAATAGCCGCAAAGGCTGTTCTCCCATTCAATGACATCCGTCCTGTCTTCCAGAAACTGGAACTGTTTATTCTTATCATTGTAATGGATCCGAAAATAATGGCTATAGGCAGACCCGAATTCATACTCTCTGTTTACCTGTTTTTTGGCAAATTCCTTCATCCTGCGTATATTTTTGGCAATCGCCGCCCTCTCTGCTCCCTCCTTGAGAGTATTGTGGTAGATGTGGAAGTACCGGGTCTTTTCATCCCCTTCATATAGTTTTGCCGGCACCGTAGTCCCATACACATCATAATCTTCGATATATTTAGCCCACTTGTTTTCGAAGCTGCCCTTTTTTGACAGGATCAATTCATTGACAAGCGCTTTCATTCCCTTCACCATGATGACGAAGGAATAGTGGTGCTCATCCATGAAACGGATGTTAGACTTGCTGAAGTAACCTCTGTCCAGGATAAAACCAACGTGTTTATATCCATATCCTTCAACCTTCTCCAGCATGTACTTCAGCTGGACCGTATCTGTCAGACTTCCCGAATACTTCTCATAAAAAAGGGGTTCCTCATTATTTCTGTCGTATGCAACCGTGTAATTGAAAACAGGGAGCCCCATGTCCACCTTCGCATGCCCGAATTCAACGATATCCACATCTCCGGCCTGACAGTTCTTATTCGTCGCATCATAGGAAATATATATTTTTTCCCGTCTTGACCTCCCTTCGTTCCACTCATTCACAAAACCGGCACTCTGATCATCTGTCATGGAACTCAGTAGTCTGGATACAGTAGAGTCACTGTAAATCTTCATGTCTGGTGTCAATAACGGATGATTATACGCGTAATCCGGATAGTATTGTGCGGCGTTGTCTTCTGTAATAATTGTATATGCTGTCAGATCCAGAAACAGCCCCAGGTCTTTTTCTCCCATGTATCCGGAAAGGATCTCTTCAAGTCCGTAATCTCTGATGATCTTACGAATGACCATCCATGCCCCCACTCGCAGGCAGCTGCTGCGGGTCGTCCTGTCTTTCTCTTCCGGAAGTTCCGCATCCGGGAAATACTGCAGGAAGTTTCTGTTAGGGATCATTTTAGAAGGGTCTTCAGGGTCTTTCTTTCCAATCGTTACTCGCTTGGGGTTTGTCTTCTGCGTGTTTTTATCATAAATCCGATCATATTCGTAATAAACATACTGTGTCCCAGCCTTATTTCTGTACGTGATTTTTCCTTTTACCACAGGTATATCTACCTTAAAATCCAAGTACATCGCGCCCTCCTTTATAGGCGTATTTACGCCTATAAATAGTATAGCACAAAGCCCGGATCAATGCAATGAAAATCGCATAAATCCGGGCTTTTTCAGTGACTTTTGAACCCCATATTCAGTTAGGCGTAATTTAATGAAGAGTTAACATACCAATATAGTAATATAACTTTAAATAATTATATTCTTGAGAGTTTACTGAAACTGTTCAATATGATAAAATATTATTACCTTAATGGTAATACTAATGAAAGGGACGGAATATGGTTATTTAGATATGCAAATAATCTATAAAAATATATCCGCTGAAAAGCAGTTCAGTACTAAGTATAAAAAGAAATGGCGGTATCCTGAACAAGTCAAAAGGAAACTGGAAGCAGCAGAAAACTATATTAATAGTGCGCCATCACTTATGGATGTGGCAAGTTATAATCCATTTCATTTTGAGCGTTTAAAAGGTGATAGAAAAGATGAATGGAGCATACGGCTTGGCAATACTGGGTACAGGGTTACAATGATACCTTGTGATGATAATGGCTGTGAAATTGTCGAGGGGGATATTCTGGCTCAGTGTAGGATGATAAAAATAGTTAAAGTAACGGAGGTGTCAAACCATTATGAGTAATATAAAAGAATATAAAGATATAGTGGCATTTCACCCAGGATACTATATTGCGGATATTATTGATGATATGGGAATTAGTCAGGCTGAATTTGCTGCAAGAATGGGTACAACTGCAAAGACACTCAGTAAGCTCATCAATGGCCAAGCCAATATTTCTAACGATCTTGCAAAAAAACTTTCGACAATGATGGGAACAAGCATAGAAGTATGGCAGAATTTGCAGAACACTTATGATGAGAAGCTCATTGAAATATCGCAGGCTAAGGATTTTGAAGCGCAGAAAGCTATTGCTAAGCAGATTGATTACCAATTCTTTATTGAAGTTGCGGGGCTTCCAAATACAAAAGATATTTTTGAGAAGATTGCCGCACTGTGTAAATATTTAATGATATCTGACCTCAGGATATTGTTACAGCCCGATTTTCTTGTGAATTTCAGGAGTGGAACTTCAAGAGATTCAGAAAAAAAGGTCATTAACTCGAGGGCATGGATACAGACTGCGATTAACATGGCTAAGGCAGTTGAAACCAGACCATATAATGAAGAGAGATTAAAAAGCTATTTGCCTGAGTTGAGAAGCATGACATTGCAGAGACCAGATGTTTTTATGCCTAGAATGCGAGAAATATTTGCTGAATGTGGAGTTGCGTTTGTACTGCTTCCTCATCTGAAGAATTCGGGAATTAATGGTGCAGTTAAATGGGTCACGGATGATAGAGTTGTTCTTGCTATGAATAATAGGGGACTGGATGCTGACAAGTTCTGGTTCTCGCTATTTCACGAATTAAAACATGTTTTTCAACAGAAAACTAAAACCGTTTTTATAAGTAGTACAGTTGAGGAAATGAAAAATATCAATAACCGTCTTGAAATGGAGGCAGACAAGTTTGCAACCAATTATTTGATTTCTCCAGCGGATTTTAAGAGGTTTGCACCATCAAAATATACATCAGATGAAGATATAGTCAATTTTGCAAATTCTATCGGAATACATCCCGGAATAGTCGCTGGAAGATTGCAGCATGAGAAAATCATTCCTCCAAATAGATGTTCGAAGCTGAAAGAGAAGTATATTATTCAAATATGCCAGTCATGAATGAAATAGTATCTTACGGAATACTTACAAGCATTCAAATGATAATATTGTGACAGACAGATAGGTACTTGGATCGGCACAAAGGGTGAACACCGGCGTGCCGATCTTTTTTTATTGTTTAGGTTCAAAATAATTGATAAGATAAACGTGAAATATTTGTCCAAACTTAATTCGAGGTCATAATGATGAGAGACGAAAAAGCTAAAGTTTACATATATACTCGTGTTTCTACAGCTATGCAAATCGATGGATATTCTTTGGATGCCCAACGCACTCGCATGAAAGCTTTTGCGGAATTTAATGACTATGAGATTGTTGGAGAATATGAAGATGCAGGAAAGTCCGGAAAATCCATAGAGGGACGGAATGCGTTTAACCGTATGATGGAAGATATCAAAACAGGTAAAGATGATGTATCTTTTGTTCTGGTATTTAAGCTGTCCCGCTTCGGCAGGAATGCGGCAGATGTGCTTTCCACGCTGCAGACTATGCAGGATTTCGGTGTAAATCTGATCTGTGTGGAGGACGGCATTGATTCTTCTAAGGATGCTGGCAAGCTGATGATTTCCGTCTTGTCTGCAGTGGCAGAGATCGAGAGGGAAAATATCCGTGTCCAGACCATGGAAGGCCGTATTCAGAAGGCACGGGATGGCAGGTGGAACGGGGGATTTCCTCCATATGGCTACAGGCTGGTCAATGGAATGCTGGAGATCGATGAGGAAGAAGCGCCCGCTATTCGCATCATTTACGAGAAGTGGAATGCGACTGAAATGGGAGCGACTGGCCTCGCTAAATATCTGGAAACACACGGGGTTCATAAGCGCCCCAGGCATAATGGGAAGAACCCTCTTTTTGATACAGGTCTGCTCCGAAATATTCTGAGGAATCCGGTTTATTGCGGCAAAATTGCTTATGGCCGCCGAAAAACAGAGAAGATTCATGGCACACGGAATGAGTATAGACTGGTAGAGCAGGATGACTTTTTGGTGGTAGATGGCCTGCACGAAGGAATTGTGTCAGAGGAGACATGGAACAAGGCTCAAGTTAAACGTATGGCACAATCGAAGAAATATGAACATGTGAATAAGGTAAAAGATATGAAAACACATCTGCTGACAGGTCTTGTAAAGTGCCCTGTTTGCGGCGCAGGAATGTATGGGAACAAGACCAACAAATATAAAAACGGAGAAAAATACTCAGAAATCTATTACTACGGATGCAAGCACAGGAATATGGAGCGAGGGCATAAGTGTAATTATAGGAAGCAGATCCGGGAGGACCTTCTCGATTCAGCTGTGGTTGAAGTAATTACGAAACTGGTTGCCAATCCCCGATTTGCCGCCATGATGCAGGAAAAGATCAATATGAAGGTAGACACCTCTGAAATCGAGCAGGAGATCGCAGCACTGGAAAAGCAGTTGAAGCAGTCCTATGCGATAAAGAGAAATACCCTTGAAGAAATCGAGTGTCTAGATCCTGACGACAGACACTATAAGCGGCGGAAGGCCGATCTGGATGACCGCCTGTATCGGATGTATGATAAGATAGATGAACAGGAGCAGATGCTGATTGAGGCAAGAGCCAAAAAGAGATCCATCGAGGCAGATAAGGTCACTGGCGATAACATCTACAAGATTCTGATCTACTTTGACAGACTCTATGACCTGATGAGTGAGGAAGAGCGGCGTAAACTGATGGAAGCCCTTATTCAGGAGATTCAGGTATATCCGGAGAGACAGCCCAACGGACAGTGGCTGAAGTCTATCACCTTCCGCCTGCCAATCATTGAGGGTGATATGACGATTCCTGTTAATGATGGTTTGGACAAAAATGCGCACGTTGAGACGGTTGTATTGATGTCACGGAAAGACACATAAGGCCGCCTAAAGTGCTGTATTTGCGGGCTTTTCGGGCAATAGGCTGTCAGCGATGAAAAGCGAAAATGGTCGAGATAATCCCTCCGTGGAAACATATCAAAGGAATTGTTCGGAGGGTTGAGTAGGCGGTTTAGATGTCACAAGGTTGAGTGGCCGGTTTAGATGTTTTTGTGGTAGGGTTGAGTTAGTGATTTAGATGTCGGAAACAAGGCTCC
>Ga0256407_10012515_pt1 | contig 11522 bp, 12 predicted proteins | sample RumenRJG_04DNA_FD_193489 | JGI IMG/M metagenome (GOLD analysis project Ga0256407, IMG submission 193489) | Bovine rumen microbial communities from Lethbridge, Alberta, Canada - RJG_04 | ecosystem: Host-associated > Mammals > Digestive system > Stomach > Rumen | place: Canada: Alberta... | reverse complement strand
CTTATATATTCGGCAAGTTTGGGGTAAAGTTGAAGGGGGATTACAATTTTTAAAAGAAACGTTGCCACCAGAACAATTTCAACAACAACTTTACAAACTTTCTTATAACGTTAGTTCTTTGATGGACAATATTGCGGGGATGGTGCTGCGTCTTGTATCTGGTTCATTTGCGTTCTTTACGGTTGTGTCCCTGCTCTTTATTGTCCCCATTGTGGTATTTTATTTACTTATAGATTGGGATAAACTAGTTGACATGCTGCAGAATCTGATTCCTAGACGCTATAAAAAACAAGCGACATCTTTATTTCAAGAATTAAATCAAACCTTAGCTGGTTTCGTACGAGGGCAAGTCACCGTATGTTTGGTTTTGGGATTATTATATGCAACGGCTTTGGCTTTTACGGGTCTAGATCTTGGGGTATTAGTTGGTTTATTAATTGGTCTATTTTCGTTTATCCCCTATGTTGGATTCTTATTTGGGGTCTTCTTAAGTATTATTTTGTTGTGTCTACAAGGGGCGGGCTGGGTCACGTGGATTTCCGTAGCAACCGTTTTCATCGTCTGTCAAATTATTGATGCTTGTTGTATTACCCCTCGCTTTTTAGGGAAAAACACAGGGCTTCACCCTGTTTGGGTCATGTTTGCATTACTAGCCGGGGGGGCATTAGCCGGCTTTTTAGGGGTTCTATTAGCGGTGCCAACAGCTTGTGTCATCAAAGTTGTTTTACATCGTGCTTTTCTTGCTTATCAAAAGAGTTCGGTTTATACAAAGGATGACTGATACCACACAACTTGTTTTTTCATTAGACTATCGTCCAGCTTTTGAACGAGAGGATTTTTTAATAGCTCCTTGTAATGAAGAAGCTATCAAATGGCTAGATGGGGTATCCTCGTGGCAATCTCCGGGGCTTTTAGTTTACGGGGAAAAAGGATGTGGCAAAACACATTTAGCCCATATTTTTTCAGACACAATTCTTTCTGGGGAAACACTTCCTGAAATTCCAAAAGAACTACCTAAGCGCCTTGTTATAGAAGACATTGATAAAGTTACTAATGAAACCCTTCTTTTTCATTGGTATAACACTTTACGGGAACAACATATCCCCTTTTTATGGACGGCAGAATCTATTCCTATCTTCAAATTACCAGATTTAAACTCTAGGTTAAATGCCCTTCCAAAAGTCCCCATTTTACCCCCAGATGACACATTATTATTCGGACTTCTTTATAAAGCATTTTCTGAAAAAAATATTCATATTGATCCAAAAGTTTTAGAATTTGCCGTGACGCACATGCCACGAACTTTTCAGGCGGCTAAAAATTTAATAGAACAAGCAGATTTTCTTTCTTTATCTTATCACAGGCCTATTACCATTCCCGTCATTAAAGAGGTCTTAGATAAACATATATAAAAGGGGTTGTGTTTTTTATTTTTAAACTTAACTGATAAACAAAAGGATAACATAAAATGGATATAAAAGAAATCATTCAAAATGTATACACCGTTGGGGTAAAAGATATTCACCGATCTTTGTTTGATCAAATTATGCCTTTATCTGAAGGGACCAGCTATAACTCTTATTTAATCAAAGGGAATGAAAAAATTGCCTTAATTGATACTGTCTATGCCCCTTTTGAACCCGATATAGAATATCAATTAGAAGAAATGGGTATAACGCATATTGACTATATTGTGTTAGATCATGGTGAACCAGATCACACAGGGGCTTTACCCACACTTTTACAAAAATATCCCATGGCTAAAATCGTTACCAACGCAAAATGTAAAGAAATCACAATGGCTTTGTTGGATTTAAAGGACACAGATTATTTGGTTGTTGGGGAAGGGCAAACTCTTTCTTTGGGTGATAAAACTTTAGAATTTCATCTCATGCCATGGGTACATTGGCCTGATACGATGTTTACCTATTTAAAAGAAGATCAACTGCTTTTTACCACAGATTTTTTAGGGGCTCATGCCACCAAATTTGATGTGTTTTGGGATCATGACCCAAGGATTATTCCTCTACTCAAAAGCTACTATGCGGAAATCATGATGCCATTTGCGGGGATTTTTAAAAAGTATCTGACGTGGATTGAAGAACTAAATCCTAAAATGATTGCACCTTCTCATGGACCAATATATCGTGAACCCTCGTTCGTTCTAGACTTATATAAAAAATGGATATCTGAAGAAAAGCAAAATAAAGTGGTTATCGTTGGGGTTTCTATGTATGGAAATACCCAAAAAATGATTGATTATGTATCTCACCAACTAAAAGAAAAAGGGATAGAGGTCAAATACCACAACGCTATTCGGTTAGATGCGTGTGATTTAGCTTGTGATATCGTAGATTGTATGGGGGTTATTATCGCCACCCCAACAGTTGTCTTTGGGCCACACCCTGCCGTCATGGCACCATTATTCTTAGTGAATATGTTAAAGCCAAATCTTCGGTATTTTGGGCTGATGGGATCGTATGGATGGGGAACCAAAATCATGGAACAAATTACCACTATGTTAACAAACATGAAACAAATCCCCTTCTTAACCCCTGTTTTAATCAAAGGGGGACCCAAAGAAGATGATTTCAGAATGTTGGATACATTGGTGACGCATATTGTGCAAAAACATCACGAACAAGCTTAGATTTTTTTTATTCTTTATGTCCGTATGCCAAGAACGTGCGCATAAATTCATCTAGATCGCCGTCTAAGACCCCGGTCGTATCTGATGTTTCGTACCCTGTACGCAAATCTTTTACCATTTGATAGGGATGCAAGACATAAGATCGGATTTGGTTTCCCCAACCATTATCTCCTTTACTTAAGTCCGTCTTATTTTGCTCTTCCATACGTTTTTTAAGTTCCTGTTCATATAACCGACTGCGCAACATCTTCCATGCTTCTTCCCGATTTTGGATCTGAGAACGCTGATTCTGACACTGCACAACAATACCGCTGGGGACGTGTGTAATCCGAATTGCACTATCTGTTTTATTTACGTGCTGGCCCCCCGCCCCCGATGACCGATATGTATCAATACGACAATCCGCCGGATTAATATCAATAGCAATTGAATCATCTACCACAGGATAAACCCAAACTGATGCAAAACTTGTATGTCGTCTAGCATTGGCATCAAAGGGGGAAATCCGTACCAACCGATGCACCCCCGATTCATTTTTAAGCCATCCATAGGCATTATATCCATTCACCCGAATCGTAATAGATTTAATTCCGGCTTCTTCCCCAGCATTTTCTTCACAAATACTAACGGTGAATCCCCGTTTTTCTGCCCACATCAAATACATTCGTTCCAGCATCGCTGCCCAATCTTGGGCTTCCGTTCCCCCTGCCCCAGCATGTATTTCTAAGAAAGCATCATTTGCATCCGCTTCCCCGGAAAGAAGACTTTCTAATTCGGCTTTTTTAAAAACAGGTTCCAATGCCAAAAAATCTTTTTCAGCTTCTACCAAAACCGCTTCATCATTTTCACTTTCGGCTAATTCCAACAAACCCAACGCATCTTGATACCGTTGTTCCAATTCTAAAATGACATCTCTTTTGTGCAACAGCCCCGTTCTTTCAGCCATTAAAGTGGCCGCCTGCTGAGGGTCATTCCATAAATTAGGATCTTCTATTTTGCTGTTTAAGATTTGAAGTTTTTGTTCAGTCCCTACCCAGTCAAAGACGTCCTTTCAACAGATCTAACGTCTGCTGATAGGATTGACTTAAAGCAATTAATTCTGATTTCATTAATAAAGCCCTCCTAAATCCGGTTCATCTTCTTGTGTTTTGATCGTAATATCCTGACCGCCCAAGATTTCCCCCTGTACCAACGCATCATCTTTATTTCTAAAGGCTTCAAAAATCACATCTGTATCCCCAGGAATCGCTGGCCGTCCCGTTGCGGCATTGACGCGTACCAAGGCAACCCCCTGCGGTACCCGGAAAGGAATATCGGGTTTATCTTTCAAGGCAGATGCCATAAAATCTCGGAAAATTGGGCCAGATACAACCCCACCTGTATCATTAGGCCCTAAGGTTTTTGGGGTATCATATCCCACCCAAACCCCAGCCACTAAATCCGGGGTAAAACCAATAAACCAAGCATCATTACTGTCATTACTGGTTCCACTTTTTCCACCCATTACCTTTCCAACAGATTTTGCAACACGACCTGTCCCCCGTTCAATAACACCTGTTAACATATTGACAATTTGGTAAGCACTAATGGGATCTTGAATCTGACGCCGTGTATCTGGAATTTCGGGCACATTATCTGGGCTAGATTCTGGGCCAGAACATGCTGGGCAATCACGTTGATCTGTTTTAAAAATCGTTTTACCATCCCGATCTTGCACCCGATCAATTAAGCTTGGAACAATAAATTTTCCCCCATTTACCAACATCCCATAAGCGGATACCATCCTTAAAACCGTTGTTTCCCCCGCCCCAATAGCCGTAGATAAGACAGGTTCTAGATGATCTGAAATCCCAAACTTCTTCCCATAGGCCACCACTTTATCCATTCCAACAGCCTGTGCTAAGCGCAGAGTCATCAAATTCCGAGATTTTTCAAGACCTACCCGCAACGTCGTTGGTCCATAAAAAATATTTCCATAATTCTTAGGTTTCCATTTAGTTCCATCGGGTTGTTCCATAACAATCGGGGCATCTAAAATCAAACTAGACGGGGTATAACCCGAATCTAAAGCCGCCAAATACACAAACGGTTTAAAGGAAGATCCTGGTTGCCGTAATGCCTGCACCGTCCGATTAAATTGATTACGATAGAAAGAAAAGCCCCCCACCATTGCCAATACCCGCCCTGTATGTGGGTCTAAAGCCACCAAAGCCCCTTCAACTTCTGGATACTGTTGTAAACCATAACGCCCTGTTTCTGCGTTCTTTTCCACAAAAATAACATCCCCTGCCTCTAAAACATCTTTCAAACTTGTGGGAAGAGGGCCTACCTTTCCTTCATCCCAAGCAGGTCTTGCCCACTTTGCATCTTCAAAAGCCAATGTCCCAGCGGTTTCATCTTGGAAAATAAGTTCTGCCTGTCCTGGGGTCACAGATTTAACATAGGCATATCGCCATGTTTCTGGCACATAAGGGGGCATGACCAATTTTTTAAATCCTTCTAACCCATCTTCTTTTGCATAAGACATAGGCGCCCGTCGCCACCCATGTTTTTTATCATAAGCCAACAATCCTTCTTGAAGTGCGATTCTTGCGGCCCTTTGCAATTCAGGATCTAAAGAAGTACGAATGGAAAGCCCCCCATTGTAAATGGATTCTTCCCCATACATTTTAACGATAGTCCGACGAACCTCCTCGGCGAAAAAGCCCGAATCTTGCAACAAAGCTTGCGAACGATGTTGGACACGAATAGGTTCTTCTTTGGCTTCTTCTGCTTCAAATGGGGTAATATAACCTTCTTCGGCCATTCGTGATAGTACCCAATTCCGCCTAGCCAAGGCCGCTTCCGGATATTTTAAGGGATTATAATTATTCGGGGCTTTTGGTAAAGCCGCCAAAAACGCCATTTCTGCAATAGACAATTCATCCATAGATTTATTGAAGTAAATAAGGCCAGCACTAGCCACCCCATAAGCCCCCATTCCCAAATAAATTTCATTTAGGTATAGTTCTAAGATATGGTCTTTAGTAAAAGCTTGTTCCATCCGACGTGCAATCAGGGCTTCTTTAATTTTTCTGGACAAAGAACGTTCTGAAGACAATAAAAAGTTCTTAGCGACTTGTTGGGTAATCGTTGAAGCCCCTTCTGGTCGCTTATTTTTCCCAACATTTCTAAGATTAGACATCATCGCCCGAAAAATCCCCATAGCATCTACCCCACCATGATGATAAAAGTTCTTATCTTCTGCGGCAATGAAGGCATTTTTTAACAGTGGGGGAATGGATTCTACCGGAACAAAAATACGTTTTTCATTGGCATATTCGGCCAATAAACTCCCGTCATTTGCATATAAACGACTGGTAATTTGGGGTTGATACACTTCCAATTTTTTGTAGTCAGGCAGGCCAATAGAATAGTGTAAAATAATAACAAACACTACCAAGAAAACGACAAAACATCCCAAGAAAAAAAGGCTGGCCATAGAAGCCAATATTTTAAAAGAGCGCATATTTTCCATCCTTTATTTCCCTTAAGTATATCTCTATTTCCTTGAAACGCAAGCCTTTTTACTTTGTTTCTTCCAAAAGTATTGGTAATTTTTCTACCACTTTTTGAAAAGCTTGTTGCATTTTTTTAAATTCTTCTTCCGAAAACTTAGATAACACCCAAGACACAACCTCTTCTTTTCGTTCTGGCCTGCCAATCCCGATTCGGATGCGATGATAATCTTTTCCAACATGGGCATCAATGCTCTTTAAACCATTATGCCCTGCATTTCCCCCACCTTGTTTTATCCTGATTTCCCCAACCGGCAAATCTATATCATCATGAATAACCCAAACATTTTCCAAGGGGATTTTATAAAACGCCATTACTTCTTGCAAAGATTCCCCAGACGCATTCATAAATGTTTGAGGTTTTAATAAAAGAACTTGCCCTGGGGATATTTGCCCCAAGGCAAGTACTGACTTTTTTTTGGTGTGCCAAGCCTGAAATCCATGGGAAGAAGCGATTGCCTCCACAGCCATAAAACCTGTGTTGTGGCGTGTTAAGGTATACGCTGTCCCCGGATTTCCAAGGCCCGCAACAAGAAACATTACTTATCGGCCTTCTTTTCTGCCGCTGGAGCCGCCGCTGCTTCCGCAGGGGCTTCAGCCGCTGGGGCTTCTTCAGCTGTTTCTTGAGTTGGCTGCACAATCGTAGCCAACGTAAAATCTTCTTCTTCCGCATGAACGAAAGTCACCCCCGCGGGAAGCGGAATCACTTTAGATGTGATAGAATCGCCCAAATTCGCGCTGGCCAAGTCAATGGTAAAAGAAGTTGGAATCTGATCGGCTTTACAGCGGATCGCAATCGTTCTATGAACAATATTTAAAATACCCCCCAACTTGATACCAGGACACTTGTCTTCGTTGATAAATTCCAAAGGAATATCCATGGTTAAGACAGAAGATTTTGTAATGTGTAAGAAATCGGCGTGGATAGGTCTGTCTGACACAGGATGTTTTTGAATATCCTGACACAACGTCACATAATTTTTCCCATCAACATCAATTGAAAATTGCCGTGTCCAAATCCCCTTGATACCCATTTGGGCCACCAAGACTTTTTCTTCCAAAGCAATTGCGACTGGGGCAGACTTATCTCCGTAAATGACAGCCGGAACTAATCCAGCTCTTCTATTTGCACGAGAGGCCCCCTTACCAGTTCTTTCGCGCTTTTGCGCCTTTAATTTTACTTGTTCCATTTTTTATAATCCTTTTTTTATAAACCATCGGAAGACCTTCCTCCAGGGGTGAACGCGCCTTCCGCCCTTCACTTTCTGTAAAGAGGGTTTTATTATACACCCATTTTTATCCTTTTACAAGTTTTTTCTTAGCGTTTTTTCTTGGCACTTGTTTTACTAGCTAAAATTAAACTTATCAGGCCCAAAATCAGCTTTTTTTGCAAGCGTTTTCCTAGATAATTCCAACAACCAACGATCATTTTCCAAATAGAAAACGTCTTTTTAGACTTTGGGGCTTCCTTTTTATGAGAAGGTTCTTCTAACTGCTTTTCTTTTTTGGGTAAAATATCAGGAACTTCCCCTGAAAATGGTTTTAAGAACGCTTCAATTTTATCATCGGGGATATACGCCCCATGTACCCGTGTTAATGTGCCATCTGCTGCCAAATAAAGAGCATCCCCACGACCAATTAATCCTTCGGCCCCTGGGGTATCCAAGATTGTTTTAGAATCCACACCGCTTGCCGTTTTAAAAGCCAATCGCGCAGGGAAATTAGCCTTAATACTGCCAGTTACCACATCTACGGAAGGACGCTGCGTTGCCAAAATCAAATGAATACCCGCGGCTCTGGCTTTTTGTGCCAAGATTTGAATAAGACGGGCCACTTCTTTTTGCATCAACACCAAATCGGAAAATTCATCCACAATTGCGACAATATACGGCATTTTTTGTCCTTTTGCGACAAACCCCGCAATATTTTTAACCCCAGTTTCTTCAAAAATTTTGTAGCGTTTATTCATTTCCTCTACCAACAGGGCCAATGCCTGTTCAGCATCCGCGTTATCTGTAATCACCGGCATGTACATATACTTTTGACGGTTATACATTGAAAATTCAATACGCTTGGGATCAATCAAAACAAACTTAAGTTCTTCCGGTGTTTTACGTTTCATCAAAGAAAGAATAAAAGCATTTAACCCCACAGATTTTCCAGAACCTGTTGCCCCTGCCACTAACAAGTGGGGCATTTTTGCCAAATCCGCGAAAACGGGTTGCCCCGTAATGGTCACCCCTAAACTAAGGGGTAAGGCCCCAAAAGCTTTTTCAAAAGCATTTGATTCTAGCAACGCTTCTAAATCAACTGTTTTAGGGTCTGGATTAGACACTTCAAACCCGATACATCCCCCTTCACAAAATGAACTAAGGCGCAAGCCTTTTAATCCTGTTTCCCTAGCAATATCCGGCAAAACCGCCTGAATATTTTTTAATTTTGTTCCAGCTTCGGGTTGAAATTGGATTTGCTTGACCAGCGGGCCTTCCACTGTATTTAAAACTTTTCCTTTAATACCATAATGTTTCAAAGCATCTTCTAAAACGGTCATTTTTTATCCTTTTCTGTTTAACAAAACTACTTTAAAAATTGCATAAAATCAATCTTTTCAAGTCCCTTTTTCACAAATGGAGAAACGGGCACTTTACCCCTTTGAATTGCTTGTATTTTCACCCAACATGTTCCATTGGAATCTAATCCATCCCCTTGACAAGACGGGATCCCTTGCACAGTAGCGATATATAAAATCCCGATATGTTTAAACAGGGTATTTGGTTTATTTTCGGGACTTCTATCCCATTCAAAACGTGTATCCACCGTCATAATTTGTTGACAAGAAACAAGCTGACAATCCGTTTCTTCTTTGATTTCCCTAGCTAATGTTTCTTCAATCAATTCATCAGGTTCTATCGTCCCCCCAGGTAAATCGTATGTCCCTGTATAAGGTCCTCTGGCTTTTTTGATTAATAAAAGTGCTTCCTTCTTTTCATCCAAAATAAAGGCGTAAACCCCTAGATGACTTTTAACATGATCGGCCATTTTCTTTTCCAAAAATTTCTCTTTTTCAAAAACAGGATAACATTTCAAGAACACCTTGTCCATAAAAAACGAAGCCCTTAAAAAAAACTCTTGCATTCGGGGGAAAAATGTGTATAATAGAGAACATGCCCGCTGGGGGTGTAGCTCAGTTTGGTTAGAGCGTCTGCCTGTCACGCAGAAGGTCGAGGGTTCGAGCCCCTTCACTCCCGCCACTTAATTTATTAGTTTTCCGCCGCATGGCGGTTTTTTTATACCCTACACTTCATAAATCCACCCATCGGGGGGCTGCACGGTACTTTATTGAATTTATCTATTGACTACTGTAAAGGAAAATAGTAGTTTTGTAAATGAAAGCAACAATTAGAGGGCATGGGTGATGGTGGGTTTAATAGAATTAGAAAAATTAGAAAATCTAAAAAAGAAAAAACTTATTACAACAGAAGAATATCTCAATTTAAGAAAAACTATCATCGACAGGTATGGCAATTTTAATGAAACAAAAGATCAATGTACATATTGTGTGTTGGCACTATTTTTTGGTAGTTTAGGGGTCCATAACTTCTATGCAAAACATATCGGGATAGCAATAACACAACTTCTTCTAAGTTTGTTATTGTTTTTATTTGGTGGTCCATTTGTTGCCAGCGTAATTTCAACAATCAACATTTTTACGATTGATGAAGATGGGAAAGGGAATAAAATGACGCCTTCTCCAACTGCTAAGATTGTCTGTGGAATTTTTAATATTATCTTTAATGTTATTTCATTTGTGTTTTTAATAATGGCATATGCAATGATTAGTCTATAAAGAAAGGATGGTTATTATGATCGATATAAATGAATTAGAAAATTTAGAAAGATTAAAAGAAAAGAAACTTATTACTAGTGAAGAATACGAAAAACTGAGAGATGATATTGTTAATGGTAAAAAGGGGAAGAGTCAAACGGTGTATTGTCTACTCGCATTGTTTTTGGGTGCCTTGGGAATTCATAATTTTTATATCGGGAGATGGAAACGAGGGTTAACACAATTATTAATGACGGTATTGTCTCCACTAACGTTTTTCCTTACTTATTTTATTTCCGCTTTTTGGTCAACCATTAATATCTTTGCCATTCACACCGATGGTCAAGAAAAGGAATTCATTAAAAATGATACGGCTAAGATTATTTGTGGTCTTTTTTCTATATTTTTTTCATTAATTCTTGTTTTTGGGATTGTTTCTGGAGGAATTGCAGGATATACAGTAGCTATGAACAGATACAGAGCTAATCAAATTTTAGATATAGCTTCTAAAACCGCTATTATCGCACAGGATATACACAATGGTGCTGGGGGTATTGTGTGTACAACATCTGCAACAACTTGTACAAATACAAATGCTACTAACACAACACTGCCTTGGGTAACAACAAGTGGTATAGCTGAATTCACAGCGTTTCCAAACAATGCCTCTAGAACCGTTTATGTACAACTAAATCAACCACCAACAGGTGGGGTTGTTTCTGCTATTCGTTCCATAATTGGCAGTAGTAGGTCTTTTCAATATAATGCCGAAGGAACAGCATTTACTATTCGCATAGACTAAACATTGAATTTAACATTTTTACTTTTCTGTTGTAAATCCCCTAATAACATAGGGGATTTTTACTTTCTATTTTATTTCATAAATCCACCCATCGGGGGGCTGCACGGTGCCAAGTTGAATACCAAGCAATGTTTCGTATAATTGCTTGCTGACTTCCCCCATGGTATCCCCATAATGGATAATTTTTCCATGATCATCTATGGTCCCAACCGGCGACAAAACCGCCGCCGTTCCACACAAGGCACATTCTTTAAAATCTGGCAATTCCTTCAGATAAACTTCCCGTTCTTCCACGGCTAACCCTAAATAATGTTCGGCGACATAAAGCAAAGAACGTCTTGTAATAGATGGTAAAATAGAAGAAGATTTTGGCGTTATAACCTTGTTATTTTTATCCACAAAAATAAAATTAGCCCCACCCCATTTACCATAAAAAAGACCCATAAAGGGCCTGCTTTTTTATGGTAGCGGAGGAGGGATTTATGCGCTGACGCTTACCCTGCGGCTAAAAGCCTTGGGCTGTCGCAATCCTTGCGACATTAACTTGATTTTTAAAGGGACTTTGCCCCTTTACCGGCGTGCTTTCGCCCGCCTAAAATCGGCGTTTGAACCCCCTTTTTCGGGGGCCCGACCCCCACCCCATTTACCATAAAAAAGACCCATAAAGGGCCTGCTTTTTTATGGTAG
>Ga0256407_10012514_pt1 | contig 11523 bp, 9 predicted proteins | sample RumenRJG_04DNA_FD_193489 | JGI IMG/M metagenome (GOLD analysis project Ga0256407, IMG submission 193489) | Bovine rumen microbial communities from Lethbridge, Alberta, Canada - RJG_04 | ecosystem: Host-associated > Mammals > Digestive system > Stomach > Rumen | place: Canada: Alberta | collected... | reverse complement strand
CATAATTATCGCTTTTATTGGGGCAAACAGGGCATCCTTTGATCATCGAAGCGTGCTTTCATCCCGTATATCCGACTCTCAGCCCACCACTTCATGTATACTCTTGATGATCTCTTCTTCATTAAAAGGCTTGCTGATGAAGCGCTTTGCGCCTATACGGAGAGCCTTTATCAGTTTGTCCTGCTGCCCTGCTGCGGTTATCATAACCGCATTTGCATCGGGATCATCCCTGATTATATTCTCGAGTGCTTCAATGCCGTCCATTTCAGGCATGGTTATATCAAGAGTTACGGCATCCGGTTTGCATTTCCTGTAAGCCTCCACTCCGAGTCTTCCGTTCTCGGCTTCTGCCACGATCTTGAAGCCCGCCTTCTCAAGTATATTACGGAGCATCTGTCTGGACATCCTTGAATCATCAACGATGAGAATCCTCTTTCCCTCGTATTCCTCAGCTGATGATACAAAACTATGAATAGCAGATCCGGTTTTGATCGGATTTTCACCCGGCTCAAAGTCGCTGTTAACCGACACAATAAGCTCCATACGGTGATCTCCGATAACCACCGGCACCACATAGAAATCACCCACTGCTTTCTGACCGGAAAAAGCAAGAGGAGGTTCCATATCAACATTCATTTCTTTGCGGCTCATCTCAGATGCAAAAAGGCCGCAGCTGACATTTATGAACTCACCCACAGAATCATAAGTATCCTCGGATACAGAATCCATCTCATGTCCCGAAAAACCTGTAGCAACCTGAAGAAAAGCACCACTGTCCTGAGATTCCGCAACACCCACAAGTATGGAAGCATCCCCGGAAAGCTCCTGACAGCTTAAGTGCTTATATTCGTATTCCTTAGCCCTGTAGGCTTTTTCTATATAAAAATCTCTGGAGACAAAACGGGTCAGATTTCTTAAGAACATTCCCGTTATATTGCTGACATAAGGCTTGGATGATACTACGAAAAGATCAAGAAGCCCGTCTATATCATCCTTTTTAAGGGCTTCCATCTCTTTCTCGTTAAAGCCTCTGGTCTTACGAAAATCATCGATATACTCATCAAGTTCCGCAACACTTATATCTGTCAGATCAGTCAGAAGCTGAACAAACTGAAGATAAGGATCACCCTGCTTTTTTAATAGTGCGCCCAGCTGCTCATCGGTAATAAGTCCCTGTTCAACGGCTATATCGCCAAAACGCTTATCCTGGGTCATCTGAAGTCTGTTGATCTTCTCGACCTGTTCTTCGGTCAAAAGCCCATCGGCCACCGCAATGGTTCCAAGTCGAACCCGCACTCCCATCTGTTCATCGATCAGCGTTCTGTAATCGAATTCATTGATAGCATTCTTCTCTAATAGATACTTCCCGAATAATTGACAGAACATGTAACCCCTCCATTCCCCTTGCTTGCAAAAATTGCAGCCTACTTCTATATTCTATCATTAAAATCGGATTTTTCACTATTTGAATGAAAAATAATGGTAAGAAATATCACTTTACTTTACATAAATCCTAACGATACCCTATTTATCGACAGCAGCCCCCTATCACACCTCAAGTTTCCTGTCCATGATATTCCTGCTGATCCGGTACATTACGATCGCTGTGATCCCGTATACCGCGATAAATAGCAGGGAGAAGAAGATATCTTTTAACCAGTACGCTTCAGGATCATATCGAAGCATATCGATAAACGAAAACGGCTCCACCGATACCGCTCCCGGCAGATCCACATCAAGAGCCCTTTCTATCCTGTCTGCAAGACCGGTAACTGCCCACAACGCTAACAATTGGAAATTGAACAGCAGAATTCCCACAATAAATATAACTCCCTGCTTTTGCATGATGCCGCGTTTCGAAATGATACGACGGGAAAGTGTCAATGCAAAAACGAACGTAATATAGTAATTCGCGATCACAGTCGCCACAGAGATCGTAATTCCAAAAGCAGTTAAAAATGCTTTCAGCCCTACATGTTCAAACATTATTCCGCTGTAATATTCTTTGTAGATCTCATAATAGGATCCAAACAGACCAAAAAACGTATCATCTCTTTCCATTATCCCGAACATCGCACACAATAAGATCGCTGCCAGATACAAGACTGAGATCCCCAGTATCACATTAGTCTGCAAATGCACTCTGTTTTTTACGGGTAGAGTAAGTCTTATCAGCCCTTCATCCGTAAAAAGCAGGCTGTAAAATCTTCCCGCCATGACGATCGCAATGACCACTACCCCCATGAGAGAGCAGAGCATAAAGATCACAGTCAGATCAGAGGCGGTGGTAGAATGCCTGCTTTCCGCAACGCCCGCCGTTAACATCGTTAAAGCAGACAGCACAGCCATATATGCCAGGATATAAACAATAAGTTTTCGGGTTTCCCTTATTTCCTGTTTCATCAGTTTATTCTTCATCGAAACACCTCCAAATATGCTTCATTCAATGAGTGACTGCTTTCTTCTCTGAGTTCTTCCACACTCTTATGAAAGATCAGTTTTCCGTCTTTGAGGAATATAGCCTCGTCCAAGATCTGTTCCGTCTCCTGAATATGATGAGTGGATAGGATAAGCGAAGCATCCTCCGACATATTCTTCAGCATGATCTTTATCACAGTCTCTCTTGCCACCGGATCGATCCCCGAAAATGGTTCATCCAGAACATAGAGTTTTGCCTTTCTTGACATCACCAGAATGATCTGAACCTTTTCGCCTGTTCCTTTAGACATTTTTCCGATATGATCATCGGTTTTGATCCCCAGCTCCGCGAATGCAGACTCTGCCGACTCTCTGTCAAAATCGTCATACATGAGTTCGTAGAAGTCCAGCAGATCCGATACCTTTCTGTCACCATTGAACGCAGGGCGATCCGGAGAATAAGAAACCATTGCTTTTGTTTTCTCTCCCAGCGGTTCTCCATCGATGAGTATTGAGCCATTCTCATTTTGCAACAGTCCCACTATCTTTTTTATCAATGTTGTCTTTCCGCAGCCATTGGGGCCGAATATCCCTATTATCTTTCCGCTCTCAACGCAAAATGAAATATCTTCCAGCGCAGTCTTTTTACCGTATTTATGATTCAGATCTTTACATTCCAATAACATAGTCATAACCTGCTCCCCTCATAACAATTCGATCGCTTCGTCTCTGTCGATCCCCAGCTCTTTCATCTTCTTTAAGAATTCCTTCGCTGTACTTTTAGCCAGTTCTTTTCTCGTTCGATCTATCAGTTTCCTGTCTTCCGTTACAAATCTTCCGTTAGTCCGCTGGCTGTATACCAGTCCTATCCGTTCCAGTTCCGCGCATGCTTTCTGCATCGTATTGGGATTAACGGCTGCTTCCACCGCAAGTTCTCTTACGGAAGGAATTTTTTCACCCGGAGCATATTTACCGGAAACGATATCAGACTCCATCCGCTCTACTATCTGCATAAATATGGGTCTGTCAGAATCCAGATTCCACGGCATCTTCTCTACTCCTTTCGCTTCTTCACAGATTTCTGTGATTTTTGTTTTCATACTGTACTATTTGAATAGTACAGTAATACATTCTATTTGTCAAATAGTAAAGTTTCCGCAAATAAAAAACCCGGTGCCGATAATGAACTGATCATATCGACTATTCCGGGTTTCTTTATAAATTTGTTTATTATTATACTGCGTCTTCCTTGAGCGCCTCTATGATACTATCGTCCTTGATCTTATTTACGCTAAGGGCCATACTGATCCACAGTACTCCAAATACCGCGAGCACCGTGACAGCATACATGATCCAGTCAGGGCTGAAGATATATAAGTTTCCTTCAAAAGTATTGTACATAAGGAAACTCAGCAAAAGGGATATCGGTATTCCCCATATAAGAGCTCTTAATCCGTAAAGAAGAGTTTCAAGTCTTATCATCTTTTTAAATCCGCAGTTTTCCAATCCAACCGATTTATACATGGCAAACTCTTTTCTTCTAAGCAGCACGCCTGTTGAAATAGTATTCACGATATTAGCGATCGTGATCAGAGTAAGAAGTATCGTAAAACCATACATGGCTGTCTTCAGCAAAAGTGTAACTGTTTCCATGACCTTTATCGAATCTGTGAGATCACTACAGTAATAGCTGTGGTAACCATCTCTTTCCATGATCTGATATATCTCACTATATACCGCTTCATGTTCCCCTGTTTCGACGCCAAGATCTATCGTAAGCTTATCTTCAGGAAGTACTTCTTTAGCTTTTTCATAATACATAGACAGCGGTACATACACAGATATGTTGGTCTTCGGAGTAAGATCAAGCATTTTGTTCTCATCATCATATTTTACAAATGCAGCCACTTCGATGGCCGGAGGATTACCTTCCGCATTATCGTAGTGAAGGACCTGTCCCAGTATCCCATCATTAAACACTTCACCGCTTTGCTTTTCACGGAAATAATCATTCAACAATACACCTTTCAATGTATCTCCGTAGTATTCGTTTTTATCCAGTCCGTTATCGGAAAGTATCCTGTCAAAATCCTCATCATCAACAATCACTACAGCAATCCCATCCAGATCCATATCCGCAAAATCCGGCATAAGAAACTTCGGATCTGCAATATCTTTATTTGCCGGCTCAGGATCATGATCTTCGCTCTTTTCAAAAATGAATTGGATCATACTTGTGCTGTAAACTTCATCAACATTGTCCATTTCACCTATCGAAGCTCGAAGTCTGTCGCTTTCGGAATAAAGACAGGATGCCACTACCTGATAAGGAAGATCCAGTTCAAACTTATTTGCTCTTGAAATCGCGTTACAGAAATAATTGATCGTCAGAAAAAGTATCACCGAAACAGCTATAGTAACTGTGATCACAGTTCCCTTTACCCCGTTTCTTTTTATGTTCTTGTAAGCAAGTTCTCCTTCGTATCCAAATATTTTTCTGACAAGAGGATTCACACGAAGACTCCTTGCCTTAACCTTGATCACATTACTCTGTCTAAGCGCATCGACAGGCATGACCCTTGCAGCCTTGACCGCAGGAACAAATGTAGAGATAAGAATTGTCAGCGCAGCGAAGAATACAATTGCCACTACAACTCCCGGTTCACAGACAACAGGTATGCTGCCTCTCATTCCTTCAGCCCCAACAAGCATGTCTGCCGCAAGTATCCTGCTGCCAAGGAATGCAAGCGTGATCTTTGTTCCGATATAACCAAATAACAATCCCAGAGGGATCCCTATCAGGCCAAGAACAAATCCTTCGAAATATATAGAGGATCTCTTCTGCTTTGCGGTAGCGCCGACACTTGCCAGCATCCCCAGATACCGCATCCTCTCTGTAAGAGACATGCCTATGGAATTAAAGATAAGGATAACGGATGTAGAAATAACTATTGCAAGCGCTACAGCCATCATCACAAAAAATGATCTGTATGTTCCTCCGCTTCCTTCAAAGGCAAATACGCTGAGCAGATACTCCGTGTTGTAATCACACTTTTCTATACCGTAATCGGAAATAATATCCTGTATCTGCCTGATGGCTGTATGATCGCAGTCTTTCAGTGTGATTATCACCTGAGATTTTTCCGCATCGGGAAAATATCCGTGATCCATGCCACGCAGTATATCCCAGTCATCAGTAGGTTTGTTCCCATGAAGGATTGCCGTAACCGTACAGTTTTCAACCGACAAAGCTTCAAACCCTTCTTCCGATCTGTAATTTCCGCCCAGATACATGAAGCCTTCCAGCGGATCATCAATATATCTGTATCCCTGTTCAAAACTCAGCGTATCTCCGATCTGTAATCCTTCCAGGCCATTATCAACAAGGAACTGTTCTTCTACCGCTATCTCTGAAGAGTTCTCGGGAAGCACTCCGTCATAATCAGTGACTACTCTCATCTCCAGATAAGCTTTATCCAGATGATCAATATTGCCGACTCTGAATCTGTCTTCCTTGTCTGTAAAAAGTCTTACACCGGTTTGCTCTTCTTCCACTTCACGAAGACCGACGGAATCGATCCTGTCATCCTCGATCAGCGAAGCATATTGTTGCTGCGTGATCTCATCAAACTGTGCATGTGCATGCCCGTCTGTGTTAACGGACAGAGTTCCGAAGAATCTGAAAAAAGAAAAAACTCCGAGAACGATGGCACTGATTAGTGCAGTCGATGCAGCAATCCCCAATATTGTTACAACTGATCTTTTCTTGTTCCCAAGAAGGTGTCTAAGGGTAAGTGTTGATACGATATTCACGATATCTTCACCCCTTCCTTCCCGAATGTCCGGCACTTCGTTCCGTTGAGATATCCTCTCTCATCATCTGTGAAAGATCTTTCTTTGCTGACATCTTTCCGGAATCTCTTGTGATCTGTCCGTCCTCAATAGTGATAACTCTGTCTGCGGAAAGAGCGATCTTGTCATCGTGAGTAATGATTATCACCGTCTGATTATTATCTTTATTGAATTTCCGAAGCAGTGCAATGATCTCTTTGCTGTTTTCCGAATCAAGGTTACCCGTCGGCTCATCGGCAAGAAGAAGTGCAGGATTATTCATAAGCGCTCTTCCTATAGATACCCTCTGCTGCTGACCTCCGGAAAGCTGATTGGGAAGATGAGATAATCTCTCCTTTAATCCCAGCTTATCAACAAGATCGTTAAGCAGCTTCCTGTCAGGCTTCTTCCCATCAAGCAAAATAGGAAGTGTCATATTCTCTTCCACATTCAAAATAGGAATAAGATTATAGAACTGATAGATAAGGCCGATATTCCTCCTGCGGAATATCGCAAGCTTTGTTTCATCGAGTTTCCCGATGTCAGTCCCGGCGATATTACAACTTCCGGATGTAGGTACGTCTACTCCTCCGAGTATATGAAGCAGAGTTGATTTTCCGGAGCCGGAAGGTCCCACTATTGCCACGAACTCTCCCTGCTCTATATCAAAAGAAACGTCTTTAAGAGCATCTACTCTCGTCTCTCCCGTTCCATATACCTTACAAAGGTTTCTGATCTCCAAAATGTTCATTACTTTTTTCCTTTCTCAGAATCATTTTATTCTACTGTTCTGAGAACAGGTTATTCCTTTCATCTTACAATCAAGTGACTTTTTTATTACAGAATTGTAATGATCAGATGATGCTCTTATAAAAACGTACGGAGAACTTTGTTCCAACGCCTTCTGTACTTTCAACAATGATGTCACCCTTCTGACCGCAGATTATCGTCTTCGAAAGAGCCAGACCTATACCCACGCTGTCTTTTTCGGCATTTTTCCCTTTATAAAACCTTTCGAATATATGCGAAAGATCTTCCTCTGCGATCCCGCAACCCGTATCCTCTATGATGATCTCTGTATAAATATTTGTATCGGATGCACTTACGGAAAGCGTGTCTCCGCTTTCCATATGTTCAATGCAGTTTTTTACAATATTCCTTACAGCTTCAACAGTCCAGTTTTTGTCGCATCTGAGCTTAATATCCGAAATGTTACTTGTATATGCTATCTCTTTTAATTCCATCTGGATTTCAAACGGTTTTACTGCTTCCTCCATCAGGACATCCGCCATGATATCTTCAGGCTTCATGGTTATGGTCCCTGCATCAATCTTCGATAGCTTTAACAGAGTCCGGATAAGCCAGTCCATTCTGTCCAGCTGATCAGACTGTGTCTGCAGGAACTCCGTACGCTTTTCCTTATCATCCTCCGTTTTCAGGAGATCATTCATAACTATCATTGATGTAAGCGGAGTTTTAAGCTGATGGCTGATATCAGCGATGGCATTTGACAGTGCCACCTTATCTTTGGATAACAGTTCCTTTTGATGCTTTAATGTGGATGTGGCCTTATAAATATTTGTCTTGAGAATAGACAGCTCACCTTCCTCCTGGTCAAGGACATCGGGTGTCTCATCCCCCGCAAGAACCTTTACAAGGTATGCGTTTAATGCATCAATGTTGTCATATCTTTTCTTTGTGATGATCACAAATCCCGCTGTTATACATATCCCGAGGATCAACAGCAACACGAAAACATACATCCCGCCGATCACATACCCGCATACAGAAAGAGCAGCTGTTAAAACAGCTGCCGCTATGATCATGTTTTTAAATTCTTTATTCCTGAACATTTATTACGCCCTCTATCCGGTTACTTTTCAAGTATATATCCGATTCCCCTGACGGTTTTGATTATCTGCGGTTCCGCAGGATCCTTTTCAATCTTATCCCTAAGTCTCTTTATATATACAGTGATCGTATTGTCGTTTAAGAAGTCACCGCTTACATCCCACATATCTTCCAGGAGCTGACTTCTGGACATAACAATCCCCCTGTTATTACAAAATGTCAGAAGCAGTCTGTATTCCAAAGCTGTCAGTGTGGCCATTTCCTCTTTCCCTGTCGCCTCATCCACCACACCGACCTTTGCCTCGCTTGTGTGGATACGGATATTCTTTATCTCGATCACTCCATCCGTCACGGATCCTGCCTGATCTTTTCCCTTTCCGCTTCGTCTCAGAACTGTTCTGATCCTGGCCATGAGCTCATTTATCCTGAAGGGCTTACAAACGTAATCATCCGCGCCCATTTCAAGCCCCATTACAACATTGACTTCGGCATCACTTGCTGTCAGAAAGATCACCGGAACATCTTCTTTTTCTTTGATATGTCTGCAAACATCATAACCGTTTCCATCCGGAAGATTGATATCCAGGATACATATATCAAAAGAATTTGTTTTCCATGCTTTCAACGCATCGGCCTTAGTCCTGACATGGATGACTTCGTATCCTTCTTTTTCCAAAGAATACTTAAGTCCCATTCCGATAGCATCATCATCTTCAAGCAAAAACAACTTCATCAACATCGCTCCTTGATCCGATCCATAACAGATTTTTTTCATTCCTTATATAAAAGTACTATGTTTTTTTATTTCACACAAGAACATGAAAAGGCGTAAACACATCTGTCAGTATTTGATCCTGTATTTATTTACCATAGCAACAGGATAATAAGATTCTTTGGATTGCCTGAGTCCGGGCAAGCCAAGATCTTCTTCACGATCGATATATTTCACTTCGGGAAAAGCATTGGCAGCGAAAAAATGACATTGAGCAACAGGAAGACCGTCATAGTCCGTATCGGCCTTCTCAAAATGTACATATGCAGTATCTGGAGCACCTATGCTTCCGATAGAGAAAGACACCACCCTGCCGTTTATACGTATCGCTCCGCCACGCAGATCAAGCCGTTTCCAGTCACGAAAGATCCGTTCGATCATGAGATAATCACTTCCGGAATTATCGTAGAGATCCAATCCTTTTTTCTCCGCCCAATCCCTTACCAGTTCCAGACAAGCCGGGAAAAGAGAGGGTTCCAGAGTAACGTACTCATAGTCGGGAAAAGCAGCCAGAAAATGTTTGAGATGATTTCTTTTCTTTGCGTACTTCTTGCCCTTGAGAGTCCGTAGAGACTCAGCATCGTAGAGATAGTCCGAGGAATCCCTGTCATAAGTGCATCCTTGTATCGTAAAGGGAAGTGAAAGAAACATATCCTTATAACTCTCCTCGATAGAACAGATCCTGAATGGCCAGTTCCTTTTTTCAAATTCCGGACGGATCTTTTCTATGATACGGATAAGCTTTTCCGAATTCAGGTCTCCGAGTGGCATCAGCATAAACGGGGATGTATAACCCCCACCGCCAGAGATCTGGATCAAACAATCTTCCAGTATCGTGTACTCTATTGAAAAAACCTGATCCCATGCGTAACGGCAATGGAAGGTGAGATCCGTTATCCTGGTGTCAGTCATATTGTAGTAGCAGAGATACTCTTCACGCGATTCCGGTGTGAGGCGCTTCCATACGACAGACCCTTCCGACTCAGATCTGTCCGGCATTTTTACAACATCGAAAAAAAGTGAAACGGTTTTTCCTGCCGGTGTGATCTCCGGTTTTCCTGTGAAAGCATCGGGATCTTCACAGAACTTAAATAAAGAACTGATAAGGCTGTTGCCCGCAAGCGTGGAAACATATATGCTGCCCATGGCACGCGGGTTGATCTCAAGAAGTTTTGGATTGCCCGCTTCATCCTCTTTAAGGCTTATACAAAAGATATAGGATAATGGAAGCTCATGAAGGATCTTCTCACATATACCAAAGATCACAGGACTGTCAGACGTCTCGGTACAGGCAGACAGTCCTCCTATCATTCCTAAATTTTTACGGATGGTACATGAAAGGATCCTTCCCTTATCAGCAAGGATATCCACGTCCCATTCCTGCCCCGGAAGATACGGCATGACAAGCATCGGCGCAGAGAGATCAAGGGAATCCCCCATGGTTTCGATTATCGTTTTTGTAGTAAGGAGTGAGATATCCCCTTTTGCAAATGCATCCTTGTATTCCTCATCTGAAACGATCTTAAGAAATCCGTCTCTGTTTTCACCGCAGACCGGTTTCATGATACAAGTCATCCCCTGCTTTTCGATATCACGGATTGCATCAAGAAGCTCTCCGTTATTGTGTGCTACATAATGAACGGAGATAACATCTTTCAGGGTGTCTGCTGCCGAAAGATGATCCAAAAGAAGGTCCTTGTTATTTGCGATATGTATTAATTCTTCAGAAGATGTGACGACAGTTGCACCTGTATGAGATCGTATCTGATCCGACACGGATGCCATCATCTCCAGGCTCTTTGTTACTACCGGGAATACATAATCCACTTTTTCCTTTCTGATGATATCTTCCAGGAATGGGATATAACCCGGATCATCCCAATCCGGCGCAATATATGAGGCATCCAGGAGAGTACGGTGTGCGGCCTGTTCGGAAAAAACGAATCCAACGATCCTGACATTTCCGTGATCCCGAAGTCCCCTTATCATGCCGGTGAATTCACCGTCGGTTAATAAAACTGTCAGCATATTCTTTTCACCTGGTTTTCTTCAAATGCCATAGCTGCTTTTTTTACCCTTTCTTAATGCATATTGTATTATCTCATAATGATCAAAAGCCAGCTCATCCGCTTCTAACGAAGACACCTCAACCCAGCTTGCGTAAAGCGCATCAGTGTTTGCTACAGGCTTAACCAGCGCCTCATCTATAGTAACCATATATGCAATGCTTATTATCCAGCCACGAGGGTCTCTGTCTTTTGCTGATGTGACCTTAACAAGATCGTCTTCTGTTATATTAACAGACAAAGATGTTTCTTCCAGAAGTTCCCTTGAAGCAGCATACTCCGTAGTAGCATCAGTCGGCTGATAAAAACCTCCGGGAAGCGCCAGTTTATTAACATACGGATGGTCCGCCCGATTTATCATTAAGATCTTGCTCTTATCCTTATTGAATACCAATAAATCTACCGCAACAGACGGCGCATCAAAAGCCTTCCTGTCATACTTTTCAAGGTAAATATCCTCTCCCTTTTTATCATTGAGCCAGCGATCCGACATTGCAAACATTTCTTTTATGCTTCTCTCACTGTAAAAAAGAGGAATAATACCATACAGATGTGCAGCGCCATAGTCAGTCAGCATAAAGGTGT
>Ga0256407_10012512_pt1 | contig 11524 bp, 1 predicted proteins | sample RumenRJG_04DNA_FD_193489 | JGI IMG/M metagenome (GOLD analysis project Ga0256407, IMG submission 193489) | Bovine rumen microbial communities from Lethbridge, Alberta, Canada - RJG_04 | ecosystem: Host-associated > Mammals > Digestive system > Stomach > Rumen | place: Canada: Alberta | collected... | reverse complement strand
GCCAAATCCCCAATCCACAACCCCCAATCCCCAATCCCCAATCCCCAATCCCCAATAATTGTAAAAATAATAAATAAATAATATATAAAATAAATAATAATAAATTAAATTATTATTTAATTATAATATATTTTATAAATAAAAAAATATTTATAATAATTTATTTAAAATTAATTAAATATCAATATTAAAAGCAATAGTGATATTATCCATCTTTTTCTTTTAATTTGTATTTTAAAAAATGTATTGATCTTATTCCCAAAAATGAAATTAATAATAATAGGAATCTCTGATCGATATTTATCTATTATCTATATTTAAATTATTTATATTTTTTTATTTTGGTTATTTATTTGATATTTATTAAAAGAATAATCAACTAATCCATGATCAATGGGAAAAAATAAAAAATCAATCGATTATCAATACTAATCAAATGATATATATTCCTAATATCATCAATCATTTTTACTATTTGATTTCTTTTTCTATTACTCATTAAATAAAATATTGCTGTTTTCAGAGGCTTTCGAAAACGCAACGAATAGAAAAATCTGTTTTTTTTATTTACATAACTATTATTAATGTTTCTTCTTTTGTAATTAATTTTTTTGATTAAGAAGTAATAAATAGAAATAAAAATAATGGTGAAGAAAATGCTAATAATATAAATATGTATTAATAAGAAAAATTAATTAATTTAAAAAATATAATAAGAGAAAAACTAGAATAAAAATTAAAAACAAATTATATATTTTTTATTATTTTTCTTTATATATTAAGTTTATTTATTTTATTATAATATATTATTTAGAAATATTTTTTGAAGTCGAATATATCATCAATAATTTTATCAATTTTTTTACAAATCATTTCACTAATTTTGCTTTTTAATTCCTTTTTAAAATCCATTAAAGCAGATTTATTCACACTATTTCCAATATTTTTTATAGTATTAATTATAACCTCTTTTTTATTTCCATCAAATTCTTTAAAATCTATTTCATCAACACTACTAACATTTTTACCTATTTCAGTCGGAATATCCATTGAAGGTATTTCCAAATTGATATATTGTTCAAATCCGCCTTTTATTCCATCAAATAAATTTTCATTAAATTTTCCTTTTTTATCAATAACTCCATTTGATAAAAGAATTCTAGTTATTTTTTTACAGTCATTTAATGAAAATTGTTTTCCACCGAATTCACTTTTATCTGAATTTTGATTTAAATTTTTATTTAATAAATTTAATAAATTTGTTGGTTGATCTAATAAATTCTTATCTAATATTTGTTCAAATCCATCAGTTAATTTCTGTTTTAATGAATCAATTTTTTCAAAGTTAAAAGGATTTTTTTTTTTCATGCTATCATATATTTTATTTAATAATTGTTCCTGATTAAAATTAAAGTCTATTGATCCTATATCAAATATATTTTTGAAATTATTATTTATGTTTCCTAATATGCTATTTTTAATTTTAATCTCATCTAAAATATTGGTATGATCTTTTATATTTTTTAATTTATCAAAAATATCTTCATTAAAAACTCCCTCAAAATTAAAATTATCAAAGAATGAATATACTTCATTATTTTTCTTTGTTAATAAATTATTTATATTCTTTATATTATTCTCAAAAATATTTTTTATATCATAATTTAAATTAAATTTTTCTTTTATTATACCATTTATTTCACTAAAATTATTATCACAAAAATTATCAACAAATCCATTGAAATCACCTTTTGGAATTAATTCAGTAGTTTCTTTAAAATTATTTTTTAAATTTTCAAATAGAGAAGAAGTACCACTCGAAAAATTCTGAATTATTTCAAGATTCTTATTTTTGATGTTTTTTCCTAATGATATTAAATTATCCCCAAAATTATTTTTTAATTGAATTACAAAATTATCTTTAATATTTATAATATTTGCATTCATTTGATTTCTAACTTCTTCTATTATATTTTTTTCGAAATTATTAAATATATTTTTAATATTTTCATCAGATAAATTTTTTGTTTTACTTTGTATAAAACAATCAAATCTATTTTTAAAATGTGTAATCATTTTATCTTTTTTATTTTCTAAATTTTTGATTTTTTTATTTATTTCATTTTCAAATTTATTTTCCACATTTTTTTTAATATCTTCAATAGAATTTTCCAATAAATCTTGATATTTTTTTTTAGAAGATTGAAAATTATTATTATATTTAGTAATTAAATTATTATATTCTTCAACACCACAAAATATATTTTTACCAACAAGATTTTTAACTTTATTATCCAAATTAAATTTATTCATTATATTTTTAATTAATTTATCCAAACAATTCAAATTTTCTTTAATAAAAGTAAAAAGACCTATGACATCTTTTGCATTTTTAATAATATCAGGGATTTGTGTTACTTTAATATCTTTTAAATTTTTTATCATAGATACTGTATTTTTACAAACTGTAACAACTTTATCACTAATTTTTATAATAATATTAACTAAATCTTTAAAAGAAGAAACAATATCATTAATATAATTTTTTGTTGATTCTATAGCATCACATGCAAATGCTAAAGTTTTACCTATTTTATCAAAAAATTTATCAAATAAATTAAGTATTTTATCAATAAAATTTTCTTCAATAAATTTCGTAAATTTATCTTTTAATTCAGCTAAAGCTTTTTTTAAAATAAATTCCGAGGCTAATTCAAGAGCTTTATCTTTAATTGTATTTACTAAAGCTTTTCCTTTAACAAATCCTTCTACAGCTTTATTTAATCCTGGGATTAAAGAAGTTACAACATAAGTCAAAAATTTAATTGATTTATTTTTTGCCCAATCACCTAAATTAATATCAATTTTACCTTGAATATATTCAATTGATGCTTTTATATCTTTGAATCCTTCTTGTATTAAAAATACCCCAAAGCTTTGCAAACCTGGAGTAAAAGATAAACATATTCCAACTGCAAGTTCAATTATACCAGTAAATAATACAGTAAAGAAAGTAAAAAGACTTGTTTCTTTTCTTATTTTTAATACTACTAAATATTCTATTCCAAAATCTTCATAAAATTGTACTAATTCATTCAAGTCTTCTTCGTCTTTTATTTCTGTTTTTGAACTTAATAATTCTTTTATAGGCTTATTTGATTCACGTACTAAATATATTTCATCTTCTTTTTCTTTTCTTTTTTCGAATTCAGAAATTTTATTTAAATTTTGATTTATCATCTCATGTATACCCCTAAAAGATATTTTTTTATTATCAAAACTTTTTTGAATAGGTATTTTTCTTTTTGTGCTTTTTTTATTTACTTGATCTATAACAAAAGTATTCAATAAAGGAATCTTTTCTAAAAAGTCATTAGAAAATTTATCTATATTATCTAACACTTTTTTATAATATTCTTTAGCCTTGGTTAAATTTCCGGCTTCAATAGCATTATAAACAGCATAATTATACTGTAAGCCAAAAGTAAGATAACTTTCACTTTGTAATAATGATTCATATTCTGTTTTAGAATAATCATCTAATCCATATCCTTCATAAAATATTTTTCCGAATCTTTTATAACTTAAAAATGGATTTCTAAATATTTTTTTATTTTGAATTTTATTTTTGATATCTTTCTTAAAATTATTAAATTGATTTAATACATTATTTTTATATTTTTCAAAATCTTCATTTTCTTTAATATTTGTATCCTGAATTTTTTTAATAAATTCACCCCACATTTCTTCTGTATTTTTTTTAATACAAATACTTCTTTCTTTTATAGATTGATTAAAATTATCTTTAAATAAATTTTCATTAAATGTATTATTATCAACAATTTCATCTAAAAATTTACAAAATTCATCAAATAATTCATCTTCGAATATATGTTTAGGTACTTCTGTTTTCATTGATTTAGTAATCATCTCATATTCATTTTGTGCTCTTATTTTTTTAACTTCTCTTATATCATCTTCAGTAAATCCTTCTTCCGTTTTATTTATTATTAATCGTCCTGTTCCAGGTTGTCCTTTTCTTGCTGCTCTTCCATAATTTTGATCCTCGATTCTTTTATTATCAGGTAAAAATGTTATAATAACATGTAATCCTCCATTTTCAACTATATTATCATTTAATTTAATATCAGTACCTCTTCCTGCTAAATTTGTTGATATTATTATTGTACCAGAATCTAATTCAAATTCCACTGATGTAACTATTCTATCCCTTTTACCTGAATTTTCAATATCTTTTTTTCTTTCTTTATTTTTATCATTATTATTATTATTATTTTCTTCCTCTTCATCATTTTTATTATATAAAATTATTGATTTAATTGTTGATTCTTTTTTTTCATTTTTAAAAAGATTAAAAAGTTCTTCTGTTATACTTATTGATTTACATATAATTAAAACTGCTCTACCATTTCTTGTTTCGCGAATAGCATCGCTTTTTATTTCATTTAACCAATCTTCTTTATTTTCAGAAATAATAGCACCATATATTCTTAATTGTTTTTTTATTGCTCTGGGAATAAAATATATATTTACTTTATATATATCCATTAATATTTTTTGAGAACTTGTTTCTCCTATAGTTCCTGTAACTCCAAAAATATTACTTTTATTATTTTTAAAATATTTTTTAAAATAAGAAACATTTGATAAATAATTAGTCCCAGTAGATTCTGGATGTATTCTTAATATATTTAAAATTTGTAACATTTGATGCATTCCATTTTCCCATACCATATTTCTTTGGACAATACCTGTATTAGAAAAATCAACAGGATTTATTTCTCCCTTTTCATTTATTATAAAATCTTTATTTTCTTTCATGTGATAAAATATAGTTATTGCTGAATCAACCCAACATGGAATTAATTTTTCTATTTCATCCTTTAAATATTCTGGATAAAATATTTCTCTTTCTTTTTCTGATTTATTTTTTTCTTTATTATATAAATCATTAATTGATTTAAGTAATTCTTGTTTTACTATTTCGATTTTATTTTCTTGATTTTTATTATCATTATCTAATTGGAATAATTTAATTAAAATACAAAAATAAAAATAATATAAATAATCTTTTCCAGGAAATGAAGAAACCAATTGTACTTTTGAAGACAAATTATCAAGAGATAAATTATCAACTTCATCAATTATAATAAAATCAAATTGTCTTCCTTTTCTTATATCTAATTTTTCATAAACATTTCTTAATATATCTCCCTCATTAGTTAAAACATCTCCATATAAAATTTGTTTTTCATATCTAAATTTATCATTTACATTACTTGAATAACCCATCGTTAATCCAAGAGCTTCAAAAAACATTATTTTATATTGATCTTTCGCATCTCTCTCTGCTAAAATTGGAGAACTACTAATTATATCAACATATTTACCACTTAAAGCTAAAAATGCTGCTAAAAATTCAACAATAGTTGATTTTCCTTCTCCTGTTCCTATTTCACAAAATACTCCTCCATATGGATAATTACTTGTTAATAATAATAAAGAAAGTAATTGAATTCTTTTTAAATAATATAAACCTATATTTTTATTTAATATAGAAAAGACAGCAAATATTTCAGGTATGAAATTTTTATTATCATTATTTGAATTAAATAAATTATTTTTATTATCACTGATCCAATTACTACATTGTATTATATCCCAATCTTTTCTTTTTTCTAAATATTCATTATATTTTTTTTCTGATAATATTAAATATTCTGTTAATTTTTTATTTTTATTAATTTTTTCTTTTTCTATATAATATTTGCCCTTTTCATTTTTTTCATCACAATAAAAAATCTCTTTTAAATAATTTTCTATAGGTTGATCTATTTTTTTAGATTCTTCCATTATTTTACTTGAGGCTATTTTATTAAGTTCTAAAATCCATAATTCTTCCCATTTATCAGGATTATTTTCATATATATCTTTTAATATATCAATTATATCATTTCCATTTGATAATTGAAATTTACAAATCATTTCACATGCTTTGTTAATTATATCTTTATCATTTTTATTTTCTAAACTATAAAATAAAAATCTTTTTTCTTTTACCATATATCTAAAAGTTTCCATATTCCAATCAGCATTTTTGAATATTTTTTTGGCATTTAAAATTTCTTGTTCATCATTTTCAAATATATCTTCAAAAATTTTATCTATTATAATATTAAATAAATCTCTTAATTTTATTTTTTTTCCTTTTTCAAATATATTTTCGAATTCATCAAATTTTATATTATGATTATTTATTGATATAATAATTTCAACTAACATTTGTTCATCATTATCATATTCTATATGAGATAAAAATCTTTCGATATTTTCGACATTGAAAGATTTATTTTCATCTAAGTAAGAAATTATATCTTCGATATATTTTTTACCATTCTCATTTAATAATAATTTCATCCATTCTAATTGAAATATTTTATAAAAATCAATATCAATTTTTTTATCCAAATTAAAAATAATATTTATTTGTATTTTTTGTATAAAATATAATATATCATTAATTTGAGAAAGATTATATTTATTTTTATTTTTTGGATCAAAAAGAATTTTCACAAAAAGATATTTATCTATTATTGAATAATTTTTATTTTCTTCAAAATCTTTATATAAAGTATAAAATTTTTCTTCATCTTCTTCTTTTTTATCAATAACAGAATATAAAATAATTTGATCTAAATTATATTTATAATATGAATAATCTTTAATTTCCTCTCTAATTTTTTCAATATTTTCACTTAATTTATTAGATACTATTTCAAGATTTAATGATTCAAATAATTTTTTTATATCTTCGTTTTCGCAAAGAGTATCATAAAATGTTTTAAATTCTAATTTTTTTGATTTTATAAGATTCAATAAAAATTCAATTATACTCGCTGTTAATTTTTGATTATTATTATTATTCAAATTTAATTTATTATTTTTCATTAAATCATTGAGAATAAAATCATTCGGAAATTCTATTCCCATGCCATCAAATGAACCTAATAATTGAATTGTTTCTTCATGTATTTTTTCATCTTCATTTTCAAATAAATTTTTTTTTATTCTTTCGAATATTTTTTTTGAAATATCAGAAGCGTCTTGTGAATTCGAAGATAAGTTTTTATAATAATTAATAATAATATCTTTTAATATAGAATTATCTGTTGTTTCACATATAATCTTGCCTAAAATAGAAGCAATTCTTTTATTTGGTATTTTATTATTATTTATTTTATCTAATAATAATTTAACTTTTTCTTTATCTTTAATTAAATTCTCTTCTTTTATTATTTTTAAAATATCAATTAAATTTTTTTGCTCTTGATTTAATGATTCATAAATCTTTTCTGATAAAAATTCCAGAGTCTTATTATATTCTTCTTCATAAATTGAATCTAATTTTGTTATATAAAATTTTATAATTTCTTGTGATAATTGTATTTTTTTATCTAATAATATAGTAATGATGTTTTCGAAGAAATCAGTATTAATTAATTTATTTAATGAATCAAAATTGTTTAATATTGAGTCATTAGGAACAATTTCTAATAATTTATAAATAAATTTCATCGTCTCATTTTTTGTTAATTTACTAAATATTATATTTATATGCTCATCATTTAATTTGATATCCTTATTTTTATACTTCAATAATTCGAAAACATTCTTTTCAATATTATTTTCTTTATTAATATCTATAAAATATCTATTGAATTTTATTAATTCTTCCAATTTCGGTAATTTATTTTCTATTAAATCAAAAATATCAATAAATTCTTTTGGTATAAATTTTGAATCTTTTATTATATCAATAGCATTCTTTTGATGTTCTGTATTTTTAAAAAGCTCATTTATTTGTTCTTTATTTGTTAATAAATTACAACAATTTTTAATAATAATTTCATTTGATTTATTTTCAATAATAATTTTAAATATTTTTTCTAAATTTATTTTATCAGTATCATCTGAATATAATTTAGATAATAAAATAGAAATATCTTCTCCCATATCTTTATTATTTTCATAAACTTCAAATAATTTATTTGAAATATCATCAAATTTTATTTTTTGTTTAGATAATAAAAATAAAGTTCCAGATATTATCGAATTAATTAAACAATTTTTGAATGTACTGATATTATTTAATAAATCAGTATATAATTTAACAATATACTCTTCTTCATTTTTATCTGTTTTTTTTATTAAAGTATTTATAATATAAAAATATCCAATTAAATTTTGATTATTTTTATCATTTTCATTTTTTATTAATAAATTATTTATTTTATTACATAATGATTTTTTTAAATTATTATTAATTGGTTTGTCTTTATTAATCATTAATAATAGAATTTCAATTTTTTTATCATCATATCCTTCTAATTCTATTATATTTATAAGTTTATTTTGGAAAGATTCTTCTTCTGTTTTAATATTATTTATATTATTTTTAATTTCATCTAATATTTTTATTATTTCATCCTCTTTATTATCTTTAAGAGTATTATCTAAATTATCACATAATTCTTGGGTTTGAATTTGATTTTTTTGATTTTCATTTAACTCAATTTTATCAGAATTTTTTTGTAATATATTAAATATAGATTTTTTCACTTCAGGTTTTTTTTCGTTTTTTAATATATTAATTAATGAATTTGATATATCACTTGGTATTTTTTCTTTTATGTTTTTAGAATCAATTTTTTCTATAATGGAAACATATTTTTCTTTTATTTCTGGTTTTTCTGAATTTAGTCCATCATATAAAGAACCTACTATTTCTTGAGTAACTTCATTATTTTTAGAGATGTAATTATCTAATAAACCAATTGATTTTTCATTTTCTGGAAAATTTGAAATAAGATCAGGAAGATTTTCTTTATAAATATCATTTTGTTCTTTAGGAATATTTGTCGAAGAATTTTTTAATATTGATAAAATTTTTTCTGTGTTATTATTATTATTATCATTATTAACTGAGGTATTATTTAAATTTGAAAATAATTCTTCAGTTGTCTCATTATTTATTTTTATATTATTTTCTTCTTCATTTTTTAATATATTATTTATTATTGTAAGAGAATTGTCTAAATTAATTCCATCTTTTATATTATTTTCACAAATTTCAGCAATGGATTTTGATTCTTCATTATTTTTAAAATTTCCTTTTTGGGCAATTAATCCTAGAAAATTATTTTGTATTTGCGGATTTTCATTTTTAATTCCATCATTAACAATTTTTTTAATATTATTATCATTATTAATATCAACATTATTATTTATATTTAAATTATCCGTTATTAATTTTGAAGCTTTTATAGCAGTATTTTCATTCTGACTATTTTGAAGAGAAAATAAATTATTAAAAACTTCTTTATCTAAAATCATTTTTTTTCCGTTTTGTGTATTAATTAAATTCAATCCATCATTTTGTAATATTTCATCATTTGATTCTAATAATTTATTATTAAATGAATTTAAATTATTTTTTTCTTCTTCAGTTAAATTTTCATTTTTACTCAAAGATTTTTGATATACATTTGATGCAATATGATTTATTTCTGGATCATCAGGACAATGCTTTAGAGCTTGTTGAACAGCTTTTTTTTGTGATTCATCTGAATCATTATTAAGTACAATATTCATTTGATGTATAGAAGCATTATTAGGATGTTTTTTTAAAGAATTTTCGATAATATTTTTTTTTTCTTTTTGTGATATATTATCATTATCTAATTTATCAACAGTGTTACTAGCATATAAATGTAATTTTATTTCATTAAGTCTACCTATTTCATTTGGTTCATATGTATTAATGAAATCTTCTAATTCATCTTCATCTTCAGATTCTATACATTTTTTACAAAAAGATTCAAACATATTTTTTTTCCATATTTGCATATGATTAACTAAATCTTCACAAGCAATTCCATTTTCTAACCCTTCTTTATATTTAATATAAGCTTCACGATAACTATCTTTATCACCTTTTTTTCTTATTTGTTCCGCATCTAAACAATAAATTATACTTTCATAATATTTTATATCTTTCTCATCGAATTTCATTCCGAAATTATTATTATTATTAAAACTCTTCATTTCTGATAATATTTTTTTTGTTTTATCTATTTTTTCATCTAAAGATTTATTAGGTGTTTCTGAATAGTATTTAAATAAGGTATTTAAAATTTCATTTATATATGATTCTATAATATTTTTATAGGGATCTTCTTTTTTATAATGTTCATTAAAAAAGGATTTTAATTTTTCTAAACAATTCTCGAGTTCTGTTGGCTCATTTTTTTCTATTTGTTTTTTTATTTCTTCTAAACTTAAATTCAATTTCCATGTTTCTAATTTATCTATATCATTTTTAATTATTTGTTTTAATTTGTCATCAACCACTATATTATATGCTGAAGTAAATTTTGATTTAATGATATTATAATTTGATAAATTTTTTTCTTTATATTTATCTAATCCTTCTTTATGCAAATTATTTGCCTCTATATTCTTTTTTGTATTTTCAACTTCTTTTATATTTAATCTAATATTATTTTCAAGCGAACTATCCCTATAACTCGATAAACAATTCAAAGCTCTTTTATAATAATCAATAGCATTATCATAATCTTTATTATTAAAATATTTTTTTCCTTCAGAATTATAATAATCAGATTCTGCATTATATATTTTTTTTCGGTATTCTTCGATATTATACGTTGATTTACTAAAATTTCGAGCTGTATTATATGCGATATCTATATAATTTTTGGCTGATGAAAAACTTCTATTATATAAATATTCTCTTGCTTTTCTTGTACAAAAATTAATTTTGTTTTGGATTAAATTTTCGAGGTTTTGATCTAAATTATTTTTTATTGAATAATCAGATGAAGAAAAATCCGAACAATATCGATTATAATTACTTATTGTAATATTTATATCACTAATTGAATAATCGAAATCATATTCACTATTATAACTTCTTGAAATTGCTGAATTATTATTACTCTGAATTAAATATTTGAAAATACTACGATAATTATTAGAAATTGAATCTTTAATAGAATAATTATTTGATTGATAATATAAACTTCTTAAAGTATCTAAATCACTATAACTTCGACTATATTTTTGTACAATATTTGAATTGTTTGTATCAATATCTTTCTCTTTAGCATTACTTGCATTTTGACTATAAATATTACGAAGGTCACTAACTTTTGAGTTATTATATGCATAATTATAATCAAACACACTATTATTATCATTATTTCTTAAAGCACATTCGAATTCATTTTCAACAGATTCAGCTAATTGTTCCTCTTTTGATCCACTACTAGAATCCCTATAAATATCATGTACTCTATTTTTGTAATAAGAGACACTGAACTAGAAGAGCATTTATTAACATAATCGTTTATATCATATATTTTATCAGCGGTGTGATATAATTCCTCACATTTATAGTAATCATCGCCATCATCATAACTTG
>Ga0256407_10012510_pt1 | contig 11526 bp, 5 predicted proteins | sample RumenRJG_04DNA_FD_193489 | JGI IMG/M metagenome (GOLD analysis project Ga0256407, IMG submission 193489) | Bovine rumen microbial communities from Lethbridge, Alberta, Canada - RJG_04 | ecosystem: Host-associated > Mammals > Digestive system > Stomach > Rumen | place: Canada: Alberta | collected... | reverse complement strand
TATACTATTATTCATAAGACAATAACTCCTTTGAGTTTATTTGGTTGGTTAGTATCTCCATTTTAACTCATTTTGATGTTATTGTCTTTATTTTTGTGCATTTTTCAGATTTGCTCATTCATAGTATGGAATAGATTTATTTTTTGGAGTATCACTTAAATAAAAAAGCATATGTGTTAAAATGGTATTATTCGTATAATAGACAAAAAACGGAGGTAATTTATTTGAAGTTCAAAAACATTACAAAGGGATTGTTCAGTATGGTACTGACAGTGGTTGTAGGCACAATGTTTTGTGCTTGTAACAGTCAGGCGGATACAACAACACCAACTGAAACTACTACACAACAGACAACTGAAAAAGCGAAAACAAGCGTTTCTCGTGAACACAGGAAGATTATTATCGATACTGATACGGGTGCAGATGATTCATCGGCATTAATTCTTGCAGCAAAGCAGGAAAATATTGAAATACTCGGTGTAACGGTACTGGTTGGGAATGTCGACTTGGAACAGAGTACACGGAATGCAATAGCAGCACTGGAAACAGCAAGTTGCAACGCACCCGTCTATAAAGGTTCTGCGGATACTTATGACGGAACTGTCAAAACAGCATTCAGTGTATTCGGAACGGACGGTATGGGAGATGCAGATTTAGTTCACCCAAAAAGGCAAGCTGAAAACAGTGACGCAGTAGATTTTATTATCAACACAATCAAGGAAAATCCGAACGAAGTGGATATTATTGCACTCGGGCCGGCAACGAATATTGCCAAAGCTATAAAAAAAGCTCCTGACACAATGAAAAATGTCAAAAGGATTTGGTCAATGGGTACAGCAGGATTAGGTGTAGGAAATGCTTCTCCGGTGGCAGAATTTAATGTTTATGCTGATGCGGAGGCATATAGAATTATGCTTGATTCTCAACTGCCGATTACCGTTATTGGTCTGGATATGTGCAGTGGTGAAGCCATGTGGACAGACGCACAGTTTGAAGAACTGGAAAAACTCAATGATACAGGTAAATTTGTGGCAAAATCTTTCGGAAAAATCCGTGAATTTTACAAAAATAACGGTTCTGAAGATGTTATGAATTGTGATACATTAGCGATGATGTGTGCATTGTATCCTGACTTTGTCAAGAGTACGGTCAACACTCATGCAAGTTGTATCACAGAAGAAGGAGAAACTTACTCTCAGGTTATTTTTTATAAAGAGGGATTTACCTACGATATAGTAAAAAATAAATTTGCTTATAATACCACATTAGTGATAGAAGTAGATAAAACAGCATATTTCGATAATTATTTGGAAGCTGTTCGATAAATTCCCATGTCTTACAGAAATCCGAAAGCTAACCTGTCATTCTCAACATAGTGAGGATTTTTTTAACCTTTTCACTGCGTTGAGAGTGACAATTTGTTATTTATATCAGTACGAAACAAGTTAGTTATTATAAACAAAAAAAGCTGTTATTATTTACGAATTAGTAGAAATCACTAAAGTATATTGACAAAACTTTTTTAAACAGCTATGATTGAGCAAATATATCATTTTTCGTGATTATGCACAATAAATATACACTGCCTGTCACCCTGAACGAAGTGAAGGGTCTTAAAAAAGATTCCTCACTCCGTTCGGAATGACAAGCGTTTGTGCAATTTTTTAAATTTGCTCATTTATAGTAAACAGATAAAATGGGTTTGTGTACTGAAACAGGGATTGAGGTAAAAGGTATGCGTTTTCTGGTAGAAAGACAAAAAAATAAACTAAGGTAACTAAGCAGAACAGTAACCGATAAAACAGTAACTACCGCCAGACTGTTTTATCAGGTTGTGTCTGCTTTTTTATATTGTTTTGCCAAATCAGACAGCTTTTCCGATACGACTGCCACAGTCGGAAATTATTGCAGGAAATTCGGCAGAACGAACAAAACTTCAGATGTGCAGTTGGAAAACTTTCCGCTTGAATAAATGATAGCCACCATTTATAGCTGTGAAAATTAAAAGTTTTTGTCCACTTTTTTCAAAAAGTGGTGGGGTCAAGGGGTGAAACCCCTTGTGGGATTTTAAAGGGCGAAGCCCTTTAACGGATAAAAATTCCATACAGAATTTGCGTAAGCAAATTTTGACAATAGCGATTTAACTTCCAACCGCACAGGTAGAAATTTTTTCAAAATGCAAATTTAAGAAAAAAGGAGGAATTGATTTTGAAAAAAATCAGACAATCAGTAAGTATACTACTTACCATGATTATGGTACTGAGTGTCTTTACGGTATCGCCGTTCAGTGTTTTTGCGGACGACAACACCGTAACAGATGAAACGACACTCAAAGCCAAAATCAATGCAGGAGAAAGTGTCAAGTTGGGAGCCCCCATTACACTTAGTTCCAGACTGAAAATTGACAACGGAGCTAGTGTCACCATAGACCTCAACGGTTACAAACTGGACAGAAACTCCGGAGGAAGTTTAAACAGTAGTGTTATCTATCTGTCAAATCATTCCATGTTGACGGTTACAGACAGCAGTGGTAATAATTCGGGACTTATCACGGGCGGTTATGCTGATGATGGTGGCGGTGTATATGTTGGCAGAGATTGTATTTTTATTATGAAAGGTGGTACAATCAGCTCAAATCAAGCTCAATACGATGGTGGCGGTATCTATATTGAGGACGGAGACCTTACTAATGTTTCTCTGGAAGGCGGTATTATTGAAAACAACCACTCAAACGATGACGGTGGCGGTATTTATATTGATGAAGGTGCCGCAGTTAATATCAGCGGAAATGTGGTTATCAGAAACAATACATCGGACAATAGAGGTGGCGGTATATATAGTTATGATACATGGCCGACAGTAACGAATTGTGAAATTTCTGGTAATATTGCTAAAAAGAGTGGTGGCGGTATTTACTGTTCAGTAGATATAGACACTAGCAGAGAATTTAAACTTACCAACTGTAACATAAGCAATAATGAAGTAGCCATTGAAGATGAGAATATCAGTGGCGGTACTCTTGTAGGTGGTGGCGGTATTTTTGTAAAAGAAGGAATAGCCAATCTGAATAACTGTACAGTAGACGGTAATAAAGCAATTCCCCTTAAATATGGAGGTACTGACGGAAGTCCAAGCTATATTGTTCAGACTTATGGTGGCGGTATTTGTTTATCTGCAGGCAGTAGACTGGTCATGTCAGGCGGTAGTGTAAACAATAACGAAGCATATATGGATGGTGGTATTAGTCTTCGTAGAAGTGATACAAGCGAAAATAAATATTCAAATGCGGAATTAACAAATGTTACTATTTCATACAATACTGCTTCCGATGGTTGTGGTGGTGTTGGCATAGGAAATAAAAATACATTTGTATTGAAAAACTCCATAGTAGCCAACAATAAAGCATTACTATATTCCGGAGGTATACAAAACGCTGATGGATACCTCACCATAGAAAATTCAACCATTACCCAGAATACTTCCAACAATTATGCTGGTGGTATATGTATCGCTGGTGAAACTACCATAAAAGACAGTTTTATTACTAAAAATTCTGCCAGATGTGGTGGTGGTATATATATTTTCTATTTTCCTGGTATTGGTAAAGTGGAGATTATTAATACCGAGATTTCAGAAAACCGTGCCACAGAAAAAGCAGGTGGTATTTTAAATGCGGCTTGTGAAAATGTAAAACTGACCGATACAACTATTACAGGTAACTCAGCACCTGTTTATGGTGGTTTTTATTTTCAAGGTTCGGATTATACCGAAACAGTTTTACAAGCACAAGGAAAAATGATTGTACAGAACAATGCACCTGATGATATTACTCTGGAAAACGGTAAAATTGAACTTACAGGAGCATTGACAGACGGTACGAAAATGAGTGTTTCCGCTACTGACATTTCAAGTGCTTTTACAAAAAATTACAGTACTTATCACAAAGATGAAGAACCTGCTAAATATTTCACCACAAAAATGGGAGATGCCTCTATTGTGGTTGACGGAAGCGGAGAACTGAAATTCAACATCAATGTAGCACACAATGAAACAGAACTGAAATCCGCTTTCAGTTCAGGCGGAAGTGTATCACTTGGTGATGATATCGAATTGACATCTGCTTTACAGTTAGTCGGCGGTACTAAACTTTCGCTCAATCTTAACGGTTATACATTAAGACGATATGTAGAAACAGCCAGCAATGGTGGTTCTGTTATTACCGTTTCATCAAATTCTGTATTGACAATCTTAGATACATCAGGTGAAAATATAGGCACAATCACAGGCGGTAATGCAATCAACGGCGGTGCTGTTTATAGTGAAGGAACGCTGAATATTGCAGGCGGTACTTTTACAGCAAACAGAGCAACCAAAAACGGTGGCGGTGTCTACAGTACCGGTACACTCACTGTCACAGGTGGTGTTTTTTCTGAAAATACCGCAGACAGCAGTGGTGCGGCGATATATTCAAGCGGTACGGCTGTTGTCGAAAACGCAAACATATCCGATAACATTCGGGCAACAGACGGTGGTGCGATTGCCAACTACGGTACAATGACCGTCATAGATTGTACTATTAACAACAATACAGCCACAAATTCAGGTGGCGGTATTTATAATAGTAGTAATAATGCTGATAATCCATGTACTTTGGAAATCAGCGGAAATACAACTATCAGCTACAACAACGCTAAACAAGGTGGCGGTATCTTTGCAGATACCAACAGTACAGTTACCCTGACAAGCGGAGAATTAAAGCGTAATACAACCTCTGGTGAAGGTGGCGGTGTCTATGTACAGACAGATGCGACTTTCATTATGGCAGGCGGTGTAATTACCAACAGTGTTGCAGACGCTAACGGCGGTGCTGTTGTGAACTATGGTACTGTAACCATGACAGGCGGTACAATCAATAACAATACTTCCGAATTAAACGGTGGTGGTATCTATCAGGCAGGTACACTCAATATGCAGGGTGCGGTTGTTGTCACAAACAACTCTCTCGAAGATGTCTACTTGCCCAAAGATAAGAAAATTACTGTTACAGGTAAGTTTGTACAGACAACCGATGATACACAGGGTACTGTAATTGGTATCGGACTTTCCAATGATGAGAGTACCGTTATCACAACCAATTACAGAAGATACAACGATACAAACCCGTCCGCTTATTTTGTCGGTGGTATCAGTACAGATGCAAAGACAGAACTGCAGGGCAATGAAGTAAAAATCACGCTTACCCCTGTACCGATGGATATCGCCCAGGAAACAGAAGCCGTTGTTGATTATGAATATGATGAATTCGGCGAGAAAATCGGTATCAACAACATTTCTATCAGTCCGTATTATTTCTATGACATTTCCAATATCACAGGTTCCCGTCAGCTGACGGTCGGCACGCTTGAACAGGTTTCTTCACATCTGTTTACCTCATGGGCTCCTATTGCTACAAGAATATTCTCTACCTACACAGACGCAACTTTCCATAACACAGGCAGCTGGAGTAAATGGTTCGGCAGTGGTGTAAGTGAAGAAGACCAGAAAACAGATATAGGTGCTTATTTTGCAGGAACAAATCCTTCAGGCGACAGATACGAACACGGCGAAAAATCAAATGATTATATCGTTACTTCAGGTCTTTCTTATGCTAACGACCTTAACGACATCGTGAACAGAATGAGCAAAGATGTTGCCGATGGTATGGGTGACAGATATAATACTTCAGCAAGCACTATCTATGATAAATGCGACCTGAAAACTATCAAGGAAATGAACAAAGACAACAAAACACACGCATTCTACAGAACAGTCACACAGATTGATGAAAACGGTGCAACCTATGGTTACTACTTCAACTCCTATACCGTAGCATTCTATGATTTTGAACTTTCCCCTGTTGCTGCACCGGGTATTACCGCATCGAATGTTACAGAAAAACTGAGTAGTTCGGGCAACAAGATTTCTGCAAGTTCAGGTTACTTTGAAAATAAATCCAAAGTCAATTCCGATATTTCCGTAGAATTGCAGACTTCCTATACCGAAAGTGTTTCCAATTCCTTTACCGATAAAAGTTCTTGGAAATTAGGCAATACATTTGAATTTTCTTCTGAAACAGAATTAGCAAAATTTCTTGGATTTGCAGCACAGTATAAAGCAACATTTAAAAACTCTACAACTATCGAAAAAGTATGGGAGGCTTCACAAACAGAGGAACACGGTGTAACCAGTACATTTGATAAGAAAACATCAGCAGCTTTGACATTACCTCCGCATACGGCAGTCGAAATCAATCAGTCTGAAGAAGATATATCAGAAATCATTACTTATGATTGTCCTACAATATTGCGTTATAAGGTAGCCATATTCAGTATGAGCGGTTTCCGTTATGACGACCGTGCAGCAACCAAATACTGGACAGATACAAAAGATTTTTATACTATATTCGGCAGTGGCAATGTACAAGGCGGTCAATATGCAACAGATAACCTCTATGCCCGAGCTTTTGCCAACAAAAACAAAATCGAAAGAGCCTATGGCAATGTGGTAGGTCATAAGAATGGCAGAACGGTTGTCAGCGAAATTAACTGGAATGATTTCAACGACCTCAGAACGCCAATGTTGAAAGCCGCAACGAATATTCCGTTGTTTGCTTCGGGAGCAACAATGTCAGTCAGTCAGAAAAGTAAATCAACGGTATTGGGTAATCTTTATTCTCTTTATCCGTTGTCAAGAATTAAGCTGTCAGAGGGACAGAGCCGTTATGATTTTGCGATTGGCGATAATTTTGACTTCTCTGCTTTGAAAGTGGCAGGTTATGACAGTTACGGTATCCCGTACTATAACTTTGACCCCGATAACGGTAAATGGATACTTTGCGACAAAAACGGCAACGCACTCAACCAAAGCAGTATCGCAGAGATTAATCAAAGTGCAGGAAATGGTGTACTCACTGCTAAAAAAGCAGGCGAAGTCTATATCAAATGGGTAATTAACGATGGTGTAACCTATACCGCCAAATATGGTGAAGATGTTACCAGTACTCAAAATGCACCCATATCACCAATGATACAGATAGTCATTAAGGCAAATCCTGAAAACTTTGACGGTTATGTTGTCAGAACAGAGGGTAACCCTCAGGCAATCGTCGGAGAAACTCTCAACCTCTTCAATGCACTCTCTCCTGCTGTATATGATAACGAAGATATTCTCTTTACCAGAGCCGTTACCTTTGAAGCACAAGACCAGTCTGAAACATCTCCTGTTACCATTGATACAGAGGGGAACTTTGTTTCAACAAATACAGGCAATTACAAAGTTCGTGCAAGATACACAAAGAACGGTATTTCCATTAAATCTGATTGGGTAACGGTTAAGGTTATTCCGACACCTGAACCCTATGCTGTCCTGCTTAACTACAACAATATTGAGTTGAAAGCAGGTACAACAAGACATCTCACACCAACAGTTTATCCCACAGAAGCTCGTACAAAACTCACCTGGACAAGCAGTGATGAAAATGTTGCCACTGTATCTTCAGATGGTCTTGTTACCGCCAAAGGCAAGGGTACAGCACTTGTTACTGTTACCACAGAAAATGGTTTGACATCAGTATGCACAGTTACTGTAAAAGAAGTAGAAAGCGTTGCTTTAAACAAAGATACCATGACTTTAGGTGTAGGTCAGTCTTATACCCTCAAACCCACAGCAACCCCCGACAATATCGAAAATACTACATTTACATGGAAATCCAGTAATAAAGCAGTAGCTACCGTTACTTCAAAAGGTAAAGTAACAGGTCGTGCAGTGGGTAAGGCAACAATTACCGTTACAACAGATAACGGCAAAACGACTACTTGTACAATAATTGTCAAACCTGCTCCCACAGGAGTTACACTCAACAAGACAGCCGTTAATGTCGGTGTAGGACAGAAATATACACTTACAGCTACACTTACTCCGTCTAATGCCGCAACCTACTGCACATGGACAAGCAGTGATACTTCCATTGCTACCGTAACTTCATCAGGTATAGTAACAGGTAAAAAGACAGGTACAGCTATCATTACGGTTAAAACCACTAACGGCAAGACCACAGAATGTAAAGTCAATGTCAAGAAAGCTCCGTCATCTATCACGCTTGACAAAACAGAACTGACCCTCAAAGCAGGCGAAGAATATACCTTAGTGAAAACTTTGACACCTACAAATTCCGCAACATCTTACAAATGGGTAAGCAGTAACGAAGCATTTGTAAAAGTCAACTCATTAGGAAAAGTCACCGCAAAGAAAAAGGGTACAGCAACCGTTACCGTAACCACACATAACGGTAAAACTGCACAGTGTAAAGTAACCGTAGAATAACTTTTCACTTTTCTGAAACCCATAGGGGGTTGTCGCAAAATGAAAAATTTTGCGACAACCCCCTACAAAACTATAATTGTCAAAATTTGCTGATGCAAATTTTGTTTTGTATTTGGAGAGTTTAAGGGCTGCCGCCCTTAAAAATCTCGCTAAGGGGCTTTGCCCCTTAACCCCACCACTTTTGAAAAAGTGGACAAAACTTTTAATTATCATAGCTATAGGTTGATTTTTATCATTACGCATTTTAGAAAATAGTGTCAACTGCTCAGGTGGATTGTTTTGCTAAACGGTATTTATGTTCGTATTTATTATAATTTTCGACAAAATGTGGTGTGCGTTCCGTTCGCAGTTCGTTAAGATAATCGTGTTTATATAAATTGGCGTGAGCAATTTGAATAATGACCACCGCTATATTGGAATAATGGTCGGATATTCTTTCCAGAAAAATCAGCAAATCCGAAATATATACCCCTAACTCTGGTTTGCACAATCCTTTTTGCATACGCTCAATGTGTTTATGTTTTATTTTCGCTGTCAGATTGTTGATAACTTCTTCCAGCGGTTCAACTTTCATAGCTAATGAAATATCATTCTTTAAATAAGCATTGACAGCCAGTTCAGAGATTTCTGTCAATGCGGCAAAAAGAGTAATCAAATCTGTTTTTGCTTCTTCTGAAAATTCAAGTTTGTTTTCGTGCATATCATGCGAAATCTTAACCATATTGATAGCGTGGTCGCCAATTCGTTCAAAATCACCTATGGTATGCAATAATTCAGAAATTGTACTGTTATCTTTTTCTGTCAGGTTTGTTTGTGTAAGTTTCAGTGATGGTGTATAATAAAACTTGACACATTCCAAGCAACAAAAGTATACTAAACTAACGTGAGTTCGATGAAAAATTAAAATAATAAATGATTTTATAATATATACTATCTGATATATTGAAATTCTATATACTTTAATATTTATCATCTCGCTGATAAATATTAAAAGCATTTTAAGAGATACGATTTCACTTATGAGTATGCAACTTTTTCTGTTCTTGAAAATGAATTTTTTCACTTAATACTGAACAAGTGCTTTTCTATCATGTTGGATAAGAGAAGGTTTCTTTGGCAGGAAAGTATAGGCAATCATTCCTGCAATCAGATTGACAAGGAAGTTATCGACAGAACGATGTCTTGTATGTTCTATCTGGCAGATATTTTTCAGAAAATCATTTACCGATTCAATAACTGCTCTTTTCCTTAAAAGTAGTTTATCATTCATTTTGACAAGTTTGTTTTTCATGTTCTTTTTGATTTTCGTTATCAGAGTAACATTATTTTTCAGTAATCTGGTAAACAGTTTTTCTGAAATATATCCTCTGTCTGCAAACAGTTTTCCATACATCTTTTTTGTCAGATGTTCCATTACTTTTAAATTTCTGTCATCAACATTTCCCGATGTCAGGCAAAACGACAGTATTTCTCCTTGTTCGTTTATTGCAAGATGTAACTTAAAGCCATAAAACCACCCCATTGAGCCTTTTCCCCAGTCCGCAAACCCTTTAAATACCTTATGACAATGTACTCTGTGGGTATCACATACATCTAATGTCGTGGAGTCCACAAAATTTATCCCTGTACACTTGCCAAAACGCTTACCTATAAGGTATAATGTCATTGGAACTATTGCCATTCTCATAATCTCTACAAATCTGTTGTAACTGACCAGTTTGGGAAAATACGGCTTCAATATCTTTTCCACATAATATTTGTAGTACCACTTGAATGTTCTGTAATGAGAAAGATGAAAGTATATAACTGTTGTCATAATTTCACTCAGGTATATTCTTGTCTGAGGAATAATTTCTTCACGGCTTACCAACAGATGGTGCGTACAGTATTCTTCATATTCTTTGCAAAAATCGTCTGTATCACAAAATATTGCTAATAGTTCTTCCATTTGAAAATCTGTCCTTTCTCGGTTAAATGTTTTTTTTTGCACTTACATTATACCACATTTCGGACAGATTTTCTTTTTTTATTTTCTTTTTCATCGAACTCACGTTAAATAAAATTTAAGTCTGTAAGGAAATTTTGTGTTTCTCTTACAGGCTTTTGATGATTGAAAAATAAAATTTGTCGATATATTTTTCAAAAAGGTATTGACTATAACGCAAGGTCATAGTTTATAATGAACCTGCACGGGAGATGATACAAAGATGATGACAGTACATGAAATCAGTAAGCTGACAGGTTTGAGCATACGGACTTTTCAATACTATGACAGGATAGGTCTTTTACCGCCTGCAAAGTATACTGAAAAAGGTTATCGCTTATATGACAGCAAACAACTGGAAATACTGCAACAGATTTTATTATTCAGAGAATTAGGTTTTTCACTCAAAGAAATCAAAAGAATTATAGATAATCCGCATCTTGACAGAAACGAAGTTCTTGAAAAACAGATTACGATGTTGGAAATGAAAAAAGAACATCTGGAAAATCTGATTGTCTTTGCCCGTGAAATACAAAAATCAGGAGGTACAAATATGAGTTTCAATGCATTTGATACGAAAAAGATGGACGAATATTCCCGACAAGCCAAAGCACTATGGGGTGATACAGAGGAGTATAAAGAATTTGAAGAAAAAGATAAGGATAAAAATCTGCAACAGCGACAAACCGCCGTTACACAGATGATGGACATTTTTATTGCTTTCGGAAAACTGAAAGAACAGGAAGCCGGTTCTGCAGAAGTACAGACACTTGTCAGAAAATTACAGGAGCATATCACAGCAAATTATTATCAATGTTCAAAGCAAGTACTTTCAGGACTTGGTGAAATGTACGGTAATGGCGGTGAATTTACAAAAAATATCAATACGGTAGCAGGTGACGGTACAGCAGAATTTGTATCATCAGCCATCAAAGTGTATTGCCGATAACACATAATGTCGTTATGGTTTGTTATCGGGGAAAAAACAGCAAAAACTTTTTTCACAGGACTATCACACCACTATTTTAGGTAACAGCCCTCAATAATTACTTTTTATAGCAACACAAACAATTAAGCAGACAAACAAGAAGCAAACCATCCTTCACAATCGGAAACGGAAATTTTTTTGAAAGCATTATTTATAGCTTCCTGTAAATCCTCTGTTGTCCGTGCCTTAGTTT
>Ga0256407_10012509_pt1 | contig 11530 bp, 8 predicted proteins | sample RumenRJG_04DNA_FD_193489 | JGI IMG/M metagenome (GOLD analysis project Ga0256407, IMG submission 193489) | Bovine rumen microbial communities from Lethbridge, Alberta, Canada - RJG_04 | ecosystem: Host-associated > Mammals > Digestive system > Stomach > Rumen | place: Canada: Alberta | collected... | reverse complement strand
ATTTAATGCAAGAATATTCAGATTATATGAACGTCACCGATGACAACTATTCGGGAGAAATCACGGGTGCCCTCAGAGATAAAACAACCACTTCAAGTACAGGCAAATGGACAAATTACGGTGTGCTTGCCGACAAAATGATTTATTTCGGAGAATCCCATGATACCTACTGCAACAACGGCTGGACAAATCAGCTCAGCCAGAGTGTTATTGACAGGTCGTATGCAGTCCTTTCGGCAAGGGCAGGTGCTCAGGCAGTCTATCTTTCAAGACCTTTTGAAACGGAACACAGCAAAATTTTCTACGGTGTAAAGGGTTCAACCCACTTTACAAGCCCCGAAATAACAGCTGTCAATATTTTCCATAATAAAATGATTGGCTCAAAAGAATATTTTACAACTGCAAATAATTGCTTTGTAGTATGCCGTGAGGGCGGTGCGGTTGTTGTCAATGCAGGCGATGGCGGAAAAACCGTAACAGTTCCCAACGGTGGAGGACTTGTTCCGTCAGGTACTTATACGGATAAAGTGACAGGTTCAAAATGGATCGTCACATCTTCTCAGATGTACGGCACTATCGGTGATACGGGTATAGCTGTATTCTACGATGATTCCGACATTCCCGAAGAAGATGTTTATGTATATTTTGACAATTCCTCTTACGGCTGGAATAATGTATATGCCTATGTTTATGTAGGTGACGGCTCAGACGCTGTTCAAATGGCAAAATGGCCCGGTGTCAAGATAACGGAAACAACTTCCGACGGTTATTTCAAGCTTAATGTAACAGGCTTTGAAAACGGCAGAATTATTTTCAGTGACGGCACAGGCTCGGCTTCAAACAGATATCCCGGTGATATGCAGCCCGGTCTTGAAATAGGCGGTTCGTCAAAGCTGTTTAGACAAAATTACCACTGGGACAACTACACCGAAGAACAGAAATTTGAAATTTCACTCGACAAAACCTCTGCTTCCGTAAAAGAAGGTCAGACAGTTTCTTTGACAGCTGCTGTTACTCCCAAAGATAGTGCAGTTGTATGGTCATCAAGCGATACTTCAATAGCATCTGTTTCAAATAATGGTGTTGTTAAGGGCGTTAAAGCAGGCACAGCCACCGTTACAGCATATATTGCAGATAATCCCAATATATGTGCAAGTGCGGAAATTACCGTAACTGCCGAAGAAGCTCCTCTTGCAAACGTTTCAACTGTTTCTGCAACAGAAATCAATCTTGATGAAACAATCAATGTTTCCGCATCTGCAACAGGCGGTACAGGAAGTTATAAATATCAGATGGTTTACAGAATGAGATATGCAACAAGCTGGTCAACCATTCAGTCTTACAGCACTAATGCAACGGCAAGTTTCAAACCCTCAAAAGCAGGCGACTATGAACTTTGTGTAAAAGTAAAAGACAGCAATAATACCGAAATCAAGAAATTCTTCAACATAACGGTTAAAGAGATTGCCGACCTTGAAAATACTTCTACTCTTTCATCTTTAAATATCAGCCTCGGTGATACTTTGAAAGTCGAATGTTCTGCAAAAGGCGGTACGGGCGGATACAGGTATCAGGTAGTTTACAAGCAGGAAACTCAGGAAAAGTGGTCAACCGCCCGGTCTTACAGTACAACCGTTTCTGCAACAATCAAGCCTGCAAAAGCTGTTGTTTATGACGTATGCGTAAAAGTAAAGGATTCTGTCAACACGGAAGTAAAGAAATTCTTCAAAGTAACCGTTACCGATAACAGACCGAAAAACCTTTCGACCATCTCTGCAGCGTCTGTTGAAGTAAATGAAATAGTTGTTGTAAAGGCAAAGGCTTCAGGCTCAACGGGATTCTTCAAATATGCCGTATTCTACAAAAAAGCAGCCGATACAAAATGGACTACAAAGCAGAATTTCAAGGCAAATTCCACAGTTGTGATACAGCCCACAAAAGCAACTAACTATGATATATGCGTAAAGGTTCAGGACGACAAAGGCACGGTTGTAAAGAAATATTTCACTCTTGAAGTTACGGAACACAGTGAAAAGCTTATCAATACATCAACTGTTTCGGAAACGAATATAGCTTTCGGTGAAACAATCAGTGTTGCTGCTTCTGCAAGCGGAAGTACAGGTTTCTATCAGTATGCCGTATCTTTCAAGAGCGAAAATGATAAAAACTTTACAGTTATTCAGGATTATTCTCCCGATGATACTGCTGAAATAAGACTTGATACAGTCGGAAATTATGAAGTTTGTGTAAGCGTTAAAGATAATCTCGGCAATGAGGCGGAAAAATCTTTTAAGATTACTGTAAGCTGATTTTTTCCGACATCAGCTGAAAACGACCAAGGAAACATAATTTCGGCTGTCCCATGCCGATGGGCAAAAAATTCCACCCTGCCAAAAAACAGGGTGGAATTTTTTATAGTAAACGTCACTGAAAATTTCCTTTCGTCATTCTGAGGAACGAAGTGACGAAGAATCTTTCAAAGATTCCTCGCTTCGCTCGGAATGACATAGGGCGATTTATTTTGTCGTTTACTATAAAATAAACTGCCCGAAATTTTTGTTTTTCGGGCAGTTTTAATACTGTTTCAGATATTATTTATTTTGATACTTTATTAGTATATCTTCGATTTCTTTTGGTGATATTTTCTCATCTTTAAGGTATTTTTCATAAACCTTGTCCGGATCGACGTGTATTACAAGGACATGGGAGTATTTATCATCAATTTGATTGTCTGATGTTTTTTTCCTATTGTCCGATTTAAATTTTCCACGTACTGCATATCCCGATATATTGAACCATTTTTCATTCCAATCGTCTGTATCTGAAGCTAAGTGCTCAAAACTTTCACACCCTATACCGCTAAGATATTTCTTTGTAAAAGACGGCAGTAAAAATGAATTGCTGTATTGATAATCGTCGGGATAGTCTTTTCTTATCTGGTCAAGATAACCTATCTGCTTGGCTATATCCGAATTGGGCGGATATTTCGGCAGAACATAATATTTTGAATCAAACACGGCAACTTTCTTGTCATCTATATACATAGTATCAACCTGTGAATTGCCTGTGCCTTGAAAATTATGCGTTTGTCCATTTTCAAGATAAAAATAATATGTGGGGTTGTCGGAATCTTTTTCTGATTTATTGCCAAATACACGGTCATTGACATTCTGCCAGACAAATTCAAAAGAGGTTGTCCCAAATATAAGACGTTCATAGTAGCGGGTGCTTTTGCACCATGCTTCCAGTGCCCGAAACAGGAAAATATCTCTGTTTGAAAATGATGAACGCATATACTGTCTTATCAGTCCGACACATTGCGGGAGGTCTTCTTCTTTGACAGGCACCGTTTCGGGCAAAGAGATATTTTTGAATTTGCCAAAATGTTTTATCAGTTCATGGGCATAACATATTACAGAGGCGTGTATTTTTGTGACAAGCTGACTGTAATCATTGATTTTGTACTTGCGTATCAGTTTCATGTAAAGAATATCATCGCCGTCAATATAGGGCGTTATCTTCCGAACGGTGCGGTTCCATGAAATACGTCCTTTGGGCTGTCTGCCCGTTATTTTCTGATTTTCATAATACAGTCCGTGATTGAGATAATCTTCCATGATATATTCGGCAAGTGAAATTTTTTCGACAACATTTTCATTTGTTTCGCTGTTCCATGCGGAAAAAATATTTTCACTGTTGACATTGTCCTTTTTTCTTTCCATTTTTCTCAGTACATTCAGTATAAGCTCAATATGGCTGATAATCGTTTTCCTTGCCGTTTCATCACCGTTTTGTGCTTTCTCGAATGTGCCTTTATCAATGTATTTCGGACAACTGTAAACAACGATTTTGTCCTCTTTCGACACAAATTTTCCAACAAATGCCAGTTTATTCCCTTTACAGAAATATGATTTGAAGTCATCCAATTCTTTCGGAAGTTTTCCCTGTTCCTGAATAAAATAGACATTCTCAACCATTTTCAGTCACCGCTGTGTCTGTTGGAGTTGGGGGTTCCGTTTCCTGTATTTCTTTCAATGTACTTTTATCTATTTTCAGAACGTCAAATATATTTTTCGGAGAAGTGGAATTTGACAAATCCTTACGGATAGATGACATATTGTGATATTTTTCTTCAAAAAGTATGTCCTTATTCATTTTCACAACGTCCTGCAGGAGATACGCAAGCAGTTTATCCACAAGCGGATTAGGTTTAAGCTTGGTGTTGTCCTTGTTTGTGTAGAACTTTTTTATTAAATCCAATTCGCCCTGTTTAAAGAACCATGCTCCAACCCAGCGGTCTTCTTCAATTTTATTGTCCTCCAACACTTTGTTGACAGCTGTTCTGAAACTGTCCCAGGTGTAAGTTTTAACTTCAATGTTTCCATCGTTGTTTTTGACGGGAAGAACAATTTTTCTTTTATCATCAACAGGTGCACTCTCACTGTTGTTGATATCCATATATTGGAACTGCCAGCGACGCTTGAACGCAGAGTCAAGAACGTGTACACCCTGGTCGGCACTGTTCATGGTAGCCCAGATATAGAGATTGGAGGGCAGTGAGATAGTGCCGTCATAACCTGCAAGATTTTTTTCAAGATACTTGTTCAAAGCCGCTTCGGGCTTTACGGAATATTCACTGTTGCCTTTATTGTCACGGTCAAGCACCTGAAACAAGTCACCGAAAACCGCCGCCGCATTGGCACGGTTTATCTCCTCAATAGCAAGAAGATAATTATGCTTAGAATATTTTTTCGCCTTGATATAGATGTCAATAAAGGGACCTGCCTCAAACTTGTATGTTATTTTTCCGTCCTCATCCTCTACCGGCTTGTAACAGCCTACAAAGTTCTCATAGGAATAGTCCTCATAGAAAGTCACACGGGTGAAAAATTCATTTTTTATCGTAGCTTTGATATCCGCATCTTCCGGTATATCTATGCCAAGCTTTTCTGATAGTTCCTTTCTATACTGTTCCAATTTTTCAGTTTCTTCCGGAACACAATAAAAATCTTTTTCAAACTTATCGTCTATATAGTGGCTTTTGCCTGTACCGGGAGCACCGTATATAAGCAGATTGCGGGGCAAGCCGAGGTTTTTTGCATTATTCTTGTGCATTTCGGTTGCTATCCATTTTGTCACATCAACCATATCTGTATATACACGGCTGTCAAAAGTATCAAGGTACCACTTCAAGTATTTACCATCATTAATTTTTATTTTTTTGTTTTCATCTTTTGCATTATCTTCAGATATTTTCAAAATACTTACATAAAAATTCTCTTCCAAAGTTCGCTGGTGCAGATAAAACTCACTTTTAAGTTTATTTGCTCTATTCTTGTCAAAAAGGCTAAAAGTAGTTTTCGTAAACAACTGTACTAAATCTTGATTAAGTATTTTGAGAGGTTCTATTGCAAAAACATAATGTTTCGTTTTTTTTAAATCATCATCTTCAAAAGAACCTGTTCCCCCTACAGACAAAAAGAAAATTCTATAATTCTTATTTCTGTATTCTTTATACAATTCTTTGAAAGGATAGAATACAGGTTCAAGATCCTGTTTTCCAACAGACAAAAAAATTTCCTCATCATTTGCCCTGAAAGTATCAGTCACAAATACAATCTTATGTTCAGTTGTATTTATAAAACATTTTTCACGGTTATCACCTCTTATCTCTCTTTTTTCTAATTTATGCGAAAAACTCTCATAACCTATGTTTTTTTCTGATGAGAACCAATCAACTAATGCCAAATTGTTATTATATTCATTTCCCATAAAATATATCTCCCTTATCATTTATTCGACAAAAATCTTTCTGTATTATACCATTTTTGATAAAAAAAGTCAACAAAAATATATCAATATTTAAAAAAAGTTTGTTGAGAAAGTCCGTTTCCCGTTGATAAGTGAAAGAAAACGGACTTTTTTAAATATTACCTGCCGTGGTTCAGTTCAATGAAAATGTAAATGCCGTTGTCTTTTTTCATGGAGCGGGTTACACAATTCCAGTTATCAAGCGGATTGTCACATTCTTCTTCGTCATCTTCGTCATAGTCAAAGACCTCTTCACCGTCGTCAAATTCTTCTTCGTCATCTTCCCAGTCGTCAAAAACTTCTTCACCGTCATCAAATTCTTCTTCGTCATCTTCCCAGTCGTCAAAAACTTCCTCACCGTCATCAAATTCTTCTTCGTCATCTTCCCAGTCGTCAAAAACTTCCTCACCGTCGTCAAATTCTTCTTCGTCATCTTCCCAGTCGTCAAGAACTTCTTCACCGTCACCAAGTCCATTTCCGCCATCTTCCCAGTCATCAAAGACTTTTTTGCCGTCATCATCAGCATCACGATAAAATTCTTTTATGACATCGTCTTTGTGATTGACATAAAAATATGTGTTATCATAGGCAAATACACAGTTATTATCATAAAGTATCCTGTCAGCCATCTTTTCTCTTTCGCTTTTGTCGATAAGCTCTCTTTTGCATACCTTGCTTTCATCTTCATAATCGCTCTGTATCGGCACGGATATGACAGGGCAGAAAGTGCCGTTATATCTGGACATCTGCACTGCCATGCGGATTTCCCCGAACTTTCCGAAAACAAGCCATATATTGTCAAATTCCTCCGTATCTTCTTCAAGACCGAATTTTTCAATTTCCGTCTGCGACATCATCTCATATCTGAAAGGACAGCCGAACAGAAACTCCGCTTCTTCGTCTATGACAGCCTGAGGCATTCTTCCCACAAGCGACAGCAAACGGATACAGCGACTGATGTCATGATACAAAACAAGGTCGATAAAGCCGTCACCCAACAGCAATTTATCAGTTCCTGCGGGCACTTCGTCCAATATCATGCTGTTGATGTCATTGGCTTTCAGCACATTGATGAGCATATCCGAAATGTTTTCATGAGCTGTTTCAAGATCCCAGCAATAATTCAAAAGTCTTTCCGAGTAATTGCACGTACCGTTGTTTTTCATTGTAAAAATCACCTTTCATTTTTGAATTACGACAAATTTATTTGTCTTGCCGTGTCGTTGATGGTATTATATCATTTGTTATTGTCGGAATTCCGACAATTTTATAAATTTCATTCAACGCATACTTGAAATAAAACAGGGATTGTTGTTATAATTATATAAAATTCATTTTTGAGAGGAGAAAAATCAATGAGTGAAACTGCTGTAACAAAAAAGAGAAAGCCCCGTGAAGATAAGCACATGAGTGAATGTGAAGTTGATGCCCAAATGGATAATGACATAATTGATATTTTAAAAACGTACAAAGAGGGTTTGTCGATACACAAGATACAAACGCTTCTTCAGCGTGAAAAACCATCTTTATACCATAACGGTCACAACTACCGTTACAAAATCGGGACAAGACTCCGATATCTCAAAGCTTTCGGAGAAAAAACAGGTCTTTTTGAAATAACGACTGATATTGAAGATGAAAAGGATAACAAAAGAACAGCAGAATTGTATAAATATATCAGTAAAGTGCAAAAAAGCGATTGCAAAATTATGCTTGCATCGCTGAAAGCTGTAAAAGGTTTTCACACAGATAAAAACGACAATGCAAGAAAAATTTTCTCCAAACTCACAAAAGGGGAAAATATCAATTTTCTTGACAGTGAATACCCGCCCGATTTGTACAATAAGAGAATGAATATCAATATCAGAACCATAGATTCCGCCATATCAAATGAAAAAATGCTTAATGTCGTATATGGAGATTATCATATCAATAAATCTCTTGTTCCACGCAGAGATGATAAATACACTGTTTATCCCATAAAAATGATACTGTCAATGGGAAGGCTGTATTTATACTGCCGTCATGAACATCATGACAATCTTTCCTGTATGCGTGTGGACCGTATCATTTCATGCACGGAATGCGAAAAAGGCTTCAACAGGGCAAAAGAAGAAACACGACTGCTTGTCAGCCGTGTTTCTGAACCGCATTTTGCTCAACGCCTCTACATGTTTACGGGAAAAGCACAAAAAATAACTTTTCTGACAGATGAAAAACATCTGAATGATGTGTTTGACTGGTTTGGAAAAAGTGTGGAATTGAAAGAAACGGACGAGGGAAAAATTTCGGTGACGGTCAAAGCCGATAAAAATGCCATGATTTTCTGGGCAATGCAGTATTGCCGATATGTGACGGTGACAGATCCGCCCGAAGTCGCTGACGAGATAAGACAAACAATGGAAAAAGCATTGGAACGATACTCCCACAACTGAATTTTACTTTCTTCAATCCCCTGCAAACACGGGCACAAGTGCATAAAAAGGCTGTATTTCACCGCAGTTTTCGGGCAAGTCAAAATCTCCTGTCAATGATGCCGTCAGCCACTCCACATCGCTGCCATTCTGAAACAGCTCGCTGTATGTGAAATATTTGGGGCGGTATGGTTCATCATGCCAAATCTGCCCGAATTCGTGTGGCAAAACAGGCTTCATAAATGCCATTCGTGTATAATCCCTTTTTTCTTTTCCGTCAAATTCATTGATTATCTCATCTATATATGCATTTCCCGAACCGACTTTTAGAATAAAATCATTGTATTCGTCTTTCATCGGTGTGATATTTGCGAATTTTTCAAGTGCCTCATGAGCTTCTTTTATGCTTTCACTGAGGTACTTTTTATACTGTTCGTCAATCTTCATTGCACTTGATTTTTCTTGTTCAAGCCATTCGAGTTTTCTTTCATATTGCCGTATAAGCATATTGCAGTCATACCAAAGTCCCGTCGTCAGCACACGTTTCATGTCATAGCCAAGAAAATCATAACAGTGTCCGCCCTCAAGAATGCCTAATTTTTCACATTTTTGCAGGTCAAGTATATATCTCCTGAAAATGCCCTCACCAGCAATGACATCTGTAACGCAGTCAAATTGATTGCAGATACGGAAAATGGTATTTTTTATTTCAAAGTCCGTTCTGATTATCGGCACGCTGTTCGGTACAATGACAAGGTCATTGGCAGGTGCATAGGTAGAATTTGTGTTCAGTCGTTTATAAATAACGTCTTCAACAACTTCCTCAATATCATCGCTGTCACAAAATTTTTCCTCGTTCCATGTGCCTGTAAAGCGGTCATCAAATCTGTTGTTTTTCATTTTTTTGTCAAGTTCTGCTCGTATCAGCCTACGGATATCGCAGTCACTTACAAGACGTATATCGGTATTTGTTCCCATTCCCCAACTTGATGGGTAATGCAATATATAGTATTTTTCACTCATTTAATTCACCTTTTCATACGTAAAATGCAAATATGAGCATTCTACGGCATTTGAGAAAAATCCGTTTCGACAGGGTTTGTTTTTATATAGTAAACGTCACTGAAAATTTCCTTTTGTCATTCTGAGGAACGAAGTGACGAAGAATCTTTCAAAGATTCCCCGCTTCGCTCGGAATGACATAGGGCGATTTATTTTGTCGTTTACTAATAGTTATATTATACAACTTTTTAAAAATAATTTCAACTATTTTATCAATAATTCACATAAAATATTTTTGATTAAAATAATATTTTGACAGAGGGAGCGGAAACGGTATATATTTGTGCAGTTCCATGAAAAATCAGAAATTTGCTCATTGATATTTGTAAAAAAGGAGTTTCAAAAAGCGAAAATACTTTTTGAAAACTCCTTTTTCTGTGGTATGATATATCTTATTTTTCTGTTGTAAACATATCGCCTGTTTGTTTTACCGAAACATTAAGGTCATTATCTACCGTAAATGTTACCGGAATATTGTGCCATTTGCCTTCTGCGTTTTTTACCTTGAGGACAGCTTTTGTGATACCTGCTTTTGTGCCTGTTGCAATGAACCTGGCATTTTTAGCGTCATAGTCAAATTCACAGGTGATTTTTGCGTTAGTGCTCTCTGCGGAATAATTCCAGTCGTATGCGTCAAATTTCAATTCAACGGTTTTCACGCTTTTCTTTGTTTCAGCGGTTGGCATTTCCTTATATCCATATCCGGATTCTCCCGGATGTTTGCCGTATTCATTAACGTAGTAGTTGTAACCGCATTCGCCTGGGTGCTTGCCGTTGGCATTTACATCTTCTTCGTTTTCTTCATGGTAATTATATCCTGCTTCACCGGGATGTTTGCCGTATTCATTAACGTAATTATAACCGCATTCACCGGGGTGCTTGCCGTTGGCATTTACATCTTCTTCGTTTTCTTCATGGTAATTATATCCTGCTTCGCCCGGATGTTTGCCGTATTCGTTGACATAATTGTAACCGCATTCACCGGGGTGTTTTTCTGCTGCAAAAGCTGTCATTGCCATTGTACCTGCCGAGCAGGCTGTAACTGCTGCAAGAACTGCTGCCATAACCGTTGTCTTTACTGTCTTTTTCATCATCATCGTCTCCTTAAAAAATTATATCATTTGGTCAATTTCCGTGGAAACAGGGCTGTCTTTTTCGGCACTGTTTATCATGTAAGCGGCAGTAAATGAGCCTGCTGCAGCCGTAAAAAGAATTATTGTTAAAATTATCGTTTTGACTGTCTTTTTCATAGTCATTGTTTCCTGTCCCCGCTTCATTTTGTTTTTTCCCTTTCGGTGATTTTATCATACTGCAAATTTCGAGTAAAAGCAATTTGCAGTATGTCCTCAAAATGTAAAGTAACTTACAGATTCCATACAGAATGTTAATTAACTTACATTACAGGAAAAATTGTAAACTGCATTGCACTGAAAACGTAAATTTGCTATAATTGTATCAAAGAAAGGAGTGTATCAAAAATGGAGGAAAACAAGTCGTCAGACCGTCGTACACTGAAAACCAAAAAAGCGATATTTCAGGCATTTTCCGAGCTTTTGAAAGAAAAGGAACTGCGTAAGATAACCGTACAGGAAATCGTTGATAAAGCGGATATAAGCCGTGTCACGTTCTACAAATACTATCTTGATGTCTATGACCTTTATGATAAAATAGAAAGTGAACTGCTGACTAATATCGGACTGATTACATTACAGCTTGCCGATAAGACTTTTAATGAGTTTTTTAAAGAGCTTATCAATTATGTTTACAATAACCGTGTCACTTTTGAAATGGTATTCAGTCCCAATGTTACCAACAAGCTTAGGGATAAACTGAGCCGTATCATTGAAGGCATATTAAAGAAAATATACAGTGAAAAATTGGGAATTTCCATAGACAATGAGGACCTTGCCTATCTGTGCTGTTATCGTTCAAGCGGTTTTCTGGCTGTCATTCAAAGGTGGGTGCAGAACGGATTTTCACAGTCATGCGAAAATATGGTAAAACAGGTTTCTGTATTTGATGATAATATAGAACAGATATTTTCAAATAAAAGAAAACAGTCAAAATAACAATTTGCCCCGACAGAATAAAACAGCTCTGTCGGGGAATTTTTTATCGAATTGACAATTTATACCTATGGTGTAAGTTAATTGACATTTTGGATTGAAAGTGTAAGTTACTTTACATTTGACGGATATATTGCAAATTGTTTTTACACGAGATTTGTATTATGATAACATCAA
>Ga0256407_10012507_pt1 | contig 11531 bp, 10 predicted proteins | sample RumenRJG_04DNA_FD_193489 | JGI IMG/M metagenome (GOLD analysis project Ga0256407, IMG submission 193489) | Bovine rumen microbial communities from Lethbridge, Alberta, Canada - RJG_04 | ecosystem: Host-associated > Mammals > Digestive system > Stomach > Rumen | place: Canada: Alberta... | reverse complement strand
AGGATAGGCAGCGGGAAGTTCGCCACATTACAAGCCAAATCATACTCGTCGAAGGCGGCCATGTCGGTTGTGGCGCCACCGCCTCGGATGATCACCACCACGTCGAAACGGTCTATCTCTTCGTAAATCTTATCTAGTGCATTGATGATGCTCCTTGCGGTCTGGTCCCCCTGCATCACCGCAGGGAATAGCTTAGGCGCAAAGCCGAAGCGGTTGCCGTCCGCCAGCAGCTGGTCGCAGAAGTCTCCGTAGCCCGCCGCCGTACCGGAAGAGATCACGGCGATGCGTCTCGCGGGCGTAGGGAACTCCACTTGGCGGTTCATGTCCCAGACCCCATCCCTCTTCAGCTGGTCGATCGTCTCCTGACGTTTCTTCGCCATGTCGCCAAGGGTGAAGGAGGGGTCTATGTCACGGATGTTCAGTTGCAAACCGTACTGCTCATGGAAAGAGAGGTTCACCGCCACCAGGACCTTTATGCCCGGGCAGAGGTTACGATGTGTCTCCGAAAAGAAGAAAGGCTTCATCAGCCTATAGGTGTTTTGCCAAATGACGGCATTGATTTTCGCCTCGATCAGCTTGTCCGAGGAGCCTTTGTCGACCAAAACGAGGTAGCAGTTTCCGTTCGCGTTCTCACGCAATTCACTGATCTCCGCACGAACCCAATAGATGTCTTCGAAAGCATCCGACAACACCCTTCTAACCTTCACGAGGAAATCCTTGAGGGACAACGATTCAGGCGTAGAATCTAGTTGCATATTAAACACGAAAAAGAAGCCCACCTGAAAAGATGGGCTTCATATTCCTAACTCAAACAAGTCGCCACTAATTACATCTTGTTGATCATGATGCTCAACTTAGACTTCAAGTTAGAAGCCTTGTTCTTGTGGATAACGTGTGTCTTAACCAACTTATCCAACATAGAAGATACTTCAGGAAGTCTCTTTGCTGCCTCCTCTTTATCCTTCATAGCCCTCAAGTCACGGACAGCGTTACGTGCAGTCTTTGCGTAGTATCTGTTCTGCAATCTTTTGGCCTCAGCTTGTCTTACTCTTTTGATTGATGATTTGTGATTTGCCATTTTTTTAATATGTCTTTATTGTTTATTAGTAGCCTCTAGGGGAGTCGAACCCCTCTTTAGAGAATGAAAATCTCTCGTCCTAGCCGATAGACGAAGAGGCCAGCCTTTTTGCCTTTGAGTTCTGTGTCTCAAATGCGGTGCAAAAGTAATGCCTATTTTTTTATCTGACAAATATTTTCATCGTTTTTTTCCTCCGTTATGTCAAGAATCGGTGCCATTCCTTATAAATAAAGGGCTGTCATAAACACAAAAGACGGTGAATCCTGAGACTCACCGTCTTTACTATAAGGTAGGATAGAAATTATCCGTTATTGCTCTGCTCCCTGGACTTTTCTCCCAAGTACCCCCCATGGTGACGCTTCGCGTACTCCTCATTGGTGAATGCGATGGCCTTCATGGTGCTGACCACCAAGATATCACCGATGACCGTCATGATGGTGGTGGAGGTGGTAGGCGTCAGACCTAAGGCGCAGACCTCCTTCGGATTACCCGTGTAAAGAAGCGCATCCGCCTCATGGGCCAGCAAACTGTCCGCATTGCCTGTGATGACAATGAACTTAATATCGGGACGGAGGCGACGTGCCAAAGGCATCAGCTCCAGGATCTCGCGGGTCTTGCCGGAGTTGGAGATAAGCAGCATGACGTCATTCTCCTGCAGCAGACCCAAGTCGCCGTGCTGCGCCTCGCTAGGATGCAGGAATACAGCGGGCGTACCCGTGGAACTGAAAGTGGTGGCGATGTTCAAAGCAATCTGACCCGCCTTGCCCATGCCGCTCGTCACGAGCTTGCCATGCTTTTCGTGGACATGCTTCACGATCAAGTCCACCGCCTTCTTGTAATCGTCAGTGATCGGAATGTTCAGGACCGCCTCGGCCTCATGTTTGATTATCCGCTCGATTTCCTCTTTCATCATTATTCAGATTAAGTATCGATAGTGGCGTAAGTAGCGTTCTCTTCGATGAATTGGCGGCGAGGAGCCACATCGTCACCCATCAGCATGGAGAAGGTGTAATCGGCCTGCGCCACGTTCTCGATGGCAACTTGACGGAGCGTACGGTTCTCCGGGTTCATGGTCGTGGACCACAACTGCTCCGCACTCATCTCACCCAAACCTTTGTATCGTTGGATGTTCACCGAGCTCTCGTTACCACTTCCGTACTTGTCCACGAAAGCCTGTTTCTGCTGGTCAGTCCAGCAATACTCCTCCACGTTGCCCTTCTTGCAGAGGTAGAGCGGAGGTGCGGCGATGTAGACATAACCCTTCTCGATCAGCTCACGCATGTGTCTGAAGAAGAAGGTAAGGATCAGCGTGTCGATGTGGCTACCATCGACATCGGCATCGGTCATGATGATCACCTTGTGGTAACGGAGTTTCTCCATATTCAGCGCCTTCGCGTCATCCTCCGTACCGATCGTGACGCCCAAGGCCGTGTAGATATTCTTGATTTCCTCGCTTTCGAGCACCTTATGAGGCATAGCCTTCTCGACGTTCAGGATCTTACCACGCAAAGGCAGGATCGCCTGCGTCATACGGTTACGGCCCTGTTTAGCCGTACCACCTGCGGAGTCTCCCTCGACGAGGAACAGCTCGCAGTTCTCAGGGTTCTTGTCGGAGCAGTCGGCCAGTTTACCCGGCAGACCAGCGCCACCCATCGGAGATTTCCTCTGCACGAGGTCGCGGGCCTTACGGGCGGCGATACGGGCGCGGGCGGCGAGGATCACCTTGTCGACGATCATGCGTGCCTCCTTCGGGTGCTCCTCCAAGTAGTTCGTAAGCGCTTCGCCGACAGCTTGTTGCACGATACCGGAAACCTCATCGTTACCTAACTTCGTCTTCGTCTGTCCCTCAAACTGAGGCTCAGCCACCTTCACGGAGATGACGGCGGTCAGACCCTCGCGGAAGTCGTCGCCATTGATCTCCACCTTCGCCTTCTCCAACATCTTGGAGTCCTCGGCATATTTCTTCAACGTCCTCGTCAGTGCCATGCGGAAGCCGGTCACGTGCGTACCGCCCTCGATGGTGTTGATGTTATTGACGTAGGAGTGGATGTTTTCGTTGTAGGATGTGTTGTAGGTCATCGCCACCTCGACAGGCGTACCGTACTTGTCCGTATTGATGTGGATCACATCAGGGATCAAGTGCTCACGGGTGCTGTCCAAGTACTCGACGAACTCGCCCAGACCTCTCTCCGAATGGAAGACGTCCGAACGCATATTGCCCTCCGCATCGACGCGGTGGTCGGTAAGGGTGATACGGATACCCGCATTCAGGTAAGCCAAGTCGCGCAGACGGTTGGCGAGGATCTCGTACTTATAGACCGTCTCCGTGAAGATGGAACCATCCGGATGGAAGGTGACCTTCGTACCCGTCTTGTCGGCGGTGCCCACCTCCTTCACAGCGTACAGCGGCTTACCGCAGGCGTACTCCTGAATGTAGCGTTTGCCGCCACGGCACACTTCAGCCACCAGCTTCGTGGAGAGGGCGTTCACGCAGGATACACCCACACCGTGGAGACCACCGGACACCTTGTAAGTTCCCTTATCGAACTTACCACCGGCGTGCAACACCGTCATGACGACTTCGAGCGCTGATTTCTTCTCCTTCTCGTGGAGGTCAACAGGAATACCACGACCATCATCCTCTACCGAAATAGAATTATCTTCCAAAATATCCACCTTGATATTCTTGCAATATCCGGCTAACGCCTCATCGATGGAGTTGTCAACAACCTCGTATACCAGGTGGTGCAAACCGCGCTCGCTGATGTCTCCGATGTACATCGCAGGGCGCTTCCTCACTGCCTCAAGGCCTTCCAACACTTGAATGTTTTTGGCGGAATAGGAGGTCTCTTTGTTTTGTTCACTCATACTTTATATGACTTTTATACTTTCCAATTTTATGCTTTCATGGTATCGGACATACACCAATTAAAGCGAACAAATATAGCATTTTCCACCGACATACACAAGAAAAGAATCGTTTTTGAGCGATGAAATAACGCCATGCTCCTATGCGCCTCTCCTCATGGAAAAGAAGAGTTTCCGCAAATCCTTGTGGAAGATAGATTTTAGGCACATCAGCAGAAACTTTCGGAACGTTCTAGCGGAGTGGACTCCTTTGATAGCATAGCCCATCTCCTGACACATGACGCCGAACACAGTCTCCATCGAGTGTGCGAGCGTACCGATTCCCCCCGTGGCACAGGTAGAAGAGAACTCTCTCTCCGAAAAGGGTCGGGTAAGTATCCTCTGTATAATCTGCGGGCGACACGCAAACATCGTTCCCTCAAAGAATAGGCAGTCTTCACGATATGTTATCCCATAATCATCACATAACGATTTGGTATTCAACCTGTTCCTCTCCTCCTCCTTGTTGACGATGAGGTTGAATGACCCCACCATGCCCACATTCTTCTTCAACAGTTGGCGCAACGTGTTCTTAAAACAATACTTGGAGCCAATCAGCGGATCGACAAGATCGTTCCTCCACTCATACCCCTTATAATGCAGGTGATTGATGGAGACACTGCTTTCACGGCTATTTTTGCTATGGAGTTTCAGGATACAGTCATATTCATCCAAACGATACCGCCCCATCGCCTGCAGGAAGGGATAAACGTCGTAACCGATGTTCTTCACCACCAGAAAAGAGGCCGTCGGAATCTCACGCAAGATAGTTTGCCGGGTCTGTTCATTGTCCTCCGTCAGGGTGAATACCACATCGTACGGAACCGTAATATTCCCTAACCGACGCAGGAAAAAACGGACCTGGTCATGGTAATGCAGATGTATGTGGACTAATACTTTCATGAGTAATTCTCAACATTCAACCAATGAATCCGAACGATAAAATATATTAACCAAGTGCATATTAGCAACAAAAGAACAAGCTGAAGGAATCATCTCCAACCTGTTCTTTCATTAGATGATAAATCCTTATCATTCAAGCTACGCTATTTCTTCATCAACGGATGTTGGCGATACTGATGATGTCGGCGAAGACACCCGCAGCCGTCACCGCCGCACCCGCTCCATAGCCACGGATCATCATAGGATCCTGGTAGCGTGCTGTGTTGATGATGATCAGGTTATTGCTGCCCCTCAAATCGAAGAATGGATGGGTTGGGCCCACCGCCTGCAAGCCTACACTGGTCTTGCCGTTCTCGAGTTTAGCGACGAAACAGAAGTGTTTGCCCTCCGCCTCGACAGCCTTGCGTTTCTCCTCGAACACGGCGTCGTAGCCCTCCACCTTCTTCCAGAAGTCGTCCAACGAACCCTCGAAGAAGTCGTTCGGGATGAAGAGGTTCTTCTCCACATCATCCTGCTCCACACGGATACCCGACTCACGGGCCAAGATGACCAGCTTACGGATCACGTCCTTACCGCTCAAGTCGATACGAGGGTCAGGCTCGGCGAAACGTGCCTCCATCGCCATGCGGATGGCCTTGCTCAAAGGAATATCCTTGCTGATCGTGTTGAAGATGAAGTTCAGCGTACCGGAAAGGACAGCCTCCAATTTCACGATCCTATCACCACTGAAGATCAAGTCGTTGATCGTATTGATGATTGGAAGACCGGCGCCCACGTTGGTCTCGTACAAGTACTTGATGCCACGCTTACGGGCGATGTTCTTCAGCTCCATGTAGTTGTCATAATCACCGGAAGCAGCGATCTTATTGGCTGCCACGACAGAGATGTTATGCAACAAAAGATCCTTGTATATGTTCGCGATCGCACCACTCGCCGTACAATCGACGAAGACGCAATTGTAGATGTTCAAATCGATCAGCGCCTGCTTGATGATCTCAGGCGTGGAGGTCTTGCCGCTCTTCAGCAACTCCTGGTATTGCGTCAGGTCTATGCCATCACGGTCCAGGATATAGTTGCTTACGTCAGCGATACCGATCACCTTCACCATCAGGTTGTTCTGCTTCATCAGCAAATCCTTTTGGGAATGCAACTGTTCCAGGAGGCTACCACCCACCGTACCCGTTCCGACCACGAATAGGTTCAATTGTTGGTACTCAGAGAGGAAGAAGGATTCGTGGATGCAGTTCAACGCCTTACGCAAATCCGCGCGTTTCACCACGCAAGAGATGTTCGTCTCGGCAGAGCCCTGCGCCAAAGCGATGATATTGATGTTGTTACGTCCCAACGCATTGAAGAGCTTGCCTGCGGTACCCGTCGTCTGCTTCATATTATCACCCACGATAGCGATGGTGGAGAGGTCTTTCTCAGCAGTGATGGAGCCGATAGCGCCCATGGACATCTCCTCGTCAAACTCTTCGCTCAAGAGGTTCACCACCTCTTCCGCATCCTCCGCCTCAACACCGATGGAGATGGAGCTTCCGGAAGACGTTTGGGACACAAAGAAAGGTCGTATATCACTATAATCCAGCGAAGCGAAAATACGTCCGTTCACTCCATGCACACCCATCATGCCCATACCTTGGATCGTCACCAAAGCAGAGTTCTCAATGGAAGAGATACCCTTGATGGTCTTCTCATCCTTCACATCCGTCGAGATCAGCGTGCCTAAGCAGTCAGGCTTCTCGATGTTCATGATCTGGATAGGGATATTCGCCACACAAGCCGGATGGATAGTCGGAGGGAAAATCACAGCGGCTCCAAAGTTACAGAGCTCCATCGCCTCCGAGTAGCTTAGGTGGTCTATTTTGTAAGCCTTGCGCGTCACGGCAGGATCCGCGGTCATGAAGCCATCGTTCGTGTTCCAGATCTCAATCTTGGAAGCACCCAAAGCGGCAGCCACCAAAGCGGCGGTATAGTCAGATCCGCCACGGCCCAAAGTCGTCACATCTGACGTCTCAGCGTCACTTGCGATAAAACCAGCGATCACCGTACGCTTGTTAGAAGAGGACGCGAATTGCTCCCTGATGAGTTTGTAGGACAATTCAAGGTCCACATTCGCCCCTCCCAACGAGTTGTTGGTTTTGATGAAGTTACGGGAATCCAAATATTGCGCATCGAGGTACTTCCCAACAAACAACGAAGCGATACGCTCTCCGTACGAAAGGATAACGTCTCCTGTCTTGTCGGTCAAATCCTTAATCAGATATACACCCTTCAGGATGTTCTCCAACTCCTCATGCAACGTATCCACCTCCTTTTTCACTTCTTTGCATAAAGATGCGGACATCAATTCATCGATGAGTTGGTTATGGGTAGTAATGATTTTATTTAAGGTCTCTGTATATGAAGCATTTCCCTGTGCAGCCATCAATGTGGTGTTCAACAACATATCGGTGACATTTTCCACTGCCGAAACAACAATCACAACGGGCTCACTAACGCCCTCAACAATCCTCTTGACTTGCTGCAAGTTCTTTATGGAGCCTACGGACGCCCCACCAAATTTCAAGACTTTCATACTTCTGAAAAATTATATTTATACGTTTTACACCGCGAAGATAGTCATTTATTCGATTTTTTTCCTTATGTTTGCGTACACTTTCTTTGGGAAATGAATGGATCCGCACTTCCTGAAAGAAAATCTAATACTATTTGGATCCTTAAAATTTATTGCGATGAAAAAGTTATTTTTAGCCGTTGCGATGGTGATATCGACAATGGCAGCAAGTGCGCAATCAGTTTCTGACTCTATCAGTGAGTCTAACAGTTCAAATCAAATGGCTTCTTCAGAGTCTTATAAACCAGAAGAGGGCAGTTTCATGATGGAGGTTGGCTTCGCGCCTTTCCATAGTGTAATTGTTGACGAGGAAGCAGGGACAAGAACGAATGGTAGTTTGGTTAACCTTCAAGGTGGTCTTTTGAGAGGCGTGTATGTCATATCGGACAACCTCCAGTTGAAATTGGGCTTCGACCTTAGCATCCACAAGGATGTAAATGACAATAACGAGAAGGGTGACGCTTGGCACAAGAGCACGAACCGTATCTCTCTCTTCTCCATCTGCCCTGGCATCAACTACGTGTTCGACGGAACGAACAAGTTGGCGCCTTACATCGGTGGTGAGCTCGGTTTCGGAATCTATTCCACAAAGGTGACCGACGAGTCTGAGAACAACAAGACAATCACGAAGAACGAAGGTGGCTTCAACACGTTTGGCGTGGCTGCTGTCGCTGGTTTCAACTACTACTTCGCTAAGAATATCTTCATCGGCGCAGAGGTGAAACTTGGTGTTGACATGCAGATTGACAAGAAGCTTTCTGTTGAGGCTGACGGAAGAACCACAACCACAGAGACGAAAGTCCACAGCTTGAACTTCCAACCTCAGGCTGTTCCTTCCCTCCGCTTGGGTTGGGCGTTCTAATCAATCATACGATTTTTTCGAACAAGGCTGGCTTCGCAAGGAGCTGGCCTTTTTTGTGCTTGGAGAACACGATATTTACTATTTAGGTATTTACGATTTACTATTGGGCCGTTTAGAATTTACTATTTGACTATTTACAATTTACTATTTTAGAGCCGCACTTATAGGCTTATTTGAAACATTTGCGGAAGAGCTTGCGGAGCGCCATGGACGGGTAGCCGTACACGATCGCCAGCAGGCAAAGCAGGGTGTTCAACAGGCTGATTCTAATGAAGTCCACCGTAGGCCGGAAGTGCGTGACCCGCTCCTCCTTGGAGGGATAGAAAACGTTGATGGAGATGCTCTTCAGGGGAATGGCCCGCCAAGCGCTACGCACCAAGAGCTCCAATTCCGCCTCGTAGCGGTGGCAGAGGGGTTTCATCCCTTTCATCCTTTGCAACGGGTAGAGCCGATAGCCGGTCTGGGTGTCTGGTAGGCGGATGCCGGTCTGCACGGCAAACCAGAAGTTGGAGAATTTATTGGCGAAGCTATTCTTCTGCGGCATGTTAGGGTTGAGGAACGAACGGCTGCCTACAACCAACGCATCAGGGTCGGTCTGACACGCCTCCGCAAAGAGCGGGAGGTCGCTCGCGAAGTGTTGCCCGTCCGAGTCCATGGTCACCACGGCGGAGAGCCCCAGCTCCACGGCCTTCTCGAAGCCCTTCCTCAGCGCATAGCCTTTCCCTCTGTTCTGCGCATAGGAGACCACATGTATATTTCCCGGCAATTTATCTAACAAGCTTTTGGCCGTGTCGGTGGAGCCATCGTCCACTACGATCACTGTTTCGCAATAGGGCTCGACGGAGGCCACCACTTGCAATATGGTCTTCTCGTTGTTGTAGGTGGGTATCAATACACCAATGCGCTTCGTAGCGAATAGTTGTTTGGTCTCTTCCGCCGTCATAAGGCTTTCCCTTTCACCAATAAATCGAACTTGGCATATATCTTTTCCTCATCGGCTATGACGGACTTGAACAGATAGTCCTCTCCGGCAGGGGTGTAGCGTGTCGTGATTTTCAGGAGCAGATCGTTCTTAGGCACGATCACGGTGATGAACTTAGCGTTCTTGACCGTCACCACCTGCGCCTCAACGCCTAGGATCTCTGTGGCGACCGCACGCATCACATCCACCAGTACCGCCCCTGGCACGATCGGATTGCCGGGGAAATGCGCCGCGAACACTTCATGGGCTTCGTCGAAGCGTAGCAGGTGTCCGAAGAGGTTCTCCTCCTTCGTGTCATAGGATTGTATGGTGAACATCTCTTTCATCATTTAGCCACAAAAAACACACCGACCATGATGATGCCCACGCCTATCCACCTTGTGACGGGCACCGACTCGTGCAGGAAGAAGGCGGAGGCGAGCAATGCGAAGATGAAGCTCAGGCATGTGAGCGGATGCGCCTCCGACAGCGGGTAATGGCGCAAGATATACAACCACAAAACCGTGGCAAGACCCATCGAAACGCCTGTGAGGGCCAGCCAATAATTCAGCAACAACTCCTTGAACCACTCCCATGTGAAGGCGAACTTATGCATCCTGGCCACGGCGAATTTCAGGAACACCTGCCCCATGGCCAAGCAGAAAGACTGCACGATGGATAGTAACAATAGCTTCAGCATGATAGTAGTGCGATGGAATGATCCTTGTCTTGGAAATGGTTATAGACTAATATATGTTTCGGCTGGGTCGCCTTTCCCTCCTTGTAGCGGATGTGGGCAGGTATCTCGCCTCGTTTCAGGCAGGTCGCCGCCACGTAGTAACCCATGGCGGAGGCGGAGAAGCCCTCTCCGAAGAGGTGCTTGTAATAAATCTGGGTGGTTTGCGGGAAGAGAGGCATTAGCCGACGGGTATAGACCTCGTCGTTCGTGCGGTCCGCATTGTATCCGCAGACCACAGCGTCCACCTCTTCACGTGAGATGTCCGCCTTGCCGAGAAGTGCCTCGACGGCTTGCCGGAACCGCTCGTCCGTAGGTTCGAAGAGCACCTCCAACCCCTCTATGCGGCAGAGCGTCTGTTGGGAGGATTGGGTGTTCAGGAGGAAAGCGGCGGAGACCTCACCGGCGAAGCTGCCCTCCGTGGTCGGGTGATGGAACATCGCTTCCGTCACCTCTTCGGCTTTCCAGTAACCGATTTGGTCGAATAGTTGGAAGTAGGCCTCCGTCATCTCGTCGTTGGCGCAGACCAAGGCGGAGGATATGTCGTTCAGCTCGAATTGCGCGAGCGCATCCTGCAGGGCACAGTCGAACGAGGTGCCACGGTGCGTGAACGTGTTGTTATATCCGTGGCATTTCAGCCTTTGGGCGATGACGGAACCGATCGTGTTGTGCGTGGACTGCATGAAGAAGGAGGGTGGCAAAGCCTGCTCACCGTCCCGCAGCATAGCGTTAAGGAATTTCTCCGTGGTCTCTATGCAACCCAAGCCTGTCCCTGTCACAATCGCGTCCAGCGGCGCCTCATACCCGTCGAGGGCGGTCATGGCGGAGGCGATGGCCCGTTTCAGCAGCCTGCCCATCCGTCGGGAGGCCATCGGGTCGATGAAGGCCTTGAAATCGGGCTCCACGGAGCGGAAATAACGTCCTTCCCTCCGTATCGGGGAGGTGAACCAATCGTCGCACAAGGACGATTGGATGGTTATTTGTGCCGCTGATTGTATATAGACTGCCATGGCTTAACTGATTTTAGAGAAGATACAGGAGGAGTCGTTGCCTCCGAAGCCGAACGAATTGCTCATCACATGACGCAGGTCTACGTCGCTCAACCCTTTTGTCACGGGGGTCAAACCACTCTCTTCGATCGCGGAAGAGAAGTTGAGGTTCGCCGGGATGAATCCGTTCGTCAAGGAAAGGATCGATATGACAGCCTCCACCGCACCGGCGGCGCTGGTAGTATGGCCCGTGAAGGATTTCGTGGAGGAGAAGGGTGGCACATATTCGCCAAAGACCCGTTTAATCGCCACGCTTTCGCACAGGTCATTGTTGCCCGTACCGGTTCCGTGCGCATTGATGTAATCGATGTCGGCGGGTTTCAGTCCAGCCTTGCTCAGGGCGCCGGTCATGGCGAGGAAAGGTCCTTCGCCCTCGGGTGAGGTGGCTGTCTGGTGGTATGCATCGCAGGCGTTGGCG
>Ga0256407_10012506_pt1 | contig 11531 bp, 5 predicted proteins | sample RumenRJG_04DNA_FD_193489 | JGI IMG/M metagenome (GOLD analysis project Ga0256407, IMG submission 193489) | Bovine rumen microbial communities from Lethbridge, Alberta, Canada - RJG_04 | ecosystem: Host-associated > Mammals > Digestive system > Stomach > Rumen | place: Canada: Alberta | collected... | reverse complement strand
AACATTTGACATTTTTTTTTTTAATTCATCTTTTTCTAAAATAAATTGAATATTTTTCATTTTTAAAAATGACTCATTTGGTAAAATTAAATTATTAAATATTGTTTTATAAATTGAAATATCTCTTGGTAAACAATAAATTTTTGATAATTGATTTATAAAATTATCAGAATTAAATGATTCATCAATTAAAAGAGAATTTATTTTATTTTTCATTTTTGTTATAACTTGCATTTCTGAATTCAATATTTTCAAAGCAGCAATTACTTTATTTTCTGTTTTAATTATTATTATACTTCCAACAGACTCATAATTTAAATAATTAGAAGATATTTCATTATATATATTTAATATTTCAACTTTTGCTTCTTCAAAAGAATGAATATTTTCTTTTCTTTTTATTGATTTTTCATATTTTAAATTATATTTTTTAAAAATATATTCACTTCTTTCTTTACTTAAAGAAAAAGTTTTTAAATTTTCTTCATTTTTTACAATAAATGAAAAACAAAGATATTTTTCATCATTTTTTGATAAAATTGAATCTGGTGCTCCAATATAAAATCCAATAAAAGTTGATGTACTTATAATTTGAATAAATGAGAATAATAAATCAATTTGAATTTTATTTAATTGTTCAAACCATAATATTCCAATATCATATAAATTATTTGATATTTTATTTTCTTTTTTTAATTCTTCAATTTCACTTTGTTTTTCTATTATTATAGTTTCTAATCTATTATAACTAATAATCCAATTTTTAAATTTTATATCAAAAGATACTTGAAACCAATTTTCACTTAAAATTTTATTTTGATAAAAAAAAATAGATTTTATTTGATTTGAAATATATAAATCATTTAAAAAAGAAAATAATTCATCTTTAAATAATTTATTATCATTTTTTTTTATTTCTGTAAATTCATAAATATAAGGTAAACCTCTTTTAATAATTTTTGTATCATTAATATTTTTAGATTCATTTATAATTAAACCATTTCTTAAAATATTTCCTAAATGTGTTTGAAAAAGTGGAAAATTATTATTATTAATAGATAAACTATATGAATATGCATTAATATAATTTTGATTTAAAGTAATTACTTTATTTTTCTACTGAAATTAAAAAAAAATAATTTTTTACTGAAATTATATTAGAATTATCATTTAATGTATCAATCATAATTTTAATATTATTATTATTTTCATTTACATCAGATAATTCCATTTTATATTATAATAATTTAATAAAACAAATAAAAATAATAAAGCAAAAATAAAAAAAATAAAAAAATTAAGAAAAAAAAGTAAAAAAATAAAATAAAAAAATTTACCCATCTCTCCATTCAAAACCACAATCACAACATTTATAAAATATAGTAGAAGGCTCATCTGCACTTCTAATTTGAATTTCTTTAAAAAATGCTTCTGTAAATTCACATTTAGGACAAACAATTGTTGTTTTTGCTACATCAGCCCATGCTTCTTTTCCTCCAAAAATTGTATCTGTGTCTTTATGTTCAAATGTTTCTGTAAATTTTATTGTTTGATTTAATACAAAAACATATGGACATGTTTTACAAAAATAACGAAATGAATTTATACTTTTTTCTATTAAAAGAAGACTTCCACATGTTGGACAAAATAACATATTATTTAATTTTTTTATTTATTTTATTTTTTTTTTAAAATTTTTTAATTTTAATTTTTTATTTTTTAAAAATCTATATTTAAATTTATAATTTAAAATATTTAATTTTTATAAATATAATTAATATATATTTAAATTTTCATTTTTTTTCTTATAATTAATTATATTTAAAGCCTATTTATAAAGGTATTATTTTATTATATAATAATATTATCTTACAAAAACTAAATTTTTGTATTCCTTTATCATTTGATAAATGTCTAATTATATTTTGATCTTTTTCAGAAAGATTTTCACTTTCATTAGATAATTCTTTTAAATTATTTATAGCTTGTAACTTAATTCTATTTAAAAGAAAATATCTAACTGAACATATTTTATTAGGACATTGATACATTTTAAAAAAACCATAAAAACCATAAAACCATTTAAGTAATTTTGCATGTTCTAAATATAAATCTAAAGTTTTATTTTTATAGAAAATTGATAAAAATAACCAAGGAGAATTAATATGTTTTTGATTTAAATTTAAAAACTTTCTTTTAATATTTTCAGAATAAATACCATAAGTAACTTTTATAATAGATTTGAAATTTATTTTCTTGTTTGGTTTTGTATCAAAAATTGTAGGATAAATTCTTAATTCAAATGAATCATTATCTTCATCATTAAAAACTTTATAAAAATGTTCTTTTATTCCAATAGAATTATAATTAATTTTTGTTAATATTTCTCCTTCTTGTAAAATATTAAAATTTTCTAATAAAAAAGAATTTATTTTTTTTTCTCTTACTACTAAATTATTCAAAGATATTTGTTTCTTAAATTTCATAAATCCATTCAATAACTTATGTCTATAATATATAAAAATTAAATTTTCAAATAATTTAATTAAACTTTTTGATATATTTGAATCAAAAGATGAAATTTTTATCCCATTTAAATTAATCATATTCTTATCAATTAATTCATTTGTTAAATTTAATTGTTTTAAAAGTTTTGTACCATATTCATTTTTATATTTATTATTATTCTTAACTAAATTAAGTGAATATTTTAATAATAATTTAATAAATTCTTTTGAACAAGGTTTATTACCAAAATCAATAAATGTTGCATTAGAACATATTGATATTCTACTATTTAATAAATCTTTATCATCATTTTGATTTTTAAAACTTTGATGTTCTATATTTAATAATTCTTCTTCTTTTGAATATAAGATTTTATATATTTTTTTACTTAAATTTAATTTTTCATTTTGTTCCTTTGCTATTATTTCAGGTGTTTTAATTGGGATATCATCTGATATATTCATTTCTTTTTTTATAAAATTACATAAATTTTTTATTGTATTATAACTTGTTAAATTATTATTATTTTCTTTATTTGTATTACATATTTCATATTGAAATACTAAAAAAAGTAAATTTTGTTCATCATTTTTAGAATTTTTCCCTTTTAATTTATTTATCTCTTGTTTTAATGATTCATTCCAATATTCAATATTATTATTTAACATATATTTATGGAAAATATTAAATATATTTAAATTGAAATTAATTTTTGATGAATTATTAGTTTTTTTTTTAGTTAAAAAATAATTATCTGTTTCATAATTAACTAAACTTTTCACTCTAAAAAAATTATAAATTACATTTTCAATATGTAATTGTCTATCTTTTTCAGAAGAAACTTCATCAATTATTTTAATTAATTTATTAAAAAAATTTAAAGCATCATCACATTTATTCAATGAAATATATGATAATATTAAATTACATAATATTTTTATTTTTAATTGTGTTAATTTTTTATCTATTATTAATACTTTGTTTAAAGTATTATATGAAGATTCTGCAAATTTTAATGATTCTTCTAAATCTCCTTTATAAAATAAACATATTGAATAATTACATAATGAATCTGATAAATTAAAATAATCTTCTAATTGAGTTGAAATATTTATACAGTTTTTAAAAAAAGGAAGTGAATTTTCATATTCTTTATTTGATAAATTATTATATCCTTTTATTAAATCATTTATAAAAGTAATTTTTAATTTTTCTTTTTCATTTAATTCAAAATTTTTATTACTATCTATCCTTGAAAAATTATTATTAATACTATTTTTTCCAGATAAAATATTATTTTTTTCAGACTTTTTATTACTTAAAAAACTATTTTTATTTGAACTATTATTATCAGAAATATTATTATTTCCAATACTAATATTACTATTAGAAATATTACCATCCATATCAAGTCTAGTAAGCATTTTATTAAATTAAAAAATTAATATTTGATATAATATAAATAAAATTAATGAAACTAAATAAATTTTATTTTTAGAATAATATAAAAAAAATAAAAAAATAAAAAAATTGAATTGAATGAGTTTGAATTATAATAACAATTCAATTTATAATAATCCTTTAAAAGAATCATTACTAAATATATCAACAAATCCAGATCAAAGAGAATCTTCAAGAACAATTCTTTTTGATTTTGATTATAACATTGAAATAAATTTTACAAAAAATAAATTAAATGAAAAAAATCAAATTACTCAAACAAATAAAATATCAACATCAAAATATACAAAATATAATGCAATTCCCAAAATTTTATTTGAGCAATTTTCAAAAATGGCAAATATATATTTTTTAATAATTGCCTTTTTACAAATGATAAAAGAAATATCAAACGCTGATGGAAAACCAGTAATTTTATTACCATTAAGTGTAGTAGTTTTAATAAATGGAATAAAAGATTTTTATGAAGATTGGAAAAGGAAAATAAGTGATGATGAGGAAAATTCAAAAAAAACATATATTTATAATCCATTAAATAAATGTTTTGATTTAAAAGAATGGAAAGATATTAAAATTGGAGATATTATTAAAATTAATGATAATGAATTTTTTCCTTGTGATTGTTTAATTATTTCAACAAGTGAACAAAATGGAATTTGTTATATTGAAACTAAGAGTATTGATGGAGAAACAAATTTAAAATTTAAAAAAGCAAATTTAAAAATTATTACTGAATTTAATAAAGAAGGAAATAATAATAATAATTTAACTGATGAAGATCGTTTAAAAAGATTTGATGGATGTAAAATTCAATGTGAAAAACCAAATGAATTTATATATGAATTTAATGGGAAATTTATATTTAATTTATTAAATGAAAATCCAACTTTTTTAGAAAATGAAAATTTTCTTTTAAGAGGTTGTTCTTTAAAACAAACTAAATTTATTTATGCATTTGTAATTTATGTTGGACATGATACAAAAGTAATGAAAAATTCTCCGATTTTAAAAGATAAAGTTTCAAAAGTTGAAAAAATAATGAATCATCAAATTTTTGTAGTTTTCATTATTTTAATTTTTATAAGTTTAATAAGTTCAATTGTAGGAATATTTCAATTAAGATATAATAATAAAAACTTATCTTATTTATTTGGAGTAAAAGAAAATTATTTTGAAAAAAGTTTTTCTTTTAATAATTTATTAACAAGATGTGGAACTTGGATAGTTTTATTAAATAATATAGTACCAATATCACTTCTTGTTACTTTAGAAATGGTAAAATATATTCAAGGAATGTTTATTTCTTGGGATATTTTTATGTATGATAAATTAATGAAAACTTCTCCAATTGTTCAAACTTCAACTTTAAATGAAGAATTAGGACAAGTTAAATTTATTTTTAGTGATAAAACTGGAACTTTAACTAAAAATTATATGGAATTTAAAGGAATGTCAATAGGAGAAAAAATTTATGGTTTTGAAGATGAAAATAATTACAATGATATAAATATTAATTTAAATATAAATGATAATAATGAAAATAAATTAAATTTAAAAGATAATTTTGGTATAATTACAAATTTTAATTTTCGAAGTAAAGAATTTGAAAATGATTTATTAAATAAAAATAATTTTCAATATAATTTAATAAATTTATATCTATTATCATTATCAATTTGTCATAGTGTAATAACAGATCAACATTCTTTTCCTCAAATTCAATATAAATCATCATCTCCAGATGAAACAGCAATGGTAAATTGTGCAAGATATTTTGGTTATATATTTTCAAGAAGAGATATTTTTAATAATTTATATTTAAAAGATAAAAATGGTAATGAAACACAATATAAAATTTTAAATATTTTAGAATATACAAGTGAAAGAAAAAAAATGAGTGTAATTTGTGAATGTCCAGATAAGAAAATAAGATTATTTTCAAAAGGTGCTGATAATGTAATTAGTGAATTAATAACTGAAAATAAAGAATTAATTGAAAAAACAAATAATCATTTAATTAATTTTGCTAAAAAAGGTTTGAGAACTTTAATGATAGCATATCGAGAAATATCAAATGAGGAATATTTATTATTTGAAAAAGAATATCAAAATGCTTTAAATAATCCAATTGAGAAAAATAAATTATTAAAAAATGCTTATTCTTTAATTGAAAAAGATTTTTATTTATTAGGAGCAACTGCAATTGAAGATAAATTACAAGATAATGTAAGTGATGTATTATATTCTTTTATTTGTGCTGGGATTAAAATTTGGGTTTTAACAGGAGATAAAAAAGATACTGCAAAATCAATTGCATATAGTTGTAAATTAATAACACATGATTTTATTATATTTGAATTTCCAGAAAATTCAAAAATAGAAAAAATAACAAAAAAATTAAAAGAATTTTGGAAAACTTTTTTTGAAAATGAAGAAGTAGTAAAAAATAACATAAATCTAGATATTAATAATATAAATCCTCAAAAGAAAAAATATGCTTTAATAATATCAGAAAATGAATTAAATAAAATAACACAAGATCCTCATTTAACAGATTTATTTTATTCAATATCAATAAGATGTAATAGTGTATTATGTTGTAGAGTAGCACCAAAGCAAAAAGCAGAAATGGTAAAATTAATAAAAAAAAGACAACCAAATACAACAACATTATCAATTGGTGATGGAGCCAATGATGTAAATATGATAACAACTGCAAATATAGGTATAGGAATTATTGGAGTTGAAGGAAGACAAGCAATGAGAGCATCTGATTATGCTATTAGTCAATTTAAATATTTAAAGAGATTATTATTTGTTCATGGAAGAGAAAGTTATCGTAAAAATTCTTTTATTGTTTGTTATAATTTCTATAAAAATTTCCTTTTTGTAATTCCTCATTTTTGGTTTGGTTTTTTAAATTATTTTAGTGGTAATTATTTATATGATCCTTGGATTTATCAATTATTTAATATTATTTTTGCTTCTTTTCCTATTATTTGGTTTGGTATTTATGATAAAGAAGTTTCATATGATATTTTAATGATTGATAATAGATATTATACACAAGGAATTATAGGAAAATTATTTCATCCTTTTAGATTTTGGAAATGGGTTTTTTATGGTATTTTACAAGCAATTTTTATTTTTATTTATTCATTTTATGGTGATATAACACCAATGAAAGATGGTTTTTTACAAGATTTACCAAGTTCAGGTTCAATTGCTTATAGTAATGTTGTTTTAATTGTTAATTTTAAAATTTTACAAACTACTTGTACACATAGTTTTATTAGTGGATTTTTATTTTTAGGTAGTATTATGTCTTATTATATTATTTTATTTTTTATGAGTTGGTATTGGAGATTTTTTAATTTTAATAATTTTTATATGATGTTTAGATCTATTAATTTTTATTTAAGTACTTTTTGTTTTATTATGATTTGTTTTACTATTGATGTTGGAATTGGAAAAATTTTAAGAGTTTATGATATTATTATTGATCCTTTACATATTAATTTAGATGATTTTGATAAGGATATTCAAGATAAAACTATTGAATTGATTAGAGCTGAGTTTAAAGATGATAAAAATGATAATAAAGAGAATTTTTATACTGGAAGTGCTTTTACTCAAAGTGAAAATAAAGAGATTTTAAATATTTAAAGTAGTTTTTTTATAAATATGTAATATTGTTTTTATTTATTATTTTAATTTTTATTTTAAATAAAAAATTAAAATTTATTTTTTTTTGATTTGTTTTATATATAATTATATTATTATTTTAAAATGTTATTTTTTTATTTTTATATTTATTATTTTTTTAATACTAATTTTTTAGGTGAATTTTTCTTTTTTACATTAATATTTTCCATTTTTTTATTAATATTTTCAATTTCTAATTTCTCTTTATTTTCATTTAAATCACCTTGAGATAAATTTCTTCTATTTTTATTTTTTCCATTTTCATTTTTTTGATTTTCTTTTAATTGATTAGATTGAATTTTCTTTTGTAAATTTGATAAATTTAATTTCGGAACCCCACTAACTTTAATACTATTATCTTTCTTATCATTTTCATTAATAACAATAGGAGTAAAAGAAGGATCAAATTTATTATCTTTATAATCTTGTTTATCACTAATTGAACTTATTTCTTTTTCTTGAGAATAATTATCAGAATTATTATTTTCATTTTCAACTTCATTATTCCATTTATCAATTATTCCTTCGACATCAACTCCATTTTTTTGTACTAATTTAATTAATATTATTAATTGTTCTTGAGTATCTTTATATGTTGATAATACATTTCTTATTTTACAATTTTCATCATAAATTTCATTAAATTTATTATCTAATTTCTCATTGTCTTCTATTAATTTTTGAATTAATTTTTTTTGAGCTGAAATTTTTTTTTCTAATTCTTCTTTTTCTTTTTTTAATTTTTTGAAATTAATTTCAAAATCTACTGTTTCATTTTGAGGTTCTAAACTTGTATTATTTATTATTTTTTTTTCTGAAAGATTTAAAGTGTTTATTATATAATTATTTGTATTTATTGATTTAAATGTTTTTGAATTGTTACTTTTATTTAAATATGGTTTTAAAGTTTTATATTTTAAAAATTGAGATGATGCTTGAAAATAATTTGTATTTGTTGTTGTTTTTTTTTCTAAATTATTTTCTTTATTTTTCTCTTTGCTTATTGAATTTTTTTTTAAACTTAATTTATTTCTTTGAAGAGGACTAAAGTTTTTTATTAAACCTACGTATCTTGATAATGATGTTGGATTAATTGAATTATAATTAATATTTGATTTTTTTTTATTATGGTTTGGAAATCCTTTTCCTTTATTTAGATTTATACTATAATTTGAAGTTTTCTTTTATTTTTCTATGTTAAATTTAATATATTATACATTGTGAAAACTGATTTGAGTTAATTTTAATTTTGGTCTTTCAACATTATTCATTTAAGGAATTAAAAAAAATTTAAAAAAAATATAAAAACTTAATTTAAATAATATTAATAAAATATATATTATTAATATAAAAATATCAATATTCTTTATTATTTAAAATTTCATTTATTATTGATAATTATATAATTAAAATAATATTTTTTTAATATTTATTTTTTTTAATAATTCTTGAAATTAAAATTTATTTTAACTTAAATAATGAAAATTTAATTTTTAAAATCTTTGAATAATAGAATAATTATTTAATATTTATTTTTAAATTTTTCAAAAAATCAAAATTTTTTAATTTTCAGTGGTAGCATAAATATAACAATTAGGATCATCCTTATCTCTATAAATAAAATCTCTAGTAATCAAAGAATCAATTCTTGCTTTAATACTAGCAATTTTAATTTTAAATCTATCTAATTGACTAAGAACTGTATTAATTAAATCATTATGACCAATTTTTTTCTTAGCTTTTAAAATTCTAATAATAGTACCATCAATTGTTTCATTTCTTTCATCTTGAATTTTTTCTTTTTTAATATATTCTTCATCATATAATTGATTAATAATTTTTATTTCATTATCATTAAAAGTAAAATTCTTATTTAATAAATATGAATTATTTTCATTTTTTAATATTAATTTTATTTTGAGAAAAGGTTCAATTGATTTATTAAAATCATTAATATTTTCAAATTGAATTCCTTTTATTAAATCATTTTCATTAATTGAATTATCAAATCTAATTGAAGGATTATTAAAATATAATAAAATTACTCCTTGAAATGTATTACATATTAAAGTATATTTTTTATTTATTAATGAATATTCAATTTCCATTAATGAATTTGCAAAAGACCATTTTAAAATTCTTCCTTTGAATTTTTCTTTATAAAAATTATACATTGTATTAGTTAAAATATCTAATTCTTTAGGCATTAAAACTTTTCTTATATTTATATTAGAAGGCCAATTTTCATATGATAAAACATAAAAAGAAGAATCAATATTTTTTAAAATTAATTTACTATTATCATCAAGATTATAATCATTATCTTTTTCATTTAAATTATTTTTTTCTTCATTACAAATTTGATTTTTTCTATCTTTAAATTGATTATTCATTTCAATATTACTTAAATAATCATTAATCATTCCTTCAATTTTAATAGTATATTCAACACCACATTGAGTTTTTAATTTATTAATTAAATAAGTTTCACAATCAATAGAAATAATATCATTATTAATTAATCTATTACTAAGTAAATGTTTATGAATATCAATAAAAACATCTTTTTCACTTATATAAGGAAAAATTAATAAACCTTGATTTATTCCTTCAATTGAAGTATCATAATTCAATGAAATTTTATATGATTTTCTTAAATATTGATCAAAGTAAAATGGAAGTAAATATGAAGTATTAATATTATCTTGATCACTTTGAATATCTTCTAAAACTTCTTTAAATATTACATTAAATAAACTATTTCCTTCAAAACATGATATTATTTTTGACATTTTTTCTTGGAAAATTAAATATTTTTGTAAGAAATCTGTTTTTGTTGCTATATCTTTAGGTGGAATATTTTTTTTTAATGGAGTATTTAATTGATAAATTGTTAATAATTCATTAAATTTTGTTTTTGAAAATTCTTTAAATAAATTTAAAAGAATACTTACAGTTGTTTCATTTTTTGAAAATATTTTAAATGTATATATTAATCTTTCTCTTTGTTCAGTTTCATTATTTAATAAATATGTAAATCCATCATTGAAATATAATATTAATTGTGATTTATTATAAAAAATAATTTCAGTTAATTTTTTTAAAATCAAATTTACATTTTCACTTGGAAGATAAAGTTGTAAATTCTTTTCTTCAGTTTCTAAAACATTTTTACCAAAATCCATATAATTAATATAAGAATCTTTTAAATTTTTCTCAGATAAATCTTTATAATAATTAATATTAGAATCAATAATAATATCAATAAAATCAGTTTCTTTAAAATAAATAAGAAATTCAATAAAAACTCTTAATTTTTCAAAATCAATATTTTCACCTTTTCTAGAAGAATCAATTAAATTTAAAAAATTTTCTTTAAGTATATCACTTAATTTATCATAAACTTCAGTTTTGAAAATTTTTTTCAATTCTAATTCAAAAGATTTATTCCTTTCAATAAGCATTTTTACTCTAGCTAAATAACTAAAAACTCTGATTACCCAATTTAAAACAATATTTTCATATGAAGTCCAATAATCTATAAAAACTAAAACAGAATTTGAATTTTTAACTTTTTCAAATGTGTTTTCGCAAAAAAATTTTAAAGTTGAAATTAATCTTTGATTACATAAATTTCTCACTTCATTATTTTTATTCATTAATATATCATAAACTTCAGTGTATAATATTAAATAATCCTTTTTTGAAATATCAAATATTTCTTTATTATTTGGATTTTTTGCATATTCTAATACTTTTATGAAACCTAACTCATCTATTATTTTCCATTTTTTTTCAAAAGTTTCTATTTCACTTTCTTCCATTCTTTTTTTTTTTTTTTTTTAAAATTTTTTTTT
>Ga0256407_10012504_pt1 | contig 11532 bp, 9 predicted proteins | sample RumenRJG_04DNA_FD_193489 | JGI IMG/M metagenome (GOLD analysis project Ga0256407, IMG submission 193489) | Bovine rumen microbial communities from Lethbridge, Alberta, Canada - RJG_04 | ecosystem: Host-associated > Mammals > Digestive system > Stomach > Rumen | place: Canada: Alberta | collected... | reverse complement strand
TTTTTACAGGGAAAATGTCCTGAAGCCCTTGAAGCCCGGCGATGTCATGACTTATTCCGGCAGGATGAGAAAGGGATTTTCCTATCCGGAGATCGGTTTCACCATGTTGACGGAATCGGATATTTTCGGAGAGGAAAAAAAGAAGAGAAAAAAGATCCGCCGCTTTACCGGAGGGGATCAGATCAAAAAATTTTCGGAGCTCCGTGTGGGAGATTACGTGGTGCACGAGCAGTATGGCATCGGGATCTACCGGGGCGTGGAGAAAATCGAGGTCGATCACATAGCCAGGGATTATCTCAAGATTGAGTATGGTGCGGGCGGCGTTCTCTATATCATGCCCACAGACCTGTCTGTTCTGCAGAAATATGCCGGGGGAGAGGGGGCCAGAAAGCCCAAGCTGAATAAACTCGGCACACAGGAATGGAACCACACGCGCAGCAGGGTCCAGAAGTCGGTGGAGGCAGTGGCGGACGACCTGGTCGAGCTCTACGCCAAAAGACAGGCAAAGAAGGGGCACGTCTACGGAAAAGACACGGTCTGGCAGAGAGAACTCGAGGAGATGTTTCCCTATGAGGAGACCGAGGACCAGCTCACCGCGATCGAAGAAACCAAGCGGGACATGGAGAGCGATAAGATCATGGACCGCCTGATCTGCGGCGATGTCGGATACGGCAAGACGGAGATCGCGGTCCGGGCTGCCTTCAAGGCAGTCCAGGAGGGAATGCAGGTCGCGGTCCTTGTGCCTACGACGATCCTGGCCCAGCAGCATTACAATACTTTTTCGGAGCGCATGCACAGTTTTCCTGTGATCATCGAATCTCTGTCCAGGTTCCGGTCCTCAAAGGAGCAGAAAAAGGTCATCAGCGAACTTGGAAAAGGGATGGTGGACATTGTGATCGGCACCCACCGCCTTCTCTCAAAGGATGTGAAATTCAAAAATCTGGGTCTTCTGATCGTCGATGAAGAGCAGCGGTTCGGAGTCACCCACAAAGAGAAAATCAAGCAGATGAAGGAGGATGTGGATGTTCTGACCCTGTCCGCGACACCTATTCCCCGCACGCTCCATATGAGCATGGTGGGAATACGGGATATGAGCATTCTGGAAAAAGCTCCCGGAGACCGGGTTCCAATCCAGACCTATGTGATGGAGTACAACGAGGAGATGGTCCGCGAGGCGATCGCGAGGGAACTCTCAAGAGGGGGACAGGTCTATTACGTCCACAACCGGGTCAACGATATCGCTTCCGCCGCGGTCCAGGTGCAGGAACTGGTGCCTGATGCCCGGGTGGCATATGCTCACGGACAGATGAAGGAGTCCGAACTGGAAGCGGTCATGTATGATTTTATCAGCGGCGGGATCGACGTACTGGTCTCGACCACGATCATCGAGACAGGCCTGGATATATCCAATGTCAATACTATCATCATCAGTGATGCGGACAAAATGGGTCTTTCCCAGCTCTATCAGCTTCGGGGCCGCGTCGGCAGGACTGGGCGCACGGCTTATGCCTTCCTGATGTATAAACGGGGGCAGATTCTGAGGGAAGTCGCTGAAAAACGTCTGGCTGCCATCCGTGAGTTTACAGATCTTGGGAGTGGATTCAGGATCTCTATGCGGGATCTGGAAATCCGGGGAGCCGGAAGTATTCTGGGCCGTGTCCAGCACGGCCACATGCAGGCGGTCGGATATGACCTCTACTGCAAACTGCTGGAGGGGGCTGTCCGCAAGGCAAAGGGAGAAGAGCCGAAAAAAGAGAAAAACGCCACCGTGAATCTTCTGGCAGACGCTTTTCTCCCTGAAAGCTATATTGTGAATGAGGAACAGAAGCTGGAAATCTATAAAAAGATCGCAGCCATTGAAAGCGCGGCGGATGTCGAAGATATTCGAGGGGAACTGATCGACCGCTTCGGCGAAATACCGCTGGCGGCGCAGAATCTCCTCAGAGTCGCTCTGATCCGCTCGGTGGCGGCTGTCCTGGACATTGCCGAGATCACGGGCAGCGGGGGCGTCATCAGAGTCATTCCCGCCCCCGGATCCAAAGACATGAAGATCGAGAACATTCCGCTCTTTGTCAAAATGTACCGGGGACGCCTGTCCTTCATCGCAAAAGGGACACCCCAGTTCCGTCTGGAGTATGAGATCACGGGCAGTACCATCCGGGACGAAGAGACTCTCCTGCAGGCCACAGAGGATCTGCTGGTGAATTACTCCAGGGTTCTGCGCGCGGCACCCTGAGGACAGGGGTTCAGGAACTGCTCGAAAATCCTGCGCGGCATCCGGGGGGGAAAAACTCCAGGAGCTCCATTATGCTGCCGGGGCGGATTTAACTTAATTATTTATCAGTTTACTCAATTGTCCTCGAAGACGATTTCTCCGCCGCAGATAGTATAGCGGATGACGCCGGGCAGGACTTCTCCAAGGAAGGGAGAATTGGAAGAGCGGGACGCAAAGGGCTTTTGGACTGTCCGGGATGCCTCTGGGTCGAAGATCACCAGGTCGGCAGGGGCGCCCTCCAGGACCCTGCCTGCGGGCAGATGATAAAAGTCCGCCGGATTGCAGGTCAGGCAGGCCAGAAACTGTATCATGGTCAAATGGCCGGGCTGCACAAGCTCACGCAGTCCCAGGGAAAACGCGGTCTCGAGGCCGATCATTCCACTGGGGGCACTGGTAAAGCTCTTTGCCTTTTCTTCGTCCGAGTGCGGCGCGTGGTCGGTCGCGATCAGGTCGAGCGTACCGTCCTTTAGACCTTCTATGATCGCTGCCCTGTCGTCTGCGGTGCGAAGGGGAGGGTTTACTTTTGCCAGAGTCCCTTTTTTGATCACGGCATCCTCTGTCAGGGTGAAGTGGTGAGGAGTGGCTTCCGCATGGATGCGGGGATTTTTTTTGCGGGCTTTTCTCACGAGATCCACGCCTTCCCTGGTGGAGATGTGCTGGATGCAGAGAGGGGCCATGGCCTTTACAGCCAGATCCAGATCGCGGCGGATCAGAGTGATCTCCGCCTCGCGGGGAGAACCCTTGAGTCCGAGGGCCTGTGCCGCGGCTCCTCCCCCGTTGATTCCGTTTTCAGAGATCAGTGTCTTGTCTTCCTCGTGAAGGCTGACCGGAAGGTCGAGCCGCACGGCGGCCTGCAGTGCCTGCTCCAGAATCTCCGCCTGCATGATCGGGACACCGTCATCGGTGAAACCTGCGGCGCCTGCCTGAGCGAGTGCATCAAAATCGACAGTCTCTTTGCCGCTCATACGCACAGTGACATTGGCGCAGCTGTAGAGATGGATTTTTTCTTTTTTTCCGCGTTCGAGAATGTCCTCCAGAACGGGGACACTGTCCACGGGGGGATTGGTGTTGGCCATCAGGATGATACTGGTGTATCCCCCGCGCGCTGCGGCAAGCGACCCGGTGTGCAGATCCTCTTTCCACAGAAAGCCAGGATCCCTGAAGTGGGCGTGCGTGTCGATCAGACCGGGAGCGGCGCAGAGTCCCGCCCCGTCGATTACCTGCAAAGGGGAATCCTCCCCGTCCTGTCTGCCGGTTCTGGGGCATTCTTCGGGGGAGATATTGTCTTCGATTTTTGCAAAGCGGCCGTCTTCAATGAGAATATCTGTTTTTTTCTCCACGCCGGAGGCGGGGTCGTACAGGAATATATTTTTGATAAGAAGCATATGTACCCTCCTTTCGCAGAGGCGGCTTTCACTGGTTGTATGCTGATGTGCGGGTACCGGGCAGACCCGGCATTTGCGTCCGCTTGCTCGCTGCTTTAATTTATTAAATGATTAAAGCCCGCGCTGCTGCGCGCGTGCCGCGCTCCCGCATCGCTCCACCCATTCGCACCCCGCTCCGCTGCAGGCGCGTCCCGCACCTTTGCGTTGCTCTGTGCTCATGTGTGGGCGCTCGCAAATGTCCGCAAGACCGGATATGCGAGCATATCCGTCTTTGCGTCCGCTTGCTCGCTGCTTTAATCATTATACCACAATGCGCGGGTGTGACGGTACATGGAGACCCGTACTGCGGCGGGCGCTCCCGCCTGTCAGGGACTGACGATTTCATGTCCCGGGAAAACAGGACTTATAAATGGGAGAATAGGACAAATATCTTAAAGCAGGGTATTTCCTGAACAGTAATTAGGTTTTAAATTACTTTCATCATGTGGTATACTGAATGGAATAATGTTAAGGTAAAAAGCAAGGAAAAGACGGATTTGTTCTAAACTTCCCTTTGGTCCCGACATCATGGAATTGAAAATCATCATAATTGATTTTCACGGGCGAGTCTTGAATTTTCTGAGTAAAATAATTTTGACACAGACGGGCGGTAATCTGTTGGCGCGGAACCGTCAGTCTTACTGTGTCTGTTGAGAATAGAGAGGTTAAATATTATGTGGGTGATCAGACTTGTTCTGACAGTCCTTGTCGTTGTCGTTCTTCTTCTGCTCGGGGTGCTGGCGCATTTTATCACCTGGTTGATCAGCTTATTCAAGCCTGAAATTGTCCCCGGAATCCGCAGCAGGTATGCGCGTGCTGCTATGAGTATAGTCTGGTTTTTCGGAGGGGGAAAGGAGACCGTGATCGGTCTGGAAAATATCCCCCGGGACAGTGCTGTCGTGTTTGTGGGCAACCACAGAAGCCTGTTGGATGTAGTTCTGGCCGGAAAGCTGATTCCCTTCCCGGTCGGATTTATCGCCAAGATCGAACTTCAGAAGATTCCGCTTCTCAATCTCCAGATGAGGGATATCAACTGTCTCTTTCTCGATAGAAAGGATGACAGGCAGGCCCTAAAGGTGGTGCTGAAGGCTATCCAGATGGTCAAGGACGGGCAGTCCATGTTTGTCTTTCCCGAGGGAACCCGTTCAAAAGAGGAGGGAAAGATCCTTCCCTTCCATGCGGGCACTTTCAAGATCGCCACAAAAGCCAAGGCTCCGATCGTGCCTGTCACTATCGTGGGAATGGGAGATGTACTTGAGGACCATTTCCCCAGGCTGAAGAAGGCGCCTGTAGTCATCGAGTTCGGAAGTCCGATCGAGACAGCTTCCATGGACCGCAATGAGCAGAAGGAACTGCCCGACCGCGTCAGAAATATAATAGTAGAAACCTATAGTAAGAATGCGAAACTGATTTGAGACCATAGTGGTTTTTTACAGGAATCGCGAAACGGATCTGAGACCATAGCGTTTTTTACAGGAAACGAGGAACTGATCTGAGACTTATTGGATTCTTATAAAAAGGGAACTGATCTGAGACATTTTTGTCCGGACAGCTGACTCATATGCCCGGGACGTTGAACAGGCCCGGAGCAGCATAGGAGCGGACTGATGAAAAAAAAGACTGAAATGACCGTACTGGACAGCCGCATGCTGGCACAGGATATATGGTCGCTGGAACTTGCCTACGCACCTGAGGATATTCCTGAGGAGGTGCGCCCCGGACAATTTGCAGGACTCTATCCTCCGGACGGAGATCTTCTGCTCATGCGCCCCATCAGCATCTGCAGATGGGACAGGGAACGGGGAAGCCTGCGCTTTGTCTATCGGGCTGCCGGCAGAGGAACACGTTCTTTTACTTCTCTAAAGCCGGGAGACAGGCTGGATATGCTGGGAATCCTGGGCAACGGATATGACCTGGATATTCTGCGCGGCAAGAGGGTCCTTCTCCTGGGCGGCGGAATCGGCGTGCCCCCCATGCTTGAACTGGCAGCGGCCCTGTCGACAGGCCTTTCCAGGACCGGGAAGACCGGGGAAGATGCTCTTCCGCAGGTCTCCGGAGTCCCTGCGGCAGCGGAAAAAACTGCCGGAGCTGCGCCCGGAGTGACAGCAGTGCTGGGCTATAGAAACAATGAGCTTTTCCTCATGGAAGAGATGAAACAGTTTGCCTCTGTCTATGCCGCCACTGAGGACGGAAGCGCGGGGACAAAGGGAAATGTCCTCGACGCAGTCAGGGAAAACGGGATTGAAGCTGATGTGATCTGTGCCTGCGGCCCTCTTCCCATGCTGCGGGCAATCAGCAGATTTGCGGCAGAAAAGGGAATTCCCGCATTCCTGTCCCTTGAAGAGAGGATGGCCTGCGGCGTCGGAGTCTGTCTTGGCTGCGTGACAAAGACAAAAAAGATTGACAGCCACTCAAAAGTAAACAATGCGCGCGTCTGCGTCGAGGGACCTGTGTTTTCGGCGGATGAGGTGGATCTGTGAACCCGCCTTTAACCCATCCCGGATCGAATCTGAGAAACTGCTTTGACCGAATGCAAAGCAATTGTTTTGACCGAATGCAAAGCAATTGTTTTGTCCGAACGCAAAGCAGTGCTTTGACCGGATGCAAAGCAATTGTTTTGTCCGAACGCAAGGCACTGCTTTGACTGAATGCGAGGTAGAACATTGAGTACTTGCAAAACTGCTTTTTCTGATAGTAATGCTCCCGCGCCTGCGCCTTCCGCGACAGATATGTCCGTGACCATAGCCGGTGTGACTTTCAAAAACCCTGTTCTGACAGCCTCGGGCACTTTCGGTTCCGGACTGGAATATGCGGAGTTTCTGGATCTGAGCCTTTTGGGCGGAGTCGTGACAAAGGGCGTTTCCAATGTGCCGTGGCCGGGAAATCCCACACCCCGGGTGGCGGAAGTCAGTTCCGGAATGCTCAACGCAATCGGACTGCAGAACCCCGGAATGGAAGTTTTTATAGAAAGAGACCTTGCCTTTTTGAAGACGGTCGATACAAAAGTCATTGTCAACGTCTGTGGTAAGAGTGTGGAGGACTACCTGGATGTCGTGCGGCGCCTTCAGAACGAGGCTGTCGACATGCTGGAGATCAACGTGTCCTGCCCCAACGTCAAAGAGGGAGCGATCGCTTTCGGCCAGAATCCAGACTCCCTGTATGATATTACTGAAAAAATAAAAAAAGAGGCCGCCCAGCCTGTGATCATGAAGCTCACCCCCAACGTGACTGACATCACACAGATGGCAAAAGCCGCCGAAGCGGGCGGAGCGGACGCTATTTCCCTGATCAACACGATCACGGGGGCAAAGATCGATATAGAGAGGCGTCAGTTTGTACTGGCAAATAAGACAGGCGGTCTCTCAGGCCCTGCCATCAAACCGGTTGCGGTCCGTATGGTCTGGCAGGCGGCACAGGCGGTTTCGATCCCTGTGATCGGCATGGGGGGCATCGCCACGGCGGAGGACGCCATTGAGTTTATGATGGCGGGAGCTTCCGCGGTTGCCGTGGGTGCCATGAATTTCCATGATCCCTGTACAACAGTAAAAGTGGCCAGAGGGATGGAGGAATGGTGCGCCCGGCACGGTGTTTCCAGTGTAGCTTCTCTGACCGGAATCGTGAACAGGCAGTAGGGGACGACTCTATGAAAAATACGATTACCAGAAACGCATATGCCAAAATCAATCTGGGACTGGATGTCACAGGAGTCCGTGAGGACGGATACCATCTGCTCCGTATGATCATGCAGCAGATTGACCTCCATGATACGCTGACTTTTACTGTCAGCCCGCCGTCCGGACCGGGGCGGGGCAATATTATTCTTCTCGATGAGAGCGGGCTCTCACCGGCCGGGGAGGACAACCTGATCTGCCGGGCAGTCCGCATGATGATGGAAAGCTTTGATCTCAGGGCGGACATTGAGATCCGCCTGGTCAAAAGGATTCCTGTCGCCGCGGGGCTGGCGGGCGGCAGCACGGACGCTGCCGCGGCTTTCATCGCAGTCCGGGACCTTCTGGCGCCCCAGGTGACAGATGTTCAGCTCATGGAGCTTGCAGTCGGACTCGGCGCGGACATACCTTACTGTATCGCAGGCGGGATCAGGCTGGCAGAGGGAATCGGGGAGAAGCTGACAGAACTTCCGCCCATGCCCGATTGCAGTATTGTACTGGTGAAGCCGGCTGACGGTGCCTCCACGGCAAAGGTCTACCGCGACCTGGATGCTATCGGGGACTATCATCATCCCGATATAGAAGGCCAGATCGCCGCTCTTGAGGCAGGTGACCTGCAGGCGCTTGCTGCCCGCTGTGAGAATGTTCTGGAACTTGTCACAGGCAGGGACCTTCCGGTAATCGGCCGGATCGAAAGATTTTTTATGGATCAGGGAGCTGCCGCCGCGTGCATGAGCGGCAGCGGCCCCAGCGTTTTTGCAATTTTTTCCACTTTGGAGGAAGCTGAAAACGCAAGGGATAATTTTTTACTGACGAAAGAAGCATCGGAATGCAGAGTTTTTATCTGTAATCCGGTTTCCTGAGTAAAGCAGCATCATTCCGGAAGCCGCACGGGAGAAAAACTCCGGGACTGCCCCATCACCTGCTGTTGTCAGAGAGGGGGCGTCGATTTTTTGCTATAAATCCAGGGCATAGTGGAGTTGGAGGGCTTTTTATGCACAATCAGAAAAACAGGAAACAAAACGAAAAAGAGTTTTTGTCAGTTATTCCGGAAGCTATGCCGGATCTTGATGATCAGCAGTCAATTCCCCTCAGGGAGACTGCCTTCCTGACATTGAGAAAGCTGATCCTCACCGGGAAGCTTCATCCGGGAGAGAGACTCACAGAGGTCCGTCTGGGAAAGATACTGGGAACGAGCAGGACTCCGATCAGAGAGGCTATCCGGAAACTGGAGCTTGAAGGGCTGGTAGTGATCACACCCGGAAGCGGTGCCCGTGTTGCCAGGATCACCGCGGAAGATCTGCAGGATGTCATGGAAGTGCGCTGTTCACTGGACCAGCTCTGTGCCCGCCTTGCCAGTAAGCGGATCACAGAGGAAGAAAAGAAAGAACTTATCCGGGCAAGAGAATCCTTTGAATACAGCACCAAATTCGGAAAAGAGCAGGAGATTGCCGAGAGTGATGTCCGCTTTCACGATGCCATCGCCAGGGCTGCCAAGAACCGGCGCCTTGACCAGGTGATGTCGGGACTCGCAGATACCATCTATCGGTATCGCTATGAATATATCCGCGATGACCTGCACTATGAGCAGCTGATCATGGAACACCGCGCGATCTGCAAGGCCATCCTGGACGGAGACACCAGGGCTGCTATTATTGCGGCCAGAGAGCACATCGAAAGACAGCGCGATTTTATTCTCGACCAGATCCGGAAAAACAACGACGGAGAATGATTCTGCAAATCAGATCCGTGTGTTTTTCTTTTTGCTGCCGCTCTCACGGGCGGCATGTTTTGCAGGATTGGAAACAATAGGAAATATATATGGAAACAGAGAACAGCAGAGCGGTAAATGCGGATCTGCCGATTGGAGTCTTCGATTCGGGAGTGGGCGGTCTCACCGTTGTCAAAGAGATCATAAACCAGATGCCCAATGAAAGAATCGTGTATTTCGGAGATACCGCCAGGGTACCTTACGGCAGTAAATCCAGGGATACTGTAGTCCGTTATTCAAGGCAGATCGTCCGCTTTTTGCTCGAACAGAATGTGAAGGCAATCGCAGTCGCCTGCAATACGGCCAGCGCCTATGCCATTCCGGAGATAGAAGCAGAGTGCCCGGTTCCTGTAATCGGTGTGATCCGGCCGGGCGCCAGGACGGCTGTGGAGGGCACCAGAAACGGGAGGATCGGCGTGATCGGCACCAGGGCTACGATCACCAGCGGATCCTATAAGGAGTACATCCGGGAAATCATGCCCGGGGCAGAGGTCTTCGGACAGGCATGTCCGCTCTTCGTCCCGCTTGTAGAGGAGGGACTCTGGGAGGACCCCGTGACGGATGAGATCGCCAGAAGATATATGGCTTCTCTGATCGACAGGGATATAGACACGTTGATCATGGGCTGCACACACTATCCTCTGATCAGGAAAACGATCGGGAGGGCTGCAGGCGACAAAGTGCTTCTGGTCAATCCTGCCTACGAGACAGCCAGAGAACTCCGGAAACTGCTCGAGAGCAGGTCGCTGATCTCCGGACACAGATATGAACTCGGCAGCACAGTCCCCCAGTACAGATTTTATGTGAGTGATATGGCAGACCAGTTTCAGAAATTTGCCAACTCGATCATTAAATACGGGATCCTGGCGGCGGAAAAAATCGATATATACAATTATTCCGCCAGGCCGCTCTCGGAAGGGGACTGAAAAGATGACCGGAAGCGGTGTTTCTTCCGCAGGGCGGTCCTGATGTTCCCTGCTCAGTATTTTCCGAAAATACGGCAGGAGGAATGTATGAACACTGATGCTCTTAAGAAGAGGGTTTTCCTGACGATCACCGGCATCCGGACCGACGCCGATGGAAACAGCATGAAGACAAGTACAGAACATGAAGCTGCCTGGCTCGGCAGCACCGCAGGGCACTCATTTCTGTACACTGAGGAAGGCCTGGAGACAGTCCTGTTTCTCTCCCCTCATATCGTGAGATTAGAGAGAGGCGGGAAGACCGGAACCCGCATGGTGTTCGATCCGTCCGTGACTATGACGGAATGTTCCTATGTGACTCCTTTTGGAACGATTCCCATGGAAATCCGCACAGAGCGGATCGTCATAATGGACGGAGGGCGCCGGGAACGCGGCAGTCAGAAGTTCCGTATCGCGGGCAGGGTGAAATATACGCTCCGGATCGGAGGAGATGATCCGGCGGATTGTTCGGTGACAATAAAAGCGCAGCAGATCGATTGATCGCTGCGCTTTTTCAGTGCTGTTATCTGGTCTGCCCTGCGGCGGGCAGGGACCGAAAAACTGCCGGTTCCGGGTTTAGAACAGCCTTTATCCTGCTGCCATCCTTTACCCTGTGCATGCCTGGTTTATTTGACGGATTTTGCTCCTGCCTTTTCCTGAAGCTTATCGACCCAGGTTTTCTTCTTGGGCGGGGCATCGCTCTGCAGGCGGCCGCCTTTCATGTTCCTGGCTTCTACGATGTAAATACCGCTCACCATGCACTTGATCTGCTTTTTGACCGGAATGCTGTCAAAAATCTTTTCATCACAGATGAAGTTCAGGATCTGAGGACCTGCCTTTGCCTTCACGACCGGAACCTTGGATCGTTTGGCATACCACGGAGTCTGCTGTATGACCTGATCGGGCAGACCGGATTCCTTCAGCTTCAGCCGCTTTTTGTCTATGACCAGAAGTGTCATGGGCTGTTTCATGGACTGTATCTGTGCATCTGACTCAGCCTGCCTCGCCTGAAGACGTTTTCCTATAAAGTAGAGGGCGATCAGAATACCCACCAGGATGACAAGTATAATGAGCAAAACTATTGTTACACGGTTCAAAGCGTTTTCCTCCATCTGTAGAATTATTCGGCAGGTTCACCGCAAATATCCGGTCCCGGGCAATAAAAAACCGGTGGGGAGAATCTGTCAGAATCGCTCCCGCCGGATCCTCAATACCACGCTCAGGGACTGTTTCAGCAGAGAACCGGAAAGATATTGATATTCTATCATTCTTTTTACAGCAAAACAAGGAGGAAGTAAAGTTGTTTCCGAACCGTATTGTTTCCGTGTTACAGTTCAGACCCTGCTGAAAACAATACACCTTTTGTGCATCACTGTTTCTGTGGGACGCTCCCGCTCCGTGAAAAACGCAGCGGATACTAAGCTTTTTGCTT
>Ga0256407_10012498_pt1 | contig 11537 bp, 10 predicted proteins | sample RumenRJG_04DNA_FD_193489 | JGI IMG/M metagenome (GOLD analysis project Ga0256407, IMG submission 193489) | Bovine rumen microbial communities from Lethbridge, Alberta, Canada - RJG_04 | ecosystem: Host-associated > Mammals > Digestive system > Stomach > Rumen | place: Canada: Alberta... | reverse complement strand
CGGCGAATAAAGGACAGCGATACCGGGCATAACAATGGGAAAGAGGACAGAGAAAGCCATGAAATACAGAAAAGACAGATACGGAAATGAGATTTCCCAGCTTGGATATGGCTGCATGAGGCTCGCAAGAAAAGGGACCCAGATTGATTACGAAAAGGCAGAGCGTGAAGTGCTGTATGCTATAGAGAATGGGATCAACTACTTTGATACAGCTTATGCGTATCCTGGCAACGAAGAGTGCCTTGGCAGGATCCTCGCTGAGAATTATGTCCGTGACAAGGTAAATATCGCGACAAAGCTGCCACAGTATCTGATGAAGTCTCTGAAGGCGATAGACAAGACTTTCAGCGAAGAACTGTCAAGGCTGAGAACTGATCATATAGACTATTATCTGATGCATATGTTTACAGATTTTTCCGAATGGGAGCGCCTTAAGTCATATGGCATTGAAGAGTGGATAGCGAGTCACAAGGCAGACGGCAGCATCAGGCAGATAGGCTTCTCTTACCACGGCGACACAGACATGTTCCTCAAGATCCTTGACGCTTATGACTGGGACTTCTGCCAGGTGCAGTACAATTATCTCGATGAGAACAGTCAGGCAGGCAGACGCGGAGTTGAGGCAGCGTCTGAGAAAGGCATACCCGTCATTATAATGGAGCCGCTCAGAGGCGGAAAGCTTGTCAATCTGCCGGTAAAGGCAAGACGTGAGCTAAGGGAGAGCGGCAGCGGCTATACAGCTGCTGAGCTTGGACTCAGATGGCTGTGGGATCAGGCAGGGGTAACCTGTGTACTGTCAGGAATGAATTCACTTGAAATGATTGAAGAGAATATCCGGATCGCTTCTGATGCTGAGCCCGGAGCATTTACTCAGAAGGAATTCGATCTTGTAGACAGTGTGAGAAACATTATCAAAGAAAAAGAAAAAGTCGGCTGTACGGGCTGCAGATACTGCATGCCTTGTCCTCGCGGAGTCGATATTCCTGGTACATTCTATCATTACAATCTCATGTACATCGAGGGCAAAAAGACCGGCGTCAGGTTCGAATACGCGAGAAACGTCGGCATGCAGAAGGATGCGGGCTTTGCAACAAAGTGTATCGGATGCGGCAAATGTGAGCAGCACTGTCCTCAGCACATACAGATAAGAGAAATGCTGAAGAAAGCCGACAGGGATCTCAGACCGCTTCCATACAGGATAGGGATAGGTCTGGTCAGAAAGATCATGTCCAGATAAAAATACTGAACACATAAGATAAGAACAAGGAAAAAATCGATGAGTAACGAAAACTATGACGTGGCAGCCCTTGTTGTTGACAGGGAAAAAGTTATCGTCAGAACGAGTGTTATTGGAATAATTACTAATGTGCTTCTGGCTGCATTCAAGGCTGCTGTCGGCTTGATATCCAATTCGATAGCAGTTACTCTTGACGCAGTGAACAACCTGTCAGATGCACTTTCTTCTGTCATTACAATAATCGGAGCAAAGCTCGGTGCCAAAAAGCCGGATAAGAAGCATCCTTTGGGATATGGCAGAATCGAATATCTCAGCTCCATGATGGTTGCGGCGATAGTACTCTATGCAGGCATAACATCGATCGTAGAATCAGTAAAAAAAATCATCCATCCTGAAGCTGCAGATTATAAGACTGTTTCGCTGATCATCATTTCTGTAGCAATTATAGTGAAGCTGCTACTTGGAAATTATGTTAAAAGACAGGGTGAAAAGGTCAATTCAGGTGCACTTACAGCATCCGGTAAAGACGCTTCGTTCGATGCGATACTCTCAGCATCTGTCCTTGCTTCTGCTGTTATTTTCCTGATTTCGGGTATCTCACTGGAAGCTTATGTAGGTGTCATAATATCCATCGTTATCATTAAGGCCGGTATCGAGATGATGATAGAAACCCTGAACGATATCATCGGACAGCGTGGAGATCCTGAGATAAGCAAAAGGATCAAACAGCTTATCAGTGAAGAGCCTGAGGTGCGCGGCGCTTATGATCTGACACTTTATAACTATGGGCCTGACAAGTACTATGGCTCAGTACACATGGAGCTGCCTGACACCATGACCGTTGATGGGGTGGACGCTCTTACCAGAAAAGTCCAGCTCAAGGTCTTTCAGGATACCGGGGTGATACTGACAGGCGTCGGTGTATATTCATATAACACGACGAATGAGGAAGCCGCGATTATCCGCAATGCTATCCAGGAAAAGGTAATGTCTCACGACTGGGCGCTTCAGATGCATGGCTTCTATGTAGATACAGTAAATAAGATGATCCGTTTTGACGTCGTAGTCAGCTTTGATATCGACCACAAAGAAGCATTAAGCATTATGCATGAAGAACTGCAGGAACTGTATCCCGATTTTGCGATCCATATCACGCTTGATGTGGATGTGGCAGACTGACACAACGATAACATACTATGAGATCTGCCGGCCCCGTGCACACTTCAATGTGCGGGGCTGTTTTTTACCAATAATTGATTGTATATATTTTTGAAGCAGGTATAATATAGCTGTAACATCCTGACTGCAAGGAATTTCCGAGCGGAAAGTTTGCTGAAAATCAATATGAACTGAGAATAGTGATTCTTTTGTTATGTTTTGAGCAGGCTTTTTCATTTCGGTTGTCCGGATGAAAGAGCTTTTTTTAACGATTAAAGGATTCAGGAGAAACTGCATGTTAAAACTCGCGATCTACGGCAAGGGCGGTATTGGTAAATCAACTATGACAGCCAATCTCTCAGCTGCCTTTGCTTCGCTTGGCAAAAAAGTAATACAGATAGGCTGCGATCCGAAGGCTGACTCGACCATCAATCTGCTGGGAGGAAGAGCACAGCAGCCTGTAATGGAATACATCAGAGATCACGGGGATGACATTTCATCGATCGACGAGATCTCCGAAACAGGATACGGCGGTATACTCTGTATCGAGACCGGCGGTCCGACACCGGGACTCGGATGTGCAGGAAGAGGCATAATTGCTACATTCAATATCCTTGAGGATCTGGAACTCTTTGAGACGGTCAGACCGGATGTAGTTATGTACGATGTGCTTGGTGATGTAGTCTGCGGGGGCTTTGCGGCACCTATCAGAGAAGGGTATGCCGAGCATGTTCTGATCGTTACATCGGGAGAGAAGATGGCACTCTATGCTGCAAACAATATATGCAGCGCTGTGGAGAATTTTGCAGACCGGGGATATGCTGATGTAGCAGGTGTAATACTTAATCGAAGGAACATTCCCGGAGAAGAAGATAAAGTCAGAAATTTTGCAGCAGAAAAAGGCCTTGAGATCATAGGCGATATCCCGAGAAGCGATGAGATCAATCAATATGAAGAGCAGGGAATGACAGTGATAGAAGGAGATCCGGATCTGCCGATCAGCCGCAAATTCAAAGAGATCGCAGAAAAACTCCTGGAGCTGGACAGATGATAACAGAACCGTACAGTATATCTGTAAAAGAACTTAATGATGCAGGTGCAGACAATATACCGATTGAACTGGTGCCGGCGACACAGCTGATATACAGTTCGCCGGCAACTCTGGCATTCAACTCACCTGGAGCAACAGGCTTTGGAGTCAAGAGAGCGGGTCTCGCCGTTCCCGGCTCAGTTATGTTGCTCGTAGCACCGGGATGCTGCGGACGCAATACCAAGCTTCTGTCCGAGATACCGGGATATGAGGACAGATTCTTTTTCCTGCTTATGGATGAATCGGATATCGTAAATGGCGATCATCTGACGAGAGTGCCGGAAGCGGTACGGGAAGTCATAGAATATCTCGATGAGAAACCTTCAGCCGTCATGATATGTGCTACATGTGTAGATGCTCTGCTCGGAACTGACTGGGACAGAGTCTGCAGGAAAGCTGAAACACTATCTGGTGTGCCTGTCAGACCTTGCTACATGTATGCTCTTACCCGTGAAGGCAGAAAACCTCCGATGGTACTGGTCCGAAAAGCGATATATTCACTTCTTGAACCGGCAAAGAGAGATCCGCGAACTGTCAACATAATGGGCTATTTCTCTCCTCTGACTGATGACTGCGAACTGTATGATCTGCTCAGGCATGCAGGCGTGAAAAAGATCAACGAGATATCCAGGTGCAGTGATTTTGAGGAGTATCTCGGAATGTCACATGCCAACTTCAATATAATTCTGAACCATGAGGCAAGAACAGCAGCTGATGATATGGCTGGAAGACTTGGGATACCTTATCTTGAACTGACACGCCTGTATCAGATAGATAAAATTGCTAATCAGTACAACGCATTCGCGGGAAGTATAGGAGCCGCCTTCGATGACTCGGAATATAAAGAGCGCGCTGAAAGAGCGGTAGCAGACTTCAGAGAAAAATACGGAAACATAAGCATTGCTGTAGGAGAGATGCTCAACGCGAATGCATTCGAGCTTGCTCTTGCACTGGTAAAATACGGATTCAAAGTCCCTGAGATATATTCAAATGTATCCCGTGAGGATTATGTATATATAAGACATCTTGCTGAGATCTCCCCTGAAACAAGACTGTTCACTAATCTGTCTCCGACGATGCTCTTCTATGACTGCAGCAGATCAGAGGCTGATCTGACACTCGGAAAAGATGCAGAATACTATCACCCTGATTGTCCTAATGTGCCATGGAACGAAGAGAAACAGCCTTTCGGATACTCGGGAGTTACACGCTTATTTGAAAAAATGACGGAGGCCCTCGCATGAGCGTTAAAGGACTTCACAAAATAATATATCCATTCGCACCTGACCAGTCCGGAGCTGCTGCGGTGTTATACGAGCTTGGCGGAATGATAATCATATGCGATGCCGGCGGGTGTGCAGGAAATGTGTGCGGATTTGATGAGCCCAGATGGCTCAGTACCAAAAGCGCAGTGTTTTCTGCCGGACTCAGGGACATGGATGCCATTCTCGGAAGAGACGATCTCCTGATAGAGAAGATCAAAAAGGCATCCGCTAAGATCGACGCAAAATTCGTGGCTGTCATCGGGACACCGGTGCCTGCGACGATCGCAACGGATTATAAGGCGCTTAGGCGAATGGCAGAAAAAAGGACCGGCCTGCCGGTCATAACAATAGACAGTAATGGTGTTCTCTGGTATGACTCAGGGATCGAGAAGACATATCTTGAGTGTTTCAGAAAATTCACCCCGGAGAATACTGAGAAAAATATCATTCCAGACTCCGTCGGAGTCATAGGTGTCACGCCGCTCGATTCAGACAGCCTCCGTGAAGGAGAGAGGATCAAAACGATTCTTAGAGCAGAAGGGTTTGAGAGAGTTCTATGCTACGGTGCAGGAGGCTCACTTGAAGACTTCTCAGATGCAGGCAGAGTGGAAAAGAATATCGTTGTGGCTATTTCAGGACTCAAGGCTGCGAGATATCTCAAAGAGAGATACGGAATACCTTACGAGTGCACTGATCCGCTAATAGCAGATGTGCGTGCAGGCCTTCCACTCAGTACGGATGAGCTTTATGGAAAGAAGATACTCATCATACATCAGCAGGTAAGGGCAAACGCTCTCAGAGATGTTCTCCGCAAGGAGACAGAAAATACCGGAGATGTTCCTGAGATCACAGCAGCAACATGGTTCATTATGGATGATGAAATAGCTGAAGAAGGAGACTTCAGGATCAGAGAAGAATCAGACTTTTTTGATCGTGTCAGTACCGGAGGCTGGGATATCATCATATCAGACGGCTCATTCCGCAAAGCTGCGGGTGATTTCGGCGGCAGATTCATAGACTTGCCGCACTTTGCCGTTTCCGGCCATTTTGCCGACGAAGAATCGGTCAGATTTTATACTTAGAGAGGTAATTGACATGCAGCATGCTGTCATTGCAAGGGTATACGGGATAGTTCAGGGCGTGGGGTTCCGCCCGTCGGTAGACAGACTTGCGAATAAACACGGCATAAAAGGAAGTGTAAGTAATAAAGGTCCTTATGTTGAGATTGATGCTCAAGGTGAGGCAGCAGATATCGACGCCTTTCTTGATGACCTGAGACACAATCCTCCGGAGAGAGCGATAATACTCAAGCTCGACAGGGAAGATGCGCCTCAGAATATAGGTAAAGATGATCATTTTTCTATAATTGAGAGCGCTAAGGTCAGCGGAGAGATCTTCGTATCTCCTGATATAGCCACCTGTAAAAAGTGCCGAAAGGAGCTGTTCGATCCCAATGACAGACGGTATCTGCATCCGTTCATAAACTGCACTTCATGCGGTCCGAGGACCACCATCCTTGACGGGATGCCTTATGACAGGATACGCACAAGCATGTCTGAATTCCCGATGTGCCCTCAGTGCGAGTATGAGTATACTCACTCAGAAACGAGGAGATACGATGCACAGCCGGTCTGCTGTAATGACTGCGGACCTGAGGTGTATCTGATCCCGACAGACGGAAGTGCTGTCTTGCCGGTCGATGTCAGGTCGCTGCCGAAATGGATGAAAGGCGGACCTGCTATAACGGAGGTCAGGCGCATCGTGAGCGGCGGAGGGATAGTTGCGATCAAAGGTATAGGCGGCTTCCATCTGTGCTGCGACGCTACCAATCAGGCAGCAGTGCAGAGGCTGAGAGATATCAAGCCACGTCCGGCAAAACCTTTTGCCGTTATGATGAGAGACCTCGAAGCAGTCCGCAGAGAATGCATTCTGGAAGAGTATCAGGAAGAGATAATAGACGGCCATCAGAAACCGATATTGCTGCTCAGGAAGAGAGACGGAGCACCGGATACATTGCTGGCTCCCGGGATCGCTCCGGATAACCCGGCTATCGGCGTGATGCTGCCGTATGCACCGGTCCAGATGCTGCTGTTTGATTATCCAGACGGGATAACTGTGCCGGACTGCCTGGTCATGACAAGCGGCAACGTATCAGGCGCAGCTATCTGCAGGGACGATGAAGATGCTGTGAGAGAGCTTTCGAGAATGTGTGATGTGATACTTTCTCATAACAGGCTCATAAGACTCCGTGCCGATGATTCTGTTATGGATTTTCACAAGGGTGAACCTTATATGATAAGAAGGTCAAGAGGATATGCACCTCTGCCTTTCATGCTGGACATGCCTTGCTCGGGAAGTGTGCTTGCTGTAGGTGGTGAACTCAAAAATACATTCTGTGTTTCAAGGAACCACCTCTTTTATCCATCACCTTATATCGGTGACACTGAAGATATACGCACTGTAAGAGCCCTGAGAGAATCGATGAAGAGGATGTGTGACCTTCTCGAGGCTGATCCTGAGATCGTCGCTTGCGACAAGCATCCGAAATACAACACTTCAGCTGTTGCTCATGAACTGGGGCTGCCTGTAATAGAGGTCCAGCACCATTATGCTCACATTGCATCGTGCCTTGCAGAGAATAATCGTACAGACAAGGTGATCGGAGTGTCTTTTGACGGCACAGGCTATGGAGATGACGGCACTATATGGGGCGGAGAATTCCTGCTTGCCGATCTTGACGGATATACAAGAGAAGGATATATAACTCCGTTTCTTCAGATAGGTGGAGATGTCTCCGCTAAGGAAGGCTGGAGGATCGCGGTGTCGATGATATACTCAGCGACCGGAGACAGGGAAAAGACAACTGCTGTAATTGAAAAACTGGGACTGTGTTCTGACCAGGAGCTGAGAGTACAGTTCATGATGGCAGATAAAAATATAAACAGTATCAGATCGACAAGCGCTGGAAGGCTCTTTGACGCTGTAAGCGCTGCTCTGGGTATCAGAAGGATATCGACATTTGAGGGTGAAGCATCCACTACGCTTCAGTTCACTGCTGAAAGATGGAGCGAAGATCCGGGAACTGTGCGATACAGGGATAAAGCAGATGGCGAAGATCGTATGCCTGCGCCTTTTGCCCGCATGACAGAAGAAGGGGCGCTTATCCAAAATACTGATGATATGTTCATGTGGCTCGTCAGGCAGAGACTGGATGGCCGCTCCCAGGAAGAACTTGCCTGGATGTTCCATCAGGTGCTTGCAGATGGTATAGTCGATATGTGCTGCAGGATAAGGGAAAAAACCGGGGTGCAGATCGCTGCACTGAGCGGCGGAGTTTTCCAGAACAGGCTGCTTCTCAGGATGTGTGAGGCAGGTCTTGAGAAAAAAGGCTTTGAGGTGCTGCTGCACAACATGGTGCCGCCTAATGACGGAGGAATATGCCTGGGGCAAGCCGCTGTAGCTGCAAGAGCACTTTATAAAATGAAAGAGAGCGACCTTTCCGGAAAGGGCGCAGAGACTGTTAAGAGGACAGTCGAACAGATAGATGAACTGCATATGTAATAGGAGGAAAAGAAAATGTGTGTAGGTTTACCTGCCAGAGTGGTGACGGTCAAAAATGGTATGGCACTTGTCGATGCATCAGGAGCTAAGAGGGAAGTATCGGCTGAGCTGCTTGAGCAGCTTGATCCGGGTGATTATGTTATGGTGCATGCAGGAGTAGCTATAGCCAAGATCACGTCGGATGACGATGAGGAGGCTGATGCACTGCTTGAAGACCTTTTATAATAGTTTCGGTATAGTGTGATGAAAGAGAACAACAAGAAATCTGCACGGGAGATAATCCAGAGCTATGACGGACCAAAGCTGCGTATCATGGAAGTGTGCGGTACGCACACTCATGAGATATTCAGACTTGGCGTGAGGAACATACTCCCGGACAATATAGAGCTTATTTCGGGGCCCGGCTGCCCTGTGTGCGTGACGCCTGTAGGTTTCATAGATGAAGCTGTATATCTGGCTGAAAAGCATAACTGCACTATAACCACATTCGGTGATCTGATCCGTGTCCCGGGCTCTGAAAAGAGCCTGGCCGGAGCGAGAAGCGAAGGGGCAAAGGTGCTGCCTGTATATACTCCGACTGATGCATGCAAATATGCCATTGAGCATCCTGATGAACAGGTCGTTTTCCTTGCTGTAGGATTTGAGACCACAACACCGTCGGCATGCATGGCTGTTAAAATGGCCGCAGAACAGGGATTGGAAAACTTCTCTATTCTCACTGCCAACAAGACCATGACGAATGCATACCGGGCACTCAAGGGGAGTGCAGATGCTTTCCTGTACCCGGGTCATGTCAATGCGATAACCGGCGCTGATTCATGTGCGCAGCTGGTCGATGAAGGCATATTCGGAGTAGTTGCAGGGTTCACTGCCAAAGAGATCCTGGCGGCTCTTGCTGTCACGATAGTGAAGCTGCAGGAGGGAAAGCCGTTTTTCAAAAATTGCTATCCGAGAGTCGTGACTGATGAAGGAAGCGTTCCTGGAAAGCGAATGATGGAGGAAGTCATGGAGCCTTGTGACTCCGAATGGAGAGGTCTGGGGGTAATACCGCAGTCCGGGCTCAGGCTGCGTGAAGAATATGCGGCTTATGATGCCAGAAAGAAATTCAACTTGCCTGAGATCAAGGGAAAACCTAACCCTGCGTGCAGATGCGGAGATGTTCTTCAGGGAAAATGTACACCTGCAGACTGCAAAGTATTCGGCAGAGGATGTACCCCGCTTCACCCTATAGGAGCATGCATGGTATCTAATGAAGGAACTTGTGCGGCATGGTACGCATACAGGAAGGAGACAATAGATGGGTAAGACTGTAACGCTTGCACACGGAGCAGGTGGCAAGCAGACATCTGAACTGATACACGAAGTTTTTGCGGCACATTTCGCCAATCCGCTCTTTACAGCAGATGATGCGGCCGTTCTTGAGGTAGAGACAGGAAAACTGGCCATGTCTACGGATGGATTTATCGTTTCTCCATATGAATTTCCGGGAGGAAATGTCGGAAAGCTTTCAATATGCGGAACGGTCAATGATCTTGCCTGCATGGGAGCTGAGCCATTATACCTGACATGCGCTTTTGTCATAGAAGAAGGCTTTCCGATGGACAAGCTTGAAGAAATTGCTGCGGCTATGGAAAAGACCGCTGCCGAAGCAGGAGTCAGGATCGTTGCCGGAGATACCAAAGTAGCCGGCAAGGGACAGGTCGACGGTGTATTTATCACCACTACCGGGATCGGCCGTATAAGAGATGGCGTAAAGACCGGCGGCGCGCTGGCAAAACCGGGTGATGCTGTGATCGTAACCGGTGATGTCGGAAGACACGGATGCACTATCCTTCTTGCCCGTAACGAATATGGTATAGAAGCTGATGTCGACAGCGACTGCGCACCGCTCTGGGGAGCTGTAGACTCTGTCCTGTCAGCTGCGGATGATGTCCATGTCATCAGAGATGCTACACGCGGCGGTGTAGGAACTGTTCTGTACGAGATAGCAGAGCAGAGCAATGTAGGCGTAAGGATAGAGGCTGAATCTGTTCCGGTCGACGGAGCAGTCAAGGGTGTCTGTGGAATGCTCGGCCTTGAACCTCTGTATCTTGCATGCGAGGGCCGCCTTGTGATCATCGCACCTAAGGAAGAGTCAGATAAGATACTCGAAGTACTCAGGCAGGGAAAATATACCGGAAATGCTGCTGTTATAGGAGAGATAACAGATGAGATGCCGGGCAAGGTCATAATGACTACTGAGATAGGAGCAGAGACACTTCTGCCGCAGCCTGGCGGCGAATTATTGCCGAGAATATGCTGATGCCTTATCGTACATTCTGTAAAACATCAGGGAACTGATAACATATTTTCTCAGATGGATAATAAATGTATAATAAAAGAAACAGTTATAGTACACGCTTGAAGGAGAATGCTATGAAAATCGACACCGAAAAGATCATGAAAAAGGCTGCCGGTGCTTCCACCGGAGTTGCTGTTGCAGCGGCTTTCTTCAATATTGCTCTGATCGTCATAAAGCTGGTAGAAACTGTTACTGAAGAAGCTGAAAAGCATCAGGACGAGTAATTACCGATAATCATTCGATCGTTATTGATCTCAGGGAGTTTTTATTGTGCAAAAAAACGAGATATGGCGTTCTTACGGGACAGACTATAAGGGAATGACAAAAAGGCTGCTCACTCAGTCAGGACTTGACCGGTTACTTCCGGCTCATTCAGTTCATGATCCTTGTATAGCCATCAAGCCTAATCTGGTGACACCTTCACCTGCTTCTTTCGGTGCAACGACACATCCCGAGGTCATTGCAGGGATAATCGAATTTTTGCAGGAGCATGACTACAACAATATTGTCATAGCGGAAGGCTCATGGGTCGGTGACAAGACTGCTGAGGCCTTCGAGTACTGCGGATACAACTCACTGGCTAAGGAGTACGATGTATCCCTTATTGATATGCAAAAGGAGAAAGGCTCAGTTACTGACTGTGCAGGAGAAGATCTTTCCATCTGCAGTTGTGTCAAGGACTGGGATTTTCTGATAAATGTTCCTGTTCTCAAGGGACACTGCCAGACGCATATCACTTGCGCCCTGAAGAATATCAAGGGACTTATACCTAATGACGAGAAAAGACGTTTCCACACAATGGGGCTTCATAAACCTATCGCTCACCTCAATTCCGGTATCAGGCAGGACTTCATAGTAGTAGACCATATCTGCGGTGACCTCAGT
>Ga0256407_10012497_pt1 | contig 11537 bp, 5 predicted proteins | sample RumenRJG_04DNA_FD_193489 | JGI IMG/M metagenome (GOLD analysis project Ga0256407, IMG submission 193489) | Bovine rumen microbial communities from Lethbridge, Alberta, Canada - RJG_04 | ecosystem: Host-associated > Mammals > Digestive system > Stomach > Rumen | place: Canada: Alberta | collected... | reverse complement strand
ATTCCTCCAATTTTTGCTTTTCCAGGGCGATTGGGGGAATTCTTTTTACCATATCAAAGATACAAAATTTCTAACACATTAGCAATCAATTTGTTATAAATCTTTGGCTATTATGCGATAGTCCCTAGACTATCTTGTCTATAGCTGACTCTATTGAAGCAGTGTCGGCCTGATAGTTATCTCTCTTTGCGTTAAGAATCCTAAAAGTAAGTTTGGAAATCTCTTCTTGTACTATTTCTGGGAGAAGTGGAATAGGAAGCTTTGATAGTTCTTTTGAAGTTACATTCGTATTGGTACTCGTCAATTTGAAGAACCAGTTTATCAACTTTGAGTTAAGACAACCAAGGATGCATGAAAGAGGCTGCTGCCCAGCTGCAATGAAGTTGGTGGAATTTGCGCACACCACGCCTGCAGGAATGAGCGTCGCAATAATCCGGATCATTGAATCCACACCTGTAATTCTTTGTAGTACAATCCTCTCGGAGTTTACAAAGGCCCACCTATTATTGCTAATTTGAATATCTTTATCGTATAAGAACTTTACTCCTCCCTGCGATGGGCGATCCGTAAGATAATACCTTTGTATTTGAGCGCCCGTTATTAATCTATAACAGTCTTTTGAATACCTGCTTTGGAAAAATGGCCTATACTTCGTCATATCGATTTCTCCGGAGTAAGAAGAAAGGCTTTCGAAACACCCATGTTCTTTTATCCGGCATAAGAGTTCTAGTTGCTCCTGAGTGCAAATGGGAATTGTTAAGTCATCTCCAAAAATCCTAATGATTTCCTCTTTTGAGATAAACAATTCTTTCCCATTATCCATATATCTATCATCCCAGACAGTGACTTTAAATGGCTTTTCCTTCCTAACCTTATTTCTCTTCAAAAGGGCAATACAAACACTCATCTTGGCAGATTCAAACACTCTCTTATGTCTATCGTCTCTTTCCGGGAAAGAAGTGATGTGAAGAATCTCCATTTCCTTAAATATCAATTCGCGATTTCTAAGAGCGCTATCCTCTGCCAAAAGAGAGTTTTGTGTAATGAGAGAGACTATCCCATTACTATTAACAATATCAATTCCCAAAGGATAGAAGAACTGAAACATGTTTATTCTTCCTCCTTGCGCGTATTTGTAATATTTTGACTTAGAATATAAGAGTTGTAGGCTGTTTGAAAGATCTCGTAACTCATTATACGGCGGATTCCCAATCACAATATCAAACCCCTTTTCGCAATCAGAGGGACGATTGAATACGTCAGAGAACCAGGTATGCCAAAGGAAGAACTCCTGATTGGCTGCTACATCAATATCGCCAAAGTCAACGTTGAGGTTCCTTGCAGATAGCTGGACCTTGATAATCGTCCGAATATCTTCCTGAATCCGCATCTTTTCCTCGTGATCCGAGCAATTGAAATAAGCTTCAAGTGATGCGGCAAGCTCTTCCTTTGTGTCTTGAATAACGTCCTGATTGGCAAAAAGGCCGCCCAGCATATCCTCACCGATTCCTTCTTCAGATAGCAAATGACTGAGGTCAATCTTCTTATACGACTCCAGCAGGGAGTTTCCCTGCATAATCTTATAGTCCAGGTTCGGCAGCGGACTGGGTTCCTTCTCGTCTACTACAATCGACAGCCAGAAACGGAGTCGGGCAATATCGATAGCACCCTTCTCGATGTCAACACCGTAAATGTTGTTCTGGATAATGTATTTCTTGAGTCCAGAACGGCTCTGATGGTCATCTTCCCGTTCGCCAAGAAGCGCCTCCTCGCACCGGACCAACTCGTTGAGAAGCCCCATCGGGAATGCGCCGGAACCAATGGCAGGGTCACAAATCTTGACATTCTCCAGGGCGTTGTATATAGCGTTCTGTTGCTGGTTGTCAAACTTCTCGACCTCATCGTAAGGGTGGATGACAAAGGAACGAATCAAGTCCTCATTATAGCCGGTTTTGCCAACCAGATAGGCCGTCAGGGATTCCTGACACATATAGCGGACAATCTCTTTGGGGGTGTAGAATGCCCCCTTATCCTTGTTGTCTTCCAGCAGGTTCTCGAAGATTTTACCCAGCATCTCCGGGTCAACACCCACTTCGGCGTCGTCCGGATCATTCTCGTCAACGGTGAAGTTGTATCGGGCGTAGAATTTGAAAAGATCCACGAAGTAGGATTCCGGGAAGACGACATTCAGCCTGTCGCTCTCATCCTCCTCGAAGAGACCACCATTCAAATATGGAAAGTCCTGCCACTCATCCAAAAGAGAGAAGTCCCAACCCCTTTGCTCGAACAATGCAGAGCGGTTCTGGACCTTTGTGTTGAGAACGCCGAAAAAGAGTGGTTCCAGGACTGCTTCCAGGAAGTTATCCTTTTTGTCAGACTTCTCGAAGAGGTGCTGCATATAGTTGACATCCCAGTTCATCCAGCCTTTCTTCTGGAGGAAGTGGAGGAATGTGATGCGTCCCATCAGCTTTTTCACATAGTCGCGGACGGCCTTGTCGTCCCCGCCGAACTGGGCCATAAGCTCTTCGTTGGGAGTTCCAGACTTCTCGACCCATTTACCACCTTCCTTCTCAAAGTATTTACCGGTGATGTATTTGACAAAAGCGGCGTAGTGTTTCCTGTATTCGTCAAAGAATTCATCGGAAAGCGCCTCTACATTGAAAGCATCCAGCAACTTCTGGTTTGTGATTTCCCCTTTTGCAAGGTCGGCAAAGCGGTCAATAGCCGTGCGGCAGTGCATATTCTCGCCAAACAGATAGGTGTAGCGTTTGGCATCTGTCATAGAACCTACGGTGTCCAGCTTATGTGCATATGAGAAGCGCCAGTTTTCCCCATCAGGATGCTCAGCGTGGAAGAGCATAAAGGCGTGCGTGTGGATGAACAAGCCACGTCTGATAATCTGTTGAATACCGACACGGGCGCGGGTGATATCCACCCGGTCTTCCAATGTGATGTCGAAGACTTCCATCGGATCACGATTGAAGGTCTGTGCGATGTTGGCCACGCGGACAATTTTCTTGATGCGGGCTTTTTCCATCGCTTCCTCAGAAACGCCGGTTGGGTTGTCTTCTGCAACCGGCAGGACCTCAAGCTGCTCGCCGAACAACGGCTTCAGCACTTTGTCGAGGAAAACTTCGTATCCTTGGTAGTCAGCGTCAAAGACGCTCCTGAACATCTCTTTCATGGGGATATGTGGTCAATTATTTTTCTTCGTAAATCACGATATGCGGCTCTCCGTGCCGTTTTGTCGCCTGCTGGGCAATCTTGGAGAAAGAAGCTTTTACCCAGTCGTTGATGTCGAAATCAACACCGAACAGGGAATCACCGTAAGCATCACGTGTGGCTTTGAACTTCAAGATGGTCCGGATGACTGTTGTATGTTTCTTACGTACCGCCGCATCAGCGGAAGTCCACGCGGCCTGCGCCTCGGGTGTCGTAATCCCACCCTTGATTGAGCGCAGGAACTCAAGGGCTTTGCGCTGGTCTGCGCTGGAATCCTTGGCGTTCAACATCTTGGTAACGTGCTGGTTGTAGCAGTTGATAATGGCTGAAACGCTGGTTTCGTCGGTAGTTACGCCACGGGACGCGTAATCTGCATCTTCATTACACTTCATTTCAGCCATCATTTCCAGAGGGGAAATAGTTTCAGCAGAGCCGTCAGCATTCAGGCGGACATTCGTAAGGCCGCGATTCTCTGCCGCCACTACTGCAACCGTAGTCCTGTTTTCGGAGGTAATCACGCCACCAAGATTGGCAAATGGCATTTCCGAGATATACTGATAGCGCTCCGGCTTGGCCTTCTGATAGGCCTTCAAATCGGAAATGTACTGACCAAATGGAGACTCTTCGTCCTCGACCAGCTTGTTAAAGTCAGCCGCAGAGAGTTCTTCCATTTCGCTGAATACCTTGTTGTCCTCTCCAAACATAGTGTGGAAGGCCTGCAACTTAGAATAGGCAATCTTTACGAGCTGGATTTGGTCTTCACTCTCCGTAGTGGGATAAAAGTTGAATACGTGGACAAAATCCTCCTTGGAACCAATGCGATTGACACGACCAATGCGCTGCATCAAACGTGTGGCGTTCCAAGGGGTATCATAGTTGAGGATCACATTGGCGCGATGAAGGTTAACGCCTTCCGCAAGGACCTCTGTGGTGACGATGACATCGTAATCGTCTTTCCTGACTTCTGAATTGGCATCAAAATTCTCGATAATAGCCTGCTGAAGATCATCGCGGGTCTTTGCTGAAACCATCAGGGCTTTATGGCCCGTGGTATTGATGTAGCGGGTAAGGCTTTCAAGGGTATCTATGGCCTCTGTGAAGATAACCAAGCGAGGTTTGTCGTATCCGTGGGGATTGTTGATGTCTTTGTCGAACAGACGGGTAAGAAGACTCAACTTGAAGGAGTCCATCTTGGGGTCAAGGTCATTTTCATCCCAACGACGGCAGAGGTCATCAATGATTGCTTTATCGTGAAGCAGGGACTCCAGATAATCTTCGTTGAAATCTTCTGCTTTGAATTTCAGATTGTTTCCTCCCTTCTTTGCAATTCTTGCGTCCAGAATAGGGATGGCCTTTTTCAGGCTACCAGCTTTTTCAATCTCTTTGTTTACATCTATGTCCGGGCACACATACACAGTGTCCGCCGCCAGCATGTCAATCATATTTTGGGTGTAGTGCTGGAGGTTATGTAGGGATTTCCTGAATGCAGAGAAACTGCTTTCCAGGCGCTTAACCAACATAATACGCATAATGTTGGATAGCTGCTTGGTGACGCGGTCTACGGTCAAAGCCTTGAACTCGTATTTCTTCTTATTCTCAGCAGACTTAAAAAATGCTATGGCACCATAACGATAGAATCCAATGTGCGTGTCGGGATCTGGGATGGTGTCTTCTTCCTGGACAATTGCTGCAATTGTGTCTGAGAATAACTTGCACAGGACAGGATCGAGCCTGTATTCCAGTTTCTGGGGCTCTCCAATCTTCGGGAAACGGAGATTTTTGCTATCCTCTTCGTAGTGATTTTTGATGTCAGTGCGTGTGCGACGAACCACGAGGTGGTCGAGTACCTTGGAACGAATCTCTTTGGAAACGTACTGGAGTTTCGCTTTGCCCTCGGGAGAATCGTCCTTGCGGGCTTCGTCGAACTGGCGGCGCATCGAAGCCATAAAGGAATCGAGTTTTCCGCCGTCTATATCTGGCAGTTCACTATGATTGGGTTCACGCTGGAACAGATAAATCTGGTTCTTGATATCCTCAGGTGAGTTGTTTTGAGGCGTAGCGGAAAGAAGCCCGATGTATGGCGCGTTACCGGTCCTGGACTCAATATCTCCGATTAAGGTGTCCAGATCACGGTATTTTTGCGTATCGCTATTCTTGAAGTTGTGGCTCTCATCAACGATGATGAGACCGTAGTTGTCGTATTCAAGGGAGCCTTCAAACACCTCGCCATCTTCCTCTGGATTCTCCACAATCTCTTCATCAACCAGCTTCCCAATGCTCCCTGTCGTGATGAAGCGGATGCAATCGGCTGCTTTGTCTGGTGAGTCTTTGTCGAAGTCTATGATGGTTTTCTCCCAGTTCTTTTTGATTGCCGGCGGTGTGACTATCAGAACTTTCCGATCTCTCTCCAGCGTTGAGGCTTCGGCAAGGAACTTCTTGATAATGAGCATTCCAACAACAGTCTTTCCGAGGCCGACAACATCTGCCAGGATGAAGCCCTTGTACTTTTTCATAATAAAGAAGCACTGCTGGACTGCATCCATTTGGTAACTGAGAGCGGAGTAAGACTGCGGTAGGAACGATTTGAGCAATGCGCTTGCCTTGGGATCTGCCAGGTCGCCCAGTTGGTTCTGCAAATACTTGATGTAAACTTCGTATGGAGTAAGTTCGCTGGTTTTTGCGGCTTCCTTGCGCATCTGTTCCTTGACCTTCTTCCCGATTGGAGAGGGTTCAAGAATCTCCATAATGAATTTGCCGGTCCAAGGAATGCTCTGGTCCCACATTTCGTTGAACCAGGTCAGGTGAGATTTGCTTGGAATATACGGACTGGGCGCTGCAACAACGAAAGAGGAGTTTGTTTCAAGGTAGTTGAGTTCTGCATTATCTTCCAGACCCTTCTCGGTGAAGTTGGAACTGCCAACTATTCCATGACCAACGCGTGGGCCGGTGAAGATATAGCATTTGGCGTGAAGGAAGCGCTTCTCATCAGTGTCTTGGCCGAATACACGGATTTTGAATTGGGAATTCTCCTCGTCCTCAATCTTGGCATACTGAAGAATAGTGCGAACAACGTCTTGATAATCTGGGGTGAGGACATTGACATCACGCTGGATGTAGAAGTCCGGGAACTTCTCTTCAGCGGAAAGGTCGCTGCGCATTTGGTATGCGCGTAGCTGGGGTTCCTGGCCGATGAGCAGTTCCAGTTTGCCGCCGCGGGCAAAAAAAGCATCCAGTTCCTTGTAGATAAGTCTGGTGCCGGGGAGATCCCAGTACCCAGTTGCAATGCGAAGCTCTGTATAAACTTCGCTATTGAGCATTTCTTTTAGATATCCAACCAATTTGAAATCGGCGGAGTTATCTATAAGTGTATTGTCCATATAGAAGTATGTTCTCTTGCTGTAAGAGACAAATTTAGCGATTTTTATTGATATTTATGGAATGAGTTGGGATAAATGACTCCAATGGTCTGTGTGAACGGGAGTTCGGATGCGTGGAATTTTGCATAAAAATTTCCATCAGTTGATGGAACTGATGGAAGTGAGGGAATGATGGAAACTGCTACAGGAGTTTCTTGAGGTCGTCTTCGTCGGGAAGGGCTTCACGGAAGGCCTCAGGCATATCGCCGAGGGTCTTGTAAGTGGCAACACCCATCGGCTTGGTGTAGTCGCGGATGGCATATTCGACGAAGGCACGGTTGGCGCGTCTGCAGAGGATGATGCCGATGGAGGGATTCTCGTGCGGCTTGCGGACCTGGTCATCAAGGACCTGAAGGTAGCCGTATAACTGGCCAAGGTATGCGGTTTTGAATTTCCCGGCTTTGAGTTCGATGGCTACGAGACAGTTGAGTTGGCGGTTGAAAAATAGCAGGTCGCTGCGCTGCTCCTCCCCGAAGACTTCCAGATCGTACTGGTTGCCCACGTAGGCGAAATCCTTGCCGAATTTCATCATAAACCTCTTTACGTTCCGGACGATGGTAGTCTCTACCACACGCTCATCTACATCATCTTCATCGGCGGCATCAATGTCTTCCAGGTTGATATAGTCCAGCAGGTATTCATCCTTGAACATCTTCACGGCCTGAAGGGCTTGCCGGGATGAAGGAATGGTCTGGACGAAGTTGTTGGGAATTCCTTTCTGAGTCTCGTGGATTTTGAGCTTCAACTTGTCGCGGAGGGTGTACTTGTCCCAACGGTGCATGACGGTCTCGTGGATGTAGAACAGAACAGTATTGATATCCTTGGTCTTGTTGAGAATCTCCATATGGTGGGAGAAACTGATGCCCAGAAACTCGTCCCGGTTGATTTCGGTCGCCACCGGCGACCAATTTTGTAGAGCGAATGAGTTTACCTGAATATAGGAGGCAACATCCTTTGAATCAGTCACCTGTAAATCGGTCGCCGACGGCGACCGATTTATGAACTGGCTCCAGAACTCATAGAATTGACGCATTTTCTTGATGCTCTCTGCTGAAAAACCATGCAGGCCAGGCAATTCTTTCTTTAGCTGCTCGCTGATGGACTCAATGGCCCCTGTGCCCCACTTGTCTGTACGGGAATGCTCTGACACATAGCATCCGATGCCAAAGTACAACGAAAGTTGCTCGCCGCTAATCATCTTGGCGGAGCGGTATTGGCTTTCAAGGATGGCCTGTTTGATAGTTTTGACAGCGTCCTGGTATATCTGAGGCAATGCGTTCATAACAAATCAATTTATGTTCTGACAAAGATACTGTTTTTATTCTGGATTAAAGAGACAAATACCGGATAATCGCCCTGACGTGGAGGTCGATGATGGCCTGGCGGCCGGGGGCGGATTCGAGGAAGGCGAGGTACTGTAAAGGCAAGTGTAAAGTGTAATGTAAAGCTTTACACTTTTTTCTTATTGAGAGATGGGTAGAAGCGGCTGAAAATCAGACGATTACTACTTTTGGCACGGGGAATGCTTGTGTTTGGCATGGTTAAACATAAGTATTGATATGAAAAACCTTTTCATTATGTGTGTAGTTATAGCTCTGGCGCTTGCTGAGACAGTCAGCGCCAGTGGCCAGACTACTGCACTGACCCTCAACGATTGTATGCGTTACGCCATCTCCAATTCCACCAAGATCCGCATCCAGGAGGCGGCTATCGGCGATGCGCAGATTGACCGCAGAGACGCAGCGCTGGCGCTCTTCACGCCGCAGATCAACGCGCAGACGGTCGCGTACTACAATTTCGGCCGAAACATCGACCCGGAAACCAACCTGTATATCCAGACAACGTCGTTCCACAACAGCTACGGCGTTTCTGCGGGCTACGACCTCTTCGACGGTTTCAAGGCGGTGAACAACTGGAAAATCTCCAAAACCGGCCTTCTCATTGCCCAGTCGCAGGAGAAGCAGGTGGAGGCCGATATTTGCCTGGCGGTGATGGAGGCCTATTACAACGTGGTGTACTACAAGCGCCTCACCGATGTGCATGAGGAGCAGGTGGCAACGGCGGAATCGGCCTTGAAAAAGGCCAAGCGCCAGGAAGAGTTGGGCCAGAAAGGTCACGCCGATGTGATTCAGATGGAGGCCGATTTGGCCGACCGCCAGTACGACCTTACCAATACTTTCAATAAATACCAGAGCGAGAAAATGAAACTGGCCGACCTGATGTTCTGGCCGGTGGATGAAGAGCTGGTGATTGACACATCCATGCCGGAATGGGAAGTAGAACCTGTTTCCACGTCTGCCGTTGTGAACTTCGCCCTGGACCACAATCCTGGCGTGAATGTGGCCTCCTGGAAAGAGCTTAACGCCCGCCGGGAACTCACCACCGCCAAATGGCAGCTGATGCCTTCCATCGGCTTGTATGGAGGATGGAATACCAACTACTTTACCTATCCGAACCAACCCACGGACCCTTTTGGCACCCAGTTCCGCAACAATATGGGTGAATATGTGCAGCTCTCCCTGAGCATCCCCATCTGGGACCGCCTGGCAAAGGCTTCCCGCATTTCCAAGAAACGCCACGCCTTGGACAAGGCCACGGCCGAGCTGGACCAGAAGCGCCGGGATGTGGAGAGCGAAGTACGCAGGGCCATCCAGGACCGCGACGGTGCTGCCACGGCTTATCAGCAAGCCCTTCACAAGGCCGATGTCCAGAACGAGGCCTATACCCTCAATCTCAAGAAGTTGGAACAGGGCCTCATTTCCCCGCTGGAGTTCCAGACGGCCAGCAACAATTTCCTCAAGGCCCAGGCCGATGAGATGAACAGCCTGTTCAAGTACCTCATCAAGCAGGCAGTGGTGAAATATTATAGTGGAGTAGAATATGTAAATCAGTAAGAAACTATGGATAAGATTATTGAGAAGAAAACCGGATGGCGCGTGGCGTTCACGAAAAAGGCCCTGCCCTGGTGGCTGGGAGTGCTGCTGCTGGTGTTTGTGATTTACCTGATTGCAAGGCCCAATAACAAAACCCTGCGGGTGGATAAGGACACGGTGACGATATCGGCGGCCGTCAAAGGCGAATTCAACGACTATATCCGTATAAGCGGACGGGTTCAGCCGATGACGACCATCCAGCTGAGTCCGCAGGAGGGCGGCATCGTGGAGAAAATTCTCATCGAGGAGGGTTCCCCGGTTAAGGCGGGAGATGCTATCCTTGTGCTCAAGAACGACAACCTGGATATGCAAATCCTGAACTCCGAGGCCGAACTGGCAGAGAAAGAGAACATCCAGCGCAATACGCAGATTTCAATGGAGCAACAGAAGCTGAATGTGCGCCAGAATGTGCTGGAATACGGAGTTCAGGTGGAGCGCCTACGCCGTGCCTACGAGCAGCAGAAGGCCCTCTATGAAGACAAACTCATCGCTCGCGAGGAGTATCTGAAGGCCGAGGAAGACTACCGCCTGGCCAAACAGAAATACGACCTGGTCTGCGAGCGCGCTGTCCAGGACAGCCTGTACCGCAGCACCCAGATTAACCGGATGGAGGAGAGCCTGGAGAGCATGATTCTCAACATGCAGATGATCCGTAAACGCAAATCCAACCTCGTCGTGAAGGCGCCCATCGACGGGGAACTGGGCCTGCTGGACGTGGTCCTGGGCCAGAGCATCGCCGCCGGCACCAAGATTGGCCAGATCAATTCCGTTGGCCTTTACAAAGTTGAGGCACAGATAGATGAGCACTATATTGACCGCGTCATTGCCGGTTTGGAAGCCACCTTCGAGCGCCAGGGCGAGACCTACTCCACCGTCATCCGCAAGGTTTATCCGGAGGTCCGTGACGGCAAGTTCAAGGCCGATTTCAAGTTTGACGGCGAGCAGCCCGACAACATCCGCGCCGGCCAGACCTACTATCTGAACCTCCAGCTGGGCCAACCGGAAGAGGCGGTCATCATCCCCCGCGGCACCTTCTACCAGAAAACCGGCGGAAAATGGATCTACGTGGTTAACAAAGACGGCAACAAGGCCGTCAAAAGAGAGATACGCATCGGCCGCCAGAATCCCCAGTACTACGAAGTCCTCGAAGGCCTGGAGCCCGGGGAAAAAGTCATCACCTCCGGCTACGACACGTATGGTGATAGTGATGTATTGGTATTTTAAGTTATGAAGAGTTTTTGGAACTTCCTTAAGAAGAACAAGTTATACGCGGCGGTCAACCTTGTGGGCCTCACGGTGTCGATGGCCTTCGTGCTCCTGCTGGCGGTGTATATCCAGCGGCAGCTGACCACAGATTCCTTTCAGCAGAATGCAGACCGGATTTATGTGGTTGCCAATGAGGATAATGTGACGATGGGTTACTGGCTGGACAAGCACCTGAAGAACAATTTCCCGGAAATTGAGAAGGGTTGCTGCGTGGCCAACATCGCATCGGCGGCAGCTTTCAACATTGATGGAGAACGAGTTTATGGCAGCACGATGGCGGCTGACAGCACCTTCTTTGAGATGTTCAGTTATGATCTGCTGGAAGGAAACAAGGCCGACTGGCGTGTTTCCCAGGACCGCTGCATGGTGAGTCGGGAGTTTGCGAATGCCCATTTCGGGGACAAAGACCCGCTCGGACAAACCATATCCTTAAATTATGAGGGGTCCTTTCAGCTTACCGTCTGCGGCGTGTATGAAGATTTCGGGAATTCCATCCTTAAAGCGCCCGATGTCCTGATACGGGGCGATATAATGCCATTAATAAATACGTCACACGACGAATACATGAGCAATGCCGGAGGCGGAATATGCTTTGTGATGGCATACCCGGGCGCCGACCTTCTGGCCCGGCAGGACGACATTCTGAGCTGGTGTGAAGAGCATTTCTGGGTCTACAAAAGCCAGTACGACAAGGTTCGGA
>Ga0256407_10012493_pt1 | contig 11541 bp, 10 predicted proteins | sample RumenRJG_04DNA_FD_193489 | JGI IMG/M metagenome (GOLD analysis project Ga0256407, IMG submission 193489) | Bovine rumen microbial communities from Lethbridge, Alberta, Canada - RJG_04 | ecosystem: Host-associated > Mammals > Digestive system > Stomach > Rumen | place: Canada: Alberta... | reverse complement strand
TTTTGGACAAAGGCTATCAGGTCATCATTTCTGCTCCAGCGCAGGATAATAGCAAGCTATTCCAAGATCTTGGGTGTAGTATTATTGAGACAAACTTCTATAGGAAAGGCAAGAATCCTTTCAAGGATTTCAGTTTGATGCTGAAATATAAGAAACTAATCAAAAACGAGAAGCCTAATGTCGTTTTGAGTTATACGATAAAACCGAACTTGTATGGTGGAATGGCTTGCCAACTTTGTGGTGTACCTCAGTTTGCCAATATTACAGGTCTTGGATCGGCAGTTGAAAATGGCGGATGGCTACAGAAACTCACCCTTTTCTTATACAAAATCGGTTTGAGAAAAACAAAAATAGTTTTCTTTCAAAATAATGCAAACAGAGTTTTTTGTAAGTCGCATGGCGTTGTCCCGGGCAAGAGTATTCTGATACCTGGTTCTGGGGTTAATCTGCACCACCACCAAATGCAACCATATCCAACACAGGACGAGCCTTTACGTTTTATTTTTATCAGTCGTCTTCTTAGAGAAAAGGGTATTGAACAGTATTTAGGTGCTGCGGAGGCAATAAAGAAAAAGCATTTTGATGTGGAGTTTCACATTCTTGGCGGGTGTGAGGAAATGTATGGTGAAAGGCTGCAAGCGTTACAAGAGAGCGGTGTCGTAATATACCACGGTGTCCAACCAGATGTACGCCCATTTATTGGCCGTTGTCATTGTACGGTTCATCCCTCATTCTATCCAGAAGGTATGTCAAATGTGTTGTTGGAGAGTTGTGCGGCTGGCCGTCCGATTATCACGACAGATAGACCAGGCTGTGGAGAGATTGTGGATGATGGACACAATGGTTTCTTAGTGAAACAGCAGGACACCGAAGATCTGATAAGGGTGTTGGAAAAGTTCATAGCACTACCTTATCAAGTCAAAAAGGAACTTGGCGAAGCTGGCAGACGAAAAGTAGAAAGGGAGTTTGACCGGCAAATTGTCGTTAAAACATATCTAGATGAGATTTGCTCTTTGGATTGTCTTGATTAATCAAAGAATGTTATTTCTCACCGATGTAGTTCTAAGATAGTTGAATTATTAGAAAGAAATATAAATCGATTATGCAAAAAAGAATAGTAGTTTTCGGAGCCACCGGAAATATCGGTGCTTATTCAGCCGTTCATCTTAAAGAACAGGGCTATGATGTTATTGCTGTAGGTCGCAGAGCATCTGATAACGGATTTTATGCAACTAAGGGCATTCCTTATTATTCTGTTGATATAAAGGAAAGAGCTTCGTTTGATGTTTTGCCTAAGGATGATGTTTATGCCGTCGTCCATTTCGCCAGCACTTTGCCATCAAGATATGCCTTCGACCCTCAGGATATGTTCGAGAGTATTACGATTGGTACCTTGCATGTGCTGGAATGGATGCAGAAGGTGAATTGCAAGAAGATTGTGTTCCCTCAAACTCCTTCTGACATGGCCAAGTATCATAACAATGGCAGCGTCATCCCCAGTGATGCCCCTCGTCATTTTCCGCTGACGGGCGATCATGCGGTATATACCATAGCCAAGAATGCAGCGGTTGACTTGATGGAGCATTATCGTGCAGAGTTTGGAATCAAGTTCTTCGCTCTGCGCTTTTTCACAATCTATCAGTATCACCCCAATGCCTATCACTATGCTGACTTTAAGCGTAGGATGATGCCGTACCGTATGCTGATGGACAGAGCCTCAAAGAGTTTGCCTATTGAAATTTGGGGAAATTGCAAAAAGGCGAAAGAAATGGTTTATGTAAAAGACTTTGTACGATTGGTTCAATGCTGTATAGAGAGCGATGCGGAAGGCGGATGTTACAATGTGGGTAATGGCTGGCAGGTATCCTTGGAGGAACAAATCTTGGGTATCATAGAGGTTTTCTCACCCAAGGATCATCCGTCACCGGTCATCTATTGCCCAGAAAAGCCAGATCCATTGGAGAATGCTTTTGATGTGTCTAAGACATTCAGCGAACTGAACTATAAACCTAAGTATTCTTATTTAGATCAGCTACGTGACTTCAAGAAAGAAATGGAAGAAGAACCCTTTGCCCTTCTTTGGGGTAGGAAAGAAGATTATACTGAATAACTATGTATAAGCATTTTTTGAAGAGATTCATCGACTTCGTTTTGTCGTTGACAGCTATCCTCGTTATCTCTCCTATACTGATAGTTCTTATCATATTGTTGTATTTTACAAACGAGGGTGCAGGTGTTTTCTTTCTACAAGAACGACCGGGCTTGAAGGGAAAGATCTTTAAGGTTATCAAGTTTAAGACAATGAATGAACGGAAGGGAGAAGACGGGAAGTTATTGCCCGACTTGTTGAGAATTACAAAAGTTGGGAAGTTCGTCCGTGCTACATCCTTGGATGAACTGCCGCAATTATTCAATGTTCTGAAAGGCGACATGGCCCTTATTGGGCCACGTCCACTTCTGAAGCAATATCTCCCGTTGTATTCACCAGAACAGATGAGGAGACATGATGTTAGACCAGGTATCAGTGGTTGGGCACAAGTGAATGGACGCAATAATCTTACATGGGGTGAAAAGTTTAAACTGGATGTATGGTATGTTGACCATCTTTCAATGTGGCTTGACATTAAGATAATTGTTATGACCGTCTTAAAGGTCTTTAAGCGCGAAAGTATCAATAACGCAGATACCGCAAGTAAGAATATCACAGAAGCAAACTTTGATGGAACAAATTAATCAGTATTCTAACTTAGAGACTCCCTGTTATATCCTTGACAGGAGAGAACTGGAACGTAGCATAAATGGTTTTGGCGAAGCTCTGCACAGTCATTTCACATGCTATAGTATAGGTTATTCGGTCAAGACAAATTCAGTACCATATTGCCTAAAATTGGCCAAGAATCAAGGGTGTTATGCGGAGGTGGTCTCATTCGATGAGTATAACCTTGCCCGAATCTGCGGGTATGATGTCCAGCATATCATCTACAATGGACCAATGAAGTCCAAAGAGACTTTCTTAGAAGCTGTAAAAGGGGGTGCTGTAGTCAATATAGAGACTAAAAGAGAATTGCAATGGTTGAATGAATTGCCAAAAGAGGGGCTATTCAGTATAGGAATTCGACTGAATATCAATATCTCTAAAGTGTCGCCCGAAGATGCCGATGGAGATAACGATAATAGCCGTTTTGGCTTCTCGGATGAGACCGCTGAATTCTCGGATGCTATCACGCGACTAAAAGAAATTCCCAACATCCGATTGACAGGGCTTCATATTCATAGGACTGCTCATAGCCGTAGTTTACGATTCTATGATAATTCCATCAGGTATGCTTGTGAGGTTATCAAGAAATATGGATTGGAGCTGGATTATTTGGATGTTGGAGGTGGCTATTTTGGGATTTTTTCCAATAAACCAACTTATCAGCAGTATTCAGATGTCTTCTATGATGCTTTGATTGACAATGGATTAGAACATCTAAGGGTTATTGTTGAACCTGGGAATGCGCTAGTGGCCTCTTGTTTCAATTTCCTGAGTGAAGTGATTGATGTAAAACACGTTGAAAAAGACAGATGGTTTATAACGACCGATGGTTCCCGCAACGACATTGATCCTTTCTTCAGAAAGTCGAGTTACATGACCGAAATCCTATCGAAAGGTGAGGGGCAAATAGTAAAAGAACAAGTGATAGGCGGTTGCACCTGTCTTGAATATGATCGGTTGTTTACAATAGAAAATTCAAAACTGTTGGGAGCAGGTGACCGAATACTGTATAAGAATGTAGGGGCTTACACCATGTGTTTGAGTCCATTGTTCATCAGATACTATCCGAAAATTTACGTAATGAAAGATGATGAGATCAACCTAATTCGGGATAGTTGGGGTGCAAATGAGTATATTCAGAAATCAATACTTTAGTAATATGGAAAAGAATATTTTGTTTTGCAGTGTTGGTCGACGTGCTAAGCTGCTTCAAGACTTTAGAGAGTCAATGAATGGTAGCGGTAAATTGATTGCTACGGATATGAGTCCTGTGGCACCCGCATTGTTTTTCGCAGACGAGACTTATCTTGTACCGCCTATCAGTGCACCTGGCTATTTTGAAAAAGTGAAAGAGATAGTAGTCAAGAGTGAAGCAAAAGCCATTACAACCCTCATTGATCCAGAGATAGAACTCTTAGCCAAACATCGCACGGAATTGGTAGAAATGGGGGTACTTCCTTTGTGTCCCGCAGATTGGACTGCACACCTTTGTTTTGATAAATATGAAATGTTCAAACATCTGCACGATAAAGGTGTGCGCACAGTTTTAACATACAACACATTGGAGTCCTTTAAGGAAGGTCTTTCCAAAGGAGAGGTAGCCTTCCCCGTGTTTATGAAACCCATTTCAGGAAGTGGTAGTGTGGGTATTGGCCGTTGTGACACCATGGAACAGGTGGAAGAGAAGTGGAACGACGGTAAGTTTACCTATATCATACAAGAACTGATGACAGGAGGCGACTGCGATGCCGATGTATATGTTGATTGTATTTCGCATAAGCCTGTTGCCGTGTTCTCTAAGAAAAAGATAGAGAGCCGTATTGGTGGCGCGAGCAAAACCATCAGCTATAAAGACCCCAAACTATTCGCCTTTGTGGAGGAGGTTTGTTCCGTGTTGGAACTGAATGGTCCTTGCGATATGGACTTCTTTATCAAGGATGGTGAGTACTACCTTTCTGAGATTAATCCTCGTTTCGGTGGCGCATATTTGCATGCATACGGTGCAGGGGTAGATTTCATCAAGCTCATCATGAACAATATCGATGGAAAAGAGAATCAAAGCATCGTAGGTCAGTATGACGAAGATGTTATCATGATGATGTATGATGATGTTGTGATTACAAGAAAGAGTGAACTGATGTCTGATAGTTTTAGTTTACTTTAGGTGTATGAGCATAGGTTATGTTATAGATTATTTTAAGCGAAGCAACCGCTTATTGAAAGTAATCAGTAGTAGAGAGGACGCTCCTCTGTTCTTATTATGGTTAGACTGTGTATGGGTGTTTTTTCGCTATGGTTGTGCAATTAGACAATATACTGAAGGTCGCTTTTATCGTTATAGTTCCTTTGAACGTAGTCAAATAACAACTACCCGTAAGTACTTTAAATTGGTGCGCAAGACGAATGATCCTGGGTTTATACAATATTTGGAAGACAAGGAAAAATTCAATTCAAAGTTTTCGGAATTCGTTCATAGGAAATGGCTCACATCTAATAATATGACCGAGGAAGGCTTTGATGAGTTATGCACATCCCCAACGGGCTTAATTGTTAAACCCCTCGGGGGCATGGAGGGTGCTGGTATTTATAAAGTTGAGCCATCAGAGTTAGGTGATAAAGAATCTATTAGAGATTTGTTTTTGTCATTAAAAAAATCTAATGTGATAGTTGAGGAAGTGATACGGCAACACCCTCAGATGGTGTTTAATAATAAGTCAGTAAACACAATACGAACTATTACAATAGTGGATAAATACACGCACGAAGTAAAACTTTTTAAAGCTGTATTAAGAGCTGGCGTAGGCAGTGCTGTCGTTGATAATTATCATCAGGGAGGTTGCTGCTACGAAGTGGATGTGCCATCTGGGCGCGTTTGTTCCAAGGGCATCTCTGCTAATGGCGATGACTGCATATTTCATCCTGGGACTGACACATGCATGTTAGGCTATCAAATACCCAATTGGAAACAGGTAGTTGAAGGTTGTATAGAAGCGCATAAACTCCTGCCTCAATGTCGGTATATTTCTTGGGACGTAGCTGTTACAGAACAAGGGATGGAATTAATAGAGGGCAACCATAATGGTGACTATGATATGATAGAATTTGTCGGATCTAATAAGTATTGGCCGCTGTTGAAGAAATATTTGTAAAAAATGAGAACACGCATAACTTTTACGGGTGACTTGCTAGCCTATCGCAGCCTTATTCAGAAGTCCAATAAGGGTAAAGGCCATGATTTTTCATCAGTCTTCGCGGATGCGCGCTCGTTGTTTGATGAATCCGATTATGTTGTAGGTAATCTGGAAACTCCACTGGCCGGTAAAGGCGCTGGATATACGGTTATGGATATGCTCTTTAATACACCGGATTCTTTTGCAAGGGATGCCAAGAATGCTGGCTTCAATATGTTCACAACGGCAAACAATCATTGCATGGATAAGGGGGAAGATGGGCTGAAGAGGACACTTGATGTCTTGGATGAAATGGGTATAGACCATACAGGGACATTCAGGAGTAATAAAGAGAAACGATTTATCGTAAAAGACATAAATGGAATTAAGTTTTCTTTTGTGTCGTTTACATATGGAACAAACCCTAATGTGAACGGTTATGAGATAAATGAGGGCAATGATTATTTGGTTAATCTGATTAAACATCCCGATGAAGTATATAAGCGTCCATTTATAAAGCAGGTCATTGTGAATATACTATATCGCTTACCTCTGAGAGTTCAAAATGCTATTCATCCACTATATCCTGCTCATGGTTTTGATGATAATGTCCCAGCGAAAGAGATTGGGAATATTCAGAATAAAAAATATGAAGATAATTTCATTGAAATAATAAAGGCGGCAAAAAGGGAATCTGACATTGTCATTGTGTGTTTACATTCTGGTGGGCAATTTAACTCTAAAGTAGGTGAATATACAAACTATTTGATAGATATGGTAAGGAAGCAATCAGTAGATGTATTGATTGTTAATCACCCTCATTGTGTATTAGGCTCCAAATGGGACAAAAATGTCTTCGAAGCATACGCGTTAGGAAATTTCTGCTTCACTCCTGAAGAGGGTTATTTTATTGATGGTGTATACGGAGAATATGGAGTGGTTTTGAATCTTGATTATGATACAGAAGAGAAGAAACTTATAGACGTTTCATTTTCAGTAATCAAGAATGTAAGGAGTCATGATGGAAAGGAAAGAGTTGTGCCCGTATCGGAATTGTATAAAGAACTCACGTCCGAGGGGCAAGAACTTCTGTTGAGAGATGTAAAACAGGTTATATGTCGTTTTGTTGGGCGTGATGTAGAAAATGCTATACTTGAACGGTATAGTCATTCAAAACTATGAGTAAAAATGCTTTTGTTGAGGCCGGATTAGGTTGTTGAGCGAGGATTAATGTCAACAGGTAGGTTTGCTAAAGTACTTAATGTTATTTGATCGTTAAAAGATGATTTTGTTTGAAGTTAAGGAAGCTTTTCTAGGTTTGGTACGCTTGGGTATAGGTCACCATGGAGCGGGAATACCGCTAAATGTGGAATGGAATACCATAGAGAACCTCGCTGCCGAACAAGGCCTTTCAGCAATTTTGGTTGACGGATTAGAAAAACTCCCTTGGGAACAGAAACCGCCAAAGCCTGTAATGCTGCAATGGATTGGCGAGGTGTTGCAGGGGTATGAATACCGGTATGAGCAGTACCGTAAGGCGATAGCGGAATTGGCCGCTTTTTACAATGAGCATGGTTTCAAGATAATGGTGTTGAAGGGCTATGCCTGCGGTTTGGATTGGCCCAAACCGGAGCATAGACCGTGTGGGGATATTGATATTTGGCTCTTTGGGGCGCAGAAGGAAGCAGATGAGATGATGATTCGAAAGAATGGCTTAGAGATTGAGAATGGCCAGCATCATCATACTATCTTTTATTGGCATGACTTCATGGTGGAGAACCACTATGATTTCATCAATGTGCGTCATAACAAAGAGAATCCAGAGTTAGAGAAAGTATTCAAAGAACTGGGTAAAGATGACTCGTATAGTATCGAGGTATATGGAGAGAGGGTGTATCTACCTTCCCCGAACTTACATGCATTGTTCCTTCTTCGTCATGCGATGGCACACTTCGTCGCAACAGGCATAACGCTTAGACAGTTGATGGATTGGGCATTCTATGCAAAGGCGCATGGTAATGAAATAGACTGGACTTGGTTAGAGGGTGTGCTGGAAAAGTTTGGCATGAAGCGACTGTACGATTTGTTCAATGCCATTTGTGTTGAGGACCTGGGATTTAGCGTAAACACCTTCCCTCGCGCTCAGTTTGAGCCTTCATTGAAAGAGCGGGTTCTGAAAGATATATTGGAACCAGAATATAACAATGACTTGCCCGCGAACTTCCTGCGAAGAGTGGTGTATAAATGGAAACGCTGGAAAGCCAACGGCTGGAAATATGAGCTTTGCTACAACGAAAGCCGCAGTTCCGCATTTTGGCATGGGGTGTGGATGCACTTGATGAAACCGAAATCGATTTGAAAGAGGAAGTGGATAAGGTGAGAAACAGAATGAATGAAATAAGCTCCTGGGGTGAAGCAGAGCACAAGGCTAACAGAAAGCGAATTGTGGAGGCAGTAGATAAAGTAGTTCATAAGATTCAGAATAAGTGAATCTAAGAGATATGATACGAGAATCGAAGATAATTAAAAGAATTTCCAACTGGTACTTCGGTAAGAACGTCTTGCCATATTGGGTGATTCTGCTGATGGACACATTGATTTTATTCACGTCAGCAGTGTTCACCTATTTGGTGACAAACCGCACAATGCTGGCCTTCGAGAACCGCTTTGCCATGCTTTATACGGCTCTATTGTTTGCCGTCCTTAGCTGGGTGGGCGCGAAGGTATTCAAGACGTACTCTGGCGTGCTTCGCTACTCCAGCTCCATTGACTTGGCAAAGCTGGCATACGCAAACCTGACAACGTTGGTGCTGGCGGTGGCGAGTTACTACCTGTTCCGTTGGACGGGGGTGGAATGGCTGTGTGCCATCAAGCCGCTGGAGGCCATCGTGGTGTTCACTATCTCAACGGCATTGATGTGGGCTCTGAGACTGGTGGTGAGGATTCTCTACGACTTTTCCAAGGATGAGACACCGGCTATGCGCGTGCTGATTTACGGTGCGTTGACTGGTGGCGTAGGTTTGGCTCAGTTTATTCGCACGCAGAACCCGAAACAGTTTGAGCTGGCTGGATTCATTTCGCACGAACCTCGCATCAAGAGCATGAAACTGTTGGGCGTGCCGGTCTATACTCTCGATGATAACATAGCAGAATTACTGCGGACTGAGAAGATTCAGGCAGTGTTGGTAAGCCCTCACCGAATCAATAATTTCAGACAGAACCAAGAGCTACAAGACACACTGATTAACGCGGGTTGCAAAATTTTCATGGCGCACGAGGCTAAGGAGGCCAGCGTGCAAGACGGGCAACTGACGGACGAGCAGTTGCAACTGCACGAGGTGAGTGTGGAGGACTTGCTCCCTCGTCAGGAAATCAAGGTGGACTTGAAGTCGGTGGGCGACCTGTTGGCAGGTAAGCGCGTGCTGATAACAGGTGCGGCAGGTAGCATCGGTTCGGAAATGGTACGGCAGGCGGCGACATTCAAGCCCGCCAAGATGATGCTCATCGACCAAGCTGAGACACCACAGCACGACATAGAACTGATGATGGCACGGGATTTCCCCGAGGTGCCTTGCGAGGTGGTAGTGACCAGTATCAGCCGCAGGACGAGGATGGAGTATATCTTCGACTCGTTTAGGCCGGAATATGTGTTCCATGCTGCTGCCTATAAGCACGTGCCTATGATGGAGAACAACCCCAGCGAGGCAGTGATGAACAACATCTACGGAACGAAGGTGATTGCGGATATGAGCGTGAAATATGGGGTGAAGAAGTTTGTGATGGTCTCTACCGACAAGGCGGTGAATCCTACAAACGTGATGGGATGCTCGAAGCGCATCTGCGAGATTTATGTGCAGAGCTTGGACAGGATGCTGAAGAAAGAGGCTTTGTTGAATAATAAAGACAATTCTGAATACACTCAATTTGTGACTACCCGCTTTGGCAATGTGTTAGGCTCGAACGGCTCGGTGATTCCGCTGTTCAAGGAGCAGATAAAGCGAGGCGGACCTGTTACAGTGACGGACGAGCGCATCGTGCGTTTCTTTATGCTGATACCCGAGGCCTGCAAGCTGGTGTTGGAAGCCGGCACGATGGGTAACGGTGGTGAGATTTTCGTCTTCGATATGGGCAAACCCGTGAAGATTGCAGATTTGGCCAAACGGATGATTGCCCTGTCGGGCGCGAAGAACGTGGAGATAAAATACACCGGCCTTCGCGAGGGCGAGAAGCTGTATGAAGAGGTGCTGAACGAACTGGAAGGCACCAAGCCCACCTTCCACGAGAAGATCCGCATTGCCCAAGTACGCGAGTACGACTATGAGCAGGTGGAGAAGGACATCGACGAGTTGGTGGAGATATCCAAGCAGTTCGACAACATGGCCACGGTGAAGAAGATGAAAGAAATCGTGCCGGAGTATAAGAGTAATAATTCTGTGTATGAAGTTTTGGACAAATGATTATTGACGAGATTAATACTTTAACGAAAGATCAGATTGTAGAATTTCAATCGCTTCTGAAAGAATTAGTTCCCGATGCAATTGTCACAACAGAACAGATTGCAGAGACAGTAGATAATCCTGATTCTCATGTGTTTGGAGCGTTTGATGAAGCTGGGCTTATTCGAGGTTGCGCCGTGTTGTGTATTAATACACTTCTGACAGGAAAACAAGCGACTGTAGAGAATGTTATTGTGAGCGCTTCATGCCGAGGTAAGCATGTGGGTAAGGCTTTGATGGAGTATCTGATAGAGTATGCAAGAACCCATTATGGAGATATCGTACTTAATCTTACGTCAAACCCGAAAAGGATTGCAGCAAATAATCTCTATCGGTCATTGGGATTTCAGCAGAGAGAAACCAATGTGTATAAATTGGAACTAAAGCATTAATGGCTATTCTGATATATGGTAATAGATAAGGATCTGTTAGACACCGTTTCTGCACAAGCAAAGGATTCTCCTCGTTTGCGGATGAACTATAACTTTCATCGGAGCCTGGATGAGAAGTGTCACAGGTTTCTGAATGCAGTGGAGCCTGAGACGGAGGTGCCAATACATAAGCATCCCACGAAGGATGAGACGTTTGTGATTCTACGAGGGAAGGTGCGGGTGACTACGCATAGGGATGATGGCTCGATTATCGAGGATGTAGTCCTATGTAATAAGGAAGGGCGATATGGTGTGAATATTCCCAAAGGGGTGTGGCATACGATTGAGGCCTTGGAGCCGAATAGCGTGATATTTGAATGCAAAGAGGGGCCGTTTGTGGAGCACGAGGTGGATGGAATCCTGAATGTGGAGAAGAAATGATTAAGGAGATTGTTAAAGGGGTATGGGCGTTTTGTTCATACCTTTTTGTGCCTCAATGGGGAAAACATAGGCAATAATATTTATGGAAAAGTATCAATATCATATTTTCAGTCCGTATCGGGTTTGTCCGTTAGGGGCACATGTTGATCACCAGCATGGTCTGGTAACGGGATTTGCGATTGACAAGGGTGTTGACCTATACTTCGATGTAAGAGGTCAGATGGAAGATGGAAGATGTGACCCGCATGTGCATCTGGAGTCGAGGACGTTCGAGGGAACGGTGGACTTTGATATCGATGCTCCGA
>Ga0256407_10012492_pt1 | contig 11541 bp, 10 predicted proteins | sample RumenRJG_04DNA_FD_193489 | JGI IMG/M metagenome (GOLD analysis project Ga0256407, IMG submission 193489) | Bovine rumen microbial communities from Lethbridge, Alberta, Canada - RJG_04 | ecosystem: Host-associated > Mammals > Digestive system > Stomach > Rumen | place: Canada: Alberta... | reverse complement strand
CTCCGGCACCCTGCTGTTTAAGCTGGCTTTCGAGGTTAGAAAGCATACCGCCCGGAACCTGAGAAACAAGGATACGAGTATCTGCACCAAGGAACTTTGATTCAAGTGAAGAATAGTGAGTGCGAACTTCGCGGAAGTAAGCTGCAAGTTCAAGAAGAGCCTTTGTATCAAGGCCTGTATCATATTCTGTACCCTTGAGCATTTCTACGATTGTTTCTGTTGGAGAATGTGAAGTACCCATAGACATAGAAGAAATTGCAGTATCCAGGATGTCTGCACCTGCTTCAGAAGCCTTAAGGAGTGTAGCAACAGAAAGACCTGTTGTTGCGTGTGAGTGGATTTCTACAGGAAGATCAACCTTTGCCTTAATTGCCTTTACAAGGTCGTATGCAACATAAGGTTTAAGAAGACCAGACATATCTTTAATACAGATTGAATCTGCACCAAAGTCTGCATATGTTTTTGCAAGTTCAGCATATTTTTCAATTGTGTGGAATGGAGTTACGGCATAGGAAATAGCCATCTGAACGTCAACTCCAGATTTTTTAGCAGCCTTTGTTGCGCATTCCATGTTGCGAGGGTCATTGCAGGCATCAAAATGCGGAAACAGCCGATACCGTTCTTTGCAGCTGTTTCAACGAACTTTTCTACTACGTCGTCAGCATAGTGACGGTAGCCCAAAAGGTTCTGTGCGCGCAAAAGCATCATGATTTTGTTATTAGGAAGAGCTGCATGAAGCTTTCTAAGGCGGTCCCAAGGATCTTCATTCAGGAAGCGGATACATGAATCGTATGTGGCTCCACCCCAACCTTCAATGTATTTATAACCGATTTTATCGAGCATTGGACAAGCAGGAAGCATATCTGCTGTTGTCATACGAGTAGCGTGAAGCGACTGATGAGCATCACGGATTGCAAGTTCGGAAATTCCAACTTTTGCCATTTATTTTACCTCTTAATTTTTTTAGACAGATTCTTTTTCACGGATAGCAGCTGCAATTGCTGCAATAATTGCACCCTGATCTACAGCCGGTGCAACAGCAGCTCCTGCTGAAGGAACAGGTCTGCTAGTTTTACTTGTTGTTTTTGCATCAGTTTTATCAAGCTTGAAAGCACGTACAAGAGCGTGAAGCAGTCCCATACTTGCGATCATGATAAGAATGAATGAAAATACAACAACCATACCAAGCAAAGTCAAAATTCCACTTTGACTAAGCATCTCAGATATTGTCATATATCCTCCTATTAACTTCGCGTTATACACGTCTTTCCGGCATAGAATTTTTCTCAATGGCGAAAAAACAGCAAGTGTAGTATAGAAGAATGCCTTTAGATTTTCAATAACACCGGGAAACAATCACAAAAAAACTGACACAGACTCGACAATTCTGTTAAGTAGCCTGTATAATGGAAACATGTCTGTGCTGTACATACTTTTTTTTGTTTTCTGCGGTCTTTTTACCGCATCTACAATTCTTAATATAATTGCCTGCGGAAAAAAAATCAGGCTTATGGAATACATCTGCCGTCCTGCCCAGTACGTTTTTATGCTTACAGCAGAACTTATGGTGCTCATTCCAAGAATCCCCGATTCAGTCCACATAATTGTGGCAGTTTCCCTTTCTGTTGCCTGCACAATGGCAAGTTCATGCATACTGCTTTTTTCTAAAAAACAGAAGCTTCTTGTAACAAGCATTTCTCTTCTTATATTGAGCTACTTGAGTTTCATTCACATTCTGGGAGCTTCATTCATTCTGTTCAGGCTTCCGGGAGCAGCAACGGCCTGCACTGTCACCGTATATGCAATAATACTCATCATGTACTATTTTTACGTTACAGATACGCGAAGCATAATGAAATCAATGGCCGTAATCCTGCTTATGATTCCGATTCTAATCATGCACTATGGTTCACTTTTAAGCCTTTTCGGACAACCAAAGCTCTATTCAATTCTGCTTACAGCCGGAAGCACTGTGCTTATAATTGCCCAGGTAATGACTTCAAGAGGATTTTTCAGGAAAACTTCAGACAGGGAACGCCTTATCAAGCGCATGATTCAGATGGCCGGACTTCTTTTTGTAACAGCCGGCTTTACGGTAATGGTGTGCGTATAAATAAAAAAATGCAAAAAAAGGGGCTGACTAATTAGTCAGCCCCTTTTTTATAACTTACTTATGATTTTTTAGCAGAATGCTTTGCGAATGTCCTTATTCCTTCTATAACAAGGACAACTGCAAGACCTGCCATTGCAGCAGCAAATACAAACTGGAACCAGTGACCCCACATAGGTCCCTGTCCTTCTGCGGCACCTGTAAAAATCTTAATCTTTACGATGATAGTCCTTACAAGCTGTGTAAGGGTTGCGGCAAGCATGAATACAGTCGGGATGAAGAACATCTTGTTATTCTTTCCAACTTCGCCAAGCCATGCGGCAACTGCCATAAGAGCAATTCCTGCAAGAAGCTGGTTTGCTGCACCAAAAAGTCCCCAAATCTGGCTGAGTGAAAGACCGCCCAGAATACATCCTGTAACAACCATGAGCGCAGTTCCAAAAAGCGGGAATGCAAGAACCTTGCGAATACCCTTTGCCTCTTTGTATGAAGTCTGTCCATCCTTAAGAAAAAGTTCAGAGAACATAAAGCGGCTTAAGCGTGTACCTGTATCAAGAGAAGTCAGGGCAAATACAGAAACTGCAAGAGTAAGAAGAGCATAGATGGCATTGTTTGAATCTGTAAGTCCGAACATCTTGGAAATACCAAGCGCAAATGCTACCGGAGGAGCACCCGCAAATGCACCGTTTTTAATAAAATCGCTTGAAACCATTCCAAGTGCCACAAGAGAAAGAATACCGAGCGCAGATTCAATAAGCATTGAACCGTAACCGATAGCCTTTGCATGGCGTTCATTGTCCAGCTGCTTAGAAGTTGTTCCGCTAGAAATAAGCGAATGAAAGCCGGAACAAGCACCGCATGCAACAGTAATAAAGAGAGCCGGGAACATCGGTCCGATTTTTGTTGACCAACCTGTAAAAGCAGGAAGTTCAAAAGAAGCATTGCCTGTAACGGCAGAAACTACAACTCCAATAAATCCAAGTGCCATCATTGCGTACAAGAGGTAAGAAGAAAGATAGTCTCTTGGCTGAAGCAGAATCCAGACCGGTACAAGGGAAGCAACTGTAATATAAACACCAATGAAAACAATCCAGCCTGTGCGGCTCATGGCAAAGCCAAAGTTCAGACCGATTACAACGGCAGCAACAACACCGGCAAGACCGATTGCAGTAGCATAGCGAGTCCTCAATCCAAAGCGGCTTGTAAGAATTCCGTATCCAACAGCGAGGACAATAAAGAGAAGGGAAATCATTGCTGTTGACTGAGGACCATTAGGATTCTTAACGATTCCAAACGGAACAGATTCTCCAGCAGCTGCTACAGTAGCAAAAGTACCTGCAACAACATTTACAAATGAAGCAATTACAAGAATCAATACAAGAAGGGCAAAAAGGATAAAAAGTTTTTTAGAAGTCTTACCCATTGAATCCCTGATGATTTCGCCGACAGACTTTCCTTCATGTCGGGCAGATGCAAACAGGGAACCAAAATCCTGAAGTCCACCAAAGAAAATACCACCAATTACACACCAGAGAAAAACCGGAACCCAGCCGAATGCCGCAGCCATAATAGGTCCGTTAATCGGTCCTGCTCCCGCAATTGAAGAAAAGTGATGTCCCATTAAAACTGCCGGTTTAGCAGCTACATAATCAACACCGTCTGCCTTTTCGTAAGCAGGCGTTTTTTTGGATGGATCAATACCCCACTGCTTTGCAAGCCAAGAGCCGTATACAACATAGCCGATGAAAAGCAAGGCAATGGCAGCAATGATTATTAATAATGCTGTCATTTTAGTTCTACCCCCTGTTCAGCACTTTTTATAGATTCCCCACAAGTTTCTTTAAGTCCGCACCGCGCCTGTTAGTCACCGCACGCCCCGTAGAAGCTTCGTAGGCTAATAACCTGAATCCGCTCCAGCCGTAAAGGCCAAAAGCATAAGATTTATAATAGTTAAGTTGCTTTATTTTCTTTAACGCTTCCGACGAAATCCTATCTGCAAACAGGACAAGCGTTACATCAGAATTTCTGTGACCATAATAAGGCGAAACCCTGGAAAGCCCCCTTTCCCATGCCGCAGCCGCAATTTCTTCCAGTTTTGCACAGGATAGACAAACAGAAACGGGTTCCGCACAATCATCATGCAGAACCCGCTCATTATGGTCATAACATTTATTGAAATCATTCATTTTTTCGTCATCACAGGAACCGCAATTACTGCAATCACAGAAAAAAACAAAGTCATTTGAATCAATGTCCGCAACTTTTGCAGACTTTACCAGAAAATACTGCTCTCCATGCGACTTAAAAACGGCTTCGGCACAAAAAGGTCCTGCAATATTTTCTGTAGAAATATCGTAGTACCTGTTAAAAGCATTTATAATCTTTTCAAATGTGCCATTACCGTTCATACCGCATTATCAGAACAAGTCTTCCATCCCGTAAAGATTACCTTTAGTAAGGCGCCCAGTCTTCAATCCGTTGGAAAGACGTTCAAGGGCATGCACAGAACCCATTGCAAAACCTTCGCGGCTTCGTGCCCTATGCGTAATTTCAATTGTATCAGCCTTGCTATCAAAGAATACAGTATGAGTACCAGGAATTGAACCGCAGCGTGTAGAAGAAACGTGCAGCTGGTTCGGCTGCGGACGTTCATGGAATGCGTCAGTTACAATCTGATCCTTCTTTTTTGTATTTTCCAGAATAACCTTTGCAATGGAAAGAGCTGTTCCAGAAGGACTGTCTGCCTTCTGATTGTGGTGGGCTTCCCAGGTTGCAATATCGTATTCAGGATATTCTTCAAGAACCTTAACGGCTTCTGCAATAATCTTGTAAAGCATGTTTACGCCAATCGAAAAATTAGAAGAGGTCATAATTGTTCCGCCGCAAGAAGCAGCAAATTCAGCAACTTCCTTATGCTTATCGTTCCAGCCAGTAGTTCCGACAACAACTGGAAGTCCCAGCGGAAGCAAAGCCTTAATGTTTCCCATTACAGCAGTAGGATGACTGAATTCAATAACACCTTCAGCACCGCTTGATTTTACAGCACGGGCAACAGCTTCATAATCGCCTGCAGCAACCTTAACTGTTGCATCTTCAGAAACAACATCAACAGTGGCAACAACTTCGTGACCAAGAGATTTAGCACAGGATTCTATCATGTGCCCCATTTTTCCATAACCTACAAGCGCAATCTTCATACCTTGCCCCTTAATTTTTCTAAAAAAGAATTAACCGAAATAAGCTTTATGCAGAATCTGCACAGTACGGTCAGCTTCAGACTCTTCAACAAGCACAGAAATATTAACCTTTGAAGCGCCCTGGCTTATCATCTGAACATTAATTCCTTCATCAGCAAGTGCACTGAAGCCAGAAGCAAGAATTGCAGAAGAATGAGCAACATCACAGATTACAGTAACAATTGCCTTTCCCGGGCGAAGCTTAACGTCTGCAACACGCGCAAGGTCTTCTACAAGCCCCGAAAGATCTTTTTTAGTATTTACAGTACATGAAACAGAAACTTCAGAAGTAGAAATTACATCAATGCTGACATTCCATTTAAGGAACTGATTAAAGATGTGTGCAAGAAAGCCGGATGCACCAAGCATGCGTGTAGAAACAATATCAAAAATCTGAACGTGCTTTACAGAAGTAATAGCACATACAGGAGGAACCTTACCAGCATGATTTTCTACAATCAAAGTTCCCGGACTTGAAATGTTATATGAATTCTTTACGCGAACCGGAGTTCCGCTCTTGCGTACCGGCAACATTGAACGCGGATGCAATACCTGCGAACCGAACATGGCAAGTTCCTGTGCTTCTTCATAAGTAACTTCAGGAACAGGCTTTGCTTCTTTTACAACGCGCGGATCAGTAGTAAGGATACCGTCAACATCCTTCCATGTCTGAACTTCATCAGCCTTCATTGCTGCACCAATCATAGTAGCAGTCAAATCTGAACCACCGCGTCCAAGAGTAGTAATGATTCCGTTTTTATCCTTGGCAATAAATCCTGTTACAATCGGAATTGCGCTATCCTTGCCTTCCTTATAAGCAGTCAAATGCTGTGGAATGTTTTCCCATACTTCATCAAGAAGTTCTGCGCTCATGTAGTTAGAATCGCTTACAAAACCAACATCCCATGCATCATAGAATTTAGCGTCAATTCCTTCACTCTTAAGGTAAGCTGCCATCATGCGTACAGACATGCGTTCACCAAAAGAAACAAGGTAATCGCGGCTTCTCTTACTGATTTCCTTAAGCATGGAAATTCCAGTCAAAAGCTGTTTAAGTTCGTCCAAAAGCGCGCGGATTGTTTCAATATTAATTCCAAGTTCCGCAGCTGTATCTTCGTGAAGTTTTGCAACACCGGCAACATCAACTTTTCCAGATACGGCAAGATCTGCTGCTTCCAAAAGATGATCTGTGGTATCGCCCATGGCACTTAAAACCACAACCGGTCGCTGTTCTTTATATGCCTTAATAATTGAGGCAACGTGTTTAATTCTTTCTGCATTGGCAACTGAAGAGCCGCCGAATTTCATAACTATCATATTAATAAAATAGCGATTTTTGTATATTTATGCAATTTCATTTTAAATTTTTGCATAAGTTTTATTCTTCAAAGAGAATCACTACTTCATTTTTATGTTGTTTTCCATTATATTGAACTCATGTTTAAGAAAGATTCTCCAGTTCTGTATAAGAAAAGTTGTGCCGTAATCCAGGATTTTGACGGCGACAAAATCATTGTTAAATTTCAGGTAGCCCCGGCAACACCAACAGGAAAAAAGGCTCAGTACGCCACACAGAAAGTACGCGAAAAAGACATAATCAGCCTTAACGCAGAATCATGCGGCTCAATAGAAAAACTCCTTTCCTTTACAGATGAATCAATCTCCGCCCAGATACAGGAAACCTACGAACTTTTAGTGAGCGACGAAAGCACAGCCTCAGAACCTGTAAATTTTTCTGACCTTGCAGAACTTCTTCGAGGAAGTGCGAAATCAGAAGAAAGCTGGTTCATATATTCATCATTGTGCGCTTCACTGGAATTCAGCCTTAACGAAGAAGACTTGAAAAACGGAAACGTTTCATTCACTCCGCGAAACCAGGCCGAAATTGAATCAATTAAACAGAAAAAATACGAAAAGGAACACGAAGCAGAAATACACGCCGCATTCATTGCTCGCCTTAAGGAACGTAAACTGAATCTGCCGGACGATGCAAAATTCATGAACGAAGTAGAAAACGTAGCTTTCTGCAAGGCCGAAAAATCAAAGGTCATGGTAGAAGCCGGCGTAACCCAGAGCCCTGAAAAAGCGCACCAGCTTTTAATAGACACAGGAATCTGGGACATAACAAAAAATCCCTACCCTACACGCTACGGACTTTCAATGGTCAGCGCAAAAGAAGGACTTGGCACCCCGCCAGAAGAAGAACGCCTTGAAGTACCGGAAACCGCATACGCAATCGACAACGAATGGTCTGCTGACCCAGATGATGCAGTTGCCTTTGACGGAAAATACCTTTGGGTTCACATTGCAGATCCGGCCTGCTACGTAAAACCGGATTCTTCCATAGATAAAGTTGCAAGGGACAAGGGAACAACCCTTTACCTGCCGGAAGGAGCCGTCCGAATGCTTGCAGAAGAAAGCCTTGCCGACTATGCACTTGGACTTCAGGAAAAAAGCAGGGCACTTTCTTTCAGGATTCTTTTAAAGGAAGATAATTCAATAGAAGAATGTAAGATTTTTAAAACATTTGTAAACGTAAAACGTCTTACATATCAGAAAGCAACGGAATTAAAGGACAGCCCGGAACTTAAACCGCTTTTTGAAATTGCGCGTAAAAACATAGAACGCAGAAAGCGCAGTGGCGCCACAAACATTGACCTGCCGGAAATCCACATGAGCGTAGACCCAGAAACAAAAAAAGTCAGCATAAGCCCTCTCATCCGCTACGAGGCAGACTCAATGGTTTGCGAAATGATGCTTTTAGCCGGAGAAGGCGCCGCTTATTTTGCATTCAACAATAAGATTCCGTTCCCGTATGTAAGTCAGGAAGCCCCGGACGTTCCTAAAGAAGTAATTCCGGGACTTGCCGGCCAGTTCAAACTTCTGCGCTGCATGCACAAACGCAGCGTAGGCGTTACTCCGGCAATGCATTCCGGCCTTGGAATTGCTGTTTACAGCCAGGTAACCAGCCCGCTCCGCCGTTACAGCGACCTTATAGCTCATCAGCAGCTCCGCGCATATTTAAATGGTGAAAAACTCATAGACAAGGACACAATGCTTGAACGCATAAGCCAAGGAGATGCCGCAAGCATAGCCGCAAGAAAAGCAAGCCGCCTGAGCGAAACCCACTGGAAACTTCTGTATCTTCTTCAAAATCCGGAATGGACTGGAAATGCAGTCTGCATTGATCACAAGGACGAAGGAGACCTATTCATGATTCCGTCGCTTGCAATGCAGACAGTAATACCTGGACTTGCAGGAATAGAACTTAACCAGGAAATTCAGGTTTCTGCACGGAACATAGACATCCCGACACAGAAAGTTGAATTTATAAAAGTTCAGTCCTGACTGTATAAGCCGGCAAGAATTGCAACACACTGATTGAAGCTGATCTTTCCGGTGTTCAAAGTAATGTCGTACTGCCTTGAATCGCCCCACTTCATGTCTGTGTAAAACTGAACGTAAGTAGAGCGGCGGCGGTCAAGTTCCTTAAGGTATTTTTCAGGATCAAGGACATTTTCCTTAAGCTCTTCCGCAAGGTATTTTGCACGAGTTTTTTTATCAGCATGAATGAAAACATTAAGCACGTCTGTACGCTTACGAAGAATGTAATCTGCACAGCGGCCTACGATAATGCATGGTTCTTTTTCTGCCAGTTCTTCAATTATCTGATGCTGAATTGCCCAGATGGAATCCTCTACGGAAGGACCGTTATAATACATTCCGGTTGCAAAATAAGTTTCGATTGCAACCTTATTGCCGTATTCGCCTTTGTCTTCTATAAATTTTTCGCAAAGGCCGCTTTCAGCAGCAACCTTGCCAATAATTTCCCTGTCATAACACGGAATTCCCAGTCTTTCAGAAAGCATCTTTCCAATCTGCGAACCCCCGCTTGCATATTCCCTGCTGATAGTTATTATTCTTCGACTCATTTTCGGCCTCCGGCGTAAGAAAACTTTTTCCATCTTATATAATTATACATTAGTTCCGGGAATTTTCAAAAAAATTGTTGAAAGAAAAGATTGGAGAGAATGATAAAGTCTGAACCCTTTCCATTTGCTCCTCTCCCCAGAATTACAGTATAATTTTTCTATAACGAACCGACATTCGGGCAAATTTCAGTCAAAGGCAGGAACAGGATGCAGGACATTTTACGGACAAACGGAAGCAGTATTTTACTTAACTCCAGTCTTTCTGAAGAGCAGTTTGCAAAAACCAAGTGTTCCCGCCTGCTTGATGAAACCGGCTATTCAGTTCAGTTTAAGTCCGAAGATGATGCGCCATTATTTACTCCCTGGAAATTCGCCGGAACAAAAACAATAGACGAGCAGGCCTATTTTTTTGGCGAATGGGAAGAAGCTGTATCTGTAGAAAACATAATTTTTAAGGGCGGCCAGGAAGCACTACAGACACTGTTTTTAATATGCCGCGCCTATTCAGAAGCAGACAGAAAAAACATTGACCTGCCATGCAACGGAATGGCTGGAATCCTTGTAAAAAATAACGCTCTCCTTTTTGTCCCGGAAAAAACTTTTGATCGCTGCGCACTGAATTCCGGCAGAGAAGAATACGACAGAATTCAGAATCTCTGGCGCGACAGCATTGCTGACGGTTCCGCTGCGAGAAACTTTACCCTATCTGTATGCGCCTATTACGCCTGCACCGGTCATTTTCCATATCCCGACAACTCTGAATCAGAAAAAGGAATTCTCATAAGCGACAGGAATTTTCTGCCGCTTATCTATTCCGTAAACGGAATCAGCAGAAAGCTTTCTGATTTTACAACCACGGCACTTTCCGGAACAAAACCGGAGGCAAACTTTCCTCTTGAAGACTTAAAAAAAGAACTTTTTGACCACGAATCCAAAAAACATACGATTCCGCAGGAACTGTTTGAAAAGAACGTAAAGGACTTTGTCATAAAGCAGAAAAAAACACTTGCAAGAAAGAAATTTTTTGAAAGAAACAGAACGCGCATTCTAGTCATTATTGCCGTTTCACTTTTTGTTTTTATTTCAGTCCGTTCAATTTATATAGAAGCCGGAAAAAAGCCCGTCGCAACCGGACTTACTTCTTCCCAGACTGCAGAACTTTTTTACGCCGGAATCCACCATATGGACACAGATTACATGCTCGCCGCCGCAAAAAACTGCCCGCAGGCGCAGATATACATTTCCCAGATTCCGCAGATTTACGTAACCGGCCAGATGAAGAGCGCCTACAACTTTGACTCAGGAATTTCCACCCCTGAAAACTGGCTTTTCTACGAACCAGATTCAAAAAAATCCTATTCAAGATACGTATACGGAATAACAAACTTCCAGATTGACGGCGCACCGTCTGAACTCAACCAGAAAGCCCCTACCGTAGGAAACCATCCACACCGGATACTCCGCAATCCTGACGGCAAAAAAATTGAACTCAGTCCTGAAGCTTCGCACACCGTTCACTATTACCTTGTTCACACAGATAACACACAGCTTAGAATAGACGAATACACGACAACAGTTTCTGAAGAATACAAAAAAGACCGCTGGCAGATTCTTTCTTTATCCCAAAAACAGAATTCTGCATACGTTCCGCTCCTCGATTTCAGCCTTGACTACAAGGATTCCCTTAACAGAGCAGCCGGCAACGTAATTCAGGCAGCAGAAACCCTCCGCGCAAAATATCCATGGCTTCCAACCCAGGCCTCATTGGAAGCAGAACAAAAGCGTCTGGACGCAATCGGCTATTAAGTTAATAACACCTAACAAAACCAGCCTTTTTTTTCTCTTTATTCGAGCGAAGCTACTTCTTCATCCCAAAGCCCTTTCTGTAATTTTACAATGCATCCTTCATCCCGGCCTTCCAGGGTTCCGCTCACCGCTCATTCCTACGCTTTCGCTCCGGAACGCCTTCGGCGCCCTTACACGCACGGCGCAAACTATAATTAGCCAGTTATTACACCTTCCTTCAATTTACTTGTATCTACAGGCGGATTGTTTATTTTTACTGTCTGTAAAATCATATCGCGGGTTTCGCGGATTAACTGTAAATCTCTAGGAAGTTTTTTATAGTCATCGCTGAATAGCAGGTCATACATTGCTTCAAGACATTCCTGGTTTATCCAGTAGTAAAGGCCGTCTTTTCTCATTTCAAACCACTGGGGAAAAGAATTAACAAGTTCTTCTGCTGAATAATCTATTGAATTTA
>Ga0256407_10012491_pt1 | contig 11541 bp, 7 predicted proteins | sample RumenRJG_04DNA_FD_193489 | JGI IMG/M metagenome (GOLD analysis project Ga0256407, IMG submission 193489) | Bovine rumen microbial communities from Lethbridge, Alberta, Canada - RJG_04 | ecosystem: Host-associated > Mammals > Digestive system > Stomach > Rumen | place: Canada: Alberta | collected... | reverse complement strand
CCTGAGAGAGCAAGCTCTCTCATCGTTTCCCCTCGACTTGCATGTGTTAAGCCTGTAGCTAGCGTTCATCCTGAGCCAGGATCAAACTCTCCATTGTAAAATATCATTGTCTCTTCCCTTTAAAGCCCTAAGGCATCGCGGGGAAAGGATCTGTCTGTCTTTGCTCGGAACGCTCCGGAAACTCAAGAAGTAAACTCATTCTTTTTTTATTAGAATGACGGATAACTTATTTTCACCCGACGGAACTCGTTAAAGCTCCGCCGCTTCCTGTACTGTTTCTCTGTCTGATTCAAACTTTTCAAATATCGCTCTTGCTTAAGTTCGTAACCAAGTTGTAATGCTTGATTTTTGTTAAGCGAGTGCAAAGGTAGCGCTTTTCTTCCAATCACCAAAATATTTCGAGAGAAATTTTCAATAAAAAACGCAAAATATCAACATTAATTGATTTAAATCAAGTAAAAAGCAAGATATTTATTAATTGCGATGTACGGCGAGGGCCAATGATGTCTCTATGTTGTAAATACCACTTCCTGAATTGTAAAGGAAGGAAATCGAGTGCGCTTTTATTTCAATGAATATAGATCTTTGAAGGATTTTGAGCCACCGGATGAAATGGGCATAGAAAGAAAGGAGGGCAGAAAAACGATTTTATCTGCCCTCCTTCAGGAGTTAATTACTTAAATTTCCAAGCTGACTATCATTGAGTGGTGCCGGCTTTTTGCTGGAGTGTACTTTAAACTTATCGAATCCCTCACCATAAACTCCTTGCACGTAGCTTTGAGTGACAAAGGCATTCGGATCGATGTCGTTGATGAGCTGGAAGATCACCCTGCTTTCACGACGCTTTGCCATAATAAATAGCATCTTCACCTCACGACCGGTGTGAAATCCATAAGCTTCTATCACAGTTGCGCCACGATGAGGATAAATAGCTATCTGTGAAGCTATTTCTTTGTATTTTTCAGAGATGATAAAAAACTGTACGTTGCGCTGCTGCATACCGACGACCTGATCAATACAGAAAGCGGTAACATAGAGAACCACGTAGCCATAAAGCACCTGTTCCCAATTGCGAAGCACTAAATAAGACGATGTGATAATGACAATGTCCACCAGCATGATAACCCGTCCCAACGTGATGTCGTAATATTTATGAACAATGGCAGCAATAATATCCGTACCTCCGGTAGATCCGTTTGAAGCCAGTCCCAAACCTACTCCGGAACCACAAAATATGGCGCCAATGATAGAAGCCATGAAGGGCTGGTCGGCCAAAAGATGAACATCCGACAGATATTGCCGCGAGTAATTGGTCAGCAGCGTCAATACAAAAACGCCATAAATGGTTTTCACACAGAAGCGCCATCCAAGAATTTTCAAGGCTATGGCGAGCAGCACAATATTGATCGCAAAGTAGGACCATTGCACAGGAATCCCCAATCCCCAGAACAAAATCGAGGAGATACCAGGAACCCCACCGGTTGTGATGTTATTAGGTAACAAGAAAATGGTCCAGCCAATGGCATAAGACATCATGGCAATGCCGATCATCACATAATCTCGGCATTCTTTAATGAGTTTGGTTTTCTTTTGTGCTTCCATATTAAAAGCTTCAAAACAGATATATTCTTTAATTAAATACCTAAGCCTCCCTCAAACTGAGAGTCGACAAATTTACTTTGACGCAAGCGGCTGTTTGGCGGCACGTCGTGGGTGACCCATATATTACCACCGATGATCGTATCGTGCCCAATTGTGATTCGTCCAAGGAGTGTAGAATTAGAATAAACCGTAACATTGTCTTCCAAAACGGGATGGCGGGGAAATTGCTCTCCATCAAAGTTATTAGAGTCAAAAGGACGGTGACCGGCTGCTCCAAGTGTCACTCCCTGATACAGGGTGACATGATTTCCGATGATACACGTTTGACCGATAACCACACCCGTGCCGTGATCGATGGCAAAATACTCTCCTATCTTGGCACACGGATGAATGTCGATACCCGTCTCACCATGAGCCTTCTCCGTTATGATTCGGGGAATCACGGGAATCTTCATATCCTGCAACACATGGGCCAACCGATAGTGCAGCATGGCTTGAACGACGGGATAACAAAAGATCACCTCAGAAGGTGTAGCCGCGGCAGGGTCGTTGTTGAAGATAGCCTCGACATCGGTGAATAGCAGTCGTTTCACTTCAGGCAACTGGTCTATGAATTGCTGAGCCAGGACTACGGCCCTCTTCTCGTCAGCCTCACACTCCGAACAATGCTGAAACTGTAAGGCCAGCAGGATCTGACGGCTGAGGACTTCGAAAAGCCGTTCCATGTTCACGCCTATGTGGTAGGAGCGCATCTTCTCGTCGTTCTGTCGCCGGTCGAAATAGCCTGGGAACACAAGTTGCCGCACAAGATCAACCACTTCACAAAGTGAAGCAACCGATGGCAAGGGGGAATCGGATCTTGGCACGAACCGTGCTTCCTGTTCTGAAACCTCCGTAAGCAATCTTACATCTTTCTCAAAACTATTGCCGCTTAGTATTGGTTTTCCGTTAATCATGCTGCAAAGATAGTGCAATCGGGGGTAATTTCAAAATAAAACCAGTTTTATTTTTATCTTCTTTTACCCATCGAGGTTCAAGAAAGAAAAAAGTACATCAAACTGTTGTTCTTCATGAGGCAACCAATAAATAATAATGAAAGAGGCCAGCTGCGGCACTATCCGCAACCAGCCCCAAAAAACAGAGATGAACGTTTCTGCCTACGCGGCAGAAACGAAAGCTGTATCATCAACAAGAGAGTCCATGAAATATATCAAAGCAAAAAATTTCTACCGCTTGTGAATTATTTTTTAAAAGCCAATCTTCGCCATGACACCAATTACGGAGCGGGAACCTTCAACATAAGTGGGGAAGCCGATCTGGCGGCCAGAGTTGCCCGCGTCCACGATATATTTCTCGTCGAAGATGTTCTTGCCGAAGACACCCAACTCATAGTAGACACGCTTGGGCTTGAAAGTCCAGCCAGCCGTGAAATTGCAGAGTCCATAACCATCCTGCGTCAACTCAGGCTCGTTGCTGTCCTCGAAGTAGACCTTTGACTTGTAGGAGAAAGTGGGGCGGAAATAGAAAGTCGACTTCTTGACGGGAATCTCAACGTCGGCGCCCACGGTGAAACTGTTCTTCGGAGTGAGGCGGAAACGATGGCCGGCATACTCCTGGGCCTTGCCATCCTCGTCCTTGTCGTTGAACCTGCCGTCGATGTAAGCATAGTTGGCGAAGAGTGCCAACTGGCGCACAGGTGACCAGGCGAGCGAAGCCTCGACACCAAGGGAATGGGCGCGTCCGGCGTCGTCGGCGATATAACGGCTCAACGACTGGTCGAAGCGGTTGGTCTGGAAATGATACCAGTCGTAGTAATAGGCGCAGAAGTCATAGTTGACATGTCCGCCAAACACGGAGCCCTTCACACCTCCCTCGTAGCTGTAGATGATTTCCGGCTTCAAGGTGGAGAGAAGCTCGGGGGAGTTGTTGTAGTAGATGACGCCCGGTCGACGGCCACGCGACGCGCTCACGTAGATGTTGTTGCGGCCCACCATATAGTTGAGAGCCACACGACCCACCCACGACCAATAATTCTTCGAAGTGGACACCTTGCGTCCGCTCTCTGTGGGATTGTATAGCACGGCGCCAAACATGCTGGGCACAGTGGTCGAAGAATAGCCCGACTCCTGATGCTCGTAGGTGCCGCGCAAGCCCAGCGTCAGGTTGAGGTTGCGCCAGATCTTGTAAGAGCCATCGGCGAAGACCTCCAAAGCCTGGTTGGTGCCGTAGTTCTTGCCTTGTTCCTGATAGTTGTCGGGAAGCTTCTGGGCCGAGAGTCCCTTGAGCGTAGCCAACATTGTGGCACCCTGCTCTCCCATGCCTCCCAACACCTGGTCGAGGCTCATGCCCAACTGCGAGAGCAAGCCGTTGATGTCGCCATAAAAGTCGGGAGTGAGTTCCGCTGGCTGCAACTCTCTCGATGGGAACCACTTGCCCATGAGGGCATCGAGCTGGGTCTTGACCAAGGGACGGTAGGCCTCTGGCACATACTGGTTGAGCAGCGGCTCCACCTGGGAAAGGAGAGAAGTGAAACGGCTCTTGAGCTGGTTCTGAATCAGCACGGGGTAGATATACTGCATGTTGGTGCGGGCCATGACATTCTGGCTGCTGTTCTCATAGAAGTAGCTGATTCCGCCAAAGCCCGAAAAACGCTGGTGGTTGTCGTAGTTCATACGAAACTCCTGCGAGAATTGTGTTCCATCGGTTTTCTCCTCACAAGCCAACAAGGGCAGGTAAGTGCCATCGGCGTCAAACTTTTCATCGGAGTTAAAGGCACGGAAGCCCGTGATGGAGCTCAACCTCCAACTGTTGCTGAAGTCGTGGTCTACAAGAAGCGTGGCTCCACCCACATTGCGATGGATGAAGAGTCCCTTGCCCTCCTCCAAGTTGGCAGGGCTGTTGGGGTCGGGGTTGCCAAACTGCGCATAGCCCGTATGGAACGAAGTGCCAGGATAGCTGTCGTGCTGATAGTCCAAGATGAGGTTGAGCGACGTAGCCTCATCTATCCACCACGCCGTGGAGTTGCGGAAGGCTAAGGCGCTCTTTCCGTTGAGCCGGCCGCCGGCGAGGTTCTTGATGAATCCGTCGCGGGCATCGTAGTCGAAGGCGAAGCGGTTGGCGAGCTTGTCCTTCACGATGGGCGTATTGATGAAGCCCGTGGCCTGGCGCGTGTTGTAAGCCCCATAGCGCAGCGACAGCTCGCCGCTGAGTTGGTTTTTGGCCTTATTGCGGATGATGCTGATGCCGCCTATCTCGGCGCCGCGCCCGAAGAGCGTGCCTTGTGGGCCCTTGGCCACCTCCACCCGCTCCAAGTCGTAGAGCTCGGTCACGGAAGCACGAGAGCGCGAGGTGGACACACCATCGAGAAAAACAGAGACGCGCGGCTGGCTGTAGGAGGCGCCGTCGTCGTCGGTGACGCCTCGGATGACATAGCCGGGATTGTTGGGACTCTGTATCTGAATCTGCAGACCGGGCACCATCATGGCCATGTCGTCCATCTGATAGAGATTCAGCTTGCCGAGTCCCTCGCCGGTGACGGCGCTCACGGCCGCCGGCACCTCTATGGCGCTCTGCCTTTTCTTCTGCGTGGTGACTATCACCTCGTTGAGCATTTGGTTGTCGTCGATCATCACGATACGCATCGACTTGTCGGCCTGCTGGTGTTGTTGCTTGTAGCCGACATAGGAGAATTCCAACGTCTCACCGGGATGTCCGCTGATGGCAAACCGCCCGTCAGCGTCCGTCGTGCAGTTGCCGCCATTGGCGGCATTGCGCACCACCACTCCGATGAGTCCCTCACCCTGGGCGTTGGTGACCACGCCAGTAATCATCTCATTGGTCTTGGTCACCGAATTCTCCGGGCCATCCACACGAACTCCTGCCTCCATGCCGAGGGGAAGCATCAAGCCTCCCATCAGCAACATGGCCATTGCACTATACTTCTTATTCATTGGTTGGGAATTAAGGCCGGTTCTAAAAATTAGGTTTAGAAACCAAGCCGTTATGTATATATGTAATTTCGGTCGTCTTCTGCATCTATCGGTCTCAAAACGTCAAGTCTCATCGGTCGTGTAGCCCGCTACACTCCCTCTTCAACTTACGTTTTGAGTCCCGATAGCTGGCAGAATACGCCTCGACCTATTTTTTAGAACCGACCTTAATAATTGATTACTGCCTGATTGTCGCTCGGGGCTTGGTCGGTAGAGAGCGAAGTCACGATGGCGTCGAGCATGGGAGCCATGTTGGGCGCCACGGCCGAAACCTGCTCCGCCAACCGGAGCTTCTCCTTGACGAAATCTTCCGAGGGACGCTCGTCGCCCGCAAGATGGTAGAGATAGGCGTCGGACACCACCTTAACGATGGCGTCTCGCATTGCTGGCGGTGTGTTTTGCGGCAAGTAGCCCTCGGCCATCTTGGCCACGGAGAGGCGTGCAAACTTCTGCGACTTCTGCCAGAGGTCCTCGCCCTGTGCCGCCAGCGACTTGATGGAGCGAAGATTGTATGTGGTGACGCTCATCTTGTCGCCACTCACCTCAATCACGCGGTAAGGATGGGGATAGCTCACCAACGAGCCCGTCTCCACATCCGTCACCGTGGAGTCGCGTGCGATGTCCTGGGAATGGAAGTGGCCCGTGAAGACCACGTCCGCGCCACAGTCGCGGAGCATGCGTCCCACGGCGGGATAGTCGTCGACAAGATACTCGGGAAGAACCACAGGCTGGGCGGAGAAATGGGGCACCACACCATGGTGCATCATCACGACAACCTTGCATCCAGCTTTCTTGGCAGCGTCGGCCTGCTCGCGGATGAAGCGTTGCGTGGCAAGCTTGATGCGTCCGCCCGTAACACAAATGTTCTTGTCGAAGTCGTTTCCCTCGTACTTGCAGGCGTCGATGGCTATCAGACGCAAGCCGGGGGCAAGCTGAGCCACATAGCTGAGCGAAGCCGCATCGCGGGCCAGGGCCTGCCCGTAGCCATAGTCGGCATAGATGGAGGCAAATTCTGAGGGCGACACCGTGGTGGTGCGCCTCGTCTTGTCACCGTCGAAAACCACGGCATGGGGATTATTGACATCGTGGTTGCCGGGAATGACAAACACGCGGACGCCAGAGCGGCGGAGCTTGCTGAGAAAATGGTCGACGAGATACTGGTGGGAGACGCGCTCACCATCCTTGGTCAGGTCGCCCGTAACGAGCACCACCTTGGGATGCTCGGTCAAGAGGCGGTTGGTGATGCTGTCCATGATTTCCACACTCTCGCCCAACAGTTTGCGGTCGGAAGAAAGATAGTCTTGGAAAGCCTTGCCGTCAGACTTGAGCAGTTCGGGCGCCATCAAATGGACATCGGAGACGACGCACATTTTCCATTCGGAATTGCCTTGCGCCCTGCCCATCAGACAAAGCACGGAAAACAAGAGTAGAATAATTTTGTTCATCTTTACATCTTATATAATTTCAGATGCAAAATTACCACCCAAGCATTACAGACTTCCTACAATTTGTTTAAAGAGAAAAGATAAGCGTGTTGCAATCGTTTTTCAAGCCAAAAGAAAACACAGGCGCGGCGCCCCCCCAACCTCATTTTCTGTCCAAGGCGGCCGTCATCTGTTCCACCCGCTGACGCATGCCCTCGATGTCGAGCACTCCAAAAGCGAAGCCCTTGCGCGTCAGCTCCACGGGCAATCGGTCGTCGTATTTGTCGAAGATGGGCTTCTCGTTGGGATAGAGCAGTGAGAGTGGGTCGATGGGCTTCCCTATCTCCTCGCGCATCACCTCGGCCAACCGCAGCGGACTCACCTGCAACGTGAACTGCATCCAGAACGGACGGTTGGAGTCGAAGCCCTTCAGCCCCACACGCGGCCCCACCTTGATGCGCAAGAAACGCTCCAAGGCCAAGAAGGCATAGCTGCCCAACCAGGGGAAGAGCGCATACATGCTGCCCCCCAACGGCAGCAGCCACCTCGCGCCCAGTCCAGAGTGGAGGGCGGCAGCCTGGGCCTGCAGCAACCGCTGGCGGGCGTGGGGCAGAAGATAAGGATAGTCGTGGGCAGAGTCTCTGAGGACGGGGTTGGAGTCGGCCCCGACAGAGGGGAGCGTCTTTTGGTTGGCCGTGGTATCGGCCTCGAAGCCCTCAAGGAGAAGACGACGCATCCGCTCAAGGATATGGGTATGGATGTCGCCCGGCTCATCGCCAAAATAGGCTGGCACGATGCCCTTCACGGGATGGCAATAGACAACGTGGCGCTTGACGTCCACCTCCTCCACCACCCACACATGGCCGGCGATGGCTATCTTGTCGTTCACGGGAGGCGGCTTGACGATAGTGCCCAACTCCTGCGACTCGCAGCGCACGCTGTATTCCTCGTTCTCCTGAAACACGGCATAGAACTTGAAATTGTTCACTTCGCGCTCTCCGGCGATGCCCACGATGAGACCGCCACGCTCCGTCTGCTCTATGTGGTCTGTCTTGAGCAGATGGCGCAGCAGGACGCGGAAGTCATCCTGCGTGATGTTGCGGAAATAGTTGAGTGTCAGCACCCGCGAGGCCAACTCGGCGGGTGTCATCTCGCCCTGCGAGGCCAGCGTGGCCATGGTCTGGTGATAGAGCAGACTGTAGGGCAAGCGGCCTGTGCGGGGCGGCTCCACCCACTTCTCCTCCAAATAGAGCTGCACGAGGGCGATGGCCTGGAGAAGCTTCCATGGAATGGTCTCGGGCAGGAGCGCGCGAGGCTCGGCGGGGTCCTCGCGGATGACGAACCACATTTCGGAGGGTTCGCTGCGACGCCCCGTGCGCCCCATGCGCTGCAAGAAGGAGGACACCGTGTAGGGAGCGTCGATTTGGAAGGCGCGCTCCAAGCGGCCGATGTCTATACCAAGCTCAAGCGTCGACGTGGTGCAGACCGTGACAAGACTTCCCTCCTCCTTCACTATCTGCTCCGCACTCTCGCGATAGGAGGTGGAGAGATTGCCGTGGTGGATGAGGAAGCGGTCGGGCTCGTGGGCGGCCTCACAATATTGGCGGAGTGTGGAGGTGACGGCCTCGCACTCCTCGCGCGAGTTGGAGAACACGAGGCACTTGTGGCCTCGGGTGTTGTTGAAGATATAGCGCAGCGCAGGGTCGGCAAGAGCCAAGGGATCCTCTTCGGCGGCCTTGGCGGCAAGATCCTGCTCCTCCTCGGCCTCACGGCTGCCTCCCGTGTGGTAATGGTCGGGCTGGATGGTGAAGAAATGCTCCATGGACAACCGCCATTTTGCCCCAGTCGACTTCACGCGGGGAATGACCGTGCCGCGATGGGTTCCGGCGGCGAGATAGCGGGCCACCACATCTGGCTCGCCAATGGTGGCCGACAGACCGATACGGCGAGGATTGACACCGGCTGTTCGGCAGAGACGCTCGATGAGGCACAACGTCTGGCCGCCCCGGTCGCCCCGGAGGAAGGAATGGATCTCGTCGATGACGATGAAGCGAAGGTCGCCGAAGAGGTGGGGAATCTCCGCATGGCGGTGGAGGAGCATGGCCTCAAGGCTCTCGGGCGTGATCTGCAGGATGCCGCAGGGATGCTTCAGGAGTTTCTTCTTCTGCGACTGCGACACGTCGCCATGCCAGTGCCACACCGCGACACCACTCTCCTCGCAGATGTCGTTGAGCCGCACGAACTGGTCGTTGATGAGTGCCTTGAGGGGTGCGATATACAGACAGCCCACCGACGTGGGCGGATCCTCCTGCATCAGCGTGATGATGGGAAAGAAGGCTGCCTCCGTCTTACCCGAAGCCGTAGAGGCAGAGAGCAGGAGGTTGGCGTCGGTATTGAACAGCGCGTCTCCCGCCGCGGCCTGTATGCCTCGCAGCGATGTCCATCCATTCTGATAGATATACTGCTGGATGAGAGGAGAATATCGGGAGAATACGTTCATTTGCGTTGAGAGTTGGAGAGTGCTGGAAGTCAGAAGTTGGCGGAGGCCAATTATGCATTATTAAAGGGTGAACTCCGCAAACTGGCTGTCCACATTGTTGTCGGCCTGCTCACTGAGTTCCGGCTTGGCATAGCTGAAGGCGTCCGACTGCAGAAGCTGCCGGATGTCGGTCTGCGGATTCTGATAGAGGATGTCGAGCAGTTCGATGAAGTCGCGTATCACCTCACGGGGCGTGATGTGCTCGTCGGCGCCAATGCGGCCATACTCTATCTTGATGAAATCGGCCAGGTCGGCGTCGCTGATGGCGCGCTGGTAGCCATAGAGTCCCGCGTGGATGTCGGCAAGCTTCTCCGTCAGCACCACCATCTCCTCGGGCGTGAGGGGCTGCAGGCGCAGCACCGGCCCCATCAGGTCCTGCGCTCCCTGCTGGGCGAACTTGCCCTCCTGCAGGCGGGAGCGCAGTGCCTCATAGCTGTAGACACCGCGGTGGCGGTCCTCCACACATTGCGGGGTGCCGCTCATCACCATTCCGATATATTGCGCCTTGCCCTGCAGGGCGTCGTTGTACATGGTGAGCATCTTCTCGTAGTTGTATTGGCGGGAGATGCTGTTGGGTATCTTGTAGATGTTGACAAGCTCGTCGACAAACACCATCAGCCCCTGATAGCCCGCCTGGCGGAAGAAGAAGGCCAAGAGCTTGAGATAGTCATACCAGTCGTCGTCGGAGACGACCACGGTCACGCCCAATTCCTGGCGCGCCTCCCGCTTGGTGGCATATTCTCCCCTAAACCATTTCAGCACCTTTCCCTTGAGTTCATCGTCGCCCTCCGTGAATGCCCTATAATATAAGGTAAGGAGCCTGGCAAAGTCGAAGCCGTGGACCAAGTCCTGCATGGAGCGGACCACAGCCATGATCCGCCGTTCCACAGCGGCCTCAAACTCCGCGCTGTCCATGTCCAGCCCCGTCTTGGCGGCGGTGTCGGTCTGCACGTTGCTTATCCAGCGGTCCAGCACCAAAGCGAGCGCACCGCCCTCGGGCTTCGACTTCACGCTGAGGTTGCGCAGCAACTCTCGATAGGTGGCGAGCCCCTGGCCCTGTGCACCCTGAAGCCGCCGCTCGGGCGATAGGTCGGCATCGGCCACCACGAAATTGCGGTCCATCACATGGTTGCGGATGGTTTGGAGCAGGAACGACTTTCCGCTGCCATAGCGTCCCACTACGAAGCGGAACGAGGCTCCCCCCTCCCCCACTATGTCCACATCGTGGAGCAGCGCCTCAATCTCCTTGCGGCGCCCCACAGCGATGTAGGGCAGTCCGATGCGCGGCACAACGCCGCCTTTGAGCGAATTGACAATGGTCTGGGCTATTCGTCTTGGTATCTTGTTCATGTCTTGATTTCGTTTGCTATGTCTTCTTTGTAATCTTCAATCACGACGGGACCCTCGTCGCTGTCTTCCATCACCACATCTCCTATCCAGTCCATGGCCTTGCTGTTGATGCCGTCGACCATCACGCCCAGGGGAATGTGGTGGCTGCGCAGAAACTCCGGCCAGTCGCCGCCCCGAAACAGGAGTCTGAGGAAGTCCGCCTCCTCGGGCGAGAACACCGCTCCTCCAGGCTGCGGATCCTGCCCGGCCGATGGCGGAGGGGCTGTGGGTTGGGGCGGAGGGGCTGCCGGCTGGGGTGAGCCATCCGTCCTCTCCTCGTCGGTCAACAAGGCGTCGCGCACCACCTCGGCGTCATCGCGTATGCGGTCGAGCTTCGACAGGTCAACCGTCACCTGTGGCCGCCTCTTTTTGGCCTCATCCTGCATCCACTCGCCGACGGCCTGTTGTATGGCAGCCTCAACCTCGCGTTCTATGGGGCTGCGCAACAATTTCTGCCTCAACTTGAGCGCGATCCGCAGCCGACGGTCGGTCTCACGGAGGATGCTGCCAATGGGCCCGCCGCGATGGGAGAAGAGCGGGGAGAACGCGCTTGTCGACCAAAGTCCACCCCGGCATACAAACTTGCGGCGGAAACTCA
>Ga0256407_10012489_pt1 | contig 11542 bp, 9 predicted proteins | sample RumenRJG_04DNA_FD_193489 | JGI IMG/M metagenome (GOLD analysis project Ga0256407, IMG submission 193489) | Bovine rumen microbial communities from Lethbridge, Alberta, Canada - RJG_04 | ecosystem: Host-associated > Mammals > Digestive system > Stomach > Rumen | place: Canada: Alberta | collected... | reverse complement strand
GCGATCTCGCGGTTTCGCAGCGTGCGCGTCTCCGCGTCCAGCTGCCCCGCCTCCCTGGCGACGCGCAGCGCGGTCTGCCGTGACGCCAGAATGTCCGACAGCACGGCGCGGGGCGTCTCCGACGCGACGCGCGTCTTAAACGCCGTCAGCGCCTCATGGAGCGCGGTGGTCACCGCGTCCTGATGCCGCGCCTTGCGCGACGCCTCTCCGAGGCGCGAGAGCAGCAGCCCCATCACCGACAGCTTTTCGTCAAAGGGCGCGGCGCGAAACTCCGTCGCCGTCACCTTCTGCCAGCTGCCGCTTAGAATCTCATCCACATGGTAGGTCTGCTGATACTTGTAGTAGAGCTGCAAATAGTTGGCAAAGTCCTTGGCGATGCGGGGCAGTTGGATGTACTCCCCCACGACCGCGCGATCCACCCGCAGCCCCAGCGCCTCGTAGGCATAGATCAGCTCGCTCAGATCCTCCCAACCGCGGGCGGTGGCGAACTGCGCGCCGTCGGCGGTGGTCTCGATGCGATAGAAATTCTCCTTTTTGATGTCGAGGTACGATACCACCGCGCCGTGAAGCCCCTTGCGCAGGGCGGTGTCGCGGTTCTCCCGCGCGACGGCGACGGCGGCGTGAAGCGCCTCTGTACCGCAGGCCACGCTGCGCAGAAACGCCGCGAGCATCGCCGTGTTCCGCTGCGAAAGCAAAAGGCGCAGCGCCGCGTCCGTGTGCTCCGCCAGATAGTCCCAATATCGCGCCGCGGCCTCGGCGGAGAGCTGCATGGGATAGTATACCCGCCACCAGGCGAGGCGCAGCGCCGTATCCTCGTCGCACTCCCCCGCGAGGAACTTCGGCCACAGCGCATCGTAGTCGTAGAGGTCCAGTCTGCGGTCGCGAAAGGCGTGATGATACGGCTGCCCCGCGCCGTAGACCTTGTAGTCAAAGTGGTGCGCTGGGCCGTTTTCCTCGTATTCCTCCATGTATTCCGGGAAAATGAGCCGCGCGGCGACCGTGCCGCCGTCCAGCAGCGACACATCCAGCTCCCGGCTCAGCTCCCCGGCAAAATAGGCTACAGAGGTACCGCCTATGCTGTCCAGCACGAAGCAGTCCAGCGCGCGGCAGTTCATCAGCACGCCCGTCCCCCATGTGATCTCGCCGTCCGTCAGGCGCAGCGTTTTGAGGGCGCGGCAATTCATCAGGGCGTAGTCGCCCACGCCGCGCAGCCGCGGCGGCAGCGTCAGCTCCCGCAGGGCGCGGTTGTCCCACGGCTCCGCGCTCGGCGCGCCGAGGATGCGAACCTCCTCGCCCTCCGCCGTCCGCGCCTCGGGCGCAAGGGCGTGGTCGTCCAGCGCGGTCATCGGAAGGCCGAACAGCTCCTCCGGCAGCGTCGCGCACTCGTCGCAGGTAGCGGCACGCAAAATCGTCACACCCTCCGAATCGCGACGGATGGTCAGTTTCCAGTTGTTGCTTCCCCGAAATTCCGTCATTCCCCTGACAATACCTCGCCCGGCGCACAAACCGCTTCGCGGTCTATTCAGTAAACGTTATCATACCATCCTTTTCCGCTGTTGTCAAAAAGAGCGCGGCTCCCGCCGCGCTCTTTTCACACTTGATTCGCTTCCAGATATTCGCCCCGGATCGCGCCCACAAGGTACAGCGAGCCAAAGGCCACCACCGCGCCATCCGACCCCGCCGCGTCAAAGGCGGCTTGCAGACCGGCCGGAATATCCGCGCAGGCGGTCGCCTTCGCTCCCTGCCGGCGCAGATACGCCGCCAGCTCCTCCGCGCGCAGGGCGCGGTCGCTCAGCGGGGTGAGGCAAATGAACTCCCGCGCCAGCGGCGTCAGCAGCGCCATCATCCGCGGATAGTCCTTGTCCGCGAGGACGCCCAGCAGGAATACCGCTTTCTTCTCACCCAGCAGCTCCCGCAGGCTGGTGGATAGCGCCTCCGCGCACTGGGGATTGTGTCCGCCGTCGATGAGGAACAGTGGCTTTCGCTGCATGACCTCCAGCCGCGCGGGCCATTTGACGTGCTCCAGACCCTCGCGCACCGCGGTCTCCGGGATGTTCCACCCGCCCTCGCGCAGCGCCGCCACGGTTTCCAGCACCGTCGCAGCATTGTGGAGCTGATGCGCCCCCAGCAGCGCGAGGCGGTACTCCACACCATTCCAGCGGAAGCGCTGACCGTCGAGGCTTTGTCCCAGCGGCTCCACCTTGCGGTAATCAGCAAAGCGCAGCGGCACGTTTTGCTCCGCGCACACGCCGCGGATCACCTCCGTGACCTCCGGTGCGCCATCGTAGCACACCGCGCGGCAGCCGGGCTTGATGATGCCCGCCTTGGTGGCGGCGATCTTTTCCAGCGTGTCGCCGAGGTATTCCGTATGCTCCAAACCGATGTTCGTGATCACCGCAACCTCGGGGCAGTCGATGACGTTGGTGGAGTCCAGCGCTCCGCCCATGCCGACTTCCAGCACCACGATGTCGCAGTGCCGCTCGGCGAAGTACAGCATCGCGGCGGCGGTCACCAGCTCAAACTGGCTGGGGTGGTCCTCCATGGCCTCGGCGACGGCGCGCACCCGCTCCGTCACGTCCGCCAGCGCCTCGCCGGGGATGTTCTCTCCGTCGATTTGAATACGCTCACAGAAATCCTGAATATACGGCGAGGTGTAGAGTCCCGTCCGCCAGCCCGCGGCGCGGAGAATGGCGTCCAGCATGGCGCAGGTGCTGCCCTTGCCGTTGCTCCCCGCGACGTGGACGAATTTGAGCCGCTTTTGCGGGTCGCCCAGCTTTCGCAGCAGCTCCCGCGTCCGGTCAAGGCCGAGGCGCGTGGTGCTCCAACCGTAATGCTCGATGTAGTCGATGGCCTCTTGCGGCGTCATGCGATCACCTTCTTGAATACGCGCTCCGATAGCTGCGCGAGCGCACGGATGGTCACGAACTGGACGATGCTCAGAAATGCCGACTGCACCACGCGGGTCGCCAGCAGCGGCACGAAGGGCGAGTGATAGAGGACGTGTATCCAGAACGTATTGAGCAGCAGTCCCAGAAGGAACTGCACGATCAGCACCGCGCAGGCGGTGCTGCGGACGCTGTTTTCTTTTTTCAGGAAGTACCCGAAGGTCAGCCCTGTCAGCGCCGCGGTCAGCGTAAAGCCCGGGAAATACGGCCCCGTGGGAAACAGGATCGCGCCGAGAAAATCCGCCAGCGCGCCCAGCACCATGGTGGGCGCCGCGCCAAACAGCATTCCCGAGAGCACCACCGGCACAAAGCCGAAGCCGATGCGGATGTTCCACGCGTTGATGGAGAGAAACCGCGTCAACACAATGTCCATCGCCAGCAAGATGCCCAGCGTGGCGAGCATTTTCGTGCTGAACATTGCCCTATTCTGTTTTTGTCCGTTCAATTTCATAGAAAAATCCCCCTTTCGCAACAGTTGCCGCGAAAGGAGGCATTCCCCTTGCAGCAGCGGATGCGGAAACAGCATCGCGGGCAATCGCCCTTCGTCCGCCGACAACTTCCCATCCGGCGGCACTTGACGCGCTGTTCCTACTCTGTCAGATTCAATTGTTGATATACTTTCTCGCCAGCGGCAGCAACACGCCGCCGACCGAGTTGCCAAGGGTGATGACGAGGATGCGCAGGATCGCCTGCGCGCTCCATGCGCCCGCCATCCAGAAGTAAAACATATCCGCGACGCAGTGCTCCGTCCCGCAGAGGATGAAGCCCATCACGCCGAAGAATAGCGAGAGATACTTCCCGACTTCGTGGGGGTTGTTCTTGTAACCCTCCACGGCGATGTAGATGAAGATATTGCACAAAAGCCCCAGGAAAAAGAGGCTCACGAGGCTATCGTCCAGCTTCGTCGCGCACAGCACCATCGCCTTTTCCGCGATGCCGGCGTTGCGGGTCATGCTGACGAAAAATGCCGTCAGCCCCGCGCCGCAGAGGTTCCCCAGCCAGATCACCGGCAGGTTTTTGGCGTAGGCCGCGTCGTTGTCGAACGCGTAGCACACCTTGCCGGTGTAGAGGTTGAAGCCCATGGTGCAGACCGTGAACAGGCCCACGGTAAACACCGCCGCGCCGACCGCCTTGTTATCCAGCGACAAAAACGCCACGCCGCCGAGGCCGATGCTCAGACCCGCGAGGATGCCGGATAAAAACACTTTGAGCAGTTTCATCAGCAGAACCTCTGGTACACGTCCTCAAAGATCTTGTCCGCCATGGCGCCGTACTTTTCGAGCGCTTCGTCCACATGCTTGTCCAGCTCCGCCGCGTAGGCGCGATCCTTCATCAGCTTGGTGTTGACTTTGACGTTCACCGCCGCGCCGTACAACGCGCCGCGGCAAAGCTCCACACCCGTCGCCGCGTCGGAGATGACCAGCTTGCTGCCCTTGTCCGCGAAATCCCGCTGCAATTCGATCGCCTCGCAGCAGAGATCGAAGATCTCCATCGGCACCGCCGCGGCGCCGCGGAGGCAGCGCTCGATCTCCTGCTCGCGGTTGGGATCGTCCTTGGGGATACTGTAGGCCATATAGAGCGGCGTAAAGCCCGCCGCGTCCTTGTCCACGCATTCCAGCAGCTGTACCCGCAGCTCCTGGGCGCGCACCATCAGCTCCTTGACTTCCTCGGCAACGTCCGCATACCTGGGCTTGTGGATGGTCAGTTCGCCCACCATGTTGCCCAGCGCGATGCCGATTGAGCCGACCAGCGCGCTGGCGCCGCCCCCGCCGGGGGCGGGGGCGAACGACGCGACGCGCTCGGTAAATTTTCTGACGGTTCCGTTGATCAGCATCATAGGCTTAGAAGAGGCCGCTGATGACGCCGTTCTCGTCCACGTCGATCTTCTCGGCGGACGGGACCTTCGGCAGACCCGGCATGGTCATGATGTCGCCGGTCAGCGCCACGATGAAGCCCGCGCCGGCGCAGACCTTCAGGTTGCGCACCGTGATCTCGAAGCCCTTGGGCGCACCCAACAGGGCCGCGTTGTCGGAGAAGGAATACTGGGTCTTGGCCATGCAGATGGGCAGCTTGTCAAAGCCGAGGTCGGTGATCTGCTTGAGCTGCTTCTTGGCGTTGGCGTCCAGCACCACGCCGTCGGCATGGTAGACCTTTGTGGCAATGGCGTTGAGCTTGTTCTCGATGCTGTCCTGCTCGTCGTAGACAAAACTGAAGCTGTTGGGCTGCTCGCACAGACGCACAACCTCTTCAGCCAGCGCCTTGCCGCCTTCGCCGCCCTTGGCCCAGACCTCGCTGAGCGCGACGTTGACGCCCAGCTCCTTGCACTTCTTCTCGACCATATCCAGCTCCGCCTTGGTGTCAGTCGGGAACGCGTTGATCGCGACGACGCAGGGCAGGCCATAGACGTCCTTGACGTTGGAGACGTGCTGGAGCAGGTTGGGCAGACCCTTTTCGAGGGCTTCGAGGTTCTCGCCGTTGAGCTCCGCCTTGGGCACACCGCCGTGGTACTTGAGGGCGCGCACCGTCGCGACGATGACCACCGCGGACGGACGCAGACCGGACATACGGCACTTGATGTCGATGAACTTCTCCGCGCCGAGGTCAGCGGCGAAGCCCGCCTCGGTGACGGTGTAGTCGCTGAGCTTGAGGGCCATGCGGGTCGCCATGACGCTGTTGCAGCCGTGGGCGATGTTCGCGAACGGGCCGCCGTGGATGAAGGCGGGGGTGCCTTCCAGCGTCTGGACGAGGTTGGGCTTGATGGCGTCCTTGAGCAGCGCCGCCATAGCGCCCTCGGCCTTGAGGTCGTGCGCGGTGATGGGCGCGCCGGCGTAGCTGTAGCCGACGATCATGCGGCCCAGGCGCTCCTTGAGGTCGGTGATGCTGGACGCGAGGCACAGCGCCGCCATGACCTCGCTGGCCACGGTGATCTCGAAGCCGTCCTCACGGGGCACACCCTGCATACGGCCGCCGAGGCCGTTGACGATGTGGCGCAGCTGGCGGTCGTTCATGTCCACCGCGCGCTTCCAGGTGATGTTCTTCGGGTCGATGCCCAGCTGGTTGCCCTGCTGAATGTGGTTGTCCAGCATGGCGGCGAGCAGGTTGTTCGCCGCGCCGATGGCGTGGAAGTCACCGGTGAAGTGCAGGTTGATGTCCTCCATGGGGACGACCTGCGCGTAGCCGCCGCCGGCAGCGCCGCCCTTGACACCGAACACGGGGCCGAGGGAGGGCTCACGCAGGGCGACGATGGACTTCTTGCCGATGGCGCGCAGACCGTCGGCAAGGCCGACGCTGGTGGTGGTCTTGCCCTCGCCCGCGGGGGTCGGGGTGATGGCGGTGACGAGGATCAGCTTGCCGTTGGGCTTGCTGTCCAGCTCCTTGAGCAGCTTATAGTCGACCTTCGCCTTGTAGTTGCCGTACTGTTCGAGGTACTTCTCGTCAATGCCGGCCTTCGCGGCGATCTCGGTAATTTTGCGCTTTTCGCACTCCTGCGCGATCTCGATGTCAGTCTTGATGCCCATGCGTATCTCCTCCTGTTTTTTGGTTCTGTGCGTATTGTACTCAAACGCGCGAACTTTGTAAATGACTTTCTTTTTTTCATTTTGCCCCCCTGCTTTTTTCGGGAAAGCAAAAGGCTATAGGACTTAAAAAACGAAAGCGGCCCGGAATTGGGCCGCTGCTCGTTCTCAGGGAAGCGGCAGCTCCTTTGACGCGAAAAGCGTCTTCAGCTCCACCGAGGTGCGGGAGTCGCCGTATTGCTTGATCTGCGAGAGCAGATCGTCCAGCGCGTTGGTATCCCGCACCGCGAAGCGCAGCATCGCGTTGTAGTGCCCGATCACATGATAGTGCTCCGTGATCTCCGGGCGCTGCTCGCAGAACGCGCAGAACGCTGTGTACTTCTCCGGCTCCGGGGCCACCATGATGAACCCCGTGATGCCGCAGTCGAGACGGGTGCGGTCGATGCCGATGCGGTAGGAGCGGATGATCCCCTCCTCCTCCAGCTTGCGGATACGCTCCGCCACAGCGGGGGGCGTCAGCCCCACCTGTTCGCCGATGGCGCGCAGGGTCTTGCGGCAGTCCTCCTGCAAGAGGTTCAAAATCTTATAGTCTGTCCTGTCCACGGAATACTGCCTTTCTCCGTTTACACCACTGCGCCCTTCTTGATGACGGTCTTGACCAGATTGCTGCCCACGCGGTAGCAGATGTAGTCGAGATCCGGCGCGTTCCAGATGACCAAGTCGCCCTGCTTGCCCGGCTCGACGGAGCCGACCTTGTCGGCGAGGTCAATGGCGGCGGCGCCGTTGAGGGTCACCGCGGTGAGCACCTCCTCCGGCGTCAGCTTGTACTTGAGGCAGCCGAGGTTGATGACGAACTGCATGTTGAGGCAGGGGCAGGAGCCGGGGTTGAAGTCCGTCGCCATGGCGACGGGGACGCCGGCCTTGACCATATCCCGCGCGGGCGCGAACACCGCGCCGAGGTTGAAGCTCGTCGCGGGCAGAAGACACGCGATGACGCCGCCCTTGGCCATGCTGGCGATGCCCTCCGGCGGGCAGACGATCAGATGCTCCGCGGAGATCGCGCCGATCTCGCCCGCGAGCACACTGCCGCCGATGGCTTCGATCTCATCGGCGTGGATCTTCGGGCGCAGGCCGTACTTGAGGCCCGCTTCCAGAATCCGGCGGGACTCCTCGGCGGTGAAGGTATCCGCCTCGCAGAACACGTCGCAGAATTTGGCGATGCCCTGCTCCTTGACGAGCGGCATCATCTCCTCGCACACAAGGCGCACGTACTCGTCGCGGTTCTGCTTGTACTCCGCGGGCACCAGATGCGCGCCCATGAAGGTGGCGACGAGGTCGATGGGATGGCGCTCGTTCAGGTCGCGGATCACGCGCAGCTCTTTCAGCTCATGCTCGGTGGCGAGGCCGTAGCCGCTCTTGGCTTCGCAGGTGGTGGTGCCGAAGCGCAGCATTTCGTTCAGCGCATCCTCCGCCTTCGCCGCCAGCTCCTCCTCGGTGGCGGTGCGGGTGGCGTTGGTGGTGGACTGGATGCCGCCGCCGGCGTTCTGGATGTCCAGATAGCTCGCGCCGTGGAGCTTCAGGCCCAGCTCGTTCTGCCGCCAGCCGCCGAAGATGAGATGCGTGTGCGCGTCGACCAGACCCGGAGTGACCAGATGACCGCCCGCGTCGATGACCTCCGCGCCCGCGGCGTCGGGCTTGCCCGTACCGACCTCGGCGATCACGCCGTCCTCGATCCGCACCCAGGCGTCCTTGAGGATCTCGATCTTCCCCTGCTCCTCACCGCGGTGCGCGGCCTTGCCCTTGGGCGTCGCCAGCATACCGATGTTCTGGATCAATACTTTTTTCATATCGTATGATTCCTTTCAAGGGAGAGGGGCAAGCCCCTCTCCCTTTGGGTCGTTGTTTAGCCTTCCACGCTCTTGAGCGCATCCGCGACGATCTGGTCGTCGGCAAGATACGGCATGGTGATGTGATCCTGTCCGGCGTACATCTTGTTGTACTCCGCGACGGTGGTCATGGCGTTCTCGTTGCGCGCCCAGCTGCGGCGGGACACGCCGATCATGGTATCCCAAGGCATGGCCATCTTCAAGATGGTGTCCACGCGCTCGGAGCCGTCGAGCACCATGCCGAAGCCGCCGTTGATGGCGCGGCCGATGCCGGTGCCGCCGCCGTTGTGCAGCGCGATGTAGCTCATGCCGCGCGCGGCGTTGCCGGCGTAGCACTGGGTCGCCATCTCCGCCATGATGTTGGAGCCGTCCTTGATGTTGGAGGTCTCACGGAACGGCGCGTCGGTTCCGCCGGTATCGTGATGGTCACGGCCAAGGATGACCGGCCCGATCTCGCCGTTGCGCACCATCTCGTTGAACTTGAGCGCGAGGTTCATGCGGCCCATGGCGTCCTGATACAGGATGCGGCACTGGGTGCCGACGACCAGCTTGTTCTTCTCCGCGTCGCGGACCCAGACGTAGTTGTCGTAGTCCTGATAGCGGCGGTTGTGCGCCTTGATGTACTCGGCGGCCGCCATGTCGGTCTTGTGCAGATCCTCGGGGTTGCGGCTCAGGCAGCACCAGCGGAACGGGCCATAGCCGAAGTCGAACAGGCACGGGCCAAGGATGTCCTCGACGTAGGACGGGAAGATGAACCCGTCGAGGTCGTTCTCGCCGTTCTTGCAGATGCTCTTGATGCCGGTGTCGTACACGGCCTTGAGGAAGCTGTTGCCGTAGTCGAAGAAGTAGGTGCCGCGCTCGTGGAACTTGCAGATCATCTCATAGTGGTGCTGCAGGGTCTTGTCCACCAGCTTGCGGAAGCCCTCGGGGTCCTTGTCCAGCATCTCGGTACGCTGCTCGAAGGTGAGGCCCTGCGGGCAGTAGCCGCCGTCATAGGGGACGTGGCAGGAGGTCTGGTCGCTCATGAGGTCGACGTGGACGTTCTTCTCATAGAGGTACTCCAGCAGGTCGACGATGTTGCCGTGATAGGCGACGGCGCAGGGCTTGCCTTCCTTCTGGTGGTCGGTCGCGATCTTGACCGCCTCCTCGAGGCTGGCGGTGCGGTGGCTGACCCAGCCCTGGGTGTAACGGGTTTCGATACGGGAGTCGTCAACCTCGGCGATGATGGACGCGGCGCCGGCGATCTCCGCCGCCTTGCCCTGTGCGCCGCTCATGCCGCCTAAGCCCGCGGAGATGAACAGCTTACCCGCCAGATCCTTGTCGTTGGGGATGCCCAGCTTCAGGCGACCGGCGTTGAGCAGGGTGTTGAACGTGCCGTGGACGATGCCCTGCGGCCCGATATACATCCAGCCGCCGGCGGTCATCTGACCGTAGTTGGCGACGCCGAGCGCCGCGGCGCGGTTGAAGTTCTCCTGATCGTCGAAGGTGCCGACCATCAGACCGTTGGAGATGATGACGCGCGGCGCCATCTTATGGGAGTGGAACAGGCCCAGAGGATGACCGGACATGACCACCAGCGTCTGCTCGTCGGTCAGCTCCTCGAGGTACTTCTTGATGAGGCGGTACTGCATCCAGTTCTGGCAGACCTGACCGGTCTCGCCGTAGGTGACCAGCTCATAGGGATACAGCGCGACGTCGAAGTCGAGGTTGTTGTCGATCATGACCTGGATGGCCTTGCCCTCAATGCACTTGCCCTTGTACTCGTCGATGGGCTTGCCGTAGAGCTTGCCCTCCGGGCGGAAGCGATAACCGTAGATACGGCCGTGCTCCTCCAGTTCCTGCGCGAACTCCTTCGCCATCTGCGCGTGATGGTCGGGATGGATGTAACGCAGAGCGTTCTTGATGGCAAGCAGTTTGTCCGCCTGCGTCAGATGGGATTCGCGGCGCGGCGCGCGGCGATACTGCGGGTCCATCTTGGGATACTCGGGCAGGTCATAATCCAGCTTGATGGTCATGGCCTCGTTTGCAAGATCGATCATTTGGGTACGTCCTCACTTTCTCAGCGTATTTTTGTCGGAAAGCACTAAATTTTGCCTTCCATTACCTGACTGTCTTGTATTATAGCGCAAATATGCTATAATGAAAAATATTTCATTGATATATTTGCTATACTTTTTCGATATATAGGAGAAATGTTATGACCATTCGTCAGTTGGAGTATTTTTGCGCCGTCGTGGAGGAAAAAAGCGTCTCCGCCGCATCTCGGCGGCTCCACGTCGCCCAGCCGCCCATCTCGCGCCAGATCGCGCTGTTGGAGCAAGAGCTGGGCGTGACGCTGTTTCGGCGCGGCAACAAGGGGATGCAGCTCACCGACGCGGGGCTGAGCCTCTACCAGCAGGGGCGGCAGTACATCGCCGACATGGATCACCTCGCGGAGCACGTGCGCTCGCTGGGCGCGGGCGTGCGCGGCACGGTGCGCATCGGTGTGCTGCACTCCACCGTCCCCTACGCGCTGCCCTTCCTGCGCGCCTACCATGAGCGCTACCCGCAGGTGGAGCTGTATATCCGCCTCGGCTCGCCGCAGGATCTGGTGGCCGATCTCAACCGCGGCGAGCTGAACGTGCTGTTTCTGCGTGCGGGCGTCAAGGAGACACTGGGTCTGCGGGAGCGCATCGTCGGCGAGGACCAGCTCAAGCTGATCACAACCGCCGTCGCCGATCCCGCCCCGGAGCTGGAGGAAATCCCCATCGCCCGGTTACAGGGTGTGCCGATGTGCCTGCTGCGCAGCGACGATCTGTGGGGCTACTCGGAGGTGCTGCTCAAGGAGTGCCAGCGCAGCGGCTTCACCCCCAACGTGGTCTGCCAGTGCTACGACACCACCATGACCATGCAGCTGGTGCAGTCCGGCTTCGGCGTCAGCTTTCTGCCGGAGAGCATTGCCGATACCCTGCCCCACTCCGGCATTTACGCGAAGCCGGTACAGGGGCTGCGGGAAAAATCCTACGCGGTGCTGGCGTGGAGCGAGAGCGGCTACCTCTCCGGCAGCGTGGAGTTGTTTACCGCCTTTGTTCCCTGAATCAGAAGCAGCAGGGCCGCGATCGGTTGATCGCGGCCCTGCTGTGCCAAAAGAAGAATGAGAGGATAGTTTATTCGAAGTCGGGGATGAACTTCTTGACGATTTCCAGCAGCTCGCCGG
>Ga0256407_10012487_pt1 | contig 11545 bp, 14 predicted proteins | sample RumenRJG_04DNA_FD_193489 | JGI IMG/M metagenome (GOLD analysis project Ga0256407, IMG submission 193489) | Bovine rumen microbial communities from Lethbridge, Alberta, Canada - RJG_04 | ecosystem: Host-associated > Mammals > Digestive system > Stomach > Rumen | place: Canada: Alberta... | reverse complement strand
GAGTCTCTGCAGCTGCCTTCAGAGCCTCGTCTTGACGGCGGCATTCTTCTGAGCTACTGTCATTTTCATAAAATCTGCCAATATAATACTGCATTTGCTTCTCCTTAATAAAATATAGACAAATATACTTAAAAACGAGGCTCGCCAGTAGTGTGATAGATATCGTGGGCTTCTAGTTTTCCACTATCTCCACTATCTCTACCGCCATAATTCGTATCTGTACTCGTATTCGTGCCACACAGAATCATGAGTAGTAATACGATTAAGACAAAGATTAAAGCTGGTAATAACAAAGTCATCTGGTCAGCACACCTCCCGCAAGGTCTGGATGTCAGACACTCGGCGAGCGGTGTAGTCTATATGCCAATCATAATACAGAGCAAAGGCATACAGATAAAATGATGTGTCGTCATCAAAATACTTTTCCACATCATGTTCAGATTCGGTTCCGTACTCATAACTGTCAGTGTCTTCGTTTGCTTTGTCTTTGTTCAGAAGACTCATGAGAGCAAGACGGGTTTCCGCCTCGGTTCCCTCGAAGAACACTGCTTCCGTAGCGTTCTCACTGGAATCGTGTATGGTGATAATCCATTTTTCTTTCTGCATAATTAACGTATTTGCCAGCAGGAGCCCCCGCCTCTATAGGCGGTGGGAGGAATGCCGGCGTACCTCCTTTTTGAATATTCTCAGGCAATCTTCCTCGCGCCGGACATGACCTCATACACGTTCTTGCCAGAGCTGAAAGCAGCCTTGACTTTGTCCGTAAGGCTCCTTGCTGTACTCGGTCAGCTTGGAGTATTCTGTGGTGAAATGATAATAAGAAATGCCCTTGTAGCTGGACTTCTTGTTCTTTGCCCAATCCAGTTCGATGACCGGCTGCTTGAAATTGATTGCTTCTTCAAGCGTCATGCATGATGGACGCGCTCCGAAAGCTCCGCTTTTTTCGCATCATTCCACCTATCAACGGTACCTGTCAAATATCCTGTGCTTCAATACCCCTGGTTTCCCAGTATTTGTTAGGGAGTAGAGTCCACCATAATCTCTATTCTCAGAGATTTCCCATTAGACTCGTTGAACCTTCGTCTCCAACGGAGAACGGTTTGGCTGCTGATTTCCCATTGTCACACGCCCTTAGCACCTCGGTATCTCAACTGAGGCTTTTGTTTCAGCTTAGGCCATCCAATGGCATTTTTTCTGCTTTCGCGGCATTCACGCCTGTCGTTGCCGACTACGTTGTAGCTGCATTGGCTCTTAGGGGGTTCCAGCATGTTAAGGGATTATTCGACTCTATGTTGCCATAGAGAAGGGACCACTTAGTTAATCCTCCTAATACGTTCGACCTTCGGCTCTCCCGATACCTTATAACGTACCATGATTTCGCCATCTCCCTCCGGTGAAATCTCCGCGCTTTCGACATCATCGAGCGTACCATGTTCCTTCTCAATTTCGGCCTTTACCTTGTCAATTTGTTCATTGGTAAGATCCATCGTTGTCTTGATTCTCATGTTTTTCATCAAAAATCGCCTCCTAAAAAAATTAAAAAACTAAAACGGCAGGAGACCCCGACCTCTAAGGTCGGGGAGGAATGCCGTCTAAAAACCTCTTATCAAAGCAAGAGGCAACACTCCCCAAAGGGAGGTAAGGTGTCCGTAGCCAAAGTTATTCCGAGGTTTTGTCTGTTTGAAGCACTGCTCCTACCCATTAGAGCTGTTTAACCTCAAACCGCAGGGTTTGGGACTCGGACTCACATCCCAAAGTGCCTATATTTTCTCGGATAACGTAGTCCTCGAAGAACTTAGGCTAGTCAACCAGAGCTTGTTCCCAAGCTCCCGCCTCAAGAGCGAAGCTCTAGGTGGGGGTTATTGACCCTTTCTTATTCTCTCTTCCAGTCGATGATATGCTTAACACCAGTTCTCGCCAGCATCTTTCTTGTCATGTTAATATCACAAGAATAGGCATCATAGTAGTTGACGAGAACTGTTTCCTTTTGGCCACAACGAGTGCAAACCTGTTCTTCGTAAACGCCTATGCCTACATCATTTACGTTTTGTATACCGATACAATTCTTCCAGTACCTACTACCTTGGGGTACGAAATGGTGCCCCAGGAGCAAGCACGGAACCTTTTTCAATAGTTCCGATAATATTTTCATGACAGCCTCATCTTGAACTCGTGAATTCCATCCTCGCGTCTATGACAATGCGGACACTCATTCTCGATAATCCCCGTATAACCGCAGACGGGATCCCTGTCGACAGGATGGTTGATGCTGTAGTACCCCATGCCAGCATCATGCATCGCCCTAATGATTGATTCGAATGCTGGCAGGTTTTTCGATGGATCTCCATCCATCTCCACGTATGAAATCGCCCCTGCGTTGCATTCGAAATGATACGGAGCCTCAATCCGAATCTTGTCAATAGCCTTGGTAGGATAGTAAACGGGAACTCTTTACACCGCTACTTTCGTAGTATTTTTATCGGCCTCTAATAGAGGCCCGGAGTAGACTATTTCATTGCCCTCGTTTTACGTTAGGCGACAGATTTGCTAATTCTATCGGCAAGTCTATAACTTGCGCATAATGCACTTCCATTTAAGGGGTTTTCACCCACCTGCCGATTCCGCAGGCCGTACTCCTATTGCTCAAGCATTCTGAGCCTCGGGATAGTCGTTACACTTTTTTATATAACTGAATTTCCAACCAAGATGTGTTTTGAATCTTCCTGATAAGCACGCATTGACTTGTTTATCTGACAAGCCATGTTCTCTAGCGAACAAACTTTGATTTTTGGCTTCAAATTTTTCCCCATCTGGAGAAACGGCCTCAAACCAACGATTCTTTCTCATGTTTCCCTTTTGCTCTGCGAGAGAAATCCAGCGGCAATTATTCGGTTCGTAATTGCCATCAGGATCGATTCTGTCAATACTCAAGGCTTTTTCGTTGCCGTATTCTTCTATGGCTTCAATATATGAAGGATACATTGCATCGTAAAAGTCTATGAAATTTTCAAAGGCATCAGAATTGATTCCTCTACCGCCATAACAATCCCAATGCTCTGTTCTAGGGTTTGTTGTGCGCTGGCGAATTCCACACCAGATTGAATGAAATCTTTTATTCAACGTCTTCAAACCTTTGCCGCAGGCTTTGTGAGTTGTTCCCTTTTTATCTATAAGAACAGTTCTACACATTTCCTTTTCTCTTCCGCAAACATTACATTTGCAAAGATACCTGCTTACTTTTCCCGGTGCAGTAGGAACTTCTGCTATTACAGTATTGTCATCAAATACATCGCCAATGTTTATTTTAGGTGCTTTTCTTTTCATTTCTGTGCAACCTCCTTCTAAAAAGAAGTATTACGCATTTCACCAATCCTATCCACTGGCGGTAGGAAACATTTAGTTATATAAACTTAGCACGAACGTTGCCCTCGCCCTCACGCGTTAGGGGTTTCGCCGTTAGCCTCAATACATATATTGAGACACCCTTCTTAGGTTCACATTATTTTTACTAATACATTTCTGCATTAGGCCACATTCATTTTATGGAAACTATTCGTGAAATAATCGTGATCCGTTATGCCGGGAATATTCCCGAATTTCTTCCTTGTCGCCCGAAGGAAGGAACCTGCCGTGGATTCAGCAGGAGTAGAGAAGCACGTCCAGTTCATATGGGTCTCATTCGTGTATTCATCGCACCGATGACGAATATGTCTCACAATTTTGAGCCCTAACTGTTGCGCCTCATCACTTTCCCCATGATGTTTCCCGATTAATGCCACCAGACATTCGGCCAAGCCGCAGAAACCGATGGAAAGCGATGCGTGTTTCAAGGCCGGGCCGATCTCATCCTCGGGTCCAAGCTCTTCACTTCCCATCCAAAGATGTTGACCCATAACAAACGGGAAATTCTTGACCTTCTTGTGGGAAATAACGCTGTACCTGAACTCCAGGTATCTTCTCGACAGCATCACATACTTGTCCAGGAGCTTGAAAAACTTCTTCTCGTCTTTCTCTGCCATCAACGCAAGCATCGGGAGATTTACTGTGACGAACGCAAAATTGCCTCGGCTGCTTGATTCTTCCGGGCCGTTTACGTTGGACACTACTCTAGTTCTACAGCCCATCGCGGTAACATAAGACTTGTAATCGCCTTCCTTGTAGTATTTAATATTGAAAGGCGCGTCTTGCGATAAAAAATTAGGGAACAGACGTTTGGCGCTTACCTTGCAGGCTTCCTTGAACAAGTCATAATTGGGATCTCCCGGATTGTAGTTCACTCCGGACTTCAACAGGAAAATCGATATCGGGAAAATCGGTGTTTCCCCGTGACCAAGCCCCTCCCATATGGCCTCCAGTGTCATCCTGGTGACAAGACGTCCCTCCGGAGTCGTGTCCAGCCCGTAGTTCAGCGAGCTGAAGGGGGTCTGTGATCCGGCACGCGAATGGAGCGAGTTAAAGTTATGGATTGCTGCCTCCATAGCTTGTTTTGTTTCTTCTTCCACATCGCGGCAGGACAGGTTCCAGACTTGCCATACTTCCCTGGCGGTGAAGTTGGCCCCGTTCAGTTTCTCGGAAATGAAACGGCATAGGCCACCAATGTCGAAACCATCTGCTGCATCCCGCTTTTCGAATGATTCGACATAAGCGGGAATATAACTTTCAGGCAAGGACTTTATCTCCTTTTTCAGTGTGTCTATGCTACCGGTATCGCCGAAGTCATAACAACCTACGACGGAGATAACTTTTTCCAGGTTGCCGCGAAACGCCTTCCTGAAGCTCTTGTCGACATAAGGAGCAAGAGCACCATCCCAGCACGATATGGATTGGCCTCCTAGCATATCGTTTTGACTCGACTGTATCGCTATACATGCCAATGCGGCCGCAGCCCGAATAGAGTTTGGTTCTCGGAGAAAACCATGACCGGTATTGAATCCGCCTTTCAATGTTTTCGCCAAATCCTGCTGCAGGCAATTCCACGTAATCATTCCGAAATCTTTATCCGGCAACTATCATAACGACAGTTGTCTGACTATATCATGAACTGCAACGCTGTTACCACGCGCAGTCCCTGGGCACTTCGGGGCAGGGATTTTCACCCAATTTCACCCTACTCTACTCCCTTTGCTTTGTCGTATTTCTCGATTAAGCCGGTTTCGATAGTCGATGAACGTCACTTTTAATGTCGGCAATTTCTATTCCATATTTTTGAAATTCTTTTATTTTATGTCCCTGCAAATATTTTTGGACGCGATCATATGTTGCTGAATATGATTTTTCGATAAGCAATGCAAGCTCATCTATCAGATATTCGTTACCATCTTTATCCATGATTTTATATCTAAATCTAGGATTTTTCTTTCCTTTGCAACATCCGGATTCTTTACGTCCTTCTGAAATATTGTGTCTTGCTTTTTCTCTGAATTCTGGATCTAACCATCGTTCAGAATTCGACCTTGAAATATCATTCAAGCCATTGTCTCGTGCATGTTTGTTATTGTAACTACAAGTACACCATTCAAGATTTTCTTTTGTGTTGTTACTTTTGTCCCCGTCAATATGATTCACATCTAATTCAGTATAATTTGATGGAGGATTACAAAAGAAATACGCAACTAAACGATGAACTTTATGCCTGCCAAGTTTTCCGCCGAGAGTTACTTGATGGTATCCGTTTTTACAGATATCAGGTTTCATAAAGATATTTCTTATTTCGGAATAGATTCGTCCATCATCATAAATACGATATGGACCAAAATTTTTGTACGGCATATTTCCTCCTTCTGAAATTGCCGCCATTAAAAGTTTTCGCACAGGATTGCGATGCTTCCCCTGTTAGCACATCTCTTGACTGCCATTTCCTGCAGTTACCGTAGTGAGATGCACACCCTGGATTTCCAGGTTCACCCAGTTTTCTTAATACGTCACCACATTAAGCCACAATTTTCTTATGGATATGCAGAATATTTTGTTTATCTGCTTCTACAAATTCTTCCGGAATGGCGTAGTTATCGGAGTAGACCTTCGCGCCTTCAGTCCCGAGCTTCAGCATGATCCCCATGGGAGCGTCCGTATTGACGTTAGCATTGTCTCTCTTCAAGTCAACATCCCTAGCATCGGCGAACAGAAGGTCGTCATAGGATTCCATAAGTCTTTGCGTAGCATTGCGCCGCATCTCATGGAGATGACGGTATCGGATATACTCGCGGGCGGTCTTCTTGAACCCTTGTTCCATGAGCGTTTCCTCTACCGTGTCTTGGATACCTTCTACCGTAAGTCCTTCCGCTTTTTTCAAGAGATTATCAACGCTAAGGACTATCTGGTTGATATCGGCTTTCGACATCTCGCCGCTGTCTTTGTTTGCGCCTTGGATGGCGCGATAGATTTTCTTCGTATCGTACGGAACGGTTTGGCCAGACCGCTTCTTGACCGTTCGAATAGAAACCAATTAAATAGCCCCCTTCAGAATATGATTTTTTCTTTCGAGCTGCCAGATTCTAACATATGATCTATAATATGTCTTGCCCAGCTCTCGAACTTGTGGTAATTGTTGACGAGGTCCACGAAATTCATCCATGAGCCGCAAAGATTGTCCTTTTCCTTGACTTTCGCGGACGATACCTTGGCAATGTAGACTATCCCGAGATGTTCCGAGGTCGTAGACATAAAATCTCTGACGGTACCTACGTACTCGAGATCCGTGCCCTTGATGAATCTTAGACTGAGTTCCTCGTTAAGTTCTCGGTTCGCCGCATTTAGCGACACAGACCAGCTGTTTATGGCTCCTATCGTATCCACGGGATTGATATGGCCGCCAGCACCTAAGGATAGGGTATCTTTAAGCCGCTCCTCTCCGGCAATACGATTGGTAACGTAGACCTTATTCGCATTTTTGTTTATGACTACGATATAGGGTATAGGCTGTACCCATGCCTGATTGTACTCGGCGTCAGCACGGAGTACGAAACGCCTGTCGGCAAGTATGTTTTCGATCTTTTTTACCGTAGTCACACAAAACTTATCATGTATTTTGGCCGTAGAACTGTATGGCACGACAAGCACTTGCTCGTCACCATATTTTTTCTTCAGTGTTGCCTTGAGCCCCGCGTCAAGCATTCAGCGCCTTGCCGTAATGCTTGCTCGCCTTGAAGACCAGCTTTCTTTTTTCAGGCACGATGATCTTCTCCCGTGTCGCCGGATGCGTCTTTTCATGCTCCTCAATCGTTTTTACGGAGAATATACCGAAGCCCGTAAGTTGGATCTTCTCGCCAGATTTGAGCTCTTCTTTGATCACCTCCAAGGTGGCACGAACAACGGACAGCGCGTCCTTTTTGGATACGCCGGCGATTTTGGCCGCCTTCCTGGAGATGTCTTCCTTGTACAGCAAAAATGTTCCCTCCTTTAAAAACACCAAGAAGTGAACTACTCCCGCCTATAGAGGCTGGAGCTTCCTGATTCGTCGAGAACTGCGATATATTCCGAGGAATATATTCGTCTTACACTCTCTCCACAGGCGTGACTTCCCGCAGTCCCTGCGGTAGTTGTGTACTTGTCGGCCTTTTGACTTAGCACTGACCGCCTAATCATGTTACCACTTTCGCGCGGTAGATGGTACACGCACCTAGTTATACCTGCTGGCAGCTTACTGCTTGGTTTTCGCGTTTCAGCTGCGTAACGCAATTTCGCAGGTCTTCTCCTTTCTTAGAAGATTTTCGATATTCGTTACCAAGATTCTGCCTCATAGCTATCTACGCTACAATTGTCTGGCTTCAATTACTTGCGTAAATTCGCCAGACCCGCCATTCATCCCCCTACCTAAGAGGTGGGAGACTTCTGGCGGATTAGGTTAAATTCTTTTGATCTTTCCATCTTCAAGCAGTCTAATACATGCAAGATGACATTCTGCGCAAGCAGGATTAGAGGATGACCTATCCTCTCCCAGGATAGCCGTAGATGCTGTATAGCACTTGACATATGGGGATGATGTCTTGTTGATCCTGGCCTTTTTCCAGTCAGCGGAATAATATTCGGATATACATTTTAGCATATCCTTTTTATTATTTTTATGATCCGTTATCATGATAACACCTGGAGAAAGCACTTCGTAAGTGCCCTCCCTTCCTGGTGCGAACGTAAATACATCGTTCAGCCACTGAAGAGAATGGCCGCATATAAGATTGTTTTTCAGAAAAGTAGTTAGTTTCATTTATTTTTTTGCCTCTCGCAAAATTACAGCATGGCGGGAGTCTCTGCCTCGTAGCATGATTGGCATAGGGTTCTTCCGTCTATCGTATCGGTCATACAATCGGCACATACGAGTTCGCCGCATTCCGAGCATTTCAACAGTTCAATGTCGTTTTTGCCGCAGTCATGACAATAGAGGTCGCTGGAAGGACGGAAAATCTCTTCTTTTTTCTCCTGCTCTTGTGCCTCTCTTAGTTTGCGGGCAACCTCATCCCTGTTTACTGGTAGCTGTTCGCTTCCAATATTTATATCATTCATTGTCCGTCCTTGGACAAGATTGAAATAGTGGCAGCTGCCCATGGCATCATTAAGTTTTGGATTTTGTGTTAATAGCTGAAGCACTGAGCATACAGCGGAGGATCCGCAGTTGGCACAGTACTTTTGAGAAAAGTTGCTCATAAAAAAATACCAAACCTTTCTTTCACGAATGACTTCATGAGAATCTCGTCCTCCGGCGATGTAGTACCTTTACTCGCTTCCATGATGGCTGGCATGGCCTTGGCGCGAAGCTGCATCAACTGATTCTCAAATGCTCCTAGAGCATCCAAGAGAACGAATTCCCAATACATCATCGTATGTTCTTGGATCCATTCTTCCGTTTTCTCCTTGAATTTCAGGGAAAGGTCGGCCAAATCCATTCCTTTAGGAAGAATGCATACTTTCGCGTACAGTCCATGTTCCTTGAGCAGGTTTACCGCTTTCTCGATGCCCTTCATTCCGGCGTCGTCGCCATCCATAACGAAGCATGGGGATGCGCCAATGTTTTCGAGCATGACAGCATGATCCTTCGTAAAGGCCGTTCCTAGCGTTGCTACTACATTCTGTACGCCAAACTGGTCTGCTGTCACGACATCCATTGTCCCCTCCGTAATACGGATCTCAGGAAAATTAGAATTATAATTATGAAGCCCGTAGAGGTAGGACCCCTTGTGGAATATGTCCGAGTTTGCCGAGTTTCGGTATTTCGGGAAAGGGGATTCCTTACCCCACTCGATAGCCCTGGCTGATTCACCGACGACGCGGTTATACTTAGCCAGCAATGGAAATACGATACGGCTGACGTGATGTCCGGACTCCTGTCGTTCCTTGAGGCCGATTTTCCATTTCTTGATGGTTTCGTCCTCGATTCCTCTTTCGTGGAGATATCCCATAGCTTTTTCGTTGCTTATGAGTTTCTTACTGCTGACAGTTGCCATACGGTACATCAGTTCACAGGACTTGTCATTTTTGTCCTCCTCCATGGGAATCCCCGCTCTTTTGGCGAGAATTTCCACGGACTCGCGCCAACCGATTTTTCGTTTCGATTTTTTATGGTCGGACATCCACTGCACGAATGCGAAGCAATCGGAACCGTAGTTCCGATTCTTCTTCGCGCTCGTATCCTTCGGGCCGCAATGGCAGCCGCCACAGTACCACGTCCACGATCCATCCGCATTGTGACAGATGCGGAAGGATGGCGTGGAGTCTTCGTGGTCGGGATGCGGGCAACGTGCCGTCCAGAGGTTCGGGCCAGCCTTAGTGATCTCAGTGTATTCACTTACGAGATCGATAAGGTCTGTTGCCTTCTTAACCCTCTGGATAAATTCCTTCGTAAGGAGACCCATTATTTGATAACGAACTTGTCAGGACGCTGCGTCACGACAACGCCCGGGACGGCATCCTTGCCATAGCGGAAAATATAATGGTCATCCAACTTACCAGCTTTCTTGAGGTCTGCCCACTTGACCTTTTGTGGCACAGGCTCCAGGAACTTCTCCTGCTCCTTCTCACCAAGTTTCAGAAGATACTCGCGAACCTTATCCTTGTTCACGTCATACTCCGGCTGCTGCTTGGAGAACGAGAGCGTGCCTTCTATGAGCGAGATAGATTTCTTCTTGCCAGAAATATTTGCCTGCGCATAGTTTTCTAGGACGTTCTCGTAATAGGCCATGGTGTTTTGCCGTTTCTTAAGCTGGCTCTCCCTCCAGGCGTTGACCTTTAAACCGTATTCCTTGATACGGTTGTTTGCGGCGGTGTCAATATCCTCGCATTCCTGCTTGAGCTGCTTGTAACGATGGATAAAGAACTCCGCCTGTTCCTCTCTTTGGATGCCGCTCATGGGAATTCCGTCGAGGGACAGCTCTTTGATATCCTGTTTTTCGATGCATTCATCGAGATCTGCGAGAAAGTCATCCAATACAGAATGGCCTTCCGAAGTAATCTCGGTTACGTCATCCTGCTGGTTCTCCACTTCCGCTGTTATCGCGCCGAAGTCAACGATATTTTCTTCCGACATAAGTTTCTCCTTTCTTATTTGGGGCGACCCCTTATAGGGTTTCGCATATCTTATCATACAATACTTAGTTTTTACTTGTCAATAGCAAAAACTAAGTATTTTCCGAGTACGTGGGAATATATGACAATATTCTTGATATTACGGCAAGGGGTCTTTTTCCAGTGCTGCATTTACAAATCCAACGAACAACGGATGCGGCCGCGTCGGGCGGCTCTTGAACTCCGGATGGAACTGACACCCGATAAACCACGGATGCTCTATGAGTTCTACGATCTCCACCAAATTATCTCCCTTGAGCTTGCCGCTGAAAACCATATACTTATTTTCCATCTTCTGTCGATATTCATTATTGAATTCATAGCGGTGGCGGTGACGTTCCATGGCTATTTCCTCGCCACCATAAGCTCTGCCAGCTCTCGTAGATGGGAAGACATGACAAGGATACGCCCCCAAACGCATCGTGCCGCCTTTCTTGACGACGTTTCTCTGATTATCCATGAGAGCGATTACGGGATACGCCGTCTCCGGATCAAACTCTGTGCTGTTTGCATCCGTCATTCCGCAGACATGGCGGGCGAACTCGATGACGGCACACTGCATGCCGAGACAGATGCCCAGGAACGGAATCTTATTTTCTCTGGCATACTGTACGGCTCTGATCTTTCCTTCGATGCCCCGCGGCCCGAACCCTCCCGGGACGAGAATTCCGCTGCATCCAAGAAAAATATCATGAAGATCTGCCCTATAGTCCTCCAGCTTTTCGGCATCGACCCAGTCAATCTTGACTTTCGCATCCAGCGCGGCGCCGGTATGCTGTAATGCTTCAACGATCGAAATATAGGCATCATGAAGCTCTACGTATTTGCCGACGATAGCGATACGTGTATGGCGGCGCGGATTCTTGATCTTGGATACCACATTCTTCCATGATTCCAGATTAATGGGAGAGTATCCCATAGTAAGCTTGTCTATAACAATCCGGTCAAGCCCTTGCTCATGCATTACGAGAGGAACTTCGTAAATGGTTTC
>Ga0256407_10012486_pt1 | contig 11546 bp, 2 predicted proteins | sample RumenRJG_04DNA_FD_193489 | JGI IMG/M metagenome (GOLD analysis project Ga0256407, IMG submission 193489) | Bovine rumen microbial communities from Lethbridge, Alberta, Canada - RJG_04 | ecosystem: Host-associated > Mammals > Digestive system > Stomach > Rumen | place: Canada: Alberta | collected... | reverse complement strand
GAAAGAAATGAGTATGGGAACAGTTAGTACTATGGATATGATTAATAGTCAAGCAAATATTTCGAAACATAAAAGAAATTCTAGTACTTATAGAAGTCATAGAAGGGCTATTACTAAGAATTTTTATTAGGTTTTTTTTTTATTTTTTTTTTTTTAGTTTTTTTGTAGGAATTTTTATTTTAATATATTATTGTTTATATTATTATATTTTTTAAAAGTTAATTTTGATTTTTTTTTTTTTATTTTTGTTTATTTTTTTATTTTATTATATTAAAATTTTAATTATTAAAATATTTGTTTTTTTTTTTAAAATTTTTTATTTAAAAGAAAATGTATAATTGTTTTCTTTTTATATCATTAATAATAATATTATTAAATCAAATTGAAACTTCCAAAATAAAAAATTATTATAATTTAACTGATTCAAATTTTGATAATTTAGTAATTACAAATAATAAAAAAATTAAATGGTTAATTTTATTTTATGTCCATAATTGTAAATTTTGTGATCAAACAATAAAAATACTAGAAAAAGATATAATAACACATTATTCAAAAAATTCAGATATAAAATTTGGTTTAATAGATTGTGATAAAAACTTATGGTTAGCAATAAGATTTAATTTATCATATACACCTTATATAATATTAATAGAAAATAATAGATTATATCAATTTAAAACATTTCCAGGAAAAGATTCTTTTATTAATTTTATTGATGAAGAAAAAACAGTTGAAGATAGTTTAATTATTCCAACAAGTTTATCAAAAATTCAAAAAGGATTTAAAATTTTTAAAGGATTTTCTTCAGAAATTTCTAAATCAATTCAAGATTTTTTAAATAAAAGAGGTTATAAAATAAATTGGAAAAATGAATATAGTATGATTTTAATTGCTGTTTGTACTGTTCTTTTTATTATTTTTGAGTTTATTCTTTTAATTTGTCTTACTAAATGTTGTTTTAATAGTAAAAATAATGAAAATAATGATATGAAAAAAAAGAGTAAAAAGAAAAAAGATAATGAAAATGAGGAAAAGAAGAATGATAATGAAGATATGAAAGATAAAAAAAATAAACATGAAAAAAAAGAGTAATATTATATTTTGAAATCATATTATTTTAATATATTTTTTAAATTAACAATATATTTTTTTTTTAATTTTATTTTTTTATCTCAAGGTACTTTTTTCATTTTTTAAAAAATTTTTTTTAAATTTAATAATTTTTAAAAAAATAGAATTATAGTAATAATTATATTAATTGTAAAGTCATAATAAATTGAAGGAAATAATATTTAAATTAATGAAAAATAATAATAAAAACGAATTGAATAATAATTTACCAAAAAAATATTTTAATATCATTAAAAAAGAAAAATGAGAAGGATTTGATAATAATATTTTTTTTATTTAAACAAAAATAATAAATATTCTTCAAATTCATTGATATCTAATTCAGATAAATATATAAATAATAATAATAATAAATTTGAACAGGATAAAAATAAAGATATAAATAATTTATTCTTTAATGAAATTGATAATATCAATTCAATAAAACAATATAATATTATAAAATTTGAATCATCCAATCCTCTACAATTAATTAATAAATATATTGACGATTCATTAAAAAATATATATTGCCAAATAAAAAAAATAAAAGAATATAATGAAGTTCAAAATACTTATGTTGAAATTTTGAATATAAATTGTAATTTTTTGAAATCTCAAATTAATAAAATAAAATTATTAAATAAAACAAAAAAAATAATATTCAAGAAAAAATAAGAAAAATAAGATGAAAAAATAAAATTTAATAAAAATATATAATAATATTATTATTAAATGTTATTATTTTTATCATCAAAAAGTAGAAGTATTAAATATTTAGTGTAAAATGTATCTGTTTTTATTCAATTTTTTTAAAGATTAACTTATTATTATTATTTTAAATTTTGACAATTATTATAAATATAATAATATAATATATATTAATATCTTATTTTATGACTCTCCTTAAATCAAAAAAAACTAATAAAATTTAAAATTTAAAAATTAAAAATAATTAATTATTTTTCATAAAATAAATTTTTCAATTTTAAAATTTAAATTTCCCAAATGGTAAATACTCAAAATAAAAAAGAAAACACAATATCAAAAAAAATCTATTAAACTAAAAAATTAAAAAAAAACCTAATATAACCCTAAAATAAATTTTAACAACTCTTCCCCTTTAAAACATACTTAAACTAAAATTCCAAAATTTAAAAACAAAAAAAAATAAAACCCATAAAAAAACAATATAAACCCAATAAAAAAAAATAAAAAATAACCTAAAAAAACCCAAAAAAAAAAAAAAAACTTTCAAAAAAACCTTTTCAAAAAACCTTTTCAAACTCTTTCAAAAATAAACCAAAAAAAAAAAAAAAAAAAATAAAAAAAAAAAAAAAAAAAAAAAACAATAAAAAACAACAAAAAAAAAAAAAAAAAAAAAAAAAAAAAAAAAAATGCAATATCACCAAACAAAACCCGATTTTAAAACTCAATCTCAAAAGCCTCAAATTCCAATCCATGAAACAACAGAATCAGGTTACAATGAATTAATCTACATGGATCCAACAATAAATCAAATGATGAGTCCCGTAACGGAGGGCCGTCAAACTCAATCACGTTCTCCTTTAGATCCATTATTATCTTCAATAAAAATAGATTTAATATCACATAATGAAAAAATATTAAATTCTGAATCTCAAATTAAAAAAATTCCATATCAAAAAATTGAAAAATCACCTCAGAAAAATTTTACTATTTTAGATAATAGAATTCAAAATGATTATAATATTAGAACATTAAATAAAAAAAGTCCAAATATTTTATATAATGAAAATATTATTATGGATCAACCTGTTAATTCAAATGAAGCTTTTGGTGTACAAGATGCAGGAGGAGGTTTTCAATATGAACCTTTTAGAATTGCAGGTCAAAGCCCAATTTTACCACAAAGTGCTTCTGGGAATAATATTATTGGAAATGTTAAAAATTATTCTCCTTTAAATAATGATAATAGTAGAAATTATAATTATTATGGTTTTAATAATGTTAATAATAATAATAATAATAGTAATTTTTATATTAATAATGTTAGTAAAGATAGAAATTTTTATGAAGGAAATGAAAATTTTAATAATCAAATTAATTTAAATTATCAAAATGGGAATTTTAATAATTTTCAAAGTAATAATGGAAGTTATAATTCTATTAATCAATTAAGTTCTCCTAGTCCAAATATTAATAATCAATCACTTAGTCCTAATAATCCAGCAAAACAAACTTATCAATATAATAATCCTACATATAATAATATGACTATTAATGAAGTTAAAAATTTAGTTAAGAGATTTACTAAAGTTTATGATCCTAAAAAAACTAAAGAAGGTGCTTTAATTTCTCAAAGTCAAATTATTCTACCTGGAGCAAATGATTATATTTTTAATAATCGATATAAAGTTCTTCAAAAAATGAATCGTTTAAGTAATATTTTATTATCAAAAAAGAAATTAAATCAATATCATAATATTGATGATGATATAAATAAATCAATTGAATCAATAAAAAAAACTTTTGATAGACATACATTAAATAGAAATACAATATCAAAAAATAAAAATTTAATATCAATAAGAAGTCCAAATAGAAAATTTTTTTATATATCATTAGCAATGATATCATCAAAAGGACTTCATACAGAAGATAGAACAATTTTAAGAAGAATGAGATTTGATAAAGGAGGAGTAGTTGATTTAGCACAAGAAGAGAGAAAAAAAGGAAAATATAAAATTAAAAAATTACAAAGTAAAAAAAATAAAGTTAATATAATAATTAAAACTAATCCTAAATATAGAGAACAAGCTTGTAAATTAATACAAAATTGGTGGAGAGAATTAAAAGAACTTTATAAAATGAGATATAATATGATTGTTAAAATACAATCTTTTTGGAGAGGAAGATGGGTTAGAAAATATATGTATGATATTTTATATTTAAGTTTTATGTATCAAAGTTTTTGTCAAATTATACAAAAAGTTTTAGTTAAAAATATTCGTCCTTTTGTTTTTGAAATTTTAATGAAAGAAAAAAATGATTTTAATGATTATTTAAGAAATTTTTTTATTAGTAATAATTATAAGTTTTTAATTAAGAGAATTAAACCTTATTTTAATAAATGGATTGAATTTAGTAAAAAAAGTGAAATTAGATATTTAAGAGGTAGGAAATTGTTTGATATTAGAAATGAAAATGAAAAAAAGAAAAATTTGTTAAGTAAAAGTTTTGATAAATGGACTTTTTTATCTAAAGTTAATCATTTGAAAAAAAATTTTGATTTTGTTAATAATCAGAAAAATAAATATTTAAGTGTTATTAAAATTTTTGAACAAAGTGATAAAATTGGAAAAAAAATTGCATTTAAAAATTCGATAAATCCAGTTTTAAATTATTTAAATAAAAAAGTTAGAAATGATTTGTTAAGGAATATTTTAAATAATCGCTCTATTGATTATGAAGAAATTATAAGGAAAATTATTAAAAAATGGAATGATAATATTAAAGAAAGTAATTCAAGTAAATTTAAAAAAAAATTATCAATTGAATTATTAGATAATGTATATAAGAGAATTTTGAAAAATTTAATTAAGGATTCTTTTAATAAATTAAATCAAATTCCTAAAAAAGAAATTATTGAAAAAATAATAATTCAAGAAAAAACTTTGGAAGTAGAATCAAAAGTAAAAGGAATTAATAAAAATTATTTAGAAGGAAGTTTAATTCTAGAAAATGCATTATTAAGATTAAATTTTAAATATCCTTTAAATGCTATTTCAGAAAATATTATTAATGATAATTTAAATGAGAAACTAATTAAATGTTTTAATATTAAAGAAAGAATAATGAAAAATTTATTAAGAGATAATTTATTGACATGGTATAATAATGTTATTCAAATGAATGAAAAAGTTTTTATTAATGAATTAATTATGAGATTATTGGATAATATTTTAAAAAAAATAAAACAAAGAATATTAATAAATAAAATAAATCAATGGAAATCAAAATTAATTATTAAAAGTGATAATGAAAATTTATTTAAAAAATTAAAGGGAATTGATAATATTTCTTCAATAATAAAAAAATCTTCAATAATGAATAATGGAAATGAATTTTTAGATTATTTAAATAAAACAATTAATTCTAGGATTTATAAAAATGCTTTATCAAAAATTATTGATAATTATTTTAATAAAGAAAGAAATATATTAAGAAATTATATTAATAAATGGAAAGAGCAATATAATAAAATTGAAAAAAAGAATTTGATTACTAAATTAATAATTTCTCTTTGTAATAGAAATGATATGAAATATAGGAAATTAAAATTAAGTCAATTTTTCAATAAATGGTTATCAAATATTCAAAAAGAAAAAATATTAGAAGAAAAAATTTTTGATTCAAATAAAAAAAATGAAGAAAAAAAAAATTCTGCTTTACTTATTAGAACTATCAAAAGATTTATTGATAAAAACAATAATAATAATATTTTGAAGACATTTATCAATAGATGGTTAAATAAAATAAATGATGAAAAAGAGAAAAATAAACAGAATATATTAAAAGGAATAAATTTATTAAAAAAATATAATTCAACTTTAAATTCCAATGAATTAATCAATAAATTAAAAGAAATAATTATTAAATCATTAAAAAATGAAAAATTAGAAAGATTAAAAAAATTAATTAAAAAAAACATCAATAATGAAAAAATAGTATTACTTATTAATTTATATAAATGGAAAAGTAAATTAAAAGAAGAAAAAAAAGAATTAAATACAATATCATATAAACAAAGATATTTAAAAAATATAATAACAAAAAAAGATAAAAATAAAATAATCAGAGCAATTTTCAAATGGAAAAGTAATCTTAAACCAAAAGAAAATAACATTACAAAAAAAATTGGATTAAATATCATAAATAAAATATTATTAAAAGGACCTTTCAATAAAATAAAAGAAACAAAAAGTAAAAAACCTTTTATAATTCCTAAAGATTTAACTTTAAGAGAAGCTTTATTAAAAGGAAATATAATTTCTGCTAAATCACTTGCATTAAAAAATATTCCTTTATTTCATTATTTTTTAAAATGGAAAAATATTATTGAAAAAGAAAATAAACTTAAAGAAAAAATAGATATCTTTAATAAAATAATTTTAAATGCAATAAATAAGATTAATGAAAAGAAAAAAAGAAAATTTTTTAATAGATGGAAAGATACAATTATTAAAAATGGTATAAATCAATTAGAAAAAAATATTTATATGAAATTAATGAAAAATATTAGTAATAAGTTTATAAAAAATATTTTGATAAATAAACTTAATCAATGGAAAAATCAAACAGATAAAATATCAAATAAAATAAAAAATACAATTAAAAGTTTAGAAAATTTAAGAAGAATTTTAACAAATCCAATTTTTGAAAAAGTTAAAATTAAAGAAGGAAAAATACCAATAAATTCAAAAATAAAAAGCTTAATTATTAATAAAAATTTGTCAAATAAAAGAAATAATTTAAATAAATTTCTTTTCAAATGGAAAAAAATATTAAATAATGAGAAAGAAAATAAATTAAAGAATAAAGTAAAAACAACTTTATTAAGTTTTATAATAAAACAACAGAATTTAAAAACTCAGAATTATCTTAAAAATACATTAAAGGATAATTTATTAAAATGGAGAAAAAATACTACAAAAAAAGATAATACTTTAGAAAAAATTTCAAAAATAAGAAAAGGATTAGAAATATTAATAAAAGCTTTAAGAAAACCAAATAATAATAGTGTTTATAAAGGAATTAAGAAAAGAAAAAAAGTAATTACTATAAAGAAAATAATAACTAAAATTATATATCAAGAAATTCCAAAAATAAAAAAAAATATTACAAAAAAATATTTGGATGATTGGAAAAATAAAATACCAAATAAAGAAGATGAAATAAAAAAGTTTAAAAATTTCTTTGATACATTATTACAAAATTCAAAATTAAAATCAAAAAGAATTCAACCATATAAAGATTTAAAAACAATATTAAAAGAGATATTAAAAAATAAAAATGAAAAAGCACAAAAATTAATAAATTTTTTTAAAAGAATAAAAAGAAAACAATCTAAACAAAAAATTGAAAATAGGAATCATAAACTAAAAAATTTACTAATTAAAAAGGACAATAAAATGGATTTATTAAAATATTATTTTATGAAATTAAGAAGAATAATAAAGAAAAAAAGAGCCATTGATGAAGCTTTAATAATAAAAAAATTTTGTAAAGCTAAGATAAAGAAAGTTAATAAAAAAAGAAATAATATTAATAATCTAGTAAATATAATTAAAAAAAGTTTAATAATGAAAATTTTTAATAAATTAGTCACTGTTAGTAAAAATAAAAATATTTCAAAATCTTTAATCAAAATTTTGAATAATTATGAAAAAGGAAATAAAAAAATATTAAAAAATATTTTATTAAAATGGAAAAATATTATTCCTTTATTAAGAAGAAATAATTATGTGATTAAAATCCAAAGTGTTTTTAGAGGAATGAAAACAAGGAAAAATCAAAGAAGATTAAAAGATAAATTAATCAAATTAAAACAACTTTATAATAGAATAAATAATAGTAGACCAAATTTATTAAGATATTATATAATGAAATGGAATCAAAAAATTCATAAAGATAAATGTATTTCAAATATTCAAAAAATTCAAAAATTTATGAAAAATATTTCCAACAAGAACAACACAAAAAAATCAAAAATTAAATTGAAGGAATTATTAAAGAAATATTATTTAAAAAAAGTAAGAAATGTTTTAATAAAATTACATCCTGTGAATAAAAAAGAATATAATCAATTAATTTTTATATTAGATAAATTAAGCAAAAAAAGAAGAAAAAATGCAATTGGTCAAATAAAAAAATATATTAAAATAAATAAATTAAAGAATATTTATCAAAAAATTATAAATGCACTAAAAAAATATTTCCTACCTTTATATTTAAGAAAATGGAAAACTATATCAATAGATGAGAGAGATAAGAAAATAAAAAAAATTCAAAATTATCTTAAAAATAAATTTACAAATAAAAAAACAAAATTAAAGCAAAAAATTAATTATCTTTTAAAACTTTTAATTAATAAGAAAAATGGGAATAATAATTTAAAACTAAAAAGATATTTATATAAATGGATAAAAAATGCCAGAACAATATCATTAAAATTAAATGCTGAAATTATTCATAAATTCTGTAAACAAAAACTAAATAAAAAATTAAAGAAAAAAATAAATTCTCAATTATTTATTGGAATTTTATTAAGGAATTATTTAATCAGAGAAATAATGAAAATTTTAAATCAAAGTAATGATTATATAAAAAATATTAAAGAAGGATTAAATAATATTAAAGGCGTTGATAAAAGATATTCAATTAATAATATTTTGAATTATGCTAATGATTTAATTAAAAATAAATTACTTTGGAATATTTTGAATAAATTAAATAAGAGTGATAAAGATAATCTATTAAAAAAGAATATTGAGAAATGGAAAAGAGTATCAGAACAATTAAATTTAAAAGCATTTACAATTCAGAATTTTATTAATAAAATAAAAATAAAGAAAAAGAAAAAAAATAAAGAAAAAATAAAAGACATTTTATTAAGAATATTTTTAAAAAATGATAATAAAAATGATAAATTAATATATTATTTAAGAAATTGGATGTTAATTATAAAAAAATTAGGTTGTAAGATTAATTCAGAAAAAATAAGAAATTTCCTTCTTAAAAAATATAAAAATAAATTAAAAAATAATACCAAAAAATTCTTTATTAAATTAATAAAAAGTCTTTTATCACAAAAATTAAAAGATATTGTAAGGATAATAAAATTAAAAAATTCAATTACTAAATATATTTTCAAAAAGACAATAAAAAACATAAATAAACATGGTAAAAAGAATAAAATTATATCAATACTTAAGAAAAGAATTTTATTATCAAACACAAATTTAAAAACAAATTTATTAAAAAAATATATTAATTTATGGAACATTAAAACAAAAGAAATAAAAAATAAAGAAAATAAATACTCATCAATTATTCAGAAATTTATTAAAAAAATAAAGGATAAATCAAATAAATTAAAGTCATCAAGGAAATTATTTTTACTTAAAAAAATAATATTAAATTTAAAAAGAAAAAATCCTTTAAGAGTAAATTTCAATAAATATAGAACAAATATTAAAAAAATTGAATTACAAGAAAATGCAGATATCATTAAAAAATTTTGTAAAATAGTTAAAAAAAGAAGGGATAAAGAAAAATTCAATAAAGCAAGAAATAATATTATTAAAGCATTTGATATTTTATCTAAATTAAATCCAAATAAAAAATATGCTTTTGAGAAAATTAAAATAATAAAAAGAAGTAAAATATTGAATCAATTATTTGATTATCTTAATAAAAAAAGAAATGATAATTTAAAAAAAATTTTTGTTCAAATGAAAAAATACAAAAATAAAAACAAAGTAATGAAAATAATTACTATTAGAAAAAAGTTGATTAATAAAAAATTATTTAAAGCTTTAAAAAAATGGTTTGAACAAATAAAAATAATAAAGCAAAGAATAGAAAATGATAAAAATAAAAAAGACAGAATTAAAAATTTATTAAATTTATTTATAAATAAAAAAACCAATGATAATAATAACAAAAAAAGAACAATTCTATTTAAATTGTTAAATAAAGTAAAAAGGAAAAATGCAAATGATAAAATAAACAAAATTCAAAAATATTTAATTAAAAAAAATAAAATAAAGAATAATAAAAAATTATGGGAAAAGATAACAAAATTATTATCATTAAAAAACAAAAAAACATCATTTAAAGAAATAATACATAAATTAAATTCATATATCAAATTGAAAAAAAAGATAACTATTCTTAATAAAAAGTTCAAATCATATGTATTTAAAAGATTATTAAACAATATTAAATACAAAAAATTATTATCTTTAATGAAAAATTTAATAGTAAAATCAAATTCAAAAAATAATAATCATATACTTAAAAAATACTTAAATAAATGGAATGATATAATAAAAAAATTAAAATCAAAAAATGAAGTTCTTGAAAAGATGATAAAAACAATTGATAAAAGGGAAAAAATTATTTCATTTAATATAATAATAAATGCCATATTAATAAAAAAATTATTACATGATATAATAAAAATAAGAGCTTTGGATTTCATTAAAAAATTAAAAAAAAATTTTGAGTCGAAGAAGCGAATTCGTGCTCTTGGAGATTCATTAATTAAAACTAAAGAAAATTTCAAATTTCAAAATAAGAGAAATTTCATTATCAATTTATATAAAATTTTCTATATGAAAACTATTCAAAAAATGTTTAATAAAATAAAAGAAAAAAGTAATAAAAAGAAAATTTCATATATGAAATTTTTCTTTAATTTACTTAAGAAAATTAAAAATAAAAAATCTGAAATAAAATATTCAATTAAACATCAAGGTACAAATGATAATAAAATAATTAATTTGAAACTCCAATTTAGAGCACATATCTCTTCTCCTCAAAGTTTAATTTTAAAAAAGAGAAATATTTTCAATTATATTATCCCTTTATTTATTGATTATCTTAATAAAAAAATATTAGAAAGAAAAAAATTATCTTTTAATCAAATCAAAGTAAAATATAAAAATAATAAATTCATTCAATTAATGAAGAATTATATTATGAAAAGACAAATAAAAAATAAAAAAGATTTTCTTAATAAATTATTATCATTATTTAATCAATTCAAATATAAAAATTCAATTTATAAAATATTCAAAATTCTTTTCAAAAAATATTTCTTTTATTTAATAAAAAAACAAATAAAAACTCAATTAAAAGTATATAAAATTATATATTTACTAAAAATGACTTTTATGCATAAAGGAATCTCAAAAAAAAGATTTATAAGAGAATTATTAAGAAAATGGCGTTTTATATCATTTGTAAAAATAATGACAAAAAAGAAATTAGAATTAATGTATAAAAATTTACATATAAGTTATCTTCAAATGGCAAATGAAATTTTTGGAGAAGATAATTATAATTCAAATAATTCAAGTGTTATAAAAGAATTTGAAAGATTTGGAAATGATATTGGATTATTTGAGAATGAAAATTATATAGTAAGTCAAGAAAGTTCTTTTTGTAAGAAAATTAAGAAAAAATATATTTTTGATACTCTTGATACTGATAATATTAAATTAATGGAAGATTATTATAAAGATAAAAGTAATATTCATTTAAAAAAAGAAATAATTATTAAAAAAGAAGAAAGGAAAAGTAATCAAGTTATTGAAGAAGAAAATAAAGACAAAGAAAAAAAAATCAAAACATTCAATAGAAAGAAAATAAATGATGATGATAGT
>Ga0256407_10012483_pt1 | contig 11547 bp, 22 predicted proteins | sample RumenRJG_04DNA_FD_193489 | JGI IMG/M metagenome (GOLD analysis project Ga0256407, IMG submission 193489) | Bovine rumen microbial communities from Lethbridge, Alberta, Canada - RJG_04 | ecosystem: Host-associated > Mammals > Digestive system > Stomach > Rumen | place: Canada: Alberta... | reverse complement strand
CGATTGCGTTCGGGTTCGTGTAGAGCACGCCGTCCTGCATCACGTAGGAGTTTGCCTCGTACGTCTTCTTGGTGTAGTTCGGGGCGATACTAGAGTTCGTATTGGAAATCTCATCAGAACGCGCAATCTTGATGTCCGTCTCAAGCTTCCATTTGGTGCCATCCCACGACACAAAATCGCCGTGGTCTACCGAAACACCACCGGCAACAAGAATACCTCCATCGTATACACGAAAGAGGTCATCGGTATTAAACGTATTTTTGGGATCGTTGAGAACGCCTACAGCGCGATCTCCTTGAAAATTAAGAGCCATATGGCCTCCTACGTTAATGTATTAAATCATAGAAGTATTCGAGCAAATCGTTCAGCGGTCTAGACCGATCCTGCAGCAGATCGCTCATCTTTTCACGGAGTCTGTCATCATACTCTCGGGGCTTCAGTTGCACGGGCTTTAAGTGCATCCGGAGCTGCCGCGTCTTTGTTGAATTTGAGAGTGCCAATGACGTCATCGATAGCGTCTTGGCTCATGCCTTTAGTATGCCTAGCAAAAGCACGATCAAGTTCTGCCTGAAGGTCATCAGTTCTTTTAAGGCCGCCGTGAGTTTCCACCATGCCGTCAACAAATTTGCCTATATATTTGTCAGGTTGTTCGTGGGCGACCTTAAGAACCATATCGGCTGTATTATTATCGGAATTAGATTTCGCGAGGGCTCGGCCAAACTCTCTAATCATTTTATATTTAGACATATAAACCTCCGCTCATATTAAGCAGACTATTCCCCGGTCTGCCAGCGGTCACTCACGTAGTAGTGATAGTCTTTACCCTGCCATCAAGGTTAGGCGGCGATGTAGATGGACTGCATCGAAACACCGAGGAACGCACTCATACCGAGGAGCACATCCACGCGGAAGATCGTTGCGGCCTTCTCAGGATCCGTCCAAGCGAGACCACGCAGCGGCAGAATACCGCGATCACGGTACTGAGTCGGAATGGTCAAGCTATCCATGCCGAAGAACTTCTCCAGGCCCTTGACAGCAACCAGGAAGTCATCCTTCTTCCACACAACAGCCGGAGCGAGGTACTTCGTACCATTGACGAGGAAGTTAGCAGCAGTTGCCGCAGCGAGCGCGTGAGAAGCATACGCACTGTGGTACACGTTCTGGCGAGGACCTTCGAAGAAGACCGGACCAGCGAACGTGCAACCCGTGACCTTACCACCGGAAACGGCAGTAGCCCTCAGACGGAACACAGCGGTCTGGCCAGTCGGATTGCCGAAGATGTCAGTCGTCTGAACGGCTTCGCTGGAGAGCGTCAGGGTGAACGGATCAGACAGAGCACCAACTTCCTTGGTCTGGAAGAAGCCATCCATGTCGGTACCGAAGGTGAGACTCGGCTGACCGTAAGACGGTACAGCATTCGGAGCCTGCACATCGAACGAAGCCTGGTTGAACGCAGTCGTGTAGTCGAGAGCGATCGTATCGGAAATGGTCGCACCAGTGATTGTCTGCAGGAAGTTGGACTTGGTCCACTTGATTCCAGCGAGATCGCCGAGTTCGTTCTTGTACAGATCACCGCCGATCTTGTCGTTCGGAGAGTAGTTCTGCTGGAACGCAGCACACAACTTACTCCACACCATCGGATGAATCACACCGAACGTTTCACCTTCAAGCTTCGAACCTTCGCAAAGAGCGAACACGTCGTAGATCTTGTTACGAGCAGCAAAGCCGAGATTGGACGTAATGTCCGTGGCTTCGATCTTCTGAGCGCTCAGAGCAGAACCAGCCAGGCACTTGTAAGCCATGTCAGCTGCATCGAGAGCGAGCTTGGCCACACGCTTACCCATGACAGCCGGATCCTTCATGGAGAGCGTCAGGGTTTCCTGGTCGATCTGAGCCGCAGTGGAAAGAGGACCAACCGTAACCGGCACAGCATCACGCTGAACAGAGAGATCTTCACCAGAAAGATCGAGCTTGTGGAACACTTTACCGGAATCGACCACCGGCACCATGACGGTATCGCCACTCATCTTTTCGGCACCGAGATACTTCTCGATGTGGCGATTACCCTTACCCAGAATGTCAGCACCGATATTGAACTGAACGCCGAGTTCAGCCATTATTCGGGCATTGACAATCTGCTGAGCATTTGCAGTTGTAGAAAGCATTGTTATTGTCCTTTGTGACGATTAATTGCACGACCGAATTCTACACCAAAATCGTCAGATGGTTCAGAACTCGGAGTCTGTCGTCCACCATTCGGAACAGGTACATTCGGCTTAGGCGCATTACCTTTCGCATTGTACTGTTTAATGACGTTGACGATCTGACCGTAGAGATTGTCCAACACCTTCGACTTCTCAAACATGGTCATTCCGAGCCACTGAGCACGCAACTTCGAATTGTCCATACGCTGCATCCACTCATGGAGTAAGATCGGACCATATTCACGTTGCGAATACTTGAGCAAGTCAGGTTCGTTGTTATTCACATACTCCGCATATCGGTAGACACTCTGCATGAAAGCATCGGTATCTTCACCAAAGAACTGCGACGCATGGTCTGCAAAGGCTGTAGCTTCAGCATCAGCATCCATCGCGTTAAGGTCATCTATGCGATCCTTGATCTGTTCGGTGTAGAAACGACTTTGGTCATCGTCTTTACCTTCGTACTGAGCAAGGCGCTGTTCGAGTTCTTTCACTCTCGCCTTAAGCGACTGCCGCTGCTGTATACGTCTACGGCCATTGTTCCAATTATTCTGTTCACGGACTTCAGGACCTTCAGTTTGAGGTGCAGTTTCCGGTTGCTGCACTTCGGTCGTATTTGTTTCCACGGTCTGAACATTACCTTCCGCATTAGCTGCATCAGACGTAACTTCAACCGGTGTAGTGAGTTGTTCTTCCATATTCGTATATCTCAACTTGGTAAAAAGAATTTTCCAATTCGCTCCACATTTACGGCATCTGGTACACTTCTATGAGTATTTGTCTATATGCACAATGCTTTATATCAACCCCACCCCCATCACGTATGTGATCCCCCTCCCCTTACACCTGGAAATATAATATATAGATTTGGTCAAAAGATGTTAGATAGATTAACTTGTATGTATATAATATATATTCTAATCATTTATAATTATCCATATATAAATTAATACATACAAATTAATATACTACATGTGTTATTATCTTATGTGTGATATTATTATTTTATATGTGATATTATATATAAATTATATTATATATTATATTATATATTATATTATATATAATTATATATAAATTAAGATAATTTATTTGAAATACTCCGCACAAATTAACGTCTGCTGCTCAAATGTTCAGTGTTTTGGCTCGATCGACTGCTCAAACGTATAGTATTTTTATTTAATGACAAAACTTTTACAAAATTCTGACAATTCTTTTACAATTCTGTTGCTATTTTGTGACACTTCTTGAAAATTATTATTTTAAATTTATACATGTAACGAACGAAAACAGTTCTGACCTAACGAAGAATTTGTTTAGTTCATTATATAAAGGACTACTACTATGAAGTACAATGAAAAGCAAATCGCCGAAATCAACCTCAAAGTCAACAACAAACTCGACGAACTGTTGAATAAAGACTTTGACGAACTCTCCAACAACGAAATGGCATGGTTGAAATGTGTTTCACTGTCGTCCATTATGACTATGAAAAAGTCTGGTTACACGAACGACGAAATTATGACCACGTTCGGAGCTCATGGCCAAACAAAAGAGCAGCAAGTAAAGTCTCGTGTTCGTACCATGACGGACGACGAACTCGCAGCTTTGGGTCTGAAGCGCATCTAATACAACTAGTAGCGATTGAAATATATCGCTACTATCCTATCGTGCCTAACTCGTGTTGGGCACAATAGGGTAGTAGTTTGCTACCTGTATCAAAGGACTACGATATGACGTATGTGCTTACGTTGAAATGTATCGCCGCGTTTAATAACACGACGGTAGAACAGACTGTCTCGATCGACGACCCAAGTCGTATTGGCGTAATCATTCGTGCGGTTGCGTACAAGTATCAAGACTATAAATGTACACTGACCAACGTAGCGACGAAGCGTATCGTAGCGACAGCTCAATACGGTCGGCATTATACGTTGACCAACATCTATGAAAGGGGAATGGCATGACAATCACAGTAACAGTAAAACGTACCGGCAAAATAGTTGCCGTATATACAGTTGCGCCGCAAACGTGTCTCGAAGCAGTGCAACGTCTTAAAGAAGTATATCCACGGCATCACATACGGTTAGCACTATGATAGACTACGAAAACATTGTGTCAGCAATACAACGTCGTTACGGCGTCGATCGTAACACGGCATGGGAAGGATTGAACACCGCGTTCTTGCAGCTCGATCGTACGCGGTCCGAGGCAGAGCAAGCGGCGTATCTCATCAACGTCGGTTGTCTTAAGATTTGGCACGACAAGTATGACAGCATTGAGTCACGGTCAGTAACTGAGACTGAGTACAACTTCGACAACAATCTTAACCCTATGGACGATGACGACCATGCAATGCGTGAGCTGTTCATCGCACCACCAGAACCTGAACAAAGCGACAATGACTTCATCATTGACATTGTGCGTCACGTGCCACAGCAATACAAGTTTGGCGTCGCGATTGTTGTCGCAGCTCTTCTCAAAGAAGACCGCAAACGTAAACCACTGACAATCGAAATGACCAGACAATATTTAAAGCGTGCGAAGATTCCGAACACAACGGAACAGGCAAAGCACGTATTCACATTCTTAACTACCTTGAGGAGGCAATAATGTATTCAGTATGGCGAATTGATGACGGCATTGAACAGCCGTGCCGTTATTATGTGACTGACGATAGAATCCTTGCACATTCAATTGCGCACGCGTGGAATCGTCGATACAAAGGCGAGCGTTATGCTGTATTCGCTGGCAACAAAAAGCCTGGCGATTACAGACAAATTAACTCTAATAAAGAATAATATAAAGAAAAAGGACTACAAACATGGACAAAATAATCACAGCATCAATTGCTTTGTTGGCATCAGCATCGGTCGCGATGTTCGTTGGTTCGTGCTGCATGGCTATTCTCGGAGGTACACAATGCCAATAACTTTTAATTACATCTGCGACAGATGCGGTGCGTCATGTAACAACGACGAAGGTTCTATTACTATCGAAGTACGTGAATCATTCCGCGATATGTTTCTTCGCAGTAACAAATACATATTCTGCGACACATGCAGAATGCGATTTAACATCGTAATACATAACTTACTTAACTGTGAGGTAAAGAAAGATGCTTGACTTTAATCGCGCAGCATTAACAGGTTATCCGGATAACAAGTTCACAACGAAAACATTTCAGATGTTGCAAGAAATTCCGGTGAACATTCGCCAGAAGTTTCCGAACAGCCGCACATTCTCATTTGCGTGTGTAAAAATAAACGGCTACAATACTGTAGTCGTCTATAAGAAAGTGATACCAATCGCGATCGTCGCTGAGTGGGGTACAGACATAAATCCACTCGCGCAATACGATCGATGGTCTGTACGTAATATATTCAATACCAATTGGATATTGTCTGACACGTGCCGTTTCTTCGACGTACCGTGTTACGTTTTCCCAGCATGAGGTTAATATGTATAACCGTCAACTGAATTGCCAAGTACTTATTCGCGACGACGTTAGCGTGGCCGAGCTCAACAATTGGACCAAACGTGCACGCTGGAAATGTCTGTGCCTCAAAGGTTTGAGTGACCGTTACTATATAAGTCAGAAGACTTTTAGTATGTTCGTAGCTTTCGACAAAGGCGGATATACATCGATCGAAATAAGTCGCACGAGATTCTCGAACGACTATCAAAAGGTTCCATACTATAAGCGTGCCAAAATTGTAGCACGCATCAACGAATGTTTGTTCAACGCCATTAAGAAGGAGTATCAACTATGAGAAAATGGATTACGATTATGGACTACTGCACAGGTACCATAGCGATTTTCGAAGTGTCACCAGACACTGATGAAGAAGCCTGGATTGTAGACAACACGAATTTCAATACCGACGAAATTCATTGGATGTCAAGCGATCGCTTCCCATCCATTCACGTCTGCGATTAGTCGCTGCGCCCAAACAGCATCTTATCTGCGAGCAATGGACTACGATACTTTGCGTGTATAAACTCGTGGCATGTCTTGCACAGCAACAAGAAACGGTCTTGCGCAAGGTTATCGTAGTTAGTTGTATACATGTGGTGAATGTTCAAGTCACATAACCGTTTGTACTTGACGCCACAATATTCGCATGTCATATTTCTAGACGATGCAATGAACCGGCGTAGAATTTGCCACGCTGGACCACGTCGGAACTCTGCTCGTTCTTTTGCATTTGTAATCTTCATATTTATATATCTTATTTTACGTGCTTGTAAATTCCAATTTTACCATCGAAAATTTTTTGAAAATTTGGAATTTAAGTTTCGAAAAAATAGATATTTAAATGTGAAAACAACTCACAACTCACAATCAACCAGCACTACTACGTGCTAAAGGAATCCATTATGGAAAACGAAAACGAAGTCGAAGTCGAAGTCAAGTCTGGCGTTCGCTTTGCCAACGACCTGTCTGACGAACTCAAGACCCGCATCAAGGACGAAGCCGCGAAGCGCTTCGAGGAACTTGTCGAACAGGACGAATTCTCCATCAACGACATTGCCCAGCTCGCTGGTGTGTCTCACGGTTCTATCAAGGGTCGTGCCAAGACTCTCGCCTCTGCTGCTGACATCGTGACTGCCGTGCTCGACGGTGTCCGTGCTACTGGTGGTTCTCGCAAGCCTTCCACCGAATCTGTCAAGAGCCTGCTCGACAGCATGACTCCGGAACAGAAGGCTGCGTTCCTCGCTCAGCTCGGTTTGGCCGAAGCCTAATCACAATAAAAGAGATGGTCGCAAATTCGCGGCCATTTCTTTTGCACGTTTTTAGAAAATTCATCTTTGAAAATTATCTTAAGGGGCCTTTTACTTACTCGAAAAGAGAAAAAAAAATTTCAAAATGATTTTAAGTAAGAATTTAGGGCCCATAAGACCGTTTTCAAAGATTAATTTTCGAAAACTCAAACACAAAACAGGACTACAAAATGAACGTACCCGCAATCACTGAGTGCAAATCAATTGCCGAAGTACATAGTCAATCGCTGGCTATAACTAAGATGGCTACAGACCTCGTCAATGAACCGATCGTCCAGACTGGTTATATGATGAGTGGACAAGCAGGCCAGACGGCTTTCATTAACGTGATGAGTATGGCCAAGAAACGTTTGAGCGCGTACTTTCCTGCTGCAAATTGGAAAGACCCGTTGTATGAACGATTGATGGCCGAAGCCAAACTCATCTGTGCCGAATGTATTCATCTGAAGTATGAATGCCGTCAGCGTCGTCAGCCGTACGATCATTTGAAGGATGCGACTGAACGTATTCGCAAGATGGTTCGTGACGTGTTCAACTCTTACGCAGACACGATCAATAAGCTGGAGTACCAGGATGCTAATAAACAGGCAATCGGTTCTGAACAACCCGGATGATTTGCCCGCGATAAAGGCTGAGGCGAAGGCTACATTAGACCTGTGCAATCGCTGCGAACTTCTTCTCAAGCTCCGTAAGTACGAAGATTGGGGACGGTTTGATTGGGCGTTCATGTGCACGTGGGCTAATCCGGTTGACGAACCATTTATCAAGCTGATGATTTCATTGGCCAAGCATGGGTACCATTATGGTGCGATCTCCATGCACAAATGGTGGCGACGTCTAAAAGCCTGTAACCAACATAACATTATTACGTATTTCACGTACACGAATTTTCCTGGTCCGACGGACAAGCGACTGTATTGGATGGAACTGTACGAGCACTGTTGCCGTACACAAGAAGTCTTTATACAGATGTCCAAGGTGTACCAAGATGACCGACAAGTTGAGATGTATCTCCGCAGCTTGCTTGGTATATCACAACAGCGAGATATTAAAGAGGCCTGGATTGAATGGGCCAAACGAAATCATCCGGACAAAGGCGGGTCCGTTGATAAGTTCATCATCACAAAGTCCGCCTATGAGGAATGGTATGAAGCCAATCGATAAACTCAACGACTTGGATTATACCCAAGCGTTTTATGATTCTGATACAAAACAGTTCGAGCGAGGTCTGTTCTGTATCTTTTCGGACAACGGTCATGCTTGGTTTATTGGTACTTTGACCGGTATTGAAGAGACTACGGAGGGCACACTGTATCGTAACGAGCACAGCCTGCAGTATAAGCATTGCCATGCTTTGAAGCCCGATCCCGTGTATCTTCAGCACGTTATTATTAAGCAGGAACCTATTGGTACTTGCTGCGATGGGTATATCATCGGCGAATATATTGACCAGTGGCTGATTATGGGTCCTCATCGGCCAACTCTTGTACCGAAATCGGCAGTGGCCTTTGTCGATGACATTAAATTCGGAGGCGAAGAATGAGTGTAGAAGATACCCTTAAACAGCGTAACAATGTGCATGGCAACTACGCACGTTCCGCTGGAGTTAAAGACAAGGTGCTCGAGGAATTTTCCAAAACCGACAATTGGAAGAAGCTCGGTGCTGAAGGTCGGCAGACTGTACGCATGATCGTTGAAAAGCTCGGTCGTGTTATGTACGGTGACTGTTTCTTTCCTGACCACTGGCACGACATCGCTGGTTATGCTACGCTGATGGAAGGGGTATGCCTGAACCGTCCGGTTCCTGGTCAAACGGAATTGCCGCTTAAGTTCCACGAGGAGGGAGTATCGTAATGAAGTATACGATCGTGGTTACAATATGCTTTCTACTGATGGCATCTTTGTATGCCACGTTCGAAGGCTTCAGCGGCTTCTTTCACATCATGATTATCTGGGCCGTATGGTTCTTACTGTTCGGCTCGGATATTCTTTTCAAAGGACATGACAATGACAGCAACAAGATATGAACTTCAGCAAGGAACCCAAGAGTGGCTTGACTGGCGTCTGAGCGGAATCACCGCGACTGAAGCTTCGTGTGCCATGGGTGTATCTAAGTGGGGTACAGCGCTCTCCGTCTATAACGACAAGCTCAATCCAAAACAGCACGAACCTTCCGAATATGAAGAATGGGGTTCGCTGCTCGAAGACGTTATCAAGTTCAAGAAATTTGCAAAGGAACATCCTGAATTTGAAGTGCGTCAAGGTGCGTGCTACGAACGTGAATGGCGCAAGTGCAGTCTTGATGGCGAACTGTGGAAAGATGGCAAGTGTGTTGCTATTCTGGAAATCAAAACAGGTAGTAGTTCTGCTGACTGGGATCCTGTGCCTGATGGATACTATGCGCAGGTCCAGTGGCAGATGCACGTAACTGGCATTCACACTACGTACTTCGCGGTACTTATTCATGGCCACGAATACTTTGAACGGCAGGTTGAATACGACCCGATCTACGTTGAGAAGCTCGAAGAGAAGTGCCAGCTCTTGTGGAACTGCATTCAGAATCAAGTTCCGCCTGAGCCTGATCCAGTGCATGCAGACATCGACCAAGCTCTTGTGGCCGAAGCTGCAATCACGAACGAAGATAAAGATGGCGAATACGAAATCTCCGATGAAGAGTATGCGACATTTATTATCCTTCGTGATAAGTGCAAAGAACTGGAACAAAAGCTTGCCGCACAGAAGTTGTTGTTTACCAATTACTTGTATCGTTTCCAGAGACTTACTTATAAGGGCGCAAAATTCGCGACAATGGTAAGTATGAAGGGACGCGACACAATCGATGCCAAACGTCTTAAGGAAGATTTCCCGGACGTTTACGACAAGGTGTTGAAGAAAGGTAAACCCTCGTTTTATCCGAAGTTTGGATAATTTCATTCGAAACTTTGGATATATAAATAGTTAGTTCAACTAACTATGAACATCACAAACAGCCACCAAATCAAGGAGTAATCATGGCTACCAATCCGTTCGATGTTAAAACCAAAGAGTACATCGCATTCCCCAACGACGAATACGTTGACGTGTGCGTACTGTCTTACCAGACTGCAGATCTTCCGCCGGGACCTATGGCTGAGACCAACGACCCGGTTCCCAACTGCCGCTTCCTCTTCGGTGGTTTCGTGAAGGACGAATCTGGTCAGATCAGGTGCGATGAACACGGCACGCCGATTGTCGTTCGCAAGTGGTCCAATTGGATGCGCATCAGCAACAGCACTCGCTCGAAGTTGATGCAGACGTTCGACACCACGAAGAACGGCTTCAAGAACTTGTTTGAAATCCTGATGGACTTCGAAGGTTCTGAATCGAAGTTGTGGAAGACGCCTATGAAGATTCTGTTGGAAGCGACCGACCGCGACTACCAGGTCATCAAGCGCATCAAGCCGGGTACTAAAGACGATCTGTGCGATACGGTCTTCTATGATGATAAGTACATTCCGTACAAGGTCATCAAGGCCTATGGCCAGTTGACACCGCTCACTTTGGCAGGTTGCAAATTCAAGTCTGGCGTGAAGATCTTCACTCCGGAAGAGATGGTCGAACCTACCGACGAACAGTAAAGTCTAATGTGCTGATAGACCACGTAAAGTCTATCACCATGGGTCAAAGGTGATGTGGTTTCGTAGTCCATTACACATCGCTGGTTCGAGTCCAGCAGACCCACTATTGATGACGACCACAACACACAATATCTCTTACGACCATATGTCATCAAGAACGGTACAGGCTGGTAAACCTGTGCCGTATTTTTTGTAACAGTACGAGGTACGGCAATGAGACTCTTAGGGAAGTATGCATTCGATAGACTGCGCGATGCTTTTCAGGGCATATTCGAATGCTACAAAACAAATGATATGTGGATTTTGGAACTATGGCAAATTCGTTTTGTCATTATGCCAAATCAATATATCGAAGTCTTCTTAAATCAAGGTGAAAATAAACCATATAAAAGTTTTGGAAAAATAACTTTGTCTTAATAAGATATATCAATATGATAGCAGAAGAACTTGCAGACGAACTTAGAATGATTGCATACTGCGACCAGGCAAAATGTCAGGCACGCGTTGCAGCATTGGGTTCGCTTGCACGTAATGGTTTAGACACCAAGAAAGTTCGTTCTACGTTATATTCGATTGCAACCGACAAATATACACCGGACACTTTAAAGGTCCGTGCGATTGACTTAATCGATAAGTTAGACATTTCAACCGCACCAAAGGAGTTGACCGCTGATGAAGCGGCAGCGACTGAACAATCTTTATTGGCCCAGTATGTCGGAATCCCTGAACACAATTCTTGAGCGCTTTAAGTCTAAAGTCTCTTATCGTGAGACGGACAAGAAAGCACTTGACATTTCTCGCGCCGCTGCTGCTGGCAGTCTTGGCGATACTGACTATAGCGAGTGGGCACTCATTTCGAATGACCCACTCGTTGTTGTTAATTACGTCAAGACGTTTATTACAGTTCAGGCAAGTAAGCTTGCAGCCGAACCTTTCCGTCC
>Ga0256407_10012482_pt1 | contig 11549 bp, 8 predicted proteins | sample RumenRJG_04DNA_FD_193489 | JGI IMG/M metagenome (GOLD analysis project Ga0256407, IMG submission 193489) | Bovine rumen microbial communities from Lethbridge, Alberta, Canada - RJG_04 | ecosystem: Host-associated > Mammals > Digestive system > Stomach > Rumen | place: Canada: Alberta | collected... | reverse complement strand
AAGTTGAAACTAATATTGCCAACAGCAAAGATAACAAACAATATCCAAACCTTTTGAGGATTATGCTGTTGATTTACAGTACAACCCGAGAAAGGTTTGGATATGGGAAAGGTTTGGATAACGAATCATATCCAAACGTTTGGATATCCTACGACACACTTTCACCTGTTGGTACCAGTGAGGGGATTCCCAATAATACGATAGGTCAAAGCATCATTGTCTTCCGCATCCTTGGTTACGTCAACATTACATTTGAGCCACCACTCAATATACATACCCAAAGTTGGATAGTGTGATCCAGGTGCGCCCTTGTAAGTCATTCCATTCTGGATGAGTACAGGTGCGAAGAACATTCTGCTGTCAGTCAGGATGTGATCTGCGTTTCGGTAAAACAAGTGGGCGTTCTTCAGGAATAGTTCTTCATCCTTATTGCTTGCAGCCAAAGCTGTGAGTCCGTTGTCAACGTAAGGGTCGATGTTCTCGTCCTTCTGAATGCACAACATCTGTCTTTTACTGAAAAGCACAATCAGTTCAGTTTGCTTGTTCTTCGCGTCATGCTTCACAATGGACTTGAACATACTCTGACGAATCCACCAGACGGCATACGAAGTGAACTTGAATCCACGTGTCTCATCAAACTTCTCCGATGCCTTTATGAGCCCCGTGATACCACTAACGAGGAGTTTCTGGAGGCTAAGGCTCAGGTGCTTATACTTCTTTGCCACCGAATAGATGAAACGAAGGTATGACTTAGCCAACACTTCTTTGGCTTGTTCTGCTTCTATACCGCCTTTACGAATTCGGTGGATCAATTCCAGCTCTTCTTCGATGGTGAGCAGAGTTGTCATATTCAACTCAGAGAGGAATGCTTCAAACTCATCATTTGTGAGACTTGCAATGTGCTTCTGTAGTTCTAACTGCTTCATTTCTATATGCATGTTTTATTAATGTTCTATTAAATCCTTGCGCAAGTTACGGATTCCATTTCTCCAATTACAGTAACATCGTACATAAGGGAAAATGTCTTGCGGAGTGGCGAGGTTGAATCTCTTCATCACATCGAAAGCACTTACCGAGAATCGCTCTGCATCATCAGCGTATGACTCAGCGAACTCTACATCTGTTCCGATGAACTTGGCTGTCATCATCAAGTGGACGCTGCCATCCTCTTCATCAACAGCTTCAAACTCATATTCGCTTGACTCACCACCTATGAGTTGATTCTCCATAAGGAAAGCCTTTATGTCTTCATCGTCACTACCGAACAAGCCAAGAAGATCCACAAACGGATCAAGGATGCGAGCTGCTACAGTCTTTATTTCAGTCATATCCAAGATGAACGGATAGGCATTGTTATCCGTCCTGATGCAAGTCTCAGCCATAGCCATTCGCACAAGCCTCTGACTTAGCAAAGGCGTGTCGGCAATCAGTCCGTTCATTGTATAGTGGTTTGCTGTGTACAGACACTTTGCAAGTATGTCTCTGCAGAACATAGATACTCTTACCAACAGATTCAATCATATACTTGTATTCCTGGGCTGCTCGTATGAGTGCCTTGCGGTATCTTTCGTATGACACGTTGACCTCCATCTGTCTCTCCTCTGAAAGAATCTGTGAATTTTCTTTGATTGCCATATACATTAAGTTTTTAAGGTGAAAGACTAAAGTTTTGTAGTCACAGAGTCGAATGTATTTCGACTCTGCGAACTCTTTTATAAATCACTCAATCAAGCGTGAATGCAGGGATTCCGCAGGCTGTCATGCCATCATAGATATGATTGCCAGAGATGGTGTAAGCTGGAATGCCGCAGGCAGTCATGCCATCATAGATATGATTACCAGAGATGGTGTAAGCAGGGATGCCACACGAAGACATACCACGATAGATCTTATCTCCCTCTATCGTATAAACAGGGATTCCACATGCTGTCATACCTCTGTAAACTGTAATTCTTCTACTTCCGAACATAATTTCGTGATTTTAAGTTATTGACATAATGATATTTATTCGTATATTGCAAAGAAATGGCAGAACATCAATTCTCGTCTTCTTTCCATCCGAACTCGTAATCTGACGTTGGGATGTCTTCCCAAATGTCTTCGATGGAATAGAAAAGTTCTTCATCGTCTTCTATCTCCTGGAGATTTTCGATTACTGTTAATGGTGCACCTATGCGCTCTGAATAATCGATAAGTTCTGACTTCGTGATGCCATTCTCCCAAGGAGCATCGGCGAGATAGTTTGAAAGTGCTAATGTCCAAAACATATTAATAAGTTTTAATGTGAATAAATAAGGATAAAGCAATGCTGCTTTTATGTAGTGTTATGTCGAATTATCAATTGTCGCGACTTGCGCTGTCAATATAAATGAGTTGTTGATATTTTCCAAACTCATATCACTATTTTACAAAACTTTTTTCAAAAAACCAAAGTGAAATGATATTTTTTGATTTCATTATACAAAAGCTGTTGACATAAACCAAACTTAAATTGCTTTTTTTACAGATTAACTTTGATTTTTCAAAAAACCAAAGTGAAACAGTAATTTCTGTGGCCGTTTCTACACATAACATACAAAAAATATCAAACAGTCCCATACAAACAAAAAAAATCCCCAGGCTTGCGGCCTGAGGATAATAACAAATAGAAGCAACCTGCAATGGGCTAAATCCTGTTACTGCTTCACAATCTTCTTCACTTTTCCGTCTTTCGTCTTGATGATGTTCACGCCCTTAGAGAGCGATGAAAGCTTGATGCCTTGTAGCGTGTAATAGGCGTCTTCGGAAGAAGAGTCTTGCGACGGAATAGCAATGGAAGAATTGATGTCAGCAGGGATTATTTCGAATGGGAATCCGTATATCTTTGACAAGGTGACCATGGAAAGTGCGCTTCCATCGAACAGCATCCATTGAGCATTGTCGATATTGCCAAAGATACAACGGTCGGAGCCTTGGGCGAAGGTTACGGTCATGACACGCAGTCTCGCCTTAGAGATTGTTCCGTCTCTCTTCAGGTAGAGCGAATCGGCGCATGACATAAGGCTATACTTGGCTGTTGTGCCCGAGTGCTCGATGTACCACTGCTGAGTCTTTGGATTAGCCTCGTCGAGAGGGAGGAACGAGACAATGCCCTCCTGGTTAGTGAGATACGTGTCGGCATCTATGTGGTGGATGAGGTAGGTATTATTCTCCACAAGACGCGACGCATCAGCTTCAAGATCGTTTACATAGATGTAGAAGGTGCGCCAGGTCTTCTGTCCGCCCTGATTTTGGAAGCAACCACGTACAACCTTATTCTGCTTGATGCCTGTAACGCTGATTGACTGTGTGGTCTTGTTGTTGTCCCACAGGAAGTTGCCCCACCCTTCTGCGCAGTCGAGTTTGAGGGTGACAGATGCTCCTCTCTTCACCACGATGATGCTGTCGGAGACTGTGGTGCCCGAGTAGGTAATGCTCTGTGTCACGTTGCTCCCGTGGCAGTCGCCCAGCACTGCTATTGGGAAGCAGAGCTGGCTCACAGCGCCCGATGCGTTGGTGTAGGTGACACGGTAGATGTATGAGCTGTTGGCTGTTATGGTTATCTCGCGAGAGGTCTCGCCTGTGTTCCATTGCCATTTGCCTGTATCTTCTTCGCCCTCAGGAAGCTGAGGAGAGAGCGTCACCTCTGTACCTGCTGCCAAGCCACGCTTGTTGACTGTAGTGGTCTGGTAGGTGTTGGTGAGGCCGCCGAGGTCGTTCTGCTTGTATGTCTTGCCTCCGTAGGAAACGGTAGGCTGAAGCTCTGTCGGAGGGTTAGGGTTGTAGATGCCGTTGTCGCCGTGGCTGTATGTGTTCATCAGCACGGAATAGCCGAGGTGGTCGTAGCCGCCAGAAGTGGCGCCTTGTCCGCCCGCATCGATGCCCATGTCCTTGTAAGCCTTTTCAGAGAATGGCATCTTCACTCCCTTGATTCCGCAGTAGTGGCCGATGACCGTTCCCCAGTAAGGGCGCATCTGAGTGCCGAGCGCAGGCTCGGTCATGAGCCAAGCACGACTGTCGGAATAGTAGTAGCCGCTTGAGCCGTAGTGGTAGTTGGTCCAAGGAAGGTCGGCAATGCTCTGTGTCTGCGCTGCCACATACTCGATGCCAGCCGCGAGGCGGTGGTCCATGTGCGAGAAGAGGTCGTCGCCCTGGTTCCATCCCTGATGAGCGATGTCAACAGCTAAGCCAAGCGCCATCGAGGCGTGACCGGTGTCGCGTCCGCTCTCGTTCATCTGTCCCACTTTGCCGTATGCGCCCGTCTCCTTCTCCCATGCGGTTGTGGTGACGATGAGGTTGCCCCAGAACTCTGTGAGACCGTCATTGAGGATTGGGTTGGCTGTGCGTGGGTCCTTGAAGGTGCCGCACTGGTCGTATTTGATGAACGACATACCCTGATTGTATATGAACACATCATCGCAAAGCACGCCTATGCTGATGACTGCCAAGGCGTTGCACAAGCCCCAGTTGCTCCAGTAGTGGCCAGGTGCCTGCCACCACTTGCCTGAGTTCTCCCATGTGCCGTTGCGATTGCGCAGGAAGTTGATGCATCCAGGGTACCAGAGGTCGAGCATCCAACGCTGGAACTTGGCGAAGTCTTCGCGCTTCCAGCCTTCGTAGTCGCGCATCAGCTCTGCCGCCTGTGCGAACTCATAGCCATAGAGACCGAAGGCGAGCCTTGTGTCGCTGTTGCCTGTCACTACTTTAGTGGTGTTGCACCATTTCATCAGCACATCCACTGCGTGATTAGCACACGCTTTGTTGCCTTCAATCTTCCAGCGCAAGGCGTTCTGGTAGGCGATGGCAGCGCCACGAGCAGCATGGAGGTAGTTTTCACCATTGCCACCTCCACGCACGATGGTTTCGACAGGGTTAGTGCCAGCGGATGACTGAGCATAGGCAGCTGACTTAAGGACATTGTATGCCTGAGTGACCTTGGTGTTGCCTTCTGCAAGTTGCTGTTTCACACGGTCAAAGTCTGCCTGTGTGTGAAGACCGCCTGGATGAATGAATCCGCGATCTTGCTGTGCATGCGCAATGCTGAGAGAGATGACGCATGCGAGGGTGAGAAGTAGTCTTTTCATATTGTGGGGGAATTTTCGATATTTCGGTTATTCGTTTGACGTTTAAATCGTTTACTCGTTTATAAATGAATCTCGCACCATCCTTTCCTAACCTCTTCTGGCGAAAGGCTGAAAACGCCGTACTTAGCGCCTATCCACTTTCCTTCGCGAGCTTGGAAGCGAGTAGGGAGCGAGGTGTATTTTTTTCCGTCGGAGCTATATGCAAAGGAACAAACTGCGCCTTTGTCGCACTTTACGATGAAGGAGATGCGGCATTCGTAGTTGTCGCGCGCTCCTGCATTGTACTTGCGGGCAGGAATAACGGCGATGTCTGTTGCTGGCGACTCGCTCTTGCCCTTGTCGGCGTTCTTGCAGATTATCTGGCGAAGGTGGAAGTTGCCGTCTTTGTAGATTGCGGTCAGGCGGCAGTAGTCGCGCCCCATGACAATCACGCCCGACTCATGTCCTTCGGCAGTGGCGGTGATGGTGAGATGGAGAGTGTCGGCGAAGGTCTCTCCTTCTAACTTCTTCAGGAAGAGGTTTGGCACTTCCCAGCAGTTAGTGTAGCCCTTTGGAAGGTTGAAGCCATAGACGCGCATGCCCTTCGAAGTAGGGAAGCCGAAGGTGTCGCGATAGTTGCTGTGCCACTGGTATAGCTGCAGGTCTGATGTGCTGACAGCGAGAGGACCAGGCTTGTTGAACTTACTCTCCGACATCATAGGCCAACCGTCCTTCCACTTCACGTCGAGACGATGGAGCACACGTCCGTAAGCGGTGCATTCCTTGAAGCAGATGAAGGCGTCATCGACGAGGCCTCCTTGATGTATGCCGTTGTGATTGAACACCTTGCAGCTCTCATAAGGGCCATAGACATTCTTGCTTCGCAATGCTATCTGCCATCCCTTCTCCACACCGCCCGCAGGGGCAAGGATGTAGTACATGCCATCGTGCTTGTATAACTTAGGGCCCTCAACCGTGTGGTTGCCTTCCACTTGACCGTCATACACCATAACTGGGTTGCCTATAACGCGAGAGCCGTCAGCACTCAGTTCGCGCACTGTCAGCACGCTGTTGAATCCGCACCGGCTGGCAGCCCAACCGTTGACAAGGTACACTCGTCCGTCTTCGTCCCACAGGGGAGTGGTGTCGATGACTCCCTTGGCAGGAAGCACAAGCACAGGTTCGTCCCACTTGCCGCGAGGGTCTTTTGTCTTTGTCATCCATACTCCGTAATCGGGATCGCCCCAATATATATAATATGTGTCGCCATAAAGCCTGATGCTCGGAGCCCACACACCGCAGCCGTGCGGAACGCCTTCGCCTGCCTGAGGAGCACCGCCCTCGAAGGTGCATCTGCGTCGCTCTCCCTCTGGAAGAGGCACTGCGTCGATGGCGTAGTTCACGAGTGTCCAGTCACGAAGGTTCTCGCTATAGAGAATAGGCAAGCCTGGTGCGCACTGGAAGGAAGAAGCGGTGAGCCAGTAACCACCGTCCTTGCCCTTGCACACGTCAGGGTCGCTGTAGTCGCTGTAGAGAATCTGAGCTGATGCCGTGATGATGGTCAGCAGCAGGGTGAAGATTGATATGAGTATTCTTTTCATCTATGACATTTTATAAAGTTGCAGTCAGGAAAGTTGCATTTCCGAAGATATAGAGCACGTTTTCGCATGCAGGCACAAGGATCGTTTCACCTTGGTGGATAGAGACTCCATTGATATTAGCCTCTCCCCACAGACAGACAACGATAACGAACGAGTCGCACTTGAAGTCAATCTGCTGAGCCACCTGCACCACCACTCTGTGCACCGTGAAATAAGGGCAACTGATGAGTTGGCTCGTAGGTTTGGTGCTGTCGTAACTGGTGCGATATTCTGGCCACACCTGATAGTCGATGGCTTCCTTGGCCTCTTCGATGTGGAGCTCGCGAGGGTTGCCATGCACATCCTTTCTCCCGAAGTCGTAAACTCGGTACGTGATGTCGCTTGTCTGCTGAATCTCAGCGAGAAAATTGCCTGCGCCTATTGCGTGAAGACGACCTGCAGGAAGGAAATAGAGGTCGCCCTCGTGAGCTTCGTGAGCCACGATGACATCTTGCATAGGGCTCCTTCCTGCAACAGGCTCTGCTGTGGCGAGTTGTTCATACTCTTCGGGTGTGATGCTCTTGTTGAGGCCCGCATAAATCTTGCTTCCCACATCGCTCTTGATGACGTACCACATCTCTGTCTTTCCGTTGCACGAATGGCGCTTCTGAGCCAGTTTGTCATCAGGATGCACCTGAACGGAGAGGTCTTGACGCGAGTCTATGAACTTCACCAAGAGAGGAAACTTGTTGCCGTATTTCCTATACACCTTCTCGCCCACCAGCAGTCCTTTGTACTTGTCAATAAGCTGGGTGAGAGTGAGTCCCTCATCAACATCGTCCACCAATCCACGGTGTATAGCCACGTTCTCGTGACCGCTCACACCACTTATTTCCCAACTTTCGCCTATGTTAGGCTGAGCTGTGTATATGCCCTTGAAAGGTGCTATCTGGTAACCACCCCAAATGGTTGTCTTGAGATAAGGTTCAAACTTATAAGGTTTCATAGGAATTAAAGATTATGAGCTTTAAGCCTTTTCAACGCTTCTATATAGTAGTAGTCGGCATAGTTGATGCTCGCATCCACCTCGCTACCTGCGGGCATGTTGCCCACGGAGTGAAGGAGGAAGGCTGGCTTCTTCTCACGGCACTGGTACTCTGCCGAAGAAAGCGTTGTGAGAATCGTCTCTGCCTGAGCGAGATATGCCTTGCCCTTCTCGCCGCCCACATAGCCCGAAAGCTCTATGAGTCCGCAGGCAATGACAGCCGCCGCGCTTGCATCGCGGAAGGTGTGAGGAGCCATCGGGTCGCCCATGTCCCACAGCGGGATGCCATCGGCAGGAAGCTGACGCAGCATCACGTCAGTAACCTTCTGCGCAAAGTCGAGGAATCTCTTTTCGTGAGTGTAGCGATACACCATCGTGTAGCCATAGATAGCCCAAGCCTGACCGCGGCTCCAGAGCGTGTTGTCGCCAAAGCCCTGATGGGTGCAGTTGTAGAGGTGCTTGCCGCTCACAGGGTCGTACACCGCCACATGGTTTATCGTTCCGTCAGGACGGAAGTGGTAGCGCATCGTGGTGTCAGCGTGGCTCACAGCGATGTCGATATTCTCCTTCTTTCCTGAAAAGAACAGCAGCTCAAGGTTTATCATGTTGTCAATGATTGTGTTGTGCCCACCGAACATACCCACATTTCTTGGCCAAGAGAGCAGCGTGCCTACACGAGGGTTGAAGAGAGTTGCGAGCGTGTCGGCAGCTGCGAGAAGCACCTTGCGATAGTGCTCTTTCAAGGCACGGTCTTCGTTGTTGTCGTCGTTTTCGTCAACATTATCATTCAACCACTCATATCCCTTCAAGAAACTACCAATCATCTGGAAACCAAGGTCGTGGTCGTAAGCCTTCTGGTAAGCAAGAAACTCCAGTTCGTTTGTATATCGCTTGGCATGGAGAGTGTCATCCACCATCCACATGATGCCTGGCCAGAAACCACTGCACCATTCCTCCGCTGTCTTTGCGTTGCGCAGGTTCCAATGGCATTCGCCAGCACCGATGTTGCGAGGAGAATGAGTGTAGTCAACTGGTGAAAGTTCCTCCATCGAACGCTTCGCCTGATTGATGCAGTACTCAATCTGCGCATCCGCATTCAGCTTTTCTGCCACGAAGGTGGTCTTGACCTTTCCCTCCTCAAAGCGATAGCCATTGCGAGAGATGGTTCCCTTAGGCTCGTATTCGTATGTGATGCCGTCAGGATTGTTGATGTCGCCCACTTTGCGTACAGGCTTCAAGTCCCAGTACTCTGGCCAGCAATCGACGGTGCGAACGAGCGAGAGATGCGATATGCCTTTCATTCTTATCACAGGTTCCTCTGTCACAGAGTAGTCGCGCTTCTCGTTCATGCTGAACTGCTTTGGTGCAGGCACAGGCGATGTGGCATCCACCTCGGTGCCTTGGTAGAAGAGGAGAGTGCCGAATCCGGGGTTATCGCAAGTGAAGCCGGCACCCTCAGGACGCACAAAGTGTCCGAGCACCTTCGCTGTATAAGGCATAGCGAGATGCTTGCGTCCCACATAGTGGTTGTAGGCAATCTCGAACACTGCTCTCCACTGTCCCAAAGCGCCATCGCTCAGACAGGTCCAGTTGCAGTACTTGCCCGTGAGGTCCTTCCATGTGAAGAAAGGTACTTTGTAGCCAAGGTTAGCCTTCGAAGTGTATTCATATCCAGCCATCACCCTGTTGTCGAGTGCGCCATAGAGGTCATCGCCCTGCGACCACGCAACCTCGCAAATCTCAGCCAACTGACCAAGGCCAAGCATCACATGAGCCTGGTCGCGACCCGACTCCTGACACTGACCGCTCTCAGCCACATAGTGAGGCAAGGCACCATCATCGTTGCCGTGCAGGAAATAGTTCGTAGCACGCTGATACTGAGCCTTGTCGTTGCAATACACGCCGATAGCTATGCGCAACTTGCACGCAGCCGCACCCCAGTTGCCGTTGGCATAAGGCGACTTGCGGTCAAACTCATCAAGCACAGGCAAGAATGCCTCGCGAAACATCCTTTCCGTCAGTTTCGTGTCCTCCTTCGTCCATCCCGAACCCTTGGCGTAGCGCATCAGTTCGCAGGCGTTGATGAAGACGAATCCCTGCAAGGCAGCGCAGAGCGGAGCATCGTGACCGTCGATGCGAACGAGAGTCTTGCCATACGCACGGATAATCTCCATCGCCTTCTGTGCGTGAGCCTTGTCGCCGTCAATGGTGTAGAGCAGCGCGTTGTAGTATGCAGCCAGGAAATCGTTCTCGCATGGACCTTTAGTCTTTGCATACTGACCATCGCGAGCGATGATGTCGTAAGGTCCGTTCATCTTATAGCTTGCGCTTGCCTTCGCGTCTGCCACAAGCTTCTGGTACGAGCCCATTGCCACAGCGTTCTCTTCAGCACGAAGGCTTCGCATTCGCTGAATTGATTCCTTCGAATGCAGCAAGCCTGGGTGGTTGAATGCCATCGCAAGACTGAGCGTTGAGAGCAATGATATGAATATGATAAGTCGTTTCATTCTTTATGAAAAGCAATATATAAGTATCTTATTCTAATTCTTGATAAAAACAAAACTCAGTACTTCACCTCAATCTTCTTTCCATTCACACGCACATTCTCGAAGTGAAGGTCGCTGATGCCGTGCTCAGCGTCGTAGCTCTTAAATGTGTTCTGGTGCAGGTGCGACTCGTCGCCGTTGTACGTCACGTCCTTCACCCACACATCCTTTATGTAGTTGCCCGGAGCACGGTTGTACTTCTCTGAGAAGTTCACCTGAATGTTGAAGAGAGCAGCCTTCACCACGTCCTCGATGCGAATGTTCGTGAAGTGAATGTCCTCAACCCTGTTCTTGTCACCGCTACGCACAGCCATGATGCCATCGCAGTCGGCAGACAGGATGTCGCAATCCTCAATCTGCACATCGTGAAGCAGTTCGCCGTTGTCTGAGCGGTCATCGCCGTGGCTGCCAAAGTTGAACGGATGAGCAAGGTCATTGAAAATGGTGGCTCTGCGCACACGTATGTTCTCCGTGCCTCCCCAGTACCACCAGCGGTGATTGTAGATGGCAAAGGCATCGTCATTGTTGCGCAGGAACACATCTTCCACCAGCACGTTCTTGCAGCACATCATATCCACTCCGTCGCTCCAAGGATGACGGGAGAAACTGCGCACGTTCCTCACCGTGATACCCTCCGACTGACCGCCAAACACGGTGTAGTGCTGAGGGTTTATGACTGTGAGACCATCCACCGTCACATTCTTCGAATACGTTATCTCCACACCTCTCAATGGGTTGAGCAACACGCCTCTACCAATGATGCGCACATTCTCTGCCCTATCAACAATCAGGCGAGCTCTCACCACAGCCCCCGGAGCTATGTACACCGTCGCGCCGCTCGGAATCTTAATCTCTGCGCTTGGCAGGTCGTGAGGCTTGTGGATGCCTGGACCAAAGTATATGAGGCGAGGGTTCTGCACGAATACATCATGATTGTTCGTCGTCTTCCAGTTTATGTCCTGCTTCGAATCAGGGTCGGGAGCCTCGTAGGTCTCAAGCTCCTTTCCGTCCACGAAGATGTGGAGGCAGTGCTCACGATCGCCATTTATGTCCACCTCGAGGGCGTAGCCACGGTTGTCCTTCACTCCCGGGATGCGGAACTGAATCGTTGAGTCGTTTACTACCTTGTATTTTATGCCCTTGGACAGCGGGCGAACCACGGCGTCCTTGATCTTCTCGCCACATTTAACCACCTGCATCACGGCACCCTTCTCAGCCTCAAACTGACACCACGATGCCTTCTGCACCTTCTTGTGCGGATTGACCTCACACATATATGTCTTCACCGTTTGCCCAT
>Ga0256407_10012481_pt1 | contig 11549 bp, 14 predicted proteins | sample RumenRJG_04DNA_FD_193489 | JGI IMG/M metagenome (GOLD analysis project Ga0256407, IMG submission 193489) | Bovine rumen microbial communities from Lethbridge, Alberta, Canada - RJG_04 | ecosystem: Host-associated > Mammals > Digestive system > Stomach > Rumen | place: Canada: Alberta... | reverse complement strand
CCAAACAGATGCTTAGTCAGAATTCCGCTGCCAGCTACTATTCTACCTTCAGAGAACTATTGTATCATGCCTACAGGGAGAAGTGGCTGAACGAGAATATCAGTGAGTATCTTGACAAGATTGACACACTTGATACACGCAAGGAATCACTTACTCTTAATGAGTTGAAGAAGTTGAATCAGACACCATGCAAAATTCCCACAGTAAAACAGGCTACACTGTTTGCGGGTTTGACAGGCTTACGTATTAGTGACGTTCTAAGACTGAAGTGGGAAAATCTTCGTATTGGTAACGATGGTGGTTATGTAATCCAGTATCGCATCAAGAAAACTGGTACCGAAGATACTCTTCCAATTAGCGAAGAAGCCTACGAACTCTGTGGTGAACGTAGTACAGGAACGGTTTTCAAAGGACTAAGCTACAGTATTGTCAGCTACAACCTGAAGGAATGGATAAAAGCCGCAGGCATCGACAAGCACATCACTTTCCACTGTCTCCGTCGAACTTTTGCATCCCTTGAAGTAAGCATGGGTACCCCCATCTATACTGTTTCGAAGATGCTCGGTCATAAGAATGTGTCCACGACACAGATATATGCAGACCTAAACGATGCCAACAAACGTAAGGCTTCTGAACTCATTTCTCTGAAATAGTAGAGCATACGAAATCATTAACTATCAAGTCCTATCATCCTTTGTCTCAAGTAATTATGAGACGAAGGATAAGACTTGATTTTGTGAATGAAAAGTATATTTTTAGCACAAATCATTACTCGTTATCACTAAAAAGCAGTACCTTTGCAGTCAACTTTTTAGGATAACGAGATATGAATATCGACGAGTATTTTCACAAGACACTGTTTGTAAGCACTATTATAATAGGGCCAGCTTTAGCAATGACGTTACCATTGGTGTACTGGGTTCAGTATAAAGACATGTTGTTTTTCCCAAGTTTCCTTTACTATGTGACGGGAACTGGCTGTATTTCTGCAATGCTGTACTTCGGCTTATACGTTATGCCAGACAGCCTGAAAAGGCTAAATGGAAAGAAAGAGCCAGCCAAACAGATACTTCTTCTCCCACCACCAGCCAAGTCCGTAGAAGAAAACAAGACTTCAGAAGAACATCATACAGCGGAGCCTACTATATATAATAAGGTGGAAGAAGTTCCACCAGTTCTTTCCCCTTCTGTTCCTGATACGATTAGTAAAGCCAACCAAAAAGAGACTATGATGTATAAGAAGTTCTACTATACTTACGTGGAGAAATACGTTAGAAAGTATCTATCCGATGAGAACGCCCAGATAGTACTGGAGGATATTTACCTGGCTATTGATAATCGGGCATTGGATCTGATTGTGGATGGACATAAGACTCGTCTTCCCTTTGAGGTTAAGGCTACATCGAAGTTCAATTCTCTTAATACGGAAGACATATACCACATTGGCTTTGTTGTGAAGTTCTTCCTCAAAAAGTCTAATGTCTTTGGAGCGACTTTCATAAAAGAAGTATTCCCCTACCAGTTGAGAGACGTAGAATTCAGTACCGTTACAACAAAGTTGACTTCAAGCGAGTCGAAAAATCCATCTATTCCAATCCCTAAAGTTTGTTGGGGTGACAACCGCAGTATATCGAAGAAATTCAGCGGTAGTATTACAGAAGAACTTATCAAGCAAATATAACCAACAATCACTGGGAATAAGCTCAACAGTATAGTTTATTCCCAGTTTATTTTAGTTTATAGCGGTATTTGGATATACCGTTGATAAACCCTGTTCCTTTGCAGCGATGTTCCACTAAAGGGACAGGATAAAAAATGTTAGAACAACAAATTCAGAATCTGACAGAGAAAGTCGATCAGCTTACACAACTCGTTTATGAGTTGTCTAAAATGACTACTCCTATTGAGCAGTCATCAGTATCTAACCGCCATGTCCTCACCGACATTCAAGGAGCCATGCGTATTACTGGTAAGGCAAAGCCCACCATCTATGCCAATGCCCGTAAAGGTATCATCCCCCACTACAAAAGAGGAAATAAACTCTACTTCTATGAGGATGAACTATACAAATGGATTGAGGGAGGGAAACAAGACTGCTATGGCATCAATTCCGAAGAGATGCTGAAAGAGATTCGGCAGCGAGTTCATCATCTGCCCAGTAATAACCGCTAATCGTCTGTACTATGATTAACCAGCAGTGTTTACCCTTTGAGTGTTTGCAGGTGGAGATTCAAGACATCATCAAGAACTTTGTTGATGTCTATCAGTGTGATGCAGACATCGTTATCACAACCATCTATGCCATTGTGAGTATTGCCGTCAACAAGTCCACCAAACTGTTTGACGGTAAATACACCAACTATCCCTCTATGTGGATATGTCATGTAGCTCCCAGCGGCAGTAATAAGAGTGCCCCTGTGAAGATGTTATACAAACCTATCAATGAACTGAACGAAGATGCAGTGATGGCATATTATGAAGAACTACGAAATACTGATAGGGACGATGGAACCAACAAGCCGAAACCCATCTGCAAGAAACTGTCTCTCACTGACACCACCCCTGAAGCCATCTACAAAGCACTATCCTTTATGCCGCAGATGATATACCGTGATGAAATCAAAGGAATGATTGATGACTTTGACCGCTATAACCGTAGTGGCATCATCAGCAACATGCTCTCTATCTGGGATAGTACCAGCTTCTGCATCGACCGTAAAACCGAAGACCCAACTTTCATCCGAGAGCCTTTTCTAGATATTCTTGGCGGTATCCAGCCAGGTCTGTTGAAGTCAACATTCGGCAATCCTCAGTTGATGGTCAGTGGCTTTAACCAGCGTATTCTATTTGTTTATCCTGATAAGGTTCCTGTCACGTACTATTCAGACAAGCAGCTCAGTGAAGCCGTTATGCCCTATTGGACAGACTTTGTAAGAGGACTTATGGAGATAAAACCGATAACATTATCTCTTTCCCCTGAGGCTAAAGATTTCTATTGCACTTACTACAACATGCTGCAAGACAAGAAATCCACAGCCGATGACTACATGCAGTATGTCTATAGCAAGTTGCAGATTATCATTCTCCGTTGGACTATCGTCACCCATCTGCTATGGGAGAAAACTTTTGATTACTATCAGAAAGATATTATCTCAGGTGATGAAATGATTCACTCGGTTCAGTGTATGCTCTATTTCGAGAGTGCAGCTGAGAAGGTCTATCAGGAGATTAGCGGTGGAATGTATCAGGGCTACACCAAGGAACAGAGCCTGAAAATCATCTATAACACCTATGGCGGTGAGGTTAATCTACAGAAACTGGCTGATGCTCTGGGCTGTTCTCGCCAATATGTGAGCAAGGCGGTCAACAAGAAAGACCCAAGTTGACAGGTTGCGCAGGTTTTCTAACTTACAAATTGATTATCAATGAGATACAGAAGAAATGACCGCAACCTCGCAACATTGTCGACAAATACGGATGGCAGAAGCCCTCCGCAGGAGTCCTCTGCCACTCTTCCTTAGAAGGGTGGTAGCCCACTAGCACCCTAAAGGGTACAATGGGCTCAGGGACGCATTCCCTAATAACCTTTCCACAAGGGCTTTGCCCCTTGACCCCATCTTTTGAAATATCAATTACTAAAGCAATAAAAAACAATATGGCAAAAAAGACATGCATACATTTCGATCCTGTTAAGCCAGGGTGTGAGATTCATAATTGGCGTTTGAAGGAACTTGATTATGTCATCAAGGATCTCACGCCAAACAATGAACACTGGGTTGATCCTCGATACGAAGGTAAGAGTTTGGCAGATATTCGCAAGGAAATTGCAGAACGCTATCAGGCCACCGTTGGTCAGAAGATGCAGGCGAAAGCTGCTCCTATCCGTGAGGCTGCTGTGGTAATCAAACCTGATACAACAATGGCTGACCTGCAACTGTTGGCAAAGCAACTTGAAAAAGAGTTTGGCATCAAGTGTATTCAGATTCATATCCATAGGGATGAAGGTTTCAACAAAACCAATCCTGACCCTTCGAAGTTGAACCTGCATGCTCATTTTGTGGCAGATTGGACACACGACGACGGCACTTCACTACGTCTGGGACGTCCGGATACCTCAAGAATGCAGACCGTCGCGGCTGAATGTCTCAAGATGGAACGTGGCAGCAGTTCTAACGTAAAACACCTCAATGCCATACAGTACAAGGAGAAAAAAGCTCTTGAAAATATCTCTTCCCTTAGGTCGCTTGTCCGCAAGTCTTTCCTCTCCAAGGATGCTAAGAATGCACTCTACAAGAAAATCGACCAACTCGTAGAGGATCTAAAGGCAGACCCATTGAACATCGAACTTCAGCAACAAGTGGAGCAACTGACTGAAAAAGTCTTGCAACTTCAGGCGGATATAGAGCGACGGAAGCAACTACACGAACAGGATCAAAAAGTCATTTCGGCTTTAAGGGATGAAAACAAGCTATTGCGCAACAACAATGAACAGAGTGCAGCCCTAAACGAGAAGGCTCATAAGGAGATTGACAGCCTACGTAAAGAAAACATGGATTTGAAGCGCAAGGCATATCCAGAACGTTATGTCCTACCCTCCTTCATCGATGTAGAAGCCACCCATGCCTATAAGGACAAACAGGGGCAGTGCCATATCATGATGAAGTTTACAGGTGGCTCCAAGGAATACAAGGAGAAAATGAGCAACGAGGACTTTATGGCTTTCAAGAATGGCGACTTGACAAAGGAGGAAGTCATCGCTAAATATCATAAGTCCCGCATTGAAGCCTACATCAGCAGAGAGTTTTCAAGACCCGACAAACGTTCTGCAACTGCTTCCCTCATAGAGAACACCATCTTCAGTTACATGAAACTCTATGCCAGTTCCACCTTTGTCCCATCATCTAATGGTGACAACAACCTTCGCAAACGAAGGAACTATGATGATATTGACGATATGAATGATGAAGAGCGGAAAGGATTGGCATATAAATGAATTCAATATGTGAAATTCTTTTTGTTAATTCACAAAAACCGTTAAACATTCCAAAAACGCCATTATTGTGCTCGGACACACTGTCTTGTAAAAGAAAGTTTTTCGTATTAGAAGTATTATTATCCTTTTTTGTTCAGTTCAGAAGTTGCGCACGACACGGACTTAGTGTAGAAATGTATGATAGGAATGGCTAAACAGCAAGGTACAAATGTTTGTGTGTATAGTGAGACTGGTAGTTTTATGTTCAATAAGACTGGGAATCTTGTAGGATACACATCTAATACTGTTACTGTGAAACAAGGCGGAACTACCTGTGTCTATGGTGAACATGGAGAGATTAAATTCACGAAATAAAAGAGAATGATGATAGAATTTAGTAAACCATTTAAGAACGACGGAAGCAAGGCATTCCGTATGTGTGTGATGGATTTCTGTCTGGCTCCCCAAGTCAAGACTATACGCATCACAGAAGAAGACATTGAACAATTGCTTGATGACAAGGAGTTGACTGTGATTTTTGAGAAAACCGACAGCCTTCAGGACATGATAAGTGATCTTCAGTCCTGCAAAGAACGTTTCTCTACATGTATTTTGAAGATGGTATATCTTAAAATCAATCCACATTGTAACCCAAAGTTAGAAGAAGTGTTCCATCTGAATGATCTTATTAGATTGTTTGCTAACACGGAGACTCCCTTGTGGGGATTTGCTTCAGGTGAAAATGTGGCGGCAAGGATGGAGATTATGTATGCCTATAGTTCCAAATAGTCAGAACATGAACGGACGTGGTTTCCTTACCAGTCTGTTCATGTCGTCAAGCAGTGCTGCATTGGAAAAGACAATGCCGTCCTGCTTCAATATGCCATATCCACCATGTGCATGACCAAAAAGGTGATAGCGAGGCTTTACTTCCATGATGCGATTGCGCAAAGGTGCATTACCCCAATGTGTGCCCGCTGACCTGTCAAGTATCATCACAGGTGGTTCGTGGGTAATAACCACATCAGTATTATCAGGTATCATGTCCTCCTGATGGTTATAGGCAAGGCCAAAGAACTTGACTCCATCTATTTCTATTCCGCAGTCCTGAAGAAAGTAAACGTTCTCAGGAAGATTCTCGATACCCTCTGCATCCCAAAGACAGAGGTCGTGATTACCAGTAACGAATATCTTATGGGGATAAGGCAATTCGATGTACCAATTGAGGAAGTCAAGCACCTCTTCCTCAGTACCATTATTGCTGATGTCACCGCTATGAACGATGACATCAGCATTGGGAAAGTCCTTTATCTTTCGATGAAGACCGTGTGTATCAGACAAATGCAGAATCTTCATTCAGACTTTTTCTGGAGTTCCGATAAGAGTCCGGATGCTAACTTCTTGGCTGAGAAGTCTTCTTCATCCCATACCTCATACTTGGCTTGTTTGTCAAGATAAAAGAACGTGTGAGAAAGGATTGACAAAGCATCTTCTTCACGTCTAAAATAACCAAGGCACTTTTTAGTTCTTCCACAGATAACCATCGGATAAATAGAATCTGCAATTCTCGATGATATAGGAGATATGCCATCACCGTCATTCAATACAACAATGGGCCACTCGTCACTGAACAACTGGGCAAAACCTTCAGGGTTATCCGTATGGATGGGTATAATTGCCTTGGGATGAAGCAGACGGAAAACCTCTCGCAGACTATTCATGTCGCAATGGCCACTGGTATGCTTATACAGGAACCCTTTACCAAGAGACTTTGCCAGTTTTTCGTTGTATGCTGCTTTGTTTTTGTCAATATATCCATTCCACATTGACAGGTACATCTGCTTGTCGCCAGGAATGTTGGCAATGAATTTGTCGAATCGAGGATTGGAGCGAGCTATAAGGACATAGCCATTGTCGTCAACATATTCCTTGAATTTGTCGTTCATCCAGAACTCCCCATTTTCAGTGGTCAATTCAAAAGGCTTGTAATTCTCCTTGAATTTATACAGTTTTGACTTTCCCCAGATAGAATCGCGCTCAGACACTTTATCCATCATGCGCTTTTGGTATTTGTCAATGATGAACACTCGGCCTGCATATCTTGCTGCATGGTAAAGGCCAAACAGTCGGTCAATGTTAGTTGACGAAACGTAAACAACGTTACCTTTGTTCTTGGAAAACAACTCTTGATACTCCATCTGCAAGTCGTGTTCTGGCAGGTTAGCTGCATCCGGACGAGCAACGTTGGTAGCCTCACAGACCACATAATCCACCTCGCCAATAAACTTCTTGATGACATCAGGTAGTTTGCTACTTCTAAAACCATGTGTACGGAAGTCACCTGTATGGAAAACACTTAGGCCATCTATACCTATCTTAAATGCATAGGCATCAAATGCGGAGTGGTCGACGGTAACGGGCATGATTTTTATATCTCCCCATTCAAAAGGCTTGCCGGGCTCAAAGGTCTTAACTGTCTGCAGACGGTCTAACATCTCCTGATGAACGCCATCAACCATTTTGAGGTGGTCAGATAGTTCCATCTGAATGTCTCGACCAACCTTGCCCATATATATCCGCAAGTCTTTGGGCAACTTCGTGATACAGCCTATATGGTCACCATGATAATGCGTAATAAGGAGTGCGCTCTTAGAAAGGTTGCCATGAGTCAAACCCTCTACTTGTAAATCTCCAGTCTTGGGACCACCTGGCAGTTCTTCGCCATAATCTACGAAGAGATGCCAGCCATTATATTCATATTCTGTGACGCAGCCACCTATTTGGTGTGTTCCGCGATGGATTATAATGTTCATATTTTTCTTTTATCTTCTATTAACGTTCCAAAAGTTCTTTCAATATTGGACTTTGAATCATTTGTTTCAATATAAATGGTAGAGGGATAAAGAGTAACATTCTGAATGTATGGAACAGGAATTGGTCTCATCTCACATTCCTCATATATTGGATTACCTTTTTTATCACAGGGAATAGGTGGCATCATGGTTATTACATCTATTGCTATTTCTTTTTTATCATCTAAGAGAACGTCTTTGTCTTGGTTTCTGAATAGATTCCACCATGCATCCCCGCAATCTTTGTCTCTAAGAAGATGAGCTATAAAAGTGGCATAAACAAGAGCTTGCTGCAATACGATTGGTTGGGATTCACTTCTTTTATTGTCATCTTTCAACTCAATTATAGCCAATCTCCACTTACAATTCTTATGTTGAACCCTTGCAAGTATATCAATTCCACCACCAGATGCGGCTCCCTTTTTACTCATAGAATATTTAGGGTAATCTTTGTCAGAATGTTTGCTCGCTTTAAAGGGAGTCCGCATTTGAAAGAATCCTACATCACCTAAAACAACAGGTCGTATACAAGTTAATCTCTTATTACCTTCTTTTCCACTTTTCTTGTGTTTTTTTGCCAAATCTGTCAATACAAGTGTTTCTAATTTATGCTCCTCGCTATGCATTTTTGCATCCTTTCCACTATAGTTTATTAGTGAGGAAAAAATAGTTTGTGCTTCTTCAGAATCCCATTTATATAGTCTTCTTGGAGGATTTGCTTTAGTTTCAAGATTCAAATGCTTTTTATTGTTTACTTCATGCGTTTTTTTTATTTTGAGAAACAATTCATAATTCTTATCTCCTTTGTTCTTAATTACTATGGCACCTACACTTTGCCCATATATTCTTAAATCATATTCAACTGATGATTGCTGGGCTAGATTAATACTAGAATAGATTCGTAAATTACCCATATTTGAGGGAAGCTCCTTCTTTAAAAAAAATGCAGTTCCCTTATATATATTCTTGTTAGAACTTATACCATCAGAATATCGCTTAAAAGCTTTTCGCCATTCGTTATGAGAAATGAGCTTTTCACTTGAAATCCTTACAACTTCTTCGTTAGTCATAATTGTTTATTTTTAAATTGAATTATACTCATGTTTATAGCACCACAAAGTTCCATCACATCCATGCTGGATTGAAATCTGTTTACCTGCCAATTTTGACATGATTTGAAGATGCCTTGCTTCTTCCTTAGTGAGGAATACAACATTCTCATCACTTATCCATTCGCCATTGTCGTTGCGAACCAGATGCCACTTTCTTTCTTGCTCCTTTGTTTCCATCAGGCATATTCGAATTGTGGTACATTAATCGTAACATCTTCTGTCTCATCACCATCATCCATTGTTGGCACAGCCAAGCGAACTTCATTGTCTCGCATGGTGTCGTCAACAAGCAACGTCAGAGGATAGATGTCGCTATTTTCATCCAAGATAGGATAGCCATATTCATCAAACTCAGTCATAAAGGCTGAGTCAATGCCATAGACATAAATGCTGGGACTATACTTTTCCATCTCATGATTAACGAAAGGGTCTTGTACCGCATCAAATGATTTGCCCTGAGTCAAATCCATTCCGTATGTCAAGAAAGGTGCCGCATCATTCGACTTAGCCAAAAGTGCCATCGTTCGAGAGTTGGCATATAGGTTGAGTGCATATTCCGTACTATATGTATCATGGAAATCATATTCGAACTCTTTTATCACATCACGAAAAGACTTGCCATCACTTTTCCTCCTACCTCTTTTGTCGTAGTCGGCAGAGTCGAAGTAATAGGTCTTATAGAGTTCTTTCTCCATCATACTTGCGTAAATTTGCTACAAAGATAGGAATTATTTTTGATATAATCAAGTTTCCTCATAAAAACTTGTTAATCATCTTGTATTTCTCTTCTAATCTCTTCCCGAATTTCCTCTTTTGCTTTTTGTCTTACGATGCCAGCAACTCTTGTACGTCCATGTTTGTCTGGCTTATGAGACCATACGCAGCTATGTCGCTGAACCCATTCAAGTTTAAATGATGGACATCTGCAAGAGATGTATTTTGATGGATGGTTTTGGGGCGAGTAGTCCTTACGACATTTTTTCTTATTCATTGCATTTTTATTTGTTATGATTCTGTCTCTTTGCAAAGCGTTTCGTATAGTTTCATAAACTCGTCGTGCAAATGCACTTTGATGTATGCTAATCGGTATACAAGCTTTGCGCGACGCTCTATATAGTCTCGATTCACCAGCCATTTCCAATGTCTGTGAAGATCTTCTTTAATAAATCCCGCTTGTGGCTCAAGTTCCGTTCTTCCTTCTTCCAATAGCTTGTCAAGACGGCTTGTGATTTCGTCAGCCTGTTGTTTGTAGATAACGATACCATTGGTTTCTCGCAATACTTCGTCAACTTCTGGTATTCCGTAATAGTCACCGTCGCTTCTTATTTCACGATTCTTTAGATACTTGTATATCAAGTCGTTCGTAAGAGGGTGAGAGAAGGCACAGGCAGCAGTTAGTTGTTGAAGGTTTGAAGGCTTCAGTTGGCATAAGTCAAACTGATTAAAAGCACCCTCCAAAAAGAAAATTCCATCAGTGTCACCACGTTGGAGCAGTTGATAGGTGGCTTTGTCCTCGTAGTTGAAATCACATTTCTTTAATGCTGCATCTACTCCTGCTATAAGAAGCAGAGCCTTTTCTTCTGTCATTCTTTCTTTCATACGTCGTAGTATTTTTTTTTGCGAAACCGCAGGGAGTTTAGACTCCCGGCAGTTCCTTTTTGATTAGTCTTCTGAATTCTTTCTGTTGGCTCATGATGAGGGCGATTCTCAGTCGGTGGCGCAGTCGGTGATTCAGTTCGTAGTACCATCCGTGGCTGCTGGCGAAGCATTCGGCGACGTTGCGCTCCAGAAATTCAAGATTCTCTTTTGAGAGGTGCTCGTTGAGCCGCATGCCCATCAGCAGGTAGTATTCCGTGTGGCCTCCGATTTGCGGGTACTCATGGAGCCAGGCCGAAAAGAGTCGCAGGAATTCTTGGTCGCTTTCGCCCTCCTGCTTGAACTCATAGGCGGCGCACAGCGAGTCAGGCGCCGTCAGGTAGTTCATCGTGTCATCACTCAGGATCTTGTGTCCTCTTACTTTCAGGCTGTCCAGATACAGCCTCATGGGTTGTTCAATCTTTCTCGTTAGCATAATTCGCTATACGATTCCGAAATTTTTACACCGAATTGTGTTCGGACACAAAGGATTTGATAAACAAATATTAACCTAAAACCAATAGATTTAAGGAATATTTATAATAAATATGACACTAAGTCTACAAAACTTAGTGCCACATAAAAATTCTGTCTCACTTCCTCAACAGCTTGACGTACCACTCTTCTTCTGGATGAAAGCCACAGAAATGCTTTCCATCACCACCTAAATTCCAAGGACTCATCACCTCGAAGGACTTTAAGGGAAGAAGATGTGTCTTTCCCTGATGTAATAACACATGCGCCTTACGGCGAAACTTTCGGCTACTCGCCTGCTTTCCTTTCTTTTGCGACTTGCAGCAACACCATGTGCTGACTGGCATTCGCTTTCTACTTCTACTCATTGTCTCGTAAATGTTATGAGGCGACACGGATGGCTGTCTCATGCCGTCTCGGTTAAACATTACGAGGCTTTATGGTTCCGAATGTTCATAATCATATTCCTTTCCCTTAAGGTTATGGTTACTTATGCCATCTCCA
>Ga0256407_10012480_pt1 | contig 11550 bp, 25 predicted proteins | sample RumenRJG_04DNA_FD_193489 | JGI IMG/M metagenome (GOLD analysis project Ga0256407, IMG submission 193489) | Bovine rumen microbial communities from Lethbridge, Alberta, Canada - RJG_04 | ecosystem: Host-associated > Mammals > Digestive system > Stomach > Rumen | place: Canada: Alberta... | reverse complement strand
TGGGTCACCATGTGGTGTGGAGGAGTAGATATGGATGATAGAGAACAGGGCAAAGAAAGGCTTGAAATTTGGTTCGGCTATAATAAGGCCAAGAATGAATTTGCCAAAGCAAAAGACATAATAAAAGACCAGAAAGAATTACTTGATAGAGTTCTTTCTGGTGTAGAAACCTTATCGGACTTTGCACGGAACATTCTACGTGAAGTAGAGCAGTTCTTGAAGGAGGTATCAGAATGACTGACCTGGAAATGGCAAAAACATTTGTGGAAGGAGAGCATTATGTCTGCCGATGGGACATGGAACAATCTGACCTTGAAGAGATAGCTATAGAAGCATATCTCGCAGGACTTAGAGCAGGCAGTCAGTTAGATAGAGTTTGGCACGATTATGATGCAGGTGAAGACTGCTATGAGGATTCGCATGAAGGTAGGTGGGTAATGCGGGAAGATGGCAGGCCGAAGGTGCATGACCTCCGTAAGAATCCTGATGACTTGCCTCCTGTAGGAATAGGAGTTATTATTTCCGGTTATCTCGGAGATATGAAAGGCTTGCTTGGCCTAGATGAGTGGGACGGGGAGAAATGGACGAACACGGATATGCCTGGGCTTGTCCGAGAGGCTTGGTGTGAAGTGCCGAAGTTTGAGGGAGGTAAATAAATGACGTTTGAAGAATGGAAAGAAAAACATAGTGACTTGATAGAAAATGTTGCAATCACATTTTTCAATTATGAGAGAGGGGTTGACACAAAAACTTGTTACGATGAGTTGGAATACCTCTTACGAAGGGCATTTAGAGCAGGTAAGGACATGGATGTCTCTACTACCAAGTGGCACAAGGTCGCTGACGGTGATTTACCGAAAGAAGAAGCAGAGTATCTTGTTATTTTTGAATCTGACGGAACTAAATATATAGGTATAGAGAGTTATTATCCAGATACAAAAGAATGGTCTACTGTCTGCAAAATTGTCGCATGGTGCGAGATACCAAGGATTGAGGATGAAGCACCTTGATAAGATAGGTATCTGGGTTTGTATGGATTGTGGTTATGAGGAAGAATAATTATGTGGTATGACGTACTTGATAAACTCAACACGGAGTTTGAAGGGATTCACGTCAATATCTAATATTACAATCATTATGATACTGACTGACATAAGAAGCCTTGCTGAATCCATCGGGGTGTCCCTCAACGAGCCCTTCACGTTCTTCTGCAATGGCCGCCTCCGCAAGGGGATGCTGACCAAATCAGGTTTCCGCATGATGACCGAAAACAATGTGTGGAGGGAGGACAGGCAGGTCCTCTCCCGCCTCGTGGAAGGAAGCCTCATCATCATGAAGGAACCTAATGCTTAAATATATCTTAAATATGGAAACAAAAGCAAGGCAGGTAAGCCCGATAGTCCCGGTGGAGGACTGGATAACGGATTCGTTCTACGTGGGTCCCGAAGCCCAGTATATACGGCCCTATGTGAAGGACTTCGTGTGCTCCTATGCGAACGGAACTAAAAGAAAGTTCATCTGCACGGGAGCGGCGAGGACGGGTAAGTCCTACGGGGTGAGGATACTCATCCAGAGGATACTCTATGAGATGAGCTGCTGGGAGAACTTTCCTTGTCTCTTCAATCTCAGCCCGTCTACAACGCCAAAATTATATTGGATGAGCTATACGATGTCCAAGGCAGAATCGACCGGACTGAAGCAGCTCATAAAGATGATGGACAAGGTACCCTACTGGCAGCTCCCCCATCTCAGGAAGAAGCCACTCGAATCGGAGCTGAAGCTTCCTTTCTGCGAGGTGCTGTCAGGATCCAACGTCTCCCATATCATCGGAGAGGATACTTTGGGCTGCGTGCTGGATGAGGCGAACGTCCGCAAGGTGGCAAGCGGCACTGAAGTAGAAGAAGCTCAGAAGATGTTCCAGGAGATGAGGCAGAGAAGCGTAATGACCTTCTCAAGGAACGGTGTATGGGGAGGATTTAGTGGCATAATATCATCCTCAACCACATCATCCTCCTTCGTATATCAGGAGCTCCAGAAGGCAAAGGAGAAGAATGATACGGTCATAATGGAAGCCTCGGTCTATGAGGCGAACCCCGAGCAGTTCTCAAAGGAGACATTCTCCGTATACCTTGGTGATTCCGACATTCCCCCCTTCATAACCGACAAGGCGGACGCGGCGATAACGGGACAGATAAACGCTGCCTACGGCCTTACCTTGGACAACTTTCTCAAGGAGCATGAGGACAACATAGAGAAGGTGCCTGTAAGCATAAGGGAGTTCTACGAGGAGGATCTGATATTCAGTCTTGCTAACATGAGTGGCAAGGTACAGGCAGGAGGCTCTACATTCATGTCATTGAAGACAAGCGAGAAGCTGTGGGACAAATCATTGAGATTACCTTTCCCGATGGGACAGAAGGACATTCCCGACATAGGGATATATGATCCTACTTCACCTCAGGACCTGTGGAATCCCGATATAGCATTGCAGAATTATCATGGTGAGAATGTTTATGTCCATATAGACGCAAGCCAGAAACACGACTATACTGGATTTTCTGCATTATACTGGGACAAGGAGGACAACTGCATAAGGAGCATACTGACCTGCTCATTCTTCCTCAACCCTGCGATAGCCGACAACCAGATAGACCAGGAGAAGATATTGCAGCTCCTCATATATATGAGGGACAACGGAGTGAACTTGAAGTATCTCAGTGGCGATCATTATAGTCGCGACTTCATACTTCCACAGGTGAAGAGGATGTGGGGCAACGATCATGCAGATTATCTGTCTGTGGACAAGGATTCTGTCCCATACCTCACCATGCTTAACTTCGCCAAGATGGGAAGGTACAGGATTCCCTATTACAAGCAGCTTGAGTATGAGCTCACCAACCTGATATATGACAGAAGCACGGGAAAGATAGACCATCCCAGGAACCCCAATGCCTCCAAACCGGTATATTTCAAGGACTGCTCAGATGCCCTCGCAGGAGCGACCTTCCACATATACACCAGGGAAGGGAGGCACTATGAGGACATAATGATGGAGAAGGAGCAGGAGAAGATTGACATCCCCGATGACGGATTCTTCTCAAGCATAAGCCATGACAATGTTGAGGAGGACATAGACGAATTCGAGAAGTTCCAGAATGAGCTCATGGGAAATGACGTCGGTTATACTGTATGGGAAGGTGAGTGATGGGATACGGAAATTTCACTGAGATTGAGAAGAGGATACTGGCCTTGCTGGAAGAAGGGAAGGAGCTGACCTCGCAGGACATGATGGATATGGGGATAAAGGGGCACGGATACATAGCCGCCTTCCTGAACAAGTGCGATTATGCGGGAATACTCCTTTATGAGGGATATGACGAAAAGAAGAAGAAGGTCACGTGGGGACTGGCTGAAAGTCACAGGGTGCTGAGCATGAATGACGAGTACCTGGGATTCTAAGAAAATATTTTCAACAAAACCACTTTACAAAGTTTTTACTATGTGTTATAGTATAAGCATACTACTTAATACAGGAGGCCAGAACATGGCAAAGAAGGTCAAGGCTGAGTTCGTTATCGAAGACGTTTTTAACGGCAGGAGGGCGATTTTTAATTTCACCGGAACCGAATCTGAAGTAATCACATTTCAGAATGCAAAGATTGCAGAGCTTTCAGAAAGCTGGAATCTAAACGTTGTTGAAAACCACAATACTAAATTTAGTCCGGTTTTTTCCAACTGGATTGACTGGGCTACGAAAAATCATTGCTACGGAACGGTTTCAATCAATTAAGTTATAAAACAATCTGGGAAGACTAAAAATACATCTTCCCTGGAAGGAGTAAATTATGGTCTTCTATAAGATTTGTCAGAAGCCTATGAGAAACGGCTTCTCTCATCCGTACTGGGTCACCAAGGTGAACCATCCGTCTATGGGAGAATGCTACCGGAATATGTCTGGGGGTTGCTGTCCGACTTACTTGGCGGACGAGTTGGAGAGTGTGGAGTTTCCTGATGAAGAGGCTTTCCTTGACTCTTATCGGAGGGAAGTCTATCACGGTCTGCTAAAACCTGGCTCATCTTACGGTTGGCTGTCTCCTGACGGAACCTTTTATGGCTGTGGGTTCACGCATCACCAGGAGCTGGCTGAACTTTATTTCGGTAAATTCGAACTGGAGATGGAGAAAGCGGGCTGGGTCAAGGTCAGTTCTGATTGTTACGGCGGGTCTGCTTATTATTACCAGCTGAGGACGACTTCTTCTCAGCGGGATTGGCTGGAGTCACACGGAGTTATCTTCGACAGCAAGGCGGCTATTTACTAAATCCCAGGTGAGATTTCTACCTGTTTAGCAGGGGAGAAGGCATAAAGAAATTCCCTTCTCAGACAAACGAGAAGGGGCTTATTTTATGTTATAATGCCTGGGTGATAAAGAATACCACCTTGGGCATTTGAAACGATTCCAGGGGTGTTGTTACCCTTTTAGGAGGAGGATTGATTATGAGTACTGTGTCGTATTCGTGTGACGGATATGAGGTTGAGATTGATGACGTCAGATATATTTTCTATCTGTATGCTGAGGCCGAGTACAGCTACACTCCCGGAAGGATGTACATAAGGAACGGTGACCCCGGCTACCCGGACGACGAGGAACTTGAGGTAACCCGCGTTGAGATGAGCGGCGTGACGGAGCTTGACAGCGGGAAGGAAGTCACCGACAAGGACATTCTCCAGAAAATAGAGGACGAAGTGACCGACGAACTCTATGGGATGGATATCGAAAAGTGGAGCGGACAGGATCCGTATGATGAGGAGGACTGGTGAAAATAGTACAAAAGTATGGTAAACTTTGAATCCGTCCCGTAGGAAAATCAAAGTTTGTAGTACAAAAGTATTATTTCTGATATCGGCTTAGTACGGCACTCCTTACATGCGTCTGCTGCCCCCGGAAGTCTCGGGCCGTGTTGATTTTCGGGGCCGTCCTATCCAACATAGAAACCGTCCATAATTTGTTCATAGCACGTGTATAATTTTCCAAAATATCTAAACACGTGTTCAGTCTTATGTATAAATATCCGATAAATCTATACATGATATCTTTATAAATTCTGAAGCTTATATATTCTATTGCCGGAGTCACTAACCGGCTTCAAGACATTGCATCAAGGGATAAGCTCCGTGTGAGCTTATAATATATTCATTAAGACCTTTTGTATGGGTTGGTTGTTTTAGGTACTTTTCCTTGATGCAGTACCTGTTCGGCTAGTTACCGAAGAATAGCCTTCCTGTACAAAAGGTTTTTTTTATTTTCCTAGGAGGAAAGAATTATGGACAAGAACGAGATGGTCGTGCAGCAGGATGTTTCTGTCAAGGAAACTGTCAGGAGTTTCGAGAAGTGCATCGTACTTGGAAAGGAGCTTACCATGTATGGTACGCTTGAGGAGCCTCTTTTCTTAGCCAAGGATGTGGCAGAATGGATTGAACACAGCAATTCTAGGTCAATGCTTCAGACTGTAGACGAAGATGAGAAAGTGAAATGTGATGACAATCGACTTTAAGCTCGTAAACTTTGAGAATCTGGGTTTTCCTTCTTTCGCGAGTATCGAGCAATGTCTGTTTTATCCGTTCGTTCTTTGTCATACTCTATATAGATAAATATATAAAATATTACTAAAAATGTAAAGTTCTAGTAATACTTTTTTAAAAAATTTTAATTCAGGATTTCAAGCAATTCATACGGTCACCATTTATGGCGGCATCTTTCTCGCTTGGCTCTTTGTAAACTCCCTGAATGAACATATTAGAAACCGGAAGATTCATATCTACGGGGCTGCCGGTCAATGAACGAACAATAACCGGCAGCCCCTTATTTCAATCCTGGACAAGAAGGCAAAGCCTGTTCCTAAGCGACTGGTAGAGGGCATTACCGGAATAGGTATAGTCCAGGCTGTCCAGAAGCCTCAGCGCCTCCGTAAACTCGTCCTTCTCCACCAGCTTCGAGACCTCGCCGAACCTGGGATGGCAATGGGCTATGCAGGCGAAGTTCTTAAGCCAGTTCACCTTCCTGTGTACTTTGCTTCCATTCTTCTTCATTCCTCTACCTCCACAGTCGAAAATACAAAGGTAAAATTATCATCGCTAAGAAACATAAATTCACAATGATTTCTCTGACAAGCATCAGAATACTATCAAAGCTTTTACCTATCTGAATCCTTGTCGGCTGAAAACACAATATTCCGATTAAACCACAAACAACGCATGCAATTTCCAATTTTGTCATTCTTGTTCCTCCTTAAATAAGACTGTTTTGCAAACCGGTTCACGAAGCTGAAATTTTGAAAGAATCAGCAACAATCACCATCCTCTGAAAACCGCCCATTGTCAAAATTTTCAGCTGCCCATGAATCTCGATGAAGTCCTTCGGATGATGAGGAAGCGATACGAATTCTTCCCAGTCCACCAAAACGGGATAGAATTCTCCTTCATGAACAATGGTTATGCAAGCTTGATGACCAGATCCAATATCATCAAAATACCATCCGGTCCATCTCTGGATTCCATCTTCCAAAACAAATCCGTCAAACTTCACATCATTCATAAGATAAACTCCCCTTAATCGGCCGTATCGACATGCTCCACGACAATCTCATCCCCGGCAAGCTTCCCGACAATCCTGACCGTTCTGCCAATAAGCTTCATGTACTTCGGCAAGAGCTTGGAGCTTACGTCGAGCCTCGTGGCGTATCTGAAGTCTCCCATGAGGTAGGAGACTATCAGCTGCTCGTCCTCCCATCCCTCATCGTACAACTCGAGCTTTCCCTCAATAATAATCTGGTTCAGCATATTCATAAAATCTCCTTTCAGAGGGGCGACAAAGCCCCTGGAATAACTTGAAATGCCTTGGTTGGTTTTCTTTTACTTCCAAGGCACTATAACACAGAATAAGCCCCTTCTCGTTTGTCTGAGAAGGGAGCTTCATGATGAATGTCATTTCAGGCAGGAAAAGTCCTGCACCCTCACTGCTGTGTCAGAAAGCCTTCCGGTTATAAGAACCTTTTCTCCTATGTGATTATTGAGAAGATTCATCGTAACATCATCTGACAGAAGCAGGGTGGTACACATCGAATCGACTCCGTATTCGGGATATTCGATAAACACCATTTCGGATATTCTCTTTTCATCCGGAAGAATATCACTTCCCTTCCTGAGGGTTCCTTCGATAATAATATGATTCACTGCCATACTCTGGCCTCCTTAAAAGTAGTATGCTTATACTATAACACATAGTAAAAACTTTGTAAAGTGGTCATATGATAATAATTTATTATAAACATGACAAAAAAAAGAAAACGCCCCGCGGACTGACTATATGGAGAATACCTTTGTGATATATGCTTTTCATTCCGCGGGACTCGCTTGCGCTTATCCTGCCCCGGTGGCAGGCGACCTTCCTTCCCGAACCAATACATATAGGAGCTTCTACGGCCAAGATGGACCAAGACCGCAAACACTAACACGCACCATATTAGATTATGGTTTCACTCACCAAGGACGGGACCGGTTCCGCCTATGTGGGTGGGCACCACGTCTTTGAGCAGTATGACCGCGTTTCCGTCGGCGGAGACGAAGCTCGCGTTTCCGGGGACGTAGCCGCTCTCAAGGGTTATCGTGTTGATCCAGGTGTAGCCGATGATAATCTTCGACGACTCTATCGAGGCATTCCCGCACGGGACCCGTATCGTCTCGAAGGGGGCGAGGTCGGGGAACATTCCCTTGTTCATTGTCACTATAGGCACTGCCATCAGCTCATCGTCTCCACTTTCTTTGCCGCGTTGATTATCTGGTCCTTGATGTACCTGATGCCTTCCACGAACCCGTCCTTGAACCCCGTGACGTACAGGCCGCCCGTATCCTGAAGCCCCGGCCCGTGGTCGTCAGTCCTTTTCTGCCGGAGGACCCTCTCGGCCATCTTCCTCAGTCTCTCGTCCGTCATTAAAAACCTCCTCAAGCATGGTAGCACATATAATAGTGCTTGCCCTTATATTCCGTATGCTCATATCCGGCACAATAGCCCTCCATCTGACACAGGAGCCATCCGTCAGGAATTTCCTTGTCGGACTGGAAGCCTACGTCCCAGTCGTCCAGGTCGAAGTCGTTGTCCCACAATTCCTCACGGGTCAGTCCGGTAAGATTCTCAAGCTCCTCCGGATCCGTGTACATGACCATGTTTATCATGTCTCCCTCCTTATGTCACCACAAGGTGTGTCCCGTTTATGTTCGTCGGGACGGCGTTAATGTTTATCGTGCCCGCCGATATGTCCGCGCTGCCTCCATAAGAGAGCGTCGACGTCCCGGCTATCGTAGTCTGAAGGTTGCCTCCGCTGGTCAGGGTCACGTCCCCCGTTATGCTCGCGGTCATCTTGCTCTTCCCGATGACGTTGATGTCCCCATCGGCGGTAAGCTCCGCTGTTCCTTTGACATAAAGCTTCCCGTTGCCCTTGACGTCCGCGAGGCAGTCCCCCCTGACCTCGGCCTGGAGCTTGTCGCACTGGACGTAGGCCTGGTTGTCCTTGTCGAAGAGGAAGAAGGCCCCGTTCCTCCTGAACAGCGTATACTGCTTGCAGTAGAGGATGAACGATTCCTCCCCTATCCTCTGAACAGAGAAATTCTCGTCGGGACTTGGCTGGGAAGTGTACTTCTCGAACTTCTCGGGGAACTCCCACTTCTTCCAGAACCACTCGTCAATCTCAGGCTTCTCCCTCCAGAGATACGGACGGCTCCAGTCATTGTCGGCGAACTTGACGAGGACCTTGTCGCCCTTCTTCAGAGGGAGGGACATCGCCCACAACGGAACGAACGTCAGGGGGCGCTTGTATCCCTCCTTGAAGAAACGGTTGATGATGACGTCGCAGTACAGCTTGTGATTCTTCTTCACCGTCTCAATCATATCCTCGTACAGGACACCCTCATAAACTCCTGTAGCTTCTACCTCCATGTACGGCTCATTGTCCATCGGTAACCTCCTTTGAAGCCTTCACGAACTTGTCACACTCGTCATATGTCCCGCGATAGACGGCATCCGGGGAAGGAGAAAGCATCTTCGTCCCATCTCCTGCTTGTATCCACGAGTTGAATATCTTCAGCACGCCCTCCACGGGGACGACGCACCAGTCATCATCCTTCTCTTCCCTGCCCTTGGTGATTTCCTTCACGTATTTGTAGATTTCCTTGTTCTCGCGCACTATTATAGGCTCAACGTCATAATAGTTTTTCTCCACGAGGTCAAGGCCGCGGAGAATCACGGCCTTCTCATAATCCGGGATGAAATACAGGTCCCGGTAACGTTTCGGTTTGTCAAGGTGCTTCCTCGCGTTCTTGATTATGTCAAGATTCCTCGACCTCAAAAATTCCTTGTCGGCCACATAGCCCTCCTTAAAAATTAGCATAGCTACATTATAACACAAAGTAAAAATTTAGTAAAGTGGGTCATGAAAACAATTCCCTTTTGATTTCCTTGACCTCCCTCACGGTCAGCTCGCCGGGGTCGTTCTTCCCGTAATCCTCGCAGATATTGACTACTTCTACATCCATTCCAAGAGAATCCAGGTCCTCCGCAAGCTTCCTTGCCTTCTCCTGTGCGGCAGGCTCGTTGTCGAAAGACACGAACGCTTTCCTGTACCGCTTTATCAGGAAGAGCTTCTGTGCGGCAGTCACGGACGTCCCAAGGGAACATACGGTATCATCCCCCATCCTCAGCACGTCGAACGGACCCTCGACGAATATGACATAATCGTTCCGGCAGTTGTCGGAATTGAAAAGGATGTCCTTCGGATTGACTGCCGACTGCTCTATGGAAAGGTTCCTGTACCTCGGTATCTTCAGCTCGTCTATCATGGCCCTCGGAAGTATGCTCCTTCCAGTCCACGACACAAGCCTTCCCTCAAACCATACCGGGACTATTATCCTGTATGCCCAGTCACCGGCAACTCCACCTCCCCTTATCCCGTATTTCTTCTGAAGGAATGGGACGTTGAATCCCCGATCCATGAGGTATTTCTCTTCGCCTGCCGTAAGCTCCTCAAAACCGGGAAGAGAAAGCTCCCTGGAACCATCCGCGCTCCTCCTTTTCTCAATGGAAAGGAAGTTGCCATATGATGATGCGGCTTTCCTTGCCTCATAAGGGGACACCCTGAGCACGAGGGAAAGGGCCTCGTACCACGGATGCTTTCCGCACCGCCAGCAGTTGTAGGCAGGATTGTCGTCTGAAAATCCTCCGTTGAAGTGCGTGTCCACCGGATTACGGCAGAAGGGGCAGCAGACATTGCTCCATCCCCTGACCCTTCTCTGCGGTATGTGAAAATCATCAAAAAGGCGCTTCCAGTCAGTCATAGTCCTTCCAGCAGGAGGGACACCCTTCTCTCAAGGATGTCCACGCGCTCCTCCAAATCAGACCTGATTCTCTCGTTGTCAGTAAGAAGCTGAAGAAGCTTGTCTATCGCCTTCTTATGGCAGTCCAATATGTCCACTATATTCTCAAGAGACATCTTAAGCACTTCGACAGAATCACGTTTCCTAACATCCTCAAGATTGTCCGATCTGACAGCCTCGGAAAGAATATTGTCAATGCCGGTCATTCCTCTCCTCCTCGACGTAATCCAACCCGTCCTTGTTTATGCAAGCATAATAACAGGGATGGCTTTTTATATTGTCAACAATCTTGTTGATGAACCTTACGTCATCCCGATACAGCTTACCGGATCCGACGAGGAGAGACCTCGCGAGGCAGACATCAAACCATGCCTCTGTATACCGTATACCTGAAAATATACTCAGAAACAGAAGAATCCAAGCCAGGGGAAAAAGTTTCCTCACCTTGAAAAGGCTCACTATCGCCGTGGCGGAAAATGCCGCAGAAAAAAGAAGAAGAAGGAAGAACATGGTCAGTCCATCAGCCCCTTTATCTCGTCCCCAGTCACTCCCATAGATATCAGCAGGAGAGTGCAGTAACCAATTATGTCACATACGTCATTGACGCGGGGAATGTCCCTCTTATTGTTCTGTATGCGGGAAATCTTGTCGTCCAGCCGTATGAGTATGCTGTTAGTGGAATTCCCCTTGTAGAAAACTTTCCTTGGATTCAGGGCAGAATCGCCGTACATCTTGTTCTTGTACAGAAGGAGCTCCATCATCGAATCGAGTATCTCCTCTATCCTTCCTGCGGAATCCGTCTCCCTTCCAACACTGTCTGTCGTCCCGAGTGAATTGGGGTCTATCTCTATCATAAAAATACCTCTCAAAAAAAAATAATTAGAAAATATCTGTCATGAACTCAAGACAGACATTCATTCCCTCGGCCTCACACTTGCGGGCAACTCGGACCGCCGCTTCCCGACTAAGGAAAGCGGCTATATATTCCTGTGTGTCAATGTTCTTCAGGACGAACATTTCTTTGCCTTGGGAGGCTTCTTTCCCTTGTACTGCTTCACGGCGTCAAGTATGATTCCCGACAGAACATCCTTCTTAGTCTGATCGGAATTGAAAAGCATTATTCTGTT